>Ga0137459_1000040_pt1 | contig 39952 bp, 39 predicted proteins | sample EasRivERMGT700_2_FD_104908 | JGI IMG/M metagenome (GOLD analysis project Ga0137459, IMG submission 104908) | Soil microbial communities from meander-bound floodplain in the East River, Colorado, USA - East River MetaG ERMGT700_2 | ecosystem: Environmental > Terrestrial > Soil > Floodplain ...
GGTGCTCCTTCGAGGGCAGGCCGGGTTGAGTGTTGGGTCTGGAGGTTGTTCTCTCGCCGGCAGTCCGCTGTCTCCCGAGCGAGTGGGCCCAGACCCGCGGTAGCGCAGCAAGCGTGTCCGCAGTCTCCCCCAGCGGGTGAGCACGTGGAACGCCAACGCGCGGCGGAGCGACGCGGGCTGGGTTCCGAGCGAGGTAGCTTCCACAGGTGCCCCTTCGAGGGCAGGCCGGGTTGAGTGTTGGGCCTGGAGGTCGTTCTCTCGCCAGCGGTTCGCTGTCTCCCGAGCGAGGGGCCCAGACCCGCGGTAGCGCAGCAAGCGTGTCCGCGTTCTCCCCACCGTGAGTGCAGGGCGCGAGCGCGGGCGCAAGCGAGGGCGAGAGGCGAGGGCCGGGAGCTCGACGACCGAGAACGCGGCGCGAGCGTTGCCGGCGCTGGCCCAGCCGCCTACAGTACGCCGCACGTGAGCTCCCGCGATCCGATCCAGCGCCTCTCCGACATGGAGGCGAAAGCCACGCTCGCCGGCGGCCAGGCGCGCATCGACAAACAACACCAGGCCGGCAAGCTCACGGCGCGCGAGCGCATCGCGGCGCTCGTCGACGACGGCAGCTTCGTCGAGCTCGACAGGTTCGTCACCCACCGGTGCGCCGATTTCGGCATGGCCGAGCAGAAGATCCTCGGCGACGGCGTGGTCACCGGGCACGGCACCGTCGACGGCCGGCCGATCTGCGTGTTCGCGCAGGACTTCACCGTGTTCGGCGGCTCGCTGTCGGGCGCCTACGCGCAGAAGATCTGCAAGGTCATGGACCTCGCCACCAAGATCGGCTGCCCGGTGGTCGGGCTCAACGACTCGGGCGGCGCGCGGATCCAGGAGGGCGTCGAGTCGCTCGCCGGCTACGCCGAGATCTTCCTGCGCAACGTGCTGACCAGCGGCGTCGTCCCGCAGCTGTCGGCGATCATGGGGCCGTGCGCCGGCGGCGCGGTGTACTCGCCCGCGATCACCGACTTCATCCTGATGGTCGACAACACGTCGTACATGTTCATCACCGGCCCCGAGGTGATCCGCACGGTCACCCACGAGGAGGTCACGAAGGAACAGCTCGGCGGCGCGGCCACCCACGCGAGCAAGAGCGGGGTCTCGCACTTCACCGAGGCCGACGAGCTCGCCTGCATCGCGCGGCTCCGCGAGCTGCTCGGCTTCATGCCGAGCAACAACGCCGAAGATCCGCCGGTGCGCCCGACCCAGGACCCGCCGGACCGCGCCGACCCCGCGCTCGACAGCGTGGTCCCGCTCGAGTCGAACCGGCCGTACGACATCAAGAAGATCATCACGAACGTCGTCGACGACGGCCACTTCGTCGAGGTCCACAAGGACTACGCCAGGAACATCGTGTGCGGGTTCGCGCGGTTCGACGGCCGGTCCGCCGGGATCGTCGCGAACCAGCCGAGCCACCTGGCCGGCTGCCTCGACATCGACGCCTCGATCAAGGCCGCGCGGTTCGTCCGGTTCTGCGATTGCTTCAACATCCCGCTGATCACGTTCGTCGACGTGCCCGGCTTCCTGCCCGGCACCACCCAGGAGTACGGCGGCATCATCAAGCACGGCGCCAAGCTGCTCTACGCGTTCGCCGAGGCCACGGTGCCCAAGATCACCGTGATCACGCGCAAGGCCTACGGCGGCGCGTACGACGTCATGGCGTCCAAGCACATCCGCGCCGATGTCAACGTCGCGTACCCCGCCGCCGAGATCGCCGTGATGGGCCCCGACGGCGCCGTCAATATCATCTTCCGCGGCGAGCTCGACAAGATCGCCGACGAGGCCCTGCGCGCCCAGGCGCGGGCGCGGTTCACCGACGAGTACCGCGAGCGGTTCGCCAACCCGTACAAGGCCGCGTCGCTCGGCTATATCGACGAGATCATCCGGCCGCGCGACACCCGCTGGACGATCATCCGCTCGCTCCGGACGCTGGCCAACAAGCGCCAGGCGAACCTGCCGCGCAAGCACGGCAACATCCCGCTCTAGCCATGTCCGCTGCCCGGACGCACCCCGCGCTCGCCGCGGCGCTCGCCGCAGTCGCCGGGCTCGGCGGGGTCATCGCGCTCGGCGCGGTCGTCGTGCTCGGGGGGCTCGGGGGGCTCGGCGCGGTCATCGCGCTCGGTGCATGCACGCGTCCGACGCCGGTCGGGCCGCCGGCGCCGCTGCCGCCCACCGTCTATGCGCGCTACCTGGGCGGCAAGCTCGCCGCCTACCAGGGCGACTGGGCTGCCGCCGCGGACGCGCTCGCCGAGGCGGCCGCCGCCGCGCCCGACCAGCCGATGGTCGCGGTCGAGCTCGCGCGCATGCAGATGAAGGCGAAGCGGCCCGCGGCCGCGCGCGCGACCCTCGCGGCGGCGCGCACGCGGTGGCCGGAGCACCCGCAGGTCTGGCTGGTCTCCGGCGACCTGCTCGCGGCCGGCGATCCGGCCGAGGCCCGGGCCGCCTACCTCCGCGCGATCGAGCTGTCACCCGATGACGAGCGCGGCTACCTGGGGCTCGCCAAGCTGCAGCAGGCGAGCGCGGCCGAGGCGACGCTGCGCATCCTGATCGCGCACGTCCCGGCCTCGGTCGACGGCCACTACCGGCTCGCCGTGCGACTGGCGGTGCGCGGCGAGCTGGCGGAGGCCACCGGGCAGCTCCACGCGGTGCTCGAGCGCGATCCGGACCACATCGACGCGCGGCTCGATCTCGCCCGCGCGCTGCGCCGCCAGGGCCAGCTCGCGCAGGCGATCGCCGAGACCCGCAGCGCGTTCGACCGCAGCGGCCAGGCACTCGACATCGCGGAGGAGCTGTTCTGGCTGCTGTGCGAGGCCGACGATCGCGTCGCGGCCATCGACCTGCTGACGCTGCTCGACGACGATCGCAGCGATGCCGACGCGCTGGCGGTGATCGCGCGGCTCGACCGCGGCCTCGGGCGGATCGCCGAGGCGCGCGCGATCGCCCGGCGGATCGCCGCGATCGACCCCGACGCCGGGGCGATCGCGCTCGCCGAGATCCAGCTCGCGGCCGGCGATCGGCCCGCGGCGCAGGCCACGCTCGCCGCGATCGAGGACGACTCCCGGTTCGCCGAGGACGCGCACCGGCTGATCGCGGAAGCCGCGCTCGCCGCCGGCGATCCGACCGCCGCGCTCGCCGCGCTCGCCGCGCTACCGGACGGCCGCGCTGGGGCGCCGGATGTACACAAAGGGGCGTCGAATGCACGCAAAAGGGCGCCGGATCCGCACAGAGCGGCACCAGATGCAGAGAACGGGCCCGACGCGCCCGGCACCCGCACGCCCCGCCGGTCGATCGACAGCGCGCTGGTCGCGGCGCTCGCGCTCGCCGATCTAGGCAAGCTGCCCGACGCCCGGGCGGCCCTCGCGGCGTTCGACGGCACGCCCGACCACCCCGCCGCCCTGCTGGCGCGCGCCCGGCTCGCGGAGCACACCGGCGAGACCAGCGCCGCGCTCGCGCTCCTCGATCCGCTGATCCGCGCCAAGCCGGACCTCGTCGCCGCGCTCAACCTCGCCGGCTACCTGCTCGCCGACGCCAGCCAGCGGCTCGGCGACGCCGAGCGCTACCTCCGCCACGCCCGCGAGCTGGCTCCCGGAGATCCGGCGATCCTCGATAGTTGGGGCTGGTTGCTGCTGCGCCGCGGCGACGCCCGGGCGGCCGTGCGCGCCCTCGATCGCGCCGCCCGGTTCGCGCCGCTCGAGCCCGAGATCCTCGTCCACCTCGCCGCCGCGTGGGCCGCCGACGGTGCGCCGCGCACCGCCGCCACGACGCTCGATCGCGCCGCCGCGCTCGCGCCCACCCCCACGGTGCAGAAGCGAATCGCGGCGCTGCGCCAGGCGCTCCCCGCCCGGTGACCCTGCACGGTGCCCCGCAGGCCCCGCAGGCCCCGCAGGCCCCGCAGGGATGATACGATGGTGCCATGAAGCGCTGGATCCTGGGCGGGATGCTGCTTGCGATGGGCTGCAAGAATGCACCCTCCGAAGATCAATGCAAGCAGCTCCTCGATCACCTGATCGATCTCGAGTTCAAGAAGGCGGGCGCCACCGCGACCGACTCGATGAAGGCCGAGATCGCCAAGCAAAAGCAGGCGGTCTCCGAGGCCAAGGTGACCGAGTTCGTCGACGCCTGTACGAAGAAGACCTCGAAGATCCGGATCGACTGCGCGCTCGCTGCGGTGGATCTCAACAACGTCGCCAAGTGCGACGAAGCCAAGTAGCTGCCCTGCTCGGGCGCCGGCCAGCGGCCGCCGATCACGATGCCGGCCGTCCGGGCTGCGTGATCGCGCGTGGTACGCGTGGCTTGGCGCCCGCCGCCCGTTGACCACGACCACACCAGCTAGGCAGACTCTGGGAATGCCGCGGTTGATCCGGATCGATACAGGCGACGCCATCGGCGATATCACCGACAAGCAGCTCGCGTTCCTCGTCGAGCAGCTCGAAGAAGAGCACGACGAAGACCAGGACTACTTCATCGATCGCGATACGCTGGAGCTGATGTCCGACAACGGCATCGATCCCGAGCTCCTGGCGCTGCTCGAGAAGGCGATCGGCGACGACGACTCGATGGACATCGCCTGGGAGTGATCCGCGGGCATCCCGTTTGGCCCCGGCGGCGTCATACTCGCCGTGCGATGAAGCTGTTCGCGATCGTCCTCTCGCTCGGCCTGGTAGCCCCGGCGGCATCGGTCGCCCACGCCGCGCCCAAGGGCCACGCCCTCGAAGACCTGCTGGCCTCGCGGGCCACGTTGCTCGCCGCGCTCGGCGACCCGGTCGCGGTTGGCTCGATCCTGTGGAGCGATCCGGCCTGCGCCGCGCGGTTCGGCGCGCCGACCAAGCTCACCGGCAGCGACCGCGGTGAGCTCGCGACGTGCCTGGCGCGCCTGCACCTCACACGCGCCAAGCTCGACACCGGCTCGCCGGTCGCCGCCATCGGCCAGGCCGGCGCCGTGATCGCCTTCGAGCTCCGCGGCGCCAGGATCGCCGCGCTCGGCGCCGCCGCCCCCGATCGGCGCGACGCCAGGTTCCCGACCGTGCTGCGCTGGTGGATCAACGGCGAGCTCACGCCGACCGAGCGCACGCGCGCCGCGATCGCCCGGACGCCGAGCCGGAGCGCCGACGCGATCTTCAAGATCTGCCACGACGACCAGGGCGCGGTCGCCAGCCGCCGGATCGTCCGCGGCAGCGGGATCGCCGCGTTCGACGCCGAGGCCCTCGCGTACTTCCAGACGATCGACCAGATGGAGCCGGTCCAGCGCAGCGCCGCGTCGGGCGAGCCCACCCCGGTGGCCGCCTGCTCGATCTTCTCGTTCCGCTACCCCGAGCTGCTTGCCGGCGATCGCCCCGAAGCCCCACCCGCGAAGCCGGCGCCCCACAAGTAGCGCGCCCGGGTCCGGATCGCCTATCCCCGGATCGCCGCCATGATCGATCGTGGGGTGATCCGCTGCCAGGTGGCGAGCAACCCGAACGTGACGACGAGCGCAGCACCGCCGATCACCAGCATCCGCATGACGTCGCTCGCCCCGGGCAGCCCGGCCGACACGGCGGAGCCGACCACGAGGCCCGCCAGGCAGCACCCGATGATCCCCCAGCTGCCGCGCAGGTACGGCCCGATCGGCAGATCGATCGAGCGTGCGACCAGGTACGACAGCGCCGCGAACGCGATCGGGTAACCGGCCGCCCACGCCATCGCGACCGACAGCATGCCAAACCGCCCGCCGAGCAGCTCCGCGCCGAGCACGAACGAGCCCGGGACCGCGACCGCCGCGACGGCCATATAGCGCAGCGTGAGCTCGGGGCGGCCGATGCCGTCGAGCAGCGGCGGGCCAACGAACCCGAGCGCGCGCAGCGTCCCGACCAGGCACAGGATGCGCGCCGCCTCGGCGCACGCGGCGAGCTCGTCCGGCTTCCACTTGTAGCTGTAGAAGATGCGGAGGAACTCCGGGATCACCAGCAGGATCAACACGACGACCGGGAGCACCGCGATCAGGTTCAGCCGGGTGAACTGGATGAACTGCGCGACCAGCCCCGGGCGGTCATTGCGCAGGCGCGCGAACGTCGGGAACGCGACGTCGATCACCACGTTCGAGATCGTCTTGACCGGCTCGAGCACGATGAACAGCGCGGCCGAGTAGATCCCGGCCGCCTGGGCGCCGAACACGTACAGCACGATCGGCGCGTCGATGCTGGTGTACAGCCGGAACAGGATCTGGCTCGCCGCCGTGCGCAGCCCGAACCGCACGTACTCGAACACCTCGCGCGGCCGGAACACCAGCCGCGGGACGAACGGGTAGCGGAGCTGCATGATCACGCCGAACACGAACGCGCGGGTCAGCGCGGCCAGCGTCCAGCACCACACCGTGGCGCCGAGCGCGGCGAACCCGATGCGGCCCACGCTCTCGGCGAGGTGCGCGACCATCCGCGCCTTGGCGATGTCGCCGAACCGCATCTCCTTGCGGAGCAGCGCGAACGGGATCGCGTAGACGTTCTGGAACACCAGCTTGCCGCCGTACGCGATCAGCAGCCAGCCGAGGATCGCGTTGCCCTGGAGGTAGCCGTAGAGCGGGCCGAGCACGAGCAGCAGCACGAACAGCCCGCTCGAGACCAGGAGGTTGAACCAGAACACCGTCGAGACGCGCTCCGGCGTGTGGTCGTCGTGCTGGATCAACGCCGAGGTCACCCCGAAGTCCGCGGCGGTGTCGAGCAGCGTGTAGAACGCGACCGCCCCGCTCGCGATCCCGTAGTCGTTGGGATCGACCCAGAACGCGAGCACCAGCAGCTGCGAGAGCAGGTCGGTGACAGCGATCACCGCCTGCGCCGCCGCGGCCCATGCGACGCCGCGGTTGACCTGAGTACGGAGGCGAGGGCCGTCGGCCACGCAAGCTCGCTGATACCACGACTCGTGCTAGCGTGCCGCGATGACCGCGCTGGTCGACGACGCCTCCTCGCGCGCGGTCCAGGTCGAGCCCGCGCACTACGACTTCGAGCGCTACGATGACGCCGAGCGCTGGATGTCCTACTGGCACCAGCTGCGCGCCGTGCTCGCCGTGCGTCCGCGCACCGTGCTCGAGATCGGCCCGGGCTCGGGCGTGTTCCGCCGCACCCTCGAGCACGCCGGCGTCACCGTCAAGACGCTCGACATCGACGCGTCGCGCGGCGTCGACTACGTCGCCGACATCACCCAGCTCGACACCACCCTGCCCGCCAGCCTCACGTTCGACGCCGTGTGCGCGTTCCAGGTCCTCGAGCACCTGCCGCTCGCCGAGCTCGAGACCTGCCTCGCCAACCTCGCGCGCCGCGCCAGCCCCCACGTCTTCCTCTCGCTCCCGTACCGCGGCCTGCGCATCCGGTTCTCGTTCTGGTGGGGCGACCACCACCTCACGCTCGGCGGAAAGCTCATGCTGCCGTGGCGCCACAAGCCGATCCCCGAGCACCACTGGGAGCTCGGCTACCCGCTCACCGCCCGCAAGATCACCCGGCGCATCGCCAAGCACCTCGACGTCGTGTCCCGCGGCTTCATCCGCGACAACCCCTACCACTACCTGTGGCAGCTCCGCCGCCGCGCCTGACCTCGCATGACTCCCGGAAGAACACTCCCGGAAGAACACTCCCGGAAGAACACTTCCCGGAAGAACACTCCCGGAAGAACACTCCCGGAAGAACACTCCCGGAAGAACACTCCCGGAAGAACACGACCACGCGCGCTCACGGCGATGGAGGGCCTCGTCTCGCGGGAGACAGCGTACGGCCGGATCGTGCAGGACCCGCCGTCGCAACACTCAACTACCTGTGCCCCGCAGCCACTGGCGTGGAAGCTACCGCTCGCCGAGACCCCCATCGCCTACCGCGCGCGTTGACGAGCCGCGGACCGACGGATTGTCTTCGACAATGGCTAACGCGCCCTGGCGGCGCATCGCGGGGGGCGGGTCCCCGCGGGTCCCCCCTCGCGTTCGTGATGTGACGGATGGTGGTGCCGGCTCGGCGGGCGAAGCCCGCCTGCGCCCCTACTGTCCGGGATCCGGACAAGATTCATTCACTGCGGAGTCTCTGGCAACCTTCCAGGCAGAGGGCGGGTGGGGCCTCCCAGATCGTGCTTCATTCGTGCAGATCTTGGACGAGCAAGGCTCCTGGCAACCGATCAAACCCACTGTGGCAGGGTACTAGACCGTACTAGTATGTACTAGACCGTACTAGACTGGACCGCGACGGCGTCGAGCGGCTCGATGTGGATGTTGCGGTCCTTGGCGTCGGGCTCGCGGACCGCGACCGCGAACCGCTCGCTGACGTCGTGCGAGATCTCGACGCGGGTCTCGCGCGCGAGGATCTGAATCTTGCCGATGGCGCTCTTGGAGATCCCACCACGCCGGCACAGGAGCGGGATCAGCCACTTGGGATCGGCGTTCTTCGAGCGACCGATGTTGATCGTGAACCACACGAGCTTGCGGGCATCGTCGTGGCCGTGGCCGCCGGGCTGAGCGCGGGCGGGGCGATCCATGCGCTCGGGCCGCTCGGGCCGCGCATGGGCATGAGGGCCGTGCTCGATGCGATCGAACACCGGGCGGTCCGGGCGATCGTGGCGGTCCGGACGGTCGGCACGCTCCGGTCGCCGGTCGGCACGCTCCGAATGCTGCGCATCACCAGCGTGCGCCGGACGCTCCGGTCGCGGCGCGCCATCGGCGTGGCCGCCGCGATGCGGGACCCGCACGGCGTGGTCGTAGCGCCGGCGCTCCCCGGCGGGCGGGCGGCGATCGGCCGGGGGACGCGGCCGCATCGACATCGGGATGGTGAGCTCCTCGGGTGCGGGGCGTGCCTCGCGGCGGAGCCGGACCAGCGCGGCGACCAGATCCTCGGCGGTCCGGTCGGCGAGCAGGGTGCGCGCGACCGCGCGATCGGCGTCCGAGATGTCCTCGGTCAGGGCCTGGATCTCGCCGACCAGGTGCTCCTGATCGCGGCTGCGGATGTCATCGGACGACGGCGGCAGCCGCCAGGCCGCATCGACCCGCGCCGAGGACAGCAGGCGCTCGACGAACCGGCGCGCCGCATCGACGGCGATGATGATCGCGAGGCCCTTCTTGCCCGCGCGGCCGGTGCGGCCGCTGCGGTGGACCAGCATCTCCTTGTTCTGCGGCAGATCGGCGTGGATGACGAGCCCCAGATCCGGCAGATCGAGGCCGCGAGCCGCGACGTCGGTCGCGACGCATACGCGCGCGCGGCCGTCGCGCAGCGCCTGCAGCGCCTGGTTGCGCTCGCGCTGCGACAGCTCGCCCGACAGCGCCGCGACCGAGAAGCCGCGCTCGCTCAGGTTCGCGGCGAGGTGGGTGACGCCGTCGCGGGTCCCGCAGAACACCAGCGCCCCGGGCGCGTCGTGGAACCGCAGCAGGTTGACCACGGCGAGGTCGCGCTCGCGCGGCACGATCGAGACGACCTGGTACGCGATGTCGCGGTGGCAGTCGCCCTCGCCCGACGTCGCGATCCGCATCGCGCCCTGCTGGTAGCGCTTGGCCAGCGTCGCGATCGGCTTGGGGATCGTCGCCGAGAACATCAGCGTGCGACGCTCCTTCGGCGCGGCGTCGAGCAGTCGCTCGAGGTCCTCGCGGAACCCCATGTCGAGCATCTCGTCGGCCTCGTCGAGCACGATCGCCGCGATCCGCTCGAGCACCAGCGAGCGGCGCGCGAGGTGATCGCACAGCCGGCCCGGCGTGCCGACGACGATGTGGACGCCGTGCGCCAGCGCGTGGCTCTCGCGCCGCGGGTCCATGCCGCCGACACAGGTCGTGATCCGCGCGGCGGTCTCGGCGTACAGCCAGCTGAGCTCGCGGTGGACCTGCATCGCGAGCTCGCGGGTCGGCGTCACGATCAGCGCGCGCGGCGCGCCGGCGGCCGCGAACCGCTCGGTGTCCCCGAGCAGCGTCCTGGCCAGCGCGAGGCCGAACGCGACGGTCTTGCCCGATCCGGTCTGCGCCGACACCAGGACGTCGCGCACGTCGACCTCGGGCGCCATGATCGCCGCCTGGACCGGCGTGGGCTCGACGTAGCCGCGCGCGGTGAGCGCGCGCTGGAGGCTCGGATGGGCAGAGGAAAACGGCATCGAGTAAGCCGCGCACCCTAGTCGCTCCGGGCCCGCGACGCAACATGCGCGTCTGGGCGCGTCCGGGGCACGACCCGGGGGCAAGACCCGGGGACGCTCCCCACCAAGGAAACTAGCGCCGTGTAAAGCCGCGAGTTCCTTGATCGTCCACTCCGTCGGCGCCCCGCGAGCTCCTGGCACGACCCGGGACGCTCCCCACCAAGGAAACTAGCGCCGTGTAAGGCCGCGAGCCCCTTGATCGTCCACTCCGTCGGCGGGGACGTGAGTTACTTGATCGTCCACTCCGTCGGCGGGACGTGGAACTGGTGGGTCCCGGCCTCGATCAGCGAGGCGCCGCTGTGCAGCGTGCCGCCGAGCGTGGGGACCACCCGATACGTGAGCGTGAACGTCTTGCCGGGCTCGAGCGCGGGGACGTAGAGGTCGAGGGACCCGTCGGCGGCGACGAACCGCTCGATCGAACCACCGCCCGCACCGGCCGCGACCTGCGCCTGCAAGCTCGGGGTGTCGACCTGGACGCCCGCGGGCAGCGCCTGCCGGATGTGGAGCGCGATCCCCGACGGCGCGACGGCGGTGAGTGTCAGATCGAGCGGCTTGCCGACGGTCGCGTCGAGGTGCGCCGGGAGCGCGAGCTCGAGGCCCTCGTGGACCGCCTGCTTGTCCCAGGGAACCCAGCTGTCGAGCGAGAGCGAGTAGCCCAGCCCCGGCACCGCCGGCTCGGCGACCAGCTTCCACGTGTGCGCGCCGGCCAGGCCGGGCGTCGGGCCGTCGAGCGCGAGCACGTCGCGCAGCTTCGCGCCCTCGAGCGTCCCGTGCACGACCGGCGCGCCGTCCATCTCGAGCGTCACCGACACCGCGCTGGGCAGCGGGGTCTTGAACAGCGCGAGCACGGCCTGCATCGCGACCAGGTTGACGCGGCCGTCGCCCCAGCCCCAGGTGATCGAGTACGCGCCGAGCAGCGTGGTCCCGAGGTCGGCGAGCGGCGCCTGGGCGTCGCCATCGAGCGCGAGCACGGCCAGCGCCGTGGCCTCGATCCGGGTCGGGATCGTCCCATCGCCGCGCACCACGCCCTCGCCGACCTCGAGGTACGCGGCGCCGTCGTCGGTCTTCTTGATCGCGCCGCGCACCCGCTTGCGCAACGTGTCGGCCAGCTCGCCGGTGACCGCGCCGCTCGCGAGGATCGCCGCAGCGGTGAACCCGTCGCTGACCTGCTCGGACGTCCGGGCGAACGCGCCGGCCGCGCGGGTCTGGACCTGCAGCGCGCGCTGGCGGGCCGCGCGGGTCGCCTTGTCCGCGGCCGACGCGCGGGTCGCCTCGGCGGTGACGACCAGCAGGCGCTGTAGCGTCCAGCCGGTCGCCCCCGAGAACGTGCCGTCGGGGCGCTGGTTCTGCGCCAGGTACGCCGCGGCGCGCTCGCCGAGCCGGACGAGCACGGGGTTATTCGGGTGCGCGAGCGCCGCCTCCGCGAGCAGCGCCGCGCGCTCGACGTCCAGCGTGCGGCCGGCGCGGACCGCGCGCTGCGCGGTCACGATCGCGAGCTCGCGCAGCACCGCCGGATCCGGCTTGTCACCGAGCGCGGCGAGCAGCGACGACGCCCTGCCGGCGAGCAGGAGGGCGTACGCGTCGTCGGCGACCCCGGCGCGGGCGGTCGACACCGCGAGCTCGGAGCGCAGGACCGCGAGCGCGCCCGGGAACACGAGCAAGCGCACCCGATCGGTCGACGGGTCGGCGCCCGGCGTCCCGGGGGTCGTGAAGCTGCGCGGCGCCGCCAGCGTCCCGCTGCGCGCCTGGCTGACCGGCCGGCCCGCCGGGCGGACCTCGATCGTCCGCTCGACCGCGTCGGTCCCGCCGAGCGCGACGCGCAGCTTCACGGGCCCGGCGTGATCGGCGGTGAGCGTCGCGTAGTCGAGCGTGCTGCCCTGGGCCGGCACGGTGCGCGCCCCGCCCGCCCCGCCACCGCCGACGACGATCGTCGCGTTCTGCGCCGAGACCTCGAGCGAGCTCGCGACGTCCTTGGCCGTCGTGTTGATGATCTGGATCGGCATGCGCACCACGTCGCCCTTGACGAGGAACGCCGGCACCACCGGATCGACGTAGGTCGGCAGGGTCCCGAGGAAGCTGGCCACCGCGCCGCCCTGGGCGCCGCTCCGCGAGTGGGCGAGCGCCAGCACGCGCCACGTCGTCAGCCGATCCGGGACGCGCACCGGCACGACCGCCGCGCCGCGGTCGTCGGTGACCACCAGCGGCTCGAACAGGAACGTCTCGGGGAACCACGCGCGGGTCGGCCCCTCGGGGGTCTTGGCACCCGCCGGGCCAGGCGCCGGCTTCTTGGGGGCCAGGAACCCGGCGAGCTTCTCGTCGTCGTCCATCGGGCGGTCTCGCTCGGCCATCTTCCTGGGGATCTCCGCGGCGGGCTCCGGGGAGCGGGCCATAACGCGTTGCACTTCGGCGTTCTGGTCGCCGCCGCCGGCGAACGCGCCCCCGCTGCCCATGCTGACCGCCTGCGACGGGGCCTGCTCCTCGCGGGCGCCGCCCTTCGACTTGCACGCGGCCACCAGCGCCATGGTCATCACGACGAGCTTCATCTGGGTGCGCATGACTAGGGCCTCTCCTTGGCGACCCACGCGGGCCAGTTCTCGACGTCCTCGGTGAGCCGCGTCGCGACCACGACGACCGCGCGCGGATCGGTCAGCGACAGCAGATCCGCCGGCAACCGCGACAGCCGCAGCGTGCGGCCGTAGGCGTCGTCGACGCGCTCGCCGCGCTTTGCACACGCCGCGAGCGCGGCCTGCCACAGCCGCGCCATCGTCGCCGGCGCCATCTTCTCGGCCTGGGGCGCCTTCTGCTCCCACGCACGGACCTGGACGTGCAGCTCGGCGAGCACGACGTAGAACCGATCGGTCAGCTCCTCGATCGGATCGAACCGGCTCTCGCCGCGGGCGTCGACGACGGCGTCGAGCTGGGGCGGCGCCGGCGTCGCGGACACCCGGAGCACGGTGGCGGCCGCGGCGTTCGCCCCGCGAATCCGGCCGAGCGTGAGCGCCTGCCCGTCGAGCACGCCGAACGCCGGCGTGGTGGTCTCGACCTTGGGCCGCACCCGGCCCAGCGCGTCGGCGCCCGGCAGCGGCACGAGCTGCCCCAGGCTGTCGTCGACCCCGAACAGGCCGACCGCGGCCTGGCCGCCGTTGCCGCCGAGCGTGGTCTGGATCGCGAGCTCCGCCTTGTCGCCGGGAGCATAGCGATCCTGCCGGGGCACCACCGAGACCGTGAGCTCGGCCGCCGGCCGCACGTAGACCAGCGCGTGCACGCCGCCGCCGGCGACCGTGCACCAGCCCTCGACCGCGCCGCCGAGGGCCAGCGTGGCGCGATGCTCCGGGTCGAGCCGCTGCTCGGCGTGCTGCTTGAGGCAGTCGAGCGTGAGCTTGTCGGGCAGCTTGCCGGTGAACTGCGGCCCGCGGATCAGCTGGGCGGTGACCTTGTCGCCGGGCCGGGCGAGCACCGGCGTGACCCGCATGCGGAGGTCGGGCACCGCGCCCGGCGCGATGCGGAGCCTGGTCTTCGGCTGGCCCTCGAGCTCGGCGACCACCTCGAGCTCGTAGCCGAGCATCGTGGTGGCCTGCGGCCGGTCCTGCGCCGCGTCCGCCGGCAGCTCGACGGCAAACCGCACCAGGCCCATGGCGTCGGACACCGCCGGGTCGGCGAGCGTGATCCGCGCGCCGCGGCCGATCCGCGAGGTCACGCAGGGCAGCGCCTGCCGGCCGTCGGCGGCCGTCGGATCCGGGATCCAGTCGGCGAGCTCGACGGCCTTGCTCCCCGCGCGGACGCGCCACGCCAGCATGTTCGCCAGCTTGCCCTCGCTGACCGGCAGGCAATCGCGCGTGCTCCTCGCCAGCGCTGCCATCTGCTCCGGAAGGCCGGCCGGCAGGTCGAGCGCGCTCTCGACGGTCGCGAGCAGCCTGGGCAGCTCGGGCTCGACGAACTGGAGCTCGAGGGCGTACAGCCGCTGCGCGCCGGCCGGCAGCCGCTGTTGCTTGACCACGTTGACCACGCAGCGATCGAGCGCGGACGGACCGGCGCCCGCGGCGATCACGACGCCGCCCGCATCGACGCGCAGGCCGACCTTGACGGTCCCGTCGGCGGTCCCTCCGGCGGTCTCCTCGGAGGCGTCGAACCACTTCGCGCACGGCGCGACCGCGGCGAGCCACCTGTCGAGCTCGACCTGATCGGCCAGGGGCGCGCCCTCGCCGCCGATCAGCTCCTGCGCCTCGCCGCGCGTCACCAGCGCCTGCTTCGGCGCGGGTCGCCACGGCTGGGCCGGGATCACGATGTTGACCGGCGCGCCGGGATCGAGCTGCAGGCTCGCGACGCCGTCCTCGTCGAGCTCGGCCTCGATGCCGCGATCGCCGGGCTGCCACGCGCGCAAAACCCGGACCTTGGTCTTCGTGACGACCCGGCCGTCCGGGGTCGCGACGCGGACGTACAGCCGGTTGTTGAAGCTCTCGACCAGCCCATCACCGAGCTCGGTCACCGCCGACACGGCGATGCCATCCTTGCTCAGCAGCACGGCCGCCGAGCCCTCGACGCGATCGCCGGCGGGATCCACCGCCGCGATCCGCGCCGTGAGCCGCGCCGTGCCTTGCAGATCGTCCGGGATCTGCGGCAGCGCGAGCTCGAACCGGCCGTTCGCCGTGGTCTGCGCGCGCCGGGGCAGCGCCGTGGCCTGCCACTCGGTCGGCGGCGGCCAGTCACCGCTGACCTCCCAGGTGATGTCGAGCGCAGCCGCCGCGACCGGCGCGCCCGAGCTGTAGATCACCGCGCCCTTGATGCGCGGCCGATCGCCGACCTGATAGAACGGCTTGTCGGCGACGGCGTCGACCCGGAACCGCGGCAGCGTGAACGGCTCGACGGTGAACGCCACCTCGTCGACGGCGTCCGCCGAGCGCCACGCGACCTTCCAGGCGCCCGTGGCCGCGGCCTTGTCGAGCGGGAACGCGCCCGCCACGACGCCCCACGCGCCGGCGGGGGCCGCCTCCTCGAGCAGGACCTCGCCCTGGGGGTCCCGGACCTCCCAGACGCCCGGCCGGTTATCGAGCGGCGCCAGATCGCGCGCGCGCAGCACGACGGCGCGAAACCGCACGGTGTTGCCGGGCTCGTAGAGCGGCCGGTCCGTGATCACGTGGATCCGCGCCGGCGTGTACAGCGGGAGCGGGACGGAGACCTGGCCCTTGCCGAGCCGGGTCTGGTAGCTCGCGTGGAGCTGGTAGTCGCCGTCGGGGACGTCGGGCAACACGAGCTTGGCGCCCGACGCCCGACCGTTGCGGTCCCAGTGATCGACCGCGAGCGGCCACACCGCGTTCCTGGCACCGGTCAGCGACAGCTCGATCGACGTCACCTGCCGCACGGGCGCGCGCTGCGCCGCGTCGGCGTCGGACGTTGTGTAGTGCGCGAGCGCCTGCAGCGTGACCGAGCCCGGCGCGCCGCGCCGCACGCCCTGGACGTCGAGCACCGCCGACTGGCGGAGCGCGCCATCGGGGCAGGTGTCGACGTCGATGCCGTACATGAACCAGGCCTGCTCGCAGCGACCGGACGACGCGACGAGCGAGACGAGCCACAGGCCGGCGGTGATCGCGATCCAGACCTTCTTGTTCATCAATGGCGTACCCCGGCGCGCGAGCGTATCAGCTAGCGACCCGCGATCTCGAGGTCCGATCGGGTCGGGCACCCCCGGATCGCCGTGATCGCTCGACAATCGTGCGCACCCGGCGACAACTCGCGGTATATTTCGCGGTCCCAGGCCCCAGGCCCCGCAGCCACTCATGACCAGGCGAGCTCGCACGATCTCTCGCTGGGTGTTGACCGTGTTCATGGTCGGCGCCGGGGTGAATCACTTCCTGTCCCCCGAGCCGTATGTCGGGATGATGCCGCAGGCGCTGCCGGCGCCGTGGACGCTGGTCTACCTGTCCGGCGCCGCCGAGATCCTCGGTGGCCTCGGCTTGATCCTGCCGGAGACGCGACGGCTCGCCGCGTGGGGCCTGATCGCGCTGTTCATCGCGGTGTTCCCCGCCAACCTCAACATGGCGCTCCATCACCTGCCGCTCGGCACCCGCGAGCTCCCGGGCTGGGCGCTGTGGGCGCGCCTGCCGCTGCAGGGCGTGCTGATCTGGTGGGCGGCCTCGTTCGCGCGCCGCGACCGGTCCTGACGCGCGCGTGACCTCCGCCCGCGCAGGAGGGTCCGGGCCGGTCAGGGTGTGCGGGTCGTCAGCGCGTCGACCGCGTGCACCGGCGCGCGCTCGCCGTTGATCAGGTGCTTGATCGCCGACAGCACCAACCGCTGGTTCTCCAGCATGGACTTGCCGGCGAACACCGCCGACACGACGTCGATCCGGTAGTGGCCGCCGCTGCCCGAGACTGCCACGACCGCGTCGGGAATCCGGTCCTTCACCGAGGACGTGATCGCAGCTTCGACGGAGCCAACGAAGTCAGTCGGGTGCTCGCTCATGCGTCGTCGTTCGCATGAATCGGGCGCAGGCGCAACCCACCGCCCGAAACGACAAACGGCGACATCCCTCACGAGATGCCGCCGGGCGAAGGTCGCGACGAACGCGACCGCCGGATCAGAACAGCTGCGCCATGCGCGCGTAGAAGAACCGACCGAAGTAGTCGTAGGTCGACGCGTCGGAGTCGGCCGCGAAGCCGATGTAGATCAGCGACGGGTTGTTGTTGGTCAGGTTGTTGACGCCTACGGCGAGCGTCGTCTTACCCGCCGTGCTCTTGAACGAGTAGCTGCCGAACAGGTCTAGCTTGTACCAGGACGCGACATCGCGCGACGGTGCACCGCCGTTGCAGTCGTTCTGGTCGCACTCCTTGAACCCGCCAACGTAGCGCGCGTTGAAGCCCGCACCGGCACCGCTCGGGTGGTGCCACGTCGTCGAGAAGTTCGCCTTGATCTTCGGATAGACGCCGAGATCGTAGTAGCCGCGGCCGTGGAGCACCTGGATCGTGTTGTCGAGGTTGTACTTGAACAGGTACTGCGCCTCGAGCTGCTCACGGAACCGACCCGCGTTTCCGAACTTGTGGTCGTAGGCCACTGCGGTATCGAGACCCGACGTCGCCGTGCCACCGACGTTGGCGACCGGGTCATCGATGAAGTCGATCGCATAGGTCAGCTGCGGATCGCGATGGATCTGATCGCAGTACGACTGGATATGGCTGTTGTAGCAATTCGACAGGATGATGGTTGCGCCAAGCTGCTGGATCGCCTTCGTGATGTCGATCTTCCAGTAGTCGACCGTCAACGACAGTCCCTTGACCTGCGGAGGCTCGAAGACGACGCCGGCGGTGACGACGTTCGCGGTCTCGGCCTTGAGCTTCAGGTTGCCACCGGAGACCGAGCGCTGCTGCGCCGTACCGAACACTGCGTTGGTGGGAACCATTTGCTTCGCGCACTCCGCGGCAACCCCCGGATCGAGGGTGATCGTCGTGCCACGCGGCTTCGTGTCACACGGATCGGCAGTCGCAGGGAAGTTGTCCGCCGTGCCTTGGTATAGCTCGCCCACCGACGGCGCGCGAAACGCCGTCGAGTACGTCCCGCGGACCGAGACGCCGTTGACCGTACGGAACAGGGCGCCGGCCTTCCAGGTGACGCCGTTGCCGAAGGTGTTGTAATGGAACGCGCGTGCGGCGAGGTTGAGCTCGACCCACTGGGCATACTTCTCGCCGCTGATCGGCACCAGCGAGAGCTCAGCAAACCCTTCGGCCACGTTGTACGAGCCCTCGGTCGGGGCTTGCGCATTGCCAGTGGTGTCACCGGTCGACGTCAACGGATCGGGGGTGTACCCGCCGGCTTCCTTGCGGTAGTCGGTACCGAAGGCGAGCGACAGGTCACCGTTGTTGGGCAGCTTGGCGATACGACCGTGGGCTTGCGCGAGCACGGTCTGCTGCTCGTTGAAGCCGCTCGAGACGCCGGTAAAGGTGACGTAGTCTCGGGCCTTCGGGTCGACCGAGCCAGACGGGCCGAGGATGTTCATCGGCACGCAACCACTGATCGGGGCCATCTGCGTACCGCAGGTCGGAACGCCGTTGCCATCAATGAAGCTCGGGCCGAGCGCGTTCGTGAGCCGGCCCAGGATCAGGTTACCTTGACTCTGCGAGATGCCATCCGTGCGCCCGTAGTTGTAGGAGAGCTCCCACTTGAAATTCTTGAGCGCGGGGGCGTCCTCGGGAACCGCGCCCTGGAAGCCGCCGACGATGCGGAACGTATCGATGTTCTGCAAAAACCGCCGAGGCCCGAACTCTTCGAGACGGCGGTTGTAGCCGAAAACCGTCGCACCATAGGGGTTGTAGATGCTGTCCTTCGAGATCGGCGCCGCCGAGGCAAACGGCGTCGGAGCGAGTTGCTGATCGCTCGTGCGGTTCAGGTAGCTCGCCTCGAAGAACCCGGAGACCTCTGGCCGCAGCTTGTACGTGCCGGCGCTGTACACGTTGTAGCGAGACGACGGCGTGTAGAGGTAGTTGACGGGCTGAAAGTTGTAGAGATCGTCAGGCGCCTCGAATGGACGAAGGCCGCCCGCTCCGTCAGACGTGCAGAACTGGGCGCCGTCGCACAGGTTGGGCGCCACGTCCGCCGCCGTGACCGTGCCATCGCCGTCAACATCGATCGCCTTCGTGTTGAGGCGTCCACCAGGAACCGATGCCGAGCCGCCGCGGACTTCCTCTTTGGTCTCGAAGTCGAACGTCTTGTCGAACTCCGAGAACGTGCGCTCACCGGCGAACACCGAGTCCTGGCTCTGGATGCCAGCCGAGAACATGATGTTGCCCTTCTTGTTATCGGAGTTGTGACCGGTGACGAAGCTGGCGTCGTACGTGAAGCCGTCGCCCTTCTGCGTGCCGCCGGTGTAGAGCGCGGCCTCGGTGCCGTTGAAGTCTGAGCGCGTGATGATGTTCACCACGCCGCCGATCGCGTCGGAGCCGTAGACCGCCGAAGCGCCATCCTTGAGCACTTCGACGCGCTCGATCACCGCGAGTGGAATCGCGTTGAGATCGACGGAAGCGTCGGCGCCGGTCCCACCGGGAACGACGCGGCGTCCATTGAGCAGGGTCAGCGTGCGGCGAGCTCCGAGGCCGCGGATGTCGACGCGCGTCGAGCCGTCGCCGCCGTTGTTGACCTGCGCGTTGATCGCGTTGGACTGCGCGGGCAGCTGCTGGATGATGTCGCCGACCGTGGCGCGGCCGGAGGCGTTGAGGTCATCGCGGTTGAGGATGGTCAGCGGGGCGGGCGTCGTCAGCGTCTTGCGCTCGATCGTGGAGCCCGTGACGGTGATCACCTCTTCTTTGGCCTCTTGCTCGGCCAGCTTCTTCAGCTCCTCGTCGGTGAGGTTGGGTGTCTGATCGGCCACCGGTGGAGCGGGAGGCGGCGCGGGCTCAGGTGCGGGCTCTGGTGCCGGAGCGGGTGCCTGGTCCGGAGTGGGCTGCGCCGGATCCGGCGCCGGCGGGGTCGTTCCGTCGCCCGGCGGCTGATCATTGCCGGCAGGTGGCTGATCCGGCGTCGCCGGTTGCGCGACCCGCTTGGCCCAGCGCACCGGCGCTCCATGTGGACCCAGCTGAGGACGTGCGCGCATGCGCAGCGACTTCGGGGCGTTTGTGTTGGTGTCGGCTGCGGCTGGCGCAACACCGACGAAGATCAGAAAGACGCTGCAAGCTAGAGTCTTCATTCGTGTCATTCGCCTGTTCCCCCAGTTCGACATCAAGCTCTCACACAGGTGGCATTCGTGGGTCGCTAGTGCCTCCTAACTTGTGATGACCTGCATGCAGTAGAATTGAATTCATGGCGTCGTAAGTGCCTCAATCAAGAGCCGCACCCCCACTGAATGTATGTTCATATTATGTAATAATTGAATTGTACATCACATAAACGGGGTACGATAAAGTAGTGAATTGCCATTTACTCCGAAAAGTAATTCACCTGCCGAGATTACATTCTCGGCAGGTGAAGAACTGAATTTTGAAACAATTTGCTCTCGGCTATTGCGCTTGGTCCTTACTTTGGTTCCGGATCGTCAGGACTTCTTCGCGGACGGTCTGTGCGAACGCCTTGAGCTCTTGCATCGCGTTGCGCACGCGCGTCCCCGCAGCCTTGTTGCCGTCCTTGTAGAACTTCTCGAAGTCGCTCGCCATCGCGGTGACGAGCTGCTGCAATTCCGCGAAGCGGCCCGTCGGGGCTGTGGTCTCGGGCTCGGTGGTTTCGGTTTCGGTGTTGGTCTCCATGAGGGTTGACACCTTGCCCCGAGACTCTGACATCGGCAAAAAGACCTGGATCGCCTGAGAATTCCTCGGGTGTTACCCGGATCGGCGAGGCAGGTACCCCCGGCGTACCCGCCTGCCGGCGTGAGCTTCGCTCCGCCAGCTTCACGCTGACCACTTCGAGCGCCGGGTTGTAGAGTCCGCGCGATGCCGTGGAACGCGCTCGTCAGTGAGCTCGAGGCCGAGCTGGGCGAGCCGATCACGCTCGACGCCTTGACCGGGACGTGGCGCATCGCGCAGCGCGCCGCCGGGCACCGCCACTCGGTCGATGACGTGCTCACGGCTCATCACGCGCTCGGCGCGCTCGGCGCGCTCGACACGCCCGGCGCGCCCGGGACCTCGGGGGCAGCGAGCGTGCTCGATCTCGGCAGCGGCATCGGGGGCGTCGGGTTGCTCGTCCTGTGGGGCCTGGGGGCCGCCGCACGGCTGGTCTGCGTCGAGGCACAAGCGATCAGCCACCGCCTGCTCGTCGCGAACATCGCCGGCAACCGGCTCGTGGATCGCGTGACCCCGCGGCTCGGCGACCTGCGCGAGCTCGCGCTCGCCGAGCGGTTCCCGCTCATCACCGGCAGCCCGCCGTACTTTCCGCTCGGCACGGGCGTCTTGCCCGCCGACGCGCAGAAGGCGCATGCGCGGTTCGAGCTGCGCGGCGACATCGGCGACTACGCCCACGCGGCCGCGCGCCACCTCGCCGCCGACGGCGTGTTCGTGTGCTGCTTTCCGACGCCGCAGCGCGACCGCGCGATCGCCCGGGTCGGCGACGCCGGGCTCCACGTCACGTCGTATCGCGACGTCGTGCCGCGCGTCGGCCTGCGGCCGCTGTTCACGCTGTTCGCGTGCCGGCGCGCCCAGGCCACCTGCCGGGTCGAGCCCGCGCTCGAGGTGCGCACGCTGGACGGCGCGGTAACCGACGAGATGCGCGCGGTCCGCCGCCGCTTCGGGTTCACCTGACCCCCGCGACGCCCTACAATCCCGGCCATGCGAATCGGAAGTGCCGCGATCGTGATCCTCGTCGCGTGTGGATCTTCCAAGCCCCCCGAGGGGCCCAAGCAAGACGACCGCATCAAGGCGCTCGAGGCCGAGCTGCAGACGACCAAGGACGAGCTCGTCAAGGCCAACGCCGCGACCGACGACCTCCGCAAGGGCGAAGCCGAGCTCAAGGCCAAGGCCGACGAGGCCAGCGCGCTGCAGGCCAAGCTCGCCGAGGCGGTGGGCCAGAACGGCGAGGTGACCACCGCCGACGGCGCGGTCAAGCTCGAGCTGGTCGATCAGATCTTGTTCCCGACCGGCGAGGCCGATCTGACCCAGAGCGGCAAGGACGTGCTCGCGAAGGTCGGGGCGACGCTCAAGGAGATCGAGGACAAGCAGATCTGGGTCCAGGGCCACACCGATGATCAGCCGATCTTCGCCAAGAAGCCCAAGCCCGCGGCGCCCGAGCCGGCCAAGCCCAAGCCCGCCAAGCCCGCCAAGCCCGATCCCAAGGCCAAGCCCGATCCCAAGGCCAAGCCCGAGACCAACGACGCCGTGCTCCCGTTCGTGACCAACTGGGAGCTGTCGGCCGCCCGCGCGCTCACCGTCGTTCACTACCTCCAGGACGACGCGAAGATCGAGCCGACGCGGCTCGCCGCCGTCGCGTTCGGCCAGTACCGCCCGGTCAGCAAGTCCAAGGCGAAGAACCGGCGGATCGAGATCGTGCTGTACCCGCGCGCCAAGATCGCGCCGAAGTAGCCGCCGCTCGGTGGACCCGCCAGTACCCCGCCACGGTGGCACGGTGGTTTGATCGGTTGCGCCGGCGGTGCGGGCCGTGAGCTCCATGAGATCGCCGACACGCGCGCTGGCACCGCGGGCTTGGGTCCGGCGCTCGTCCGCCGACCGCCGAATCGAGCATGGAGGGCGGCGCCAAGCCGCGCTTGCGCAGCTTCTGCCGGGAGCGGCACCTGTTCGAGCAGCCTGCGCAGGAACCACAGGCGATCGTGGCGTACGTGACCGCGACGTGCACACCGGGTGCAACGCCGGGGACGACCGCGCGCGATTCAGCTAACAATAGACGGACGTGAAGCACCCCCCGCCGTGGTTGTTCGTCCTGACCGGGATGCCGTACGGCGTGGTCGGCTCGTTCGCCGGCTCGGTGATGCCCTACATGACCTCGTCGGCGGGGATCGACGTCGGGTCGATCGGGTGGTACGGCGCGCTGCTGCTCGTCCCGCCGATGCTGCAGTTCCTCTACGCCCCGATCGTCGACATCGGCCCGCGCCGCAAGCACTGGCTCGTGCTCGTGTCCGCCATCGGCGCGGCGTGCTTGATCGCGAGCTGCCTGATGCCGCTGCCGCAGCACACGAAGCCGTTCCTCGCGTTCGCGGTGGCCGCGCAGCTGATCTCGGGCCTGGTCGGCAGCTGCAACGGCGGCCTCATGGCGGCGTCGATGCCCGACCAGCTGCGCGGCAAGGCCAGCGGCTGGTACAACATCGGGAACCTGTCGGGCGGCGGGCTGTCGGCGACGATCGCGATCTGGATGGTTGGCCATGAATTCCGGCCCTGGATCATCGGCGTCACGCTGGCCGCGATGATGGTGCTGCCGTCGCTGGCGGCGCTGGCGGTCGACGAGCCGCCGCGGCCGCGGACCACCTTGACCTTGTGGGAGCTGTTTCTCCAGACGCTCGACGACGTCAAGCTCGTGCTGTTCAGCAAGTCCGGGCTCACCGGCATCGCGCTGTGCGTCTCGCCGGTCGGGACCGCGGCGCTGACCAACTACTTCTCGGGGATGTCGAAGCCCTACGGCGCGAGCGCGAACACCGTCGCGCTGGTGACCGGCCTGGGCAACGTCGGGCTGACCGCGCTCGGCGCCGGGGTCGGCGGCTACCTGTGCGATCGGTTCAACCGCCGCGTCCTGTACCTGGCGTCGGGCGCGCTGACCGCGCTGTGCGGCATCGTGATGGCGCTGTCGCCGCGCACCGAGCTGACCTACGCGGTCGGGGTGACGACCTACGCGCTGATCACCGGGTTCTGCTACTCGGCGTTCACCTCGACCGTCCTCGAGACGATCGGCAAGGCCGGGCGTGCCGCGTCGACCCAGTACTCGATGTTCGTCGCCGCCGGGAACTTCGCGATCCTCTACGTCGGCCTGGTCGACACGCGGTTCGACCACGACTTCGGCGTCGAGGGCGTGATCACGAGCGACGCCGTGCTCAACCTCGCCGGGGTCGTGGTCCTCGCCATCGTGTTCTGGCGGCTCGGCTCGTTCGGCAAGTGGCGGCACCCCGTCGAGACCACCGGGCCGGCCGAGTCGGTCGCCCCACCGCCCGTGGTGGAGCTCCCCGCCGCGATCGCCCGGATCACGGACAAGGACGCGCGGTGAGCGACGACGTGCTGCACGTCGCGCGCGCGGCCGTGGTCCGCGAGCACATGGACTCGGAGAACCGCCACGCGTTCAACGCGACGATCGGGACGTTCTCCCATCCGCGCTACGAGCTGATCGCCACGGGCGAGGTGTTCGACGCTGAACCTCGGCGGCAGCGCGACCACCGTGGTCAGCCTGGTCGTCGGTGTCTGAGTCCAGACATGCGCAGGCGCTCGGGGACGCGCTACTACCTCCGCGCCGCGCGCGTGCGCCACAATCGCACAGTGTGCCCACAGACTGGCACTAACTGTGCGAATGCACGGTCGCCACGTTCGGCACGGTCCGTGCTCAATACCCAATCATGAAGTTTTCGCCTGGCTTGCTTCGGAACGTCCTCGCCGGAATCGTCGTCACCGCAGCGGCACCGGCCTTCGCCGACACCGTGGTCGTCACCGGTGCATCGAGCAACGAGCGCAGCGGGCTCGTGCTCGGTGGATCGATCGATGGCGGCAACATCGGCTGTCAGACCAAGAGCGGCGATGATTGTGGCGATGGGATGCATGAGGCCGGTGGCTTGTCGGTCCACGTCGGCGCGATGATCGGGCCGCGCCTCGCGCTCCTCGGCGAGGCGTGGGGCATGGCCCACACCCAGGACTCGCTCACCGCGAGCCAGGCGCTTGCCACCGCGAACGTGCGCGCATGGCTCACGCCCCGGCTGTGGCTGCAGGGCGGCCTCGGGGTCGCGCGGTCGAAGATCAGCTTCGACAGCGGCCTGTTCATGGCGTCGGCGACGTCCTCCACCGTGCCCGCGGTCTCCGGTGCGATCGGCCTCGAGCTGGTGCACTCGCCGGCGTTCGGCCTCGACCTCGAGCTGCGCGGCGGCTCCGGCCTCTACGAGGATGACGTGCGGATCTACAACGTGGCGCTCGGCGTGGGCGTGTCGTTCTTCTAGACCACCGCCGCCGAGCCTAGGTTCTCTTCGCCCGCAGATCCTTGATGTATTCGAGCTCTGCCCATCCCGTCCCGTGGTTTGCGTTCATCCTTCGCGCTTCTGTTTCGGCAGCCCTGACCCCGATCCAGTCGGGAGACTCTTGGAAGAAGCACCGCCGTGCGAGAGAGGTCATCTCTCTACCCCAGGGACCACCCCTTGGACTCCGGAATCGGGACATTTCGAGGCTGTCACGCCGCGGCTCCTACGTCGACGGCGCATCCTTTCCGATGCGAGCGATGCACTTGATTTAGGACTAGAGCGAAACATCAATGTACATCGGCCAGTGATCCGACGGCCCGGTGCGGACCACGCCGCCGAACGTGACGTCGAGGCCGCGCGTGTAGATCGAGTCGAGCTTGAACTCGAGGCCGTAGGCGTGCTCGGTGGGGCCGGAGGCCGCGCTCGGGGCGTCGAACGCCAGGCTCGTCATGTAGGAGTCGAGGATCGGCGCCTGGTCGCCCTCGCTGGCGAGCACCGGGACGCTGCCGGCCCACGTGACCCAGCTGGTGTTGAAGTCGCCGGCGACCAGGACGGCGCCGGCGGCGTCGATCACGGCCGGGTGCAGCTGCGCGATGCGCTCGCGCGGGTTGAGCCGGGTCTCGAGGTGGATGTCGATGATGTGGAGCGTGCGATCGCCGATGTGGACGTCCGCCGCGATCGCGATGCGCGGGACGCCGTTGTCGGCGAGCGGGAGGTCCATCTTCGCGATCGCGTCGATCGGAAACGCGCTCATCAGCGCGAGCCCGTGGGTGCCGGCGCCCTTCATGCGCGCCGGGATATAGACGTAGCCCAGGCCGAGCAGCCGCGCGAGCCGCGCCGCGCGCGACTCGCCCTCGGTGGGGTAGCGCTCCTCTTCCTGGAACAGGAACAACCCGGCGCGCACCAGCGCGGGATCGCCGAGGATCGCCCGGGCCAGGCCCTCGGGATCCTGGCCGTACTCGGTGTTGTAGGTGACGACGCGGACGGGCGAGGTCATCGTCGGGCCGGCGCTGCGAAAGGTGCCGGGCGCCGACATCTCCACCGACATCGACGACGGCAGCTGCAGCTGATCGATCGGCTGCCACGGCTGGGCCGGGCCGAGGTCGACGCCACAGGCGGCCAGCGCGGCGGCCGCGGCGGCGGTGGCGAGCGCGGCTACCTGCGATCCGCGCGTCACAGCGTCCACCCGAAGCTGGCGCCGAGCCACGGCACGAGGTGATCGCCCTGGCTCGCCATCGCGTAGGCCCGGAACAGGAACCCGTTGCGGTACTCGTAGCCGGCGCACAGCTCCGCGCCGACCCGCGAGGTCGTCATCCCGCTCCATTCGGGGACCGGCGAGGGCGTCGTGCGCCGCGTCAGGGTCGGCCCGAGCTGGACGAAGCCCCGGTGGTGGCCGCGATCGATCGGATAGCCGGCGACGTACGGCACGAGCGTGGTGATGTGGTCACCGTCGAACGAGTAGTACGACGCGGCCGCGCCGATCGCGAACCGCCGCCGGGCTTGCCAGTCATAACCGAGGCCCCACAGGCCCGCCTTGCCGAGCACGTCGACGTAGATCGCGTGGGGCGCGGGGTTGCTCGCCGCGTGGAGATCCGGCTCGGCGGACGCCGGGGTCGTGGTGGCGAGCCACCAGGTCGCCAGAAGTACCCATCGCATGAACCGTCGAGAGTAGCGAAACGCCGTCGCGCACGCAGCGAAAATCGGCCGTGCGAGATTTACCGAAGCGCGAGCGTGACGGCGAGCGCGAGCGCGGCGGGCACCGCCTGGACGAACAGGATCTTCCTCGACGCCGTCAGCCCACCGTAGATCCCGGCGACCACGACACAGCCGAGGAAGAACGTGCGGATCGGCATCGCGGTGAGGTCACTACCGACCAGCGACCACACCAGCCCCGCGGCCAGGAAGCCATTGTACAGCCCCTGGTTGGCCGCGAGCACCTTGGTCGCCTCCTGCTCCGCGGCGGTCCGGCCGAATGCCTTCTGACCGACCGGGGTCGCCCACAGGAACATCTCGAGGACGAGGAAGTAGACGTGGAGGGCGGCGACCAGCCCGGTGAGGATCTGCGAGGCAAGGACCATGGCCGGCACTATCGCACCGCGATCTGGATCTCGGCCATCTGCGCCGCGTGCGACCGTGCGAAGGTTGGTCGATCGATGACCATCGCGATGTCGCCGTCGTCCTCCGTGAAGCCGGTCGGGCTGGGTTCGATCGCATAGCCGAGCTTCTCGAACACCCGGCGCGACGCGACGTTGTGGGGCAAGATCGACGCGTACACCCGCTCGAGCCGGAGCTGGCGGAACGCGAACGCATGGACCATCGTCGCGATCTTCGTCCCGAGGCCCTTCCCCTGCGCGGCGACGTCGGCGACCATGAACGCGAACGCGGCGGCGCCGCGCGACATGTTGCGCAGATCGCCGTCGGCGACCAGCGCGCCGTCGCGGAACACCAGGAACCCGCGGCCGCCGTGGTCCGCCAGCGACGCGTAGTGCGCGATGACGTCGGCCTCGGCGAGCGGCTCGGTGTGGCCGAGCAGCGGCGCGTTGTGCGGATCGTTGTACGCGGCGGCGAGCGCGGCGGCGTGGTGCGCGACCTCGTCGCGGCCCGGCTCGATCGCGAGCAATGCCCCCGCCGGGGTCGCCCAGGCGATCTGATAGCTCGGCAGCTGCACGGGCGCGGAGCGTACCCTAGTGTCTCAGGTCATGGACCCCGCGCGCCTCTACCGTGTGCTCGCCGCGTGCGTGCTCCTCGCCGCGTGCGCGCTCCTCGCCGCGTGCGGCCGCTCGAGCACACCGGCGCCGGCCCCCGACCTCCCCCACGAGGGGCGCCCGGGCCCGGCGAGCCCGGCGGCACCCGGCGCCGACGGCCGGTACGACGGCCGGCCGATCGCGCGGACCTGCAGCTACCTCGGCGCCGACTGGCTCGATCGGCCGGACCGCGACGTGCGCGAGCAGCCCGATCGCGTGCTCGACGCGCTCCAGCTCGATCCGCGCGGGACCGTCGCCGACGTCGGCGCCGGCACCGGCTACTTCACGCTCCGGCTCGCCCGCCGGGTCGCCAAGGTCCACGCGACCGACCTGCAGCCCGAGATGCTGGAGCTGCTCGGCGCCCGCGTCGCCGGTGCCCAGCTCGCCAACGTCCTGCTCCACCTCGCGACCGACCACGACGCCGCGCTACCGGCCGGCTGCTGCGACCTGGTGCTGCTGGTCGACGTCTATCACGAGCTGGCCGATCCGCCCGCGGTGATGGCCGGCATCCGCCGCGCGCTGACCGCGCATGGCCGGCTCGTGCTGGTCGAGTACCGGGGCGAGGATCCGGCGGTGGCGATCAGGCCGGAGCACAAGATGACGCTGCCGCGGATCCGCGAGGAGCTCGCCGCGCTGGGGTTTCGCTTCGTCGACTCGCTCGAGTTCCTCCCCGATCAGCGCGTCGTGATCTTCACGCCCGCCGCTTCCTAGAAGCCTGTTAGGCCATAGATCGCGAGCGTCGAGCATGTGCAAGCCCGTGCAGCCGCCACGCTTTCCCCTTCGGACCCGCTTCGCCTCCGCGCTGTCCCCGGGCGTTCTCTGCTTCGCAGTACACTCCCGAACCGCGGCCACAGCGATCTGAGTGCTGTCGCAACCGATGAGCCCGGCGTCCTGTGCGCGGAGCAAAAGGCCGCTGGGGGGCCCCCGCGCGTTCGGCTGCGCTCTCCGAAGGGGACCCACTCGCGGGCGCTCCGCGCGGTGACAAGAACGTGCACGGAACGATCGATACGGGAGATCGCGTCTGATCGTCAGCGTTGACTATTCATGTCGTGGGGGCCAGGCTCACGCGCACCAGCCCGATGTGAAGGCTCAGGGGAGTCACCTTCCCCCAGAGCGCAAGTCGTGCGCGCGAGAGCACGGTCGGAGGCTGCGTGTGAAGAGCCGACGAGAGCTCGCCTTCGACGTAACGGTGCAGTCGAATGAACCGACTCGCCACGACCATTCCCGTCGGTCTCTTAGCGCTCTGTTGCTGTTGTTCGTGATCGAGTATGCTCGGGAGCCAGGCCGAATAGGTCAAGGCCGCACGCTGGAGCTTGAGCGGATCCGTCCGTAGCTCCTGATGTACGGCCACGACGATCTCGGTTGGGACGATCTCGTGATAGGTCTTCGTTGGGTTGTCGGTTGGCCCCGTGCCTCGTTGTGGCTCGGGGGCTTCGGGGATAAGTGACACCGCCCCGGTCTCGGCGACCTGGATCCTGAACCGTGCGTTCGGCCCGAGGTTGTCATCGTGCACGTACACGATGTCGATATTCTCATCGGCACGCACGTAATCGCCGTCGGGTACACGCGCCAGCTTTGGCGAGCGAAAGCCGGCGATACACACCGTGTGTGCCTCGGGTTCGGTGTCTTGGAGCCATCCGCTGGCCAACACCGGATATCCCGCCCGTACGAAGGACGCCACCAGTGTGCAAAATCGCTGCTGCGAGAACTCGCTGTTCATCAAGTCACCGGAAATCATCACCGGCGCCAACTCATGGCCTTTGATGACCTCGAGGATCTGAGCGATTTGCAGTCCGGAGTCTGCAGGGAAGGTGCGGTTGCCCGTCGGGGCCGATCCATGTGCCGTCGACGTGATCTTCGCCGTGGTCGGAATTGCATGGTGATCGTCAAACGCGCTCGAGTGCAGCATCGACCACAGTGCCACGGTAGCGCACGCGCCTACAGCAGAGTCTTGCTGTTGCCACGCGAGGCCCGACACCTTCAACGTGACTCCGGCGACATGGGCCTCGTAGTCACGTGCCGGCTCCATCACGCGTGGGGTGCCAGCGGCCACTCCGGCCTCGTCTGGATAGACCTTGAGCACCGTGCGGCCGATCGGCGCGCCGGGAATCGGCCGCAGGATGATGTGACCGAGGTACGAGCCTTGAACGAGCGCTCGGGCGGAGGGATCGCCACCGACCGCTTTCACAAACGTGTGGCGCGTCAGCGGCTCGGCGAAGTAGTGAGCACGCCGGCAGATATTCGGATAGCCGGCCGAGCTCGTGGCGTAGAAGGCTTCGAACTCGGCGAGATAGTCGCGATCGAAATAGCTCGGTTCGACCACCACGGCGCGAGCGCCGAGATCGTGGAGGTAACACCGCAGATACTTCACCTGCCGAGAGTCGACCTCGCGATCGAGCATGACGAGCGGGTCACCGGTAGCACTGAATGCACCAAACCGAAGGGGCTGCGGTCGGTGCACGGCGCGCTACTTGAGGATCTTCCGCAACGACTCGGAGATCGAACGCGACGGTGCGAACGCACGCATGTCGTGCTTCATCTTTGCCCGAAGGCGCGCGATCCGCTTCTTGGCCGAACGTTTTCCCGTCAGCGGCGCATTCATGTCCAGCAGGTCCAGCGCCGGGACGCTCGCGGACGCCGGTGCGTTCCACATCGTGAACTTTGGAGAACTCTCGGACTTCACCACCTACTTGATAGCAGGGTGGCCGATCCATGGGCAACCCCTTGCGGAGTTGGCCGGCAACGAGATCTGCACCGCGGGTCAGTCGAGCGGGCCGACCGAGCTGAGCTTGCCGCGCTCGCGATACATGCGCTCGATGGTGAGCCGCAGCATGTCCTCGTCGATCTCGGTGCTGCTCGCGCCCGCGACGTAGGCGGCGCGCTCGCAGGCGACCTTGATGAAGCCGCCGGAGAGCTGGTAGCGCTCGGCGAGCGCCTCGAAGTCGATCGTCGCGGCGCGCGCGCGCTCCGGGAGGGTGCGGCGCCACAGCTCGGCGCGCATCTCGGGGCTGGGGAAGCTGAAGAACACGTCGTAGGTGAACCGCCGCTTGAACGCCAGGTCGATCGCGGAGGTCAGGTTGGTGGTCAGGATCGCGAGGCCGCCGAACCGCTCGAGGCGCTGCAAGAGGTAGTTGGTCTCCATGTTCGCGTAGCGATCGTTGCTGCTCTTGACGTCGGACGTGCGCTTGCCGAACAGCGAGTCGGCCTCGTTGAACAAAAGGACGACGTGGCCGGGCTCGGCGGCGTCGAACACGTCGGACAGGTTCTTCTCGGTCTCGCCGAGCCACTTCGAGACCACCTGTGATAGATCGACCTCGTAGATGTCGAGGCCGAGGCGCCGGGCGAGCACGGTGCCCGACATCGTCTTGCCGACGCCGGGGTGGCCGGAGAACAGGACCGAGATGCCCTGGGGCCCGCGCAGCTTGAAGGCGTCGCGGATCTTGCGCCGCTCGCGCGCCGCGGCGGCGATCTCGGTCAGCGCGGTGCGGGTGTCATCGTCGACGATCAGATCGTCCAGATCGAACGGCGTGGCGAGCTTCTTGCCGAGCCGCGAGATCCGCTGGTGGAGCTGCGCGGCGACCGCGTGGGCGAGATCCTCGACGCCGGGCGGCGGGGCGTTGGGCATGCGGCCGGCGATCGCGGCCTGCGCGGCGGCGACGATGATCCCGCCGGGGATCGCGAACCGGCCCGACAGGCTCTCCGCGGCGGGGTCGTCGAGCGACGGCACGACCTGCCGCCACAGCGAGGTGCGCACGCCGAGCCCCGGGACCTCGAGGTTCAGGTGGACGAGCGGGCGGTGGTGGATCCGCGGCATGCGCTCGCGGTTGACCGTGATCGCGATCGGCCCCGACCAGCCGTCGAGCAGCGCGCCGAAGAACCCGGGCAGCTCGTCGCGGTCGCCGTCGCGCACGACCACGTCGTCGATGTCGGCGAACACCGGCACCGCGTCGAGCAAGATCAGCTCGCGGACCAGCGAGCGGATCGCGGTGGCCTGGGCGATCGGCTGCATCGCCGCGAGCCGCTTGCCTTCGATCACGAGCAGGCGCTGGCCCCAGTGGGTGGCCGCGCGCTGGAGCAGCAGCTTCTTGCCGAGGCCGCGCTGGCCCTGGACCGCGAGCACGACCTCCGACGAGCGCAGCGCCGAGGTGGCGAGCTCGACCGCGACGGCCGGGAACTCGCCGTCGGGGCCGCGGCCGCGCAGCTCGGCCAGCTCGGCCAGCTCGGGATCGAGGTCGATCGAGGTGCCGTCGAGCAGGTGGACGAGCCGGCTCGCCGCGCGGATCCGGCGGAACAGCAGCGAGTCGCCGGGCGCCAGGTCGATCAGCTGGTAGCGCAAGAGCGGCGAGCTGTTCGACAGGTCGCGCGCCATCAGCGAGCGGGTCTCCGGCGTGTCGTAGACCAGCTGGGCGAGCAGGCGGCCGTCGAGCCCGCGGCCGTTCGGATCGCGCGCCAGGTAGCGGTACGCCAGGACCAGGTTCGGATCGGCGTCCGGCAGCAGCGCGAACATCAGGGTCGACCACTGGCGCGGCGTCAGCCCGAACACGCGCATCAGATCGACCAGCGGCGAACGCACGCTCGCCGCGAGCGAGGCGGCGAGCCGCGCCTCGACGCTGCGATGCAGCTCGAGCCACTGCGCGAGCACGGCCTTGGCGCCGGCCTCGTCCCCGCTGGGCTCGCCGCGCGCGGTGGCGAACAGCCGCCCGATCTCGGTCGGGCTGACCACGTCGCCGGCCGGGCCCACGGGGCTCGCGGCGCCGGCCGTCCCCGGGGCGCGGGTCCAGCCGAGCCGGATCTCGTACTCGACGCGCAGCCACGCGCGCCGGAGCTCGTCGCGCAGGTGGGTCGCGGCATCCCGGTACGGCTCGGCGGCGGTCACCTCGCTATCGTACGGGGACCCTCGACGTGCTCGCTACTAGGCGAGCTCTTGATCGCGCTGGACGCCGAGCTCTTCGGCGATCATCTCGGGGGCGGCCCCGCCGGTCACGCCGCCTTCCTGCGGCTTCTCCTCGACGCGCGCCTCGATGGCGGGCGCCTCGGGCTCCGAGGACTTCTTGTCGAGCCCCTCGTTTTCGGCGGCGAGCGCGAGCATCTGGGCGGCGAACGGGATCGTGTACATCCCGGCGGTGATCTTGAGCCGCTGGCTTTTCGAGATCTTGGCGTCCGTGTTGGTGTCGGCCGAGCCGAACATCTGATCGAACCGCTGGTCGCCCAGCTGGTCGCGCAGCTCGTTCATCTCGATCGCGACGCCGATCACGCGGTAGTCGGCGATCGTCGGGCCGGCGACGAAGTCCTTCACCGCCTGCGCCGCGCTCTGCTTGTGCTTGAGCTCGAACGCCATGTCGTAGCGGCCCTCGTACGGCTGGGTCCACTGCTTGGCGCTGGTGTGGCCGTGGGCGTACTTGGGGTCCCACTTGTCGGGGGTGCCGGCCGCGGTGCACGCCGCTTGATAGGCCTCGGGCTCGTACATGCCGCCGTCGATCTCCCCGGAGGCAGCCGTGGACTTGTTGCCGAACGCCTGCTCGGAGGCGGTCGCGCCCGGCTCCACGGCCACGCCGTTCTCCGCCACCTGGGGGACCGCGCCCTCCGCGGTGAACTGTGCCCCGGCTGCCTCCGCCACCTGCGGTGCGGCAACTTCCGGCTGTGGAGCGGCCACCTGGGCGGCGAGGGCGGGGTCGAGGTCGGCTAGGGCGGCGAGCATGGCTCGGATGATACGCGAGGGAGCTGGGCGATCTTCCCGGAATCGGGGCGCCCGGCCACGCCGGATCTGCGTATCTTCCTGAGGTGGGCTTCGGGTTCGAGCGCCGCGCGCGGTCACGCAAGGCCCGGGGCGGGCTGCGCTCGCTGCTCGGCAAGGCCCCGGACCCCCGCGAGGTCGGCGAGCGGCTCGGGCGGCTGCTCCCGCGGATGTGGAAGGACGCCGAGCTCGACGTCTCGGCCAAGCGGATCACCGCGGATCTCCACCCGTTTGCCCGTGCGCTCCGCATCACCATCGGCGCCGACGGCGAGCTCGAGGTGCGCGGCGACGCGGCGGCCGTCGGGCCGGGCTACTACGACGACGTGATGGCGCGGCTGGCGCCGATCCTGGACGAGCTCGACTACGCCTGGGACGGCGAGCCGCTCGATCCACGCGAGGCCATGCTGGGCTGGCTCGCCGAGGAGCTGCGCGGCGGCGCGACGCGGATCGGCATGCCGGCGGAGCGCACGTTCCTGGTCGACGCGCCGATCCAGACCGCGATGGGCCCGCGCGACGCCGCGTGGCGCGACGCGGTGCTCGCCGATCCGCACGCCGGCCGCGACGCGTTCGCGTGGTGGGAGCGCCTGCCCGGGCACGCCGAGCGCGCGCGCGCGGTGCTCGCGATGTGGCACGAGGTCCCGTGGCGCGAGCCGATCGACAAGGCCGAGCGCGCCCTGATGAAGCGGGTCGACGGCGAGCTGCGCGCCGCGCGCAAGGCCGATCGCGCGCTCGGCCTGCCGTACGCCGAGTGGGCGGAGCTGGTCGGCCACCTCGGCGACGCCGACCGCGCCGGCGAGCTCGCCGCGCTCGCGACCGGCCCGGCGGTGATCGGCTATCGCCGGTTCGACATGGAGGTCGACGCAGGCGGCGGGTGGTCGGTCACGCTGCCGGGCGCGTTCGTCGGCGCCTGGGAGGACGACGGCGAGCGCTACTGGGCGACCGACGGCGACCGCGTGATCGAGCTGACCAGCCTCGAGACCACCGAGCACGACTCCGCCCAGCTGCTCGACGTCGCCCCCGCACTCCACCCGGTGATCGAGCGGATCGCCGACGGCGCCCGGCACGGCCGCGCCGAGGTCTACGACGAGGGCGACGTCCACATCGTGCACGGCCTGGTCGCGATCGCGCCGCACGTCGCGATCCTGACCTGCAAGGGGAGCCCGAGCGATCAGGCCTGGGCGCTCGCGACCTGGCGCAGCCTGCGCAACGCGTAACCGGCTTGCGATTCCGTTCCGCGCGTCGCCGCGGCGGCTACAGCGACGGAGGTGCGGCGAGGCCGCTGGCATCAGTGAGCTGTGCGTGCCACCTCGAGAAAGAATCGAAGGATTGAGTGACGTCTTGACGTCCAGACGTTTCATGCGAGAATTCCGCTATGTCCACCACCAAGCGCGCCACCGTGTACCTGGATCCCCAGCTGCACCGGGCGCTGCGGCTCAAGGCGGCCGAGACCGAGCGTACGATCTCCGACATCGTCAATGACGCCGTACGCTTCGCTCTGGCCGAGGACGCCGCTGACCTGGCCGCGATCGATGACCGCGCTTCCGAGCCCACTCGCCCCTTCGATGCCTTCGTGAAGGATCTGCGGCGACGTGGGCGGCTATAACGTCCTCATCCGGCGTTCCGCGGAGAGGGAGATCAGGGAGTTGCCGGCCGCGGTACGCCGACTCGTCGTCGGTCGTATCCTCGCGCTTCAGGACGAGCCGCGACCCCACGGTACGCAGAAGCTATCGGGGCAGGACGGGCACCGACTCCGTCAGGGCGACTACCGCATCGTCTACACGATCGACGACGCGCTGCGCACCGTAACCGTCGTGCGCGTGGCGCACCGGTCCGACGTCTACCGCTGACGCGACTCGCGCCCCGCGGATCACGGCTCGGCTTGCTCGGCTACGAGAGCCTCGCTCTGGCGGGCAAGCAGAGCACGGTGCTTGGCCAGGATGGCACGATCTCTGGCCTGGCGATCGGGCTGCTGGTGCCGAGCGACGAACTCCTGCAGCGCGGTGCGGACGAGCTCGGATCGATTCGGCCGCTTGCCGACCCGACGGTTGGCCGGCCGGCCTCCTGCAGACCGCGTGGCCATGCGGTCGATGATGGCCAACGTCTTGCTGTCGATCGTCATAGCGCGGGCTGACGCCCGCAACCCAAAGGTACTTAAATGCCAATTCGGAACGTGGTAGAGTAGCGGGTGCGATCAGGCTGCCAGGCCGGCGCGTCGACGCGTCACGCTGCAGACACGTACGGCGCGAGCCTCGGTCGAGATGAAGAACTTCGGACAGCGCACGCCGACAGCACTCCGGATCGCTCCGCCGGCCGGGTCGTGCCAACGTCTGGCACATGAAGAAGATCGGCATCCTCGGATCAGGCAAGGTCGGTGAAGTGCTCGGCGACGGCTTCCTGGCGCACGGTCACCCCGTGATGCGCGGCTCGCGCGACCCGGCCAAGCTCGCGGCGTGGCAGGCGGGCGCCAAGGGCGAGGCGTCGGTCGGCACCGGCGCCCAGACCGCGGCGTGGGCCGACATCCTCGTGCTCGCCGTCAAGGGCACCGGCGCCGAGCAGGCGATCGACGACGCGGGCATCGCGAACCTCGCCAACAAGCTCGTGATCGACGCGACGAACCCGATCTCCGATGCGCCGCCGAAGAACGGCGCGCTGAGCTACTTCACCGGCGCGAACGAGTCGCTGATCCAGCGGCTGCAGAACAAGGCGCCGCAAGCAAAGTTCGTCAAGGCGTTCAACAGCGTCGGCAACCCGGTGATGGTCAACCCGAAGTTCGCGACGACGCCGTCGATGTTCATCTGCGGCAACGACGCCGCCGCCAAGCAGGAGACGACCGAGATCCTCACGAAGTTCGGCTGGGAGGCGGTCGATGTCGGCGGGGTCGAGCTCGGGGTCGCGGTCGAGGCGCTGTGCATCCTGTGGTGCGCTCCGGGGTTCCTGCACAACGACTGGGTCCACGCGTTCAAGTATCTCAAGCCGTAGCTCGCGCCAGTCGATCTACCTCGGGCTACCTCGGGCTACCTCGGGCTACCTCGGGCTACGCCCGGGCTACACCGGGGCCACGCTCGGGCTACACTCGGGGCGTGCTCCGATCCCCCGCCGTCGTCGCCGCGCTCGTCTGGCCGTGGGCCTGGCTGGGGGCGTGCTCGTCGGGGACCGCCGAGCCCGACGCCGCCGCGTCGGCGTGGAGCCTCGGGCCCACGATGCCGCGCCGGGCGCTCGAGCCCGGGGTCGCGGCGCTCGGCCAGCAGGTGGTCGTTGTCGGCGGGTTTGCTACTTCCCTGCGCGAGGGGCTCGACATCACCGCGCGGGCCGACGCCTTCGATACCACCGACGCCACGTGGACGACGCTGCCCGATGCGCCGGTCCGGTGGACGCACAGTAACCTCGCTGCCGTCGGTGGGACGCTCTACCTCCTGGGTGGCCTCGACGGCGTGCAGTACCTCGCGCGCGGCGAGGCGTTCGCGCTCGATCCGCTCGGCCATACCTGGCAGCCGATCGCGGCGATGGACCCGGATGACGCGCGCGGCGCCTCGGGCGTGGTCACCGCACCGGGGCGGATCTACCTGCTGGGCGGCGTGTCCTCCACCGCCGCGCTCGCGACGTGCCTCGAGTACGACATCGCGGCCGACCGCTGGACCCACCTTCCGGATCTGCCGGCACCCCGCTCGCACCCGGCGGCGATGCGGATGGCCGATGGCACGCTGATCGTCGCCGGAGGCCTGGCGAGCGGAGGTGCGTCCGAGCCGCGCGGCGAGGTCTGGGCGCTACCGCCGCCCGGGGCCGCATCGCGCACGTGGCAGGCGCGGACGGCGATGCACCTGCCGGCCGATCGCGACACCCGGGGCGGTTGCGCCTACGGCTTCCTGCTCGGCGAGCTGGTCTGCGCCGGCGGGGAAGGCGGCCAGGCCGCGCGCCGGGTCGTCGAGAGCTACGACCCGTACAACGACATCTGGACGGTGCGCGAGCCGATGCCGGTCGAGCGCGCCGGCGCGCAAGGCACGGTGGCCGGCGGCCGGCTGTTCGTCGCCGGCGGCGCCGGCACGCTCACGTTCGATCCGACCGACACGCTCTACATCTACGCGCCGCTCGACACCGCGCCCCGGTGAATATCGAGATCTCGATACCAATATCGAGGAATCGATTTTTAAATCAGAACCATTCAGAATAAATTGGGAAATTTCATGCGCTCCAAATTGAGCCAAGCTCATCGATGGAGGTAAATTTCAATAAATACGAGGAGCTGCTTGAAAAAAATCGCGGAACCGATATTTTTATCGATAACGCGATATGGGTGCGGCCAAGCGCAAGGAAACACCGGGGACAATCAGAGGGACGATCGCGGCCAAGGTTCGCGAGCTACGCCACTCCCGTAGATGGACCCAGGCCGAGCTCGCCAGGCAGCTCCAGCTCTCGCAGAACCGCTTGAGCGAGCTCGAACGGGGCGATGGCTCGTTCACGGCGGAGCAATTTCTGCTGCTCCTGAGGCTCTTCAACGTCGGGGTGAGCCAGTTCGTGAGTGAACCAGGCGACCACGGCCCTGGGATCCAGAGCGCGCTTGCACGCCTCGGTGCGCTGCATCTTCAAGAGAGCGTGCAGGTGCTTCCCAGCGAGCACCTCGAGGAGGTTCACGACGTGGTGCGGGAGGCCGTCATTGATAGCTCGCCGCGGATTATCACAGCGCTCGCGCCCGTGCTCGTGCGGAACGCCGAGCGCCTGAACCTCGACAAGCTGCATGCAGCGCTGGAAGGCATCGGTCGCTCACGACGGCTCGCCTGGGTGATCGACAACACGCTCACCGCGCTCCAGCAGCTCAGCCGAGGATCCATGGACGGCAAGGAGTGGGCGAAGCTCTACCGTCGCGCCGAGCTGCGCCTGAGGCTGTTCCTGAATTTCGTCGATCCGCCCCCAGGCGGTCGCCTCGCGCTGGATATCCTTGATGCAACCATTCGCAGCAGACGTACCTTCGAAGAAGTGCAGCGTGCAGCTTCGAAGCCGTCCCAGCGCTGGGGGATCGTCACGAGCCTGCAACCCGAGGACTTTGTCCAGGCGCTGAAGGCAGCCCATGCAGGTCATTGAAGATTTCTTCCTCGAGATCGAACGGCAATGGCCACGCGAGCCGGCGAGGAAGGTCCGGCTCTCCCTCATTGGTTGCGGCGCGCTCCTGCTGCAGACGAACTACGAACGTGGCACCAAGGATAGCGACGTGTTCGAGACGGTGGACTTGCTGGCCGACACCAAGCATCGCCTCGTACAAATTGCCGGCGCCGGAACCGATCTTCACCGACGCCGGAAGCTCTACATCGATATCGTCGGCAACGGTGTGCCGTTTCTGCCGCACGTGCCGGTGTGGCACCCGGTTCCCCGCCTGAACGCGGTGCTCGAGCACCTCGAGGTGGTCGTGCTGGACGTCGTGGATGTGGTGGTGAGCAAGCTCAAGCGCTATCACGCGAACGATCAGAGCGACATCGACGCGATGATCGACCTCGGGCTGGTCTCCCATGATCGGCTGATCGAGCGGTTCCGGGCGGCGGTAGATGAGTTCAGCGGCGATGCGCGGGCCGAGGACCTGCCGAGGTACGTCGCGCATCTCCACCGCGTCGAGCGAGACATGCTCGGAGTGGCTGAATCCGAGATCGAGTTGCCGTCGTGGATTTGACGAATCGGCGCTCGAGGCGCATCGGGCTGGGCTAGAGTTGGTTCATGGCGTGCCCGCACTGCGCGATCGAAGACAACCTCCTCGCGTCTGGGTGGTGTCGTGATTGCGAGCGCGCGTTCGGGATCTGGGGCCGGCGCTACGCGACCGACATCGTCTCGACGGTGCTGGTCGGCATGGCGATCGTGCTGGTCGGCGGGATGGGCTTGCCGCTGCTCGGCTTCGGCTGGCTCATCTCGGCGAGCAGCATCCTGGTCTCGTTCGGCGCGATGCTGGGGCTCTACCAGGTGCACGATCGCCGGCGGCGCCGCCAGTTCCTCGATGCGCGGCTTCCCCGTGCGTACCTGACGAGCAGGACGTAGGCTCTGGGGATGCTCGGGATCCCGATCGCATTCGCGGTGTTCGGCTACGGCGAGTGGGCGCTGCACAAGTACTTGCTGCACGGCCTCGGCCGCGATCGGCAGAGCCGGTTCTCGTTCCATTTCCATGATCACCACCAGGCCGTGCGGCGCAACGGCGGCTACGATCCGGCCTACGAGGGCCCCGTGTGGAGCACGCCGACCCAGGCGCGCGAGGCGATCGGGCTCACGGTGATCGGGCTCGCCCACGCGCCGCTGTTTCCGCTCGCGCCGTTCTACACGTCGACGGTCTGGTACTGCCTGTACCGCTACCGCCGCGACCACCGCCACGCCCACCTCGATCCGGCGTGGGCGCGCGATCACCTGCCGTGGCACTACGACCACCACATGGGCGACCAGGACAAGAACTTCGGTGTGTCGTGGTCGTGGTTCGACGTCCTCGCCGGGACGCGCGAGGTGTTCGTCGGCAGCGAGCGCGAGCGCACCGGTCTCGCCAAGCACGTCGCGCGTGCCTTGACCGCGTCGGCGGGTGCCGCGCTGCGCGCGCAACGGCGCAACCCGCTGCGCCGGCTGTTCGCCCGTGCTGCGGCACGACCACCGGGCTAGCCTCCCGTGCGGCTGGCTCGCTCGGGCTTCACGATGGTGGCTCGCGGCATCCCCACGTACGCTCGGGGCGCCCAAGCGCAGGTTCGGTAGAAGGCAGACACGCGCGCTGGCAACGACAAAAAAACCTTTTCATCTCACAAAAA
>Ga0137459_1000042_pt1 | contig 39837 bp, 29 predicted proteins | sample EasRivERMGT700_2_FD_104908 | JGI IMG/M metagenome (GOLD analysis project Ga0137459, IMG submission 104908) | Soil microbial communities from meander-bound floodplain in the East River, Colorado, USA - East River MetaG ERMGT700_2 | ecosystem: Environmental > Terrestrial > Soil > Floodplain ...
CGTCACCGCGCCACACCAAGCGCCTGCTCCAGGCCCTCCAGAAGAACCTGGATCGCTACGAAGAGCGGTTCGGAACGATCGACATCAGCTCCGACGACGATCCCGTCTTCCACTAGCGAGCGGTCGCGGCGCGCTGGCGTCCCGTCATGCCAGGTCCCCATCGAGATCCACCCAGGGACATTTCCAGAGCGCCCGCGCCCGGCGCTACGCGACCGCTGGCTCGGTGATCGCGATCGCGCCGCGATCCAGATCGAGCTCGCACCTCGCGCCGAACGGAACGGCCTCGTTGCGCCGGCCGTGACCGATCGGCGCGCCGACCGCGACCGGCAGGCCCGCGGCGGACAGGCGCTCCAGCATCACCGCGAGCGCGGCGTCGTCGGGATCGCGCTCGCCGCTCGGCGGGCTCGGATCGCTGCACCGGGTGAGCTCGCCGATCACGGCGGCGGCGACCTCGGCGAGCGCGCCGGTCAGCGTGAGCTGGGTCAGGTAACGATCGATCTCGTACGGCCGCTCGCCGACCTCCTCGAACAGCGCGATCGCGCCCGCGAGCGGCAACGGCCACGGCGTGCCCACCAGGACCGAGGCCAGCGTCAGGTTCGCTGGAACGAGCCGGCCGCGCCGGCTGCCGCGGCCGTATGCGCGCAGCGGCCAGGCGCGCTCGCCGAGCGGGCTCGGCTCGGTGAGCAGCGCGATCAGGTGGGCGATGTCCGACGGCGGCAGGTCCGAGAGCTGCGCGATCATCGGGCCGTGGATCCCGCGCACGCCGGCGTGGTACGCCCACGCGAGCATCGCCGTCGCGTCGGAGAACCCGACGATCGGTTTCGGATCACGCCGCAAGAGCTGCGGATCGAGGTGCGGCAGGATCCGCATCACGCCGTAGCCGCCGCGCGCGAAGATGATCGCCCGAACGTCCGGATCGGCGAGCATCGCGGTGAGCTCGGCGATCCGCACCTCGTCGGGCGCGGCGAGGTAGCTCGGCGTCGCCGGCGCGCGCGGCGCGGTCACGCTGGCCGCGACCCGCAGCTCGAAGGCGTCGCCCAGGCACGCGAGCCCCGCGCGCAGCCGGTCGAGCATGACCGGACCGGCGGGCGCGACCACGCCGACCGTCTGACCCTTGACGACCCGCGGCGGCACGCTCGCCGGATCGGGCACCGGATCAGCCGCCGGATCAGCCACCGATCACCGCCGCTTCCTGCGCTTCTTGAAGCTGCGACCGGCGGCAGGCTTGTCGCCCCGGCTGGCCTCGCCGGCCTCCCCTCGCTCGCCGTCCTCGCCGGCCTCGCCCTCGTCGCCGTCCTCGCCGGCGCCCGCCTCGGCATCGTCGGCGGCCCCCACCGCGACGTCCGCGCTGGCATCCGGCGCGTCGTCATCGCTCGCATCCGCGTCCCGGATCGTGGTGGGCTCGCGATCCAACGTCGACGGATCGATCGGCATCATGATCATGGTCTTGCGGCCATCGTCGATCACGGCGTGCTCGCCGGTGCTCCGCATCGCCGACTCATCCTCGGCGCTCCGGGTCTGCTGCAGGGGCACCTCTCGCTCGAGGTCGGTCATCCCGGTCGCGGCCTGCTCGCCTGGATCCGGCGGGGCGCCGGCCGGCCTCGGTGGGGCGACCCCGGCGGCCGCGTGGACGCGCGCATGGAGCTCCGCGATGGCGGTCGGGATCTCCTCCTCGGTGATCGCGCCCTCGGGGGGCGGTGCCGGTTCGGTGAACGAGCGTGGCCGCGCGGTCACGGGCCGGCCGCGCGGCGCCCGCGGCCTCGGCTGGTCCTCGTCGGGGAGCGCGACCCGCGCCTTCCACCACGACAGCGCGGGGTCGGCGGCGAGCACCGGCACCACGACCATGCCCGGCGTCCGCTCGCTGCCGGCGATCTGCTCGTAGACCCAGCTCACCGTCGCATCGAACGTCACGCCCTCGTCGGTCGTGACCGCGACGTGCGTGCCGACCGGCATCGGGGCGGCCAGCTCGAGGGTGGCGTTGCTGGGTCGGACCTGGGTCAGCTTGATCCGCCGGCCGAGCGACAGCCCGCGATACGTGAGGTCGACGTAGCTTTCGATCACGCTCCGAGCATATCGCAGGGCGGCCCGTGCATACTTGCCGGCGTGGGCCTGCTCGACCGTTTGCGCCAGCTTCGTGGGGTGATCCCCGACGATGACATCGCGGGTCGCACCCAGGCCCTGGTCGTCCGGGGCAACGAGTTCGGGTTCGACGAGTTCGGGCTGTCGCGTGATTCGCTGCGCGGTGCGGCGCGGGTCGCGCGCTGGCTGTATCGCAACTACTTCCGCGCCAGCGCGTTCGGGATCGAGCACATCCCGGCGAGCGGCCGCGTCCTGTTCGTCGCCAACCACTCGGGCCAGCTGCCGTTCGACGGCCTCGTGATCGGCGCGGCGTGCTTCCTCGAGCCGGCGCAACCACGCCTCGTGCGCTCCATGGTCGAGTACTTCGTGCCGACCGTGCCGTTCGCGTCGTACCTGTTCGCGCGCTGGGGCCAGATCACCGGCACGCCCGAGAACTGCCGGCGCCTGCTCGCCGCCGAGGAGGCCGTGCTCGTGTTTCCGGAGGGCGCGCGCGGGATCTCCAAGAGCTTCTCGAAGCGCTACCAGCTCGCCGAGTTCGGCACGGGCTTCCTGCGCCTCGCGCTCGAGATGCAGGCGCCGATCGTGCCGATCGCGGTGATCGGCGCCGAGGAGCAAGCGCCCGCGATCAACGTCAAGCCGCTCGCGCGCCTGCTGCGCTCGCCGTCGTTTCCGATCGTGCCGTACCCGCCGTTCCTGCCGCTCGTGCCGCTGCCGGTGAAGTACCGGCTGTATTTCGGTGCGCCGATCAGCGTCACCGGGGATCCCGACGATGATGACGAGGTTCTCGACGAGAAGGTCAAGATCGTGAGGCACCGGATCCAGGGGATGATCCAGCTCGGGCTGCGCGAGCGCGAGCATGTGTTCTGGTGAGCGCCATGGCTGACCTCGCGCAGCCGGCGGCGGGGCCGCGCAAGGTCGTGATCACCGGCATCTCGGGCCGGCTCGGCCGGATCGTCGCACGCCGCCTCCATCACGAGCTCGACTGGCAGATCGTCGGGCTCGATCGCCGGCCGATGCCGGGCCGCCCGAAGGACATCGAGCATCACCAGGTCGATCTGCGCAGCAAGAAGGCGCGCGACGTGTTTCGCACCGGCGACGTCGATGCCTTGATCCACCTCGGCGTCATGCACGATCCACGGGCCCGGGCCGCCGAGATCTACTCGTGGAACATCACCGGCACGACCAAGCTGCTCGAGTACTGCCAGGCCTATCGCGTGCCCAAGGTCGTGCTGCTGTCCTCGGCCAATGTCTATGGACCGCGCCCCGACAACCCGCAGTTCTTGACCGAGGATGCACCGTTGCTCGCGGCGCAGCGGTTCCCGCAGATGCGCGATCTGGTCGAGATCGATCACCTCGTGTCGACGTTCCTGTGGCGCGCGCAGGGCGTCGAGACCGTGATCTTGCGCCCGGTCCACATCGTCGGGCCGGTCCACAACGCCCCGTCGAACTATCTCCGGATCGAGCGGCCGCCGGTCCTGCTGGGCTTCGATCCCATGGTGCAGCTGATCCACTACCAGGACATCGCGAACGCGATCGTCGCGGCGCTCGCGCCCGGCCAGCGCGGGATCTACAACGTCGTGGGCCCGGGCGAGGTGCCGCTGTCCGCGGTGCTCCAGGAGCTCGGTCGCGAGCCCGTGCAGATTCCACATCCGGTGGCAAAGCCGATCCTGTCGCTCGCGTTCCGGCTCGGGCTGTCGAGCTTCCCGGTCGCCGAGCTCGACTTCATTCGCTACGTCTGCATGGTGGATGGCCGGCGCGCCCACGCCGAGCTGGGATTTCGCCCGCGCTTCGGGTTGCGTGAGACGATCCACGCCATTGATGAGCCGGCGTGAGCCCCGGCCGCGGTCCGGCGTGGCGGTCCCGGCGTGGCGTACCGATACAGGGGGGGTGTGGCCCGGTGTTCACACCGCCAGCCGCACGGCACCGGGTGGGATACCGCCCCCGGCTCCGCGCCTCAGCAACCGTTCTGGAACCTGACAGGTCGGATGGTGGCCAGTGGTGATTTTTCGGGCATTTTTGTCAGGTTGCGGTCGCCGTTTCCGGCTGGGCCGCGGCGATGTCCCGGATTGCCACAACGTTCTCAACGAGATCGACCCGTTTGCCTCGATGGCACGACCAATGCTTCGCGCTACGACTACCGCACGCCAAAGGAACGACCACCCATGAACAAGCTGCTCTCGTCTGTCGGCCTCGCGATGATATTCGCGACGATCTCCCTGCTCGCTGGTTGCCAGCTCTACTTTGGCGACCCATCCAACAGCTCGGGGGGCGGCACCGGCTCGGGCGGCCCGGGCAACCCGCCCGGCTTCAAGTGCGACGGGGACGCGCAGTGCGCCGCGGGCTGCTTCTGCGCCGATGGCGTCTGTGCCGAAGCTGGGTTCTGCGGCGTGAACAAGGATTGCGGCACCGGGTTCCACTGCGACACCACCCGGTCGTCGTGCGTCCCGGATCCGACGTGCACCGCGAACGAGCAGTGCGCCCCGGGCTCGGCGTGCGATGCGGCCACCGGTGGCTGCACGACGACCTGCAGGTGCCTCAGCGACGCGGAGGCGGTCCGGCAGGGGGCAGGCTGGTGTGACGAGACCCGCGGCACCTGCATGCCGGGCAAGGATCCCGCCGGCCAGTGCACCGGGACGATCACCTGCACCACCGCTGGCCCGAGGTGCCCCGACGGTCAGGTCCCGCTCCGCAAGGACGGCTGCTACACCGGTCAGTGCCGTGCCATCACGGCATGCGAGGCGCCACCGGTGTGCAACGCGCTCCAGCACGAGACCGACTGCCTCGGCCGTACGACGGACTGCTCGACTGTCTACAATGGCCATGGCTGCACCAAGCCCGATGGCAGCGCCTGCCGGGTCGGCGACACCAACTGCATGTGTACCTCGTTCACCTTCGCGGCGTGCGAGAACAAGGGTGCGGCGGCGACCCTGATCCTGTTCGGCGAGTAGCGGCCAGGCGCGTGCTGTGAGCAGGTCGCCTCCGGGTGGCCTGTTCGCGTTTTCGGCCTGCGGTGCGGCTCCAGCGAGGCCCGAAATCGCCTTGGGAGGAGGTGGTCCAGGGGGTACCTTGACAGACATGGGCTTTCAGTTCGCCGAGACCATGTCGGGGACAGTCGAGTGGGACGCACAGCCGGGTGTCACGCACCCGTTCTCGTTCGAGGTCACCGCCGAAGCGGCGTCCACCCGCGAGCACCTGCAGGACGGCAAGGCGACGTTGCACGGCATCGTCCGCGCGCCGCCGCGGTTCCAGGCCGCCGACGCCGAGGGCGTCATCACGATCCGCCCGCTCGGCCAGCGGATCATCCGCTACGAGCTGCAGTTCACCGGCGACGACGGCAAGACCTACACGCTGGTCGGTCAGAAGGACATCCGGTGGCGGGCGCCGGTGCGGACCTTCACGTACCTGCCCGCAGAGATCCTCGATGACCAGCACCGCCGGATCGGGACCTGCCGGACCACCTTCGACCTCAAGCGTGACGGCTGGAGCTTCTTGCGAAGCTTCCGCCCGATCTGACCGGGCTTCCACCAGGCGACCCTCGCGGAAGGCGGCTCCGAGGTTTGTGCGCGTCGTCCCATGGCACCGTCTGGGCTCGGCTCTACAGCTGGACGATCGGGCAGCTAACCCTGCAGGTCTGTGGGATCTAACTCGTCAGCAGCCACCCCGGAACCCTTTGGGGATATCCCCAAAACGGGTCCCGCTTGCTACCCGCTTTCGCGGGTGCGCCCGCGAAGCGGGTGGGGGTCCCCTGAAAGGGCCCGGCAAAGCGGGAACGTGGTAGACCCGGACCTCGCCCATGGGAATCTTTCAGAAGGTCTTTGGTAGCCGGAATCAGCGCGAGCTGAGGAAGCTCCAGCCGATCGTGGACCGCATCAACGGTCTCGAGCCCTCATTCAAGGCCAAGAGCGACGACGAGCTCAAGGCGATGACGCCGGAGTTCAAGCGCAGGCTCGACAAGGGTGCGACGCTCGACGAGATCCTCCCGGAGGCCTTCGCGCTGGTCCGCGAGGCCAGCGTCCGCCGGACGAGCATGCGGCACTACGACGTGCAGCTGATCGGCGGCATGGTGCTGCACCAGGGCAAGATCGCCGAGATGCGGACCGGCGAGGGCAAGACCCTGGTCGCCACGCTCCCGACGTACCTGAACGCGCTCACCGGCCATGGTGTGCACGTCGTCACGGTCAACGACTACCTCGCCAAGCGCGACGCCGAGTGGATGGGGCGGATCCACGGCCACCTCGGCCTCACGACCGGCGTGATCGTCCATGGTCTCGACGACTTCGAGCGCCAGGCCAACTACAACTGCGACATCACGTACGGCCAGAACAACGAGTTCGGCTTCGACTACCTGCGCGATAACATGAAGAAGTCGCCGGACCGCATGGTCCAGCGCGGCCTCTACTACGCCGTGGTCGACGAGGTCGATTCGATCCTGATCGATGAAGCTCGGACCCCGCTGATCATCTCCGGCTCGGGCGAGGAGTCGGCGGATCTCTACGTCAAGATCGACCGCTTGATCCCGCGCCTCAAGCGCGAGGTCGACTACACGGTCGATGAGAAGGCGCACTCGACGATGCTGACCGACGACGGCGTCGAGCGGATCGAGAAGCTCCTGGGCATCGATAACCTGTACGAGGCGAGCAACATCCAGCTCGTCCACCACGTGATGTCCGCGCTGAAGGCGCACACGCTGTACAAGCGCAACGTCAACTACTTGATCGACGAGACCAACAAGGTCGTGATCATCAGCGAGGACACCGGCCGCGCGATGCCGGGCCGGCGGTGGTCCGACGGCCTCCACCAGGCGATCGAGGCCAAGGAAGGCGTCAAGGTCGAGGAAGAGAACCAGACGCTCGCGACGGTGACCTTCCAGAACTACTTCCGGCTCTACAAGAAGCTCGCCGGCATGACCGGGACGGCCGACACCGAGGCCCAGGAGCTCCACCAGATCTACAAGCTCGACGTCTCGGTGATCCCGACGAACAGGCCCATGATCCGCAAGGATCACCCCGACCTCGTCTACAAGAACGAGGCCGGCAAGTTCCGCGCGGTCGTCGCCGATGTCGAGGACTGCCACAAGCGCGGCCAGCCGGTGCTGGTCGGCACGGTCTCGGTCGAAAAGTCCGAGGTCGTGGCCAACCTCTTGAAGGCCAAGGGCCTGCCGTTCAACGTGCTGAACGCCAAGCAGCACCAGCGCGAGGCCTCGGTCGTCGCCCAGGCCGGCCGCAAGGGCGCGATCACGATCGCGACCAACATGGCCGGCCGCGGCACCGACATCTTGCTCGGCGGCAACCCCGAGGCGATGGCCAAGGACGAACTCGCCGAGGAGAAGGCCAGCGTCGCCGAGACCGCCGAGGCGGCGCAGCCGGTGGCCCCCGCCACCGAGGCCGCCGCCGAGGGCGACGCGGCCGAGCCCTACCGCGGCGCGATCGAGCCCAAGCTCGACGACGAAGCGCGGATGAAGGAGCTGCTCGCCAAGTACAAGGCGCAGTGCGAGCTCGAGCGCGAAGACGTGCTCGCCGCCGGCGGGCTCAAGATCGTCGGCACCGAGCGCCACGAGTCGCGCCGGATCGATAACCAGCTGCGCGGCCGCGCGGGCCGCCAGGGCGATCCTGGGTCGTCACGGTTCTACCTGTCGCTGCAGGACGACCTCCTGCGGATCTTTGGCCTCGACCGCATGACCGGGCTCATGGAGCGGCTGGGCCTCGAAGAGGACGTGCCGATCGAGTCGCCGATGGTCACCCGGTCGATCGAAGGCGCGCAGAAGAAGGTCGAGGGCCGCAACTTCGATCAGCGCAAGAACGTCCTCGAGTACGACGACGTGATGAACCAGCAGCGCAAGACGATCTATGCGCTGCGCCGGCAGATCCTCGAGGGGCGCTATCACCGCGAACCGACCGAGGAAGAAGCGAAGCAGGGCATCACGCCCGAGCCCGTGACGGTCAGCGGCGACTGGACGCTCGAGTCGGTGTCTCCGGAGGTCCGGGCAATCCTGGGCGGCCACACCGCGGTGCATCGTCTCGTACCGGTCGTGCCGGCGGACAAGCCCGACGCCGACGCCCCCGTGTTCGATCCGCAGACGGCGATCAAGGCCGGCGTCCTCACGCTGCCGTCGGCGGCCTCGCTGGCGACCGGCGATGCGGTGGTCTACCGCTCCGGCGGCGAACCGGCGATCGATCGGCTCACCGACGGCGAGACGTACTACGTGATCGCCGGGGCCGGCGGTGACACCGGCGCGGGATCGGGCGCCGCGGCGATCAAGCTCGCGAAGACCAAGGACGACGCCACCAAGGGTACGGCGATCGCGATCGCCGCCAAGCAGGGGATGATCGAGTTCGTCAAGACCAGGGTCGCCGAGCGCGACGCGGCGGTCGCGCTCGGCGAGTCGCAGGGCGACACCCGGCCGGGCTGGCGCGTCCTGCGCGGCGAGATCTGGCGGCAGTTCGGCGTGCTGCTCGATCTCGAGAAGCGCTACGAGTGGGGCCGCCCCGAGCTGCTCGACTGGATCACCAAGGAGGTTGCCGCGTCGCTGATCCAGCAGCGCGAGCGGATGTACGACCTGTCCGATGCCCGCATGGCGGCGGTCGTCGATCGCGTGCTGTCACCCGAGATCGCCGACGACGAGTGGGACTGGGACGAGCTCGAGGACGCGCTGCAGGAGCAGTTCGCGGCCGAGTTCGACATCACGCCGGGCACGCCCGACGAGGTCGCCGCGCAGGTCTGGCCGGTGATCGAGCAGCGGCTGGCCGAGCGCGAGAAGGAGCTGTCGCGCGCGTGGCTCATGTACTTCCTGCGCGACTTCGCGCTGAACGAGATCGACGAGCAGTGGATCGAGCACCTGAAGACGATGGACACGCTCCGCGAGGGCATCGGGCTGCAGGGCTACGGCCAGAAGGATCCGAAGAAGGAATACAAGCGAAGGGGCTTCGACATCTTCCGCGAGATGATGGATCGCATCCAGGCGAACACGGTCACCAAGCTGTTCCGCGTCCAGATCCAGCGCGAGGAAGAGCAGGTGCCGCAGATCCAGCAGAAGCAGCGCCAGATGGAGGAGCACGGCGTCGCGAACAAGTCGGAGGACGAGGCCGCCGAGGCGGACGCTTCCGCTCGCCAGTCCTCGGCGCAGCGCAAGCGCGCGGCCCGCGGCGGCCGGCCGGCCCAGGCCGCGAGGCCCGGCGACGGCGAGGTCGCGAAGGCCGAGCCGGTGCGCCGCGAGCGTCCCAAGGTCGGCCGCAACGATCCGTGCCCGTGTGGCTCCGGCAAGAAGTACAAGAAGTGTCACGGCAAGGATGAGGAAGCGGCGGCGTCCGAGTAGCCCGACGTAGCCGGCGCGACGCGTCACGTCGCATCGACCAAGCCTCCGTCGCGCTCAGGTCGCGCGCCTCACGTCACGCTCAGGTCACGCTCCGGTCGCCTCACGTCATCCCGGGTGATCTCGTGACGTGGGTCGATTGATCTTGCGCGAGCGCAGGCAGATGCTGTCGGCCTCCATGCGCATCGGCGTACCCAAAGAGATCAAGACTCAGGAATTTCGGGTCGGCATGACCCCTGCGGGCGTGGCGATCCTCGTGTCGCGCGGCCACACCGTGCTGGTCGAGCAAGGTGCCGGCATCGGCAGCTCGATCCCCGACGAGGCCTTCGTCAAGGCCGGCGCGAAGATCGTCGCGACCCGCGAAGAGGTCTGGGCCGCCGAGATGGTGGTGAAGGTCAAGGAACCGATCGCGCCGGAGTTCGCCTTGATGCGCAAGGACCTCCTGCTGTTCACCTACCTGCACCTCGCCGCGGCGCACGAGCTGGGCAAGGAGCTGCTCGCGCGCGGCGTCAACGGCGTCGCGTACGAGACCATCGAGCCGACGCCGGGCGATCTCCCGCTGCTCACCCCGATGAGCGCCGTGGCCGGGCGCATGGCGGTACAAGCTGGCGCGACCTACCTCGAGCGCGAGCGCGGCGGCAAGGGCGTGCTGCTCGGCGGCGTGCCCGGCGTCAAGCGCGGCCGGGTGACCGTGCTCGGCGGCGGCGTGGTCGGCGCGAACGCCACCAAGATCGCGGTCGGCCTCGGCGCCAACGTCACCGTGCTCGACGTCAACTTGAAGACACTGGCGTACCTCGACGATATCTACGCCGGCCGGATCTCGACCCAGTACTCCGATCCGATCAGCGTCGAGCGCGCGGTGCACGAGAGCGATCTCGTGATCGGCGCGGTGCTGATCGCCGGCGCGCGCGCGCCGCGGCTGGTCACCGAGAACATGGTGAAGGACATGGAGTCCGGCTCGGTGATCGTGGACGTCTCGATCGACCAGGGCGGCTGCGTCGAGACCGCGCGTCCCACGACGCACGATAACCCCACGTACCTCGTCCACGACGTCATCCACTACGGCGTGGCGAACATGCCGGGCGCGGTGCCGCGGACGTCGACCTACGCCCTGACCAACGCGACCATCAAGTACGTCGTGATGCTGGCCGACCACGGCCTCGAGAAGGCGGTCGGCGCCGTGCCGCACATGGTCACGGGCATCAACACGTATCGCGGCAGCGTGCCTCACGCCGCGGTGGCCGAGGCGCTCGGCGTGCCCCACACGGCGTTCCGCGCTTAGCCGGCGTACCCGTAACCAGCGAAGATGCCTCCCATTTCGATCAGGAGGCGATCCCCAGGGATTTCGGGAACAATTGGCTGGTGGGGACAGGTAGACCACCTCGAATGCTAGCTGCACGCGAAAAGCGCTCGGAGTTCGAGCGTCAGGCGCTGGTTCACACCGATGCATTGTTCGGCACCGCGTACCGGCTGACGCGCAACGCCCGCGACGCCGAGGATCTCCTGCAGGACTCGCTCCTGCGCGCGTATCGGTTCTGGGATTCGTTCCAGCAGGACTCGAACTGCAAGGCCTGGCTCCTGCGCATCGTGACCAACACGTTCATCAACGAGTACCAGCGCAAGAAGCGCAGCCGCGAGGTCCTCGATGCGGCGACCGCCGAGCAGGACGCCACCGATGGCGTGCTCATGCACGCCGAGGCCTCGGACCGGCAGTCGCCCGAGCGCACGCTGGTCGAACGCAGCGTCTCGGACGACGTGCAGCGCGCGCTGGAGAGCCTGCCGGACGATTTCCGGACCGCCGTGGTCCTGTGTGACGTCCAGGGGCTGTCGTACAAGGAGATCGCGGACATCATGCAGACGCCGGTCGGCACGGTGATGAGCCGGCTGTTTCGCGGCCGCAAGCTGCTCGCCGCCGCGCTGCGCGAGTTCGCGATCGCCGAGGGCTACGTGAAGGTCGTCGACACCAAACCGCCGGACGCCGGGGGCAAGCCCAAGAGCAGCGAGACCACCGACACCACCGACGAAACGATTGACTTCGGGAAGTATCGCGCCGCCCGCACGGCGCGTGAGGGTTCGCAATCATGAGTCTCTGCCAGAGCATCGATACCCTGTCGATGGCGTTCCTCGATGACGAGCTCGCCGCCGAAGAACGCCGTGAGCTCGAGCTGCACCTGCTCGACTGCACGAGCTGCCGCCACCACGTCGATGGCGAACGCGCGGATCTCGAGCTGGTCCGCAAGGCCCTGGTCGCCCCACCCGCCCCGGCGCTGCTGAAGGCGCGGATCGCGCGCGCGCTCGACGCCGAGGACGCCGCCTCCGCCCGCATCGAGCGGCGGCGGTGGTCGCAGTGGCTGCTCCCCGGCTCGGCGATGCTGGCCGCGGCCGCCGCGATCCTGGTGTTCGTCGGGGTCGGCACCCCGAGCTCCGGGGAACGCTCCGCGGTCGCCATGGATGTGGCCAAGCAGCAGACCCACGCGTTGCCCCTCGAGGTCCAGGGCGCGAGCACGGGGCCCTGGCTGCGCGACCACTTCGCCCCGGTCGAGCCGCCCCGGTTCACCGAGCCCGGCATCGCGCTGCTCGGCGCTCGGCTCCTGCCCAACGGCGTCGCGAACCATGACGCCGCGCTGCTGTCGTACCTGGTGGCGATCGGCGTCAACCGGGTGACGCTCACCGCGGTGGTGCTCAAGGATCTGCGGGGCGACGAGCTCTCCGGTGGCCAGGCCTACCAGATCGGCGGCCTGGTGCTGCGGGTCCACGACGCCAACGGCATGCCCGCGGTGACCTACGTCGACCCGCGCGACAACGTCGGCTACGTGTTCGCGTCCGAGCGGCTGACCGCGGAGGAGCTGATCCGGCTGGTCGTGTCGACGGATCTGATCGCCCGCGCGCAGCAGAGCCGCTAGTCGCAGGCCAGGTCGGGTATGATCGCGGGCGGTGAACCGCCGCATCCTGCTGATCGACGCTGATCCCGCGTTCCTGGCCTCGCTCGCCCAGCAGCTGGAGCGCTATCGGTTCGACATCGCGGCCGAGCCCGACGCCGAGCAAGCCCTCGCGCTGGGAGCCGCGCACCTGCCGGCGCTGCTGATCGTCTCCGTCGAGGAGCCCGACAAGGCGGGCTTCAAGGTGTTCCAGCGCTGCAAGAAGGGCGCGCTCGCCAAGGTGCCCATGGTGCTCGTGACCTCGAGCGTATCGCCGGAGAGCTTCGCCAAGCACCGCGGCCTCAAGGTGCACGCCGACGAGTACATCGACAAGCGCACGGTCTCGGACGACGAGCTGCTCGGCAAGATCGACAACCTCGTCGGGCTCGGCGAGCTGGCCGACGACCCCGGCATGGCGCTCGAGGTCGACGAGATCCCGCTGTCGAGCGACGACATGGTGCTCGAGGAGACCGTCGGGGAGGACGACGGCAGCGAGGCCGGGGAGCCGCGCGTCGACTCGATGGTCGACGCCGAGACCGACGCCGCGTTTGCCGCGCTGCTCGGGGATGAGTCCCCGCCGGCGCCCGTGGCGGTCGAGCCCGAGCCCCCCGCGCCGGAGCCGGACCTGGACCCGCTGCCCCAGCTGATCGACGCGCCGAGGACGACCGACGAGGAGCCGAGCGTCGTCATGGCCGCGGTGCCCGCGATGGTCCACGACGGCGGCCGGCCCCAGGACAGCGGCGGCGTCGAGTTCGACACGTTCAGCCGCGAGTCGATGCGGCCCCCGGTGGAGCTGATCGCGCGTGCGCGCCAGGACCACCGCGCCCACACGCTCGCCCAGATGGAGATGCACGAGTCGGTCTCGACGATCCCGATCGACGTCGACGATCTCGAGCAGATCGAGGACCACCTCGCCGCGGTGCACGAGCCGCCGCCGGACCCACCCGCGTCGACGCCCGCGCCCGCGCCCGCGCCCGCAGCGGTGAGGCCCCGGTTCATCGACGTGTCGACCGTCGTCGAGGCGCGCCCGCACGCCGCCGCCGCCGCGCTGCAGGCGCCCGGCGCGCCGGCCTCCACGCCGCACTTCGCCTCGGCCATCCCCGACCTCGGGCTCGACGAGATCGCCGCCACCGAGACCACGACCGATCACTCCGGCGTGTTCGACCGCCGGGCGCTGCGCAAGCTGGGCGAGCTCGAGCGCCAGATCGCGCAGCTCAAGGCCGAGCTCGACCGGGCGCGGGCGACCGCCGATACCTCGGCGCGCGGGGCGAATCGCGAGCGCGAGTTCTTGAACCTGCGCGAGCAGATCATCGCCAGGGACAAGGACCTGCATCGCGCCAAGGACGACCTGCGCGCGCGCGACCGCGACCTCGCCGACGCCCTGGACCAGCTGCGCAACGCCGAGCACGCACGGACGGCGGTCGAGTCGCGCGCCACCGATCTCGAGCAGCGCGCGGCGGCCGACGCGAACCGGGCGGCGGCGCTCGAGATGCGCGACAAGGCGTACGCCAACCAGCTGGCGGTCCTCCACCAGGACCTCGAAGCCCGGACCCACGTGGCGACCACCGCGGAGGCCGCCCGCGCGCAGCTCGAGCACGAGCTCGCCGGCGAGCGCGGGCTGCGCGCCGCGAGCGCGTCCGACGCCGAACGCGCGCTGCGCGTCGAGCGCGAGCAGCTGATGGCGCGCCACCAGGCCGAGCTCGCGCAGGTCCACCACGACGCCGCCGCGGCGCACGACGCGGCGCTCGAGGCCCTGCGCGACGAGCTCGAGGGCGATCACGCGGCGGCGGTCGCGGTCGCCGCCGACACGGCCCGCAGGGAGGTCGCGGCCCACGCCGATCGTACGGTGAGCCAGCTCGTGGCCAAGCACGGCGGCGAGCTCGCGCGGCTCAACGACGCCCACGCCGAGGCGGTCACGCAGCTGACCGACGAGCGCGACGCCGCGCTGGCACGGATCGAGGGCGAGCGCGAGGCCGCGGCGACGGCCGCCGACGACGAGCACCAAGAGCTGATCGCGCGGCTCCAGACCGAGCGCGCGGCCGAGCTCGCCCAGTCCCGCGAGGAGGCGGCGCTCCAGCTCACGCACGCCCGCGACGAGCTGATGGCGGAGCTGGCGTACGTCAAGCAGGAAGCCGAGGCGCGGATCGCGGCGACCACGACCGCCCGCGATCGCGCGGTGGCAGAGCTCGTCGCCGAGCTCGAGCGCGTGAAGCACCAGCTCGCCGAGGAGCTGGCCCGGCGCGACGACGAGCACGCCGCCGCATACGCCGAGGAGGCGGCGGCGCACGACGCGGCGCTCGAGGCGATCAAGGCCGAGCTAGCGCACCAGGCCGCGCACCACGGCGGGGCGCTCGACGTGGCACGCCAGGAGCTCGAGGACCTGACCGAGCAGCACGAGCACGCCCGGGGCGCGCTGGTCGAACAGCACCGCCGCGTTACCGACGAGCTCGCGCAGCGCCACGCCGACGAGCTCGCGCGGGCGCTCGACGACAAGCAGCGCACGATCGAGGGGCTGCAGCACGCCGTGGCCGAGGCGCGCGCCGTCGCCGAGCAGCACCGCGCCGCGCTCGAGGACCACGCCGCGCACGCCGAACGCGAGGCGGCCGAGCACCGGACGGCGCTGATCGGCACCCGGCGCGCGATGGAAGAAGCCGCGGCCCACAAGGACGCCGAGCGCGAGGCGGCCGAGCGCGCCGCGGCCAAGGCGCTCGACGATCAGAAGGCCCAGCACGAGCGCGCGATCGCGATCGCCCACGGTGAGGTGGTCAAGACCAAGGCCGTCGCCGACGCGGAGCACGGCAAGGCGCTCGCGGCGCAAGCGGCCGAGCACGAGCGCCAGCGCAAGGAGGCCCTCGCCGAGCACGCCAGGCTCGTCGCCGAGCTCACCACCGAGCGCGACGAGCTGTGGCGCGGCCTGTCGTCGGCGCGCGACGGCGCCAAGCGCAGCGAGGCCGAGCTGGCGACCGCCGTGCAGACGATCGCCGACCGCAACGCCGAGCTCCGCGCCCACGCCGCGGCGATCGCCGAGCGCGATCAGCGCCTCGCCCACCTGCGGCGCGAGCTCGAAGCGCTCGAGCTCGAGAACGCGAACTACCAGGAGCAGGTCCTGCGCGCATACCAGAAGATCAAGGCCGACGAGGCGATGGTCACGCGCGCCAAGAAGGCCATGGCGATCGCGCTCACCGTGCTCGATGATCCGAGCAACCCGAAGTCCGAACCAACCTAGTATCTCGTCGCAGTGGATCTGACGGGTTGCGCTGCGGAGGCCCGACGTCAACGCGCAGCGTAGCGCCGCGGGGTGGGTCAGGATCGCCCGTCATCCGCTGGTGAAGGCGTAGCTCGCCACGGTCCCGGCGCAGTAGGCTGGCGGCGTCACCGTGCCACCCGTTCGCCGCGTCCCGCTCGCGCTCGTGCTCGCCATCTGCGCGGTCTCGACCGGAGCGCCGTTCGCGCGGTGGGCCGCCCCCGCGCCGCCGATCGCGATCGCCGCGCTGCGGGTCGCGATCGCCTCGGTGCTGCTGCTCGGGGCGGGCTGGCGCGAGCTCGGGAGCCTCGGGCGGATCGCGCCGCGCGATCGGCCGCTCGTGGTGCTCTCGGGCGTGCTGCTCGCCGTCCACTTCGGCTCGTGGATCGCGTCGCTGTCGTTCACGTCGACCGCGGCGTCGGTCGCGCTGGTGTGCACCAACCCGATCTTCGCGGCGCTGTTCGGACCGCTGCTCGGCGATCGGGTGTCGCCGCGCGAGGTGCTCGGCATCGCGATCGCGGGCGCCGGGTGCGCGGTGCTCGCCGGCGGCGACTGGCACGCCGGGGGCGACGCGCTGATCGGCGACGGCCTCGCGCTCGTGGGGGCGGCGAGCGCGGCGGCGTACCTCGTGGTCGGCCGGCGCCTGCGCTCGGCGCTGCCGCTCCTGCCCTACCTCGGCGCGGCCAACGCGATCGCGGCGATCGCGCTCGTGATCGCGGCCGTCGCGCTCGGCGCGCCGATCACCGGGTTGCCGGCGCAGTCCTATGTCGCGTGCGCCGGCGCCGCGCTGTTCGCGTCGTTCATCGGCCACAGCCTGCTCAACGCCGCGGTGCGCACCACGCCGACCCACCTGGTCGCGCTGGCGGTGCTCGGCGAGCCGATCGGCAGCTCGCTGATCACGTGGGTCGCGTTCGGCGAGCAGCCACCGGTCCACGCCGCGCTGGGCGGCGCCGTCGTGCTCGGCGGGATCGCGATCGGCTTCGTGCGCCGGCAGGCCGGCGCGGCCGCGTAGCCGTCAGATCGGCCAGCGGTCGGGCGGGTGCACGCCGAGGATGACGTCGAGCGCGCGCTCGGCGACCGCGGCGATCGTGTGCGCGGGGTTGCGCAGCGGGTTGGCGGGCAGGACGCTGCCGTCGATGACGTAGATCCCCGGGTTGTCGCGCAGCTGGAGATCGCCGGCGCGGACCACGTCGTCGTCGTGATCGCCCATCGCGCAGCCGCCGGTCGGATGCACGGTGACCGCCGTGCTCGATTGCTCCCACACCGTCGTGGCGAGCTGGCCGCCGAGCGCCGTGATGATCGAGCGCGCGGCGTCGAGCGCGCCGGGCGACGGGGTATAGGCGCGCGTGCTGATCGCCGCGTTGCCGTCGTCGTCGTGCACCGCGATCGTGCGCTCGGTGCCCGGGCCTTGCTTGCCGACCACCGCGATGCTCAGCATGTGCGCGCCGTAGTCGCGAAACTGCGCGCTGTACGCGCGGCCCCAGGACTTGGTGACGCCCGGCAGCCGCGCGTCGAGCGTGACCGCGGCGCCGACCGGCAGGCCATGGACATCCTCGAGGACGTAGTCGCCGAGGTCGAGGTAGCTCATCATCACCGCGCCCTTGAAGCCGTCGACGCGCCGGGGCACGAGGCCGCCCTGGACGACATCGCCGGTGCCGTCGAGCTCTCGGCCCAGCCGCTGGGTCGGGAACGCGCGCAGCGGCTGAGCGCCGTGCGACAGCTCGGCCGCGAGCGAGCGCGCGAGCAGCACCGGTGACTCGATCGCGCCGCCGGCCACGACGACGATGTCGGCGTCGCGTGCCTCGAGCGGGCCGCGGTTGACCCGGTGGTACTCGGCCGCGACGCCGTCGGTGCGCCACGCCCACACGCGATGGCGCCCGCCGATCCGGGCAACGTAGGCCGCCTTGCGGTGGGTCACGACGCTGAGCTTGCCGGTGCGCTGGGCGTCGACGAGGTAGGTGTGCTGCATCGTGCGCTTCTTGCCGAACGCGCAGATCGGCACGCACCAGCCGCAGCGCGTGCAGCCCTGCATCGCGAGCGGCAGCGGCTGCGGCGGCGGCAGCCCCGCGGCGATCGCACCGTCGCGGAACGCCTGGGACCGGCCGAACGCGAACGCATCCAGCATCGGCGCGACGCCCAGCTGCTGCTCGACGCGCGCGTAGTACGGATCGAGGTGTGCGCGCGTCCAGCCCGCCGGCCAGCGCTCGAATGCGTGCGCGGGTGCCCGCAGGTGGATCCCGGAGTACACGAGCGAGCCGCCGCCCAGGCCCATGCCCGCCGCGATCCGGAGCTTGGGCTTGGTCCGCAGGTAGTCGGCCGGATAGTCGCGCAACAGCCGGAACACGAGCTTCGGATCTTGCGACTGTGACAACTTGCTCGGGTCCGCCCAGCTCTCGCCGAGCTCGAGGATCGTGACGTGATGGCCGGCCTCGGTGAACCGCTTCGCGGCGATCGAGCCGCCGAAGCCCGAGCCGATCACGAGCACCTCGCTCATCGATCGCCGTCCAGCGCTCCGACCGGCCGGTCGTCCAGATCAGTGCGCACGCGCAGCGACCACAGCGCGAGCCGGCCGGGCGCACCGGCGTGCGCGACGACCGCGAGCCGCCACGGACCCGCGGCTGGTCCACCGGTGAGCGGTACCGCCTCGTCGGTGATGACCGCGCCACGCGGTATCGACTCGCCGGCGGCGGTGCGCAGGGCGAGGTCATGGGCGCGGCCGTCGGGCGCGGTGATCCGCAACGTCGCGTGCACGGCCGCGTCGCTGGTCGCGAGCGCGCTGACCCGGGCGCTGGTGACGTCGCCCGCGCCGGCGACGTGGATCGCCGACGCCGCGCCCACCGCCAGCGCGTGTGGCGGTTCGCGGCTGGCGTACGCACCCGCGGCGCTGCTCGGGGCATAGCCCGGGCTGGGCCCGGGGAACCCGATGTAGCTCGTGCCGAGCGGGTTCGTGACGCCGCCGTAGTACGCGACCTTGGTGAGCGCGAGCAGGGCCTCGTAGACCGCGAGGTACCACGACGTGATCATGCCGCCGTGGAGGCCCATCCGCTGTTCGAGCACGAACTCGCGCGTGCCGGGCGACAGCTCGACGAACGTATGAAACCCATGGGTCAGGCCGACCCAGTCGTCGAGATCCGACACGACGCGCGCGAGGTACGGGCGAACGCCGTACGCGGGATCGAGGATCGTCGCGAGCGCGCCGGTCTCGCGCGCGCCCGGCACGCCATCACCGCCGGGCAAGAACGTCTCGGCGATGGCCGCGAGCGTCGCAAGCTCGTGCTCGGTCGGCTCGTCGCTGGCCGGCGGCGTGTCGCGCATCCACGGCCGGCACGCGATCAGCGCGGTACCGCTGATCCCGCCGATGACGAAGCCCCGACGCTGCACGGCGCGATCGTAGCGCGGCCGCCGCGGCGTTTGAAGGCAAACTCGCTCGGCGGCAGGGTTCGCCGCGACTTGCCTCGTCAGCCTGGCGCGGCTGTCCATCACGAGTCACGGCCCGGCCTCGCGATCTGCACAGACTCGCGATCTGCACAGACTCGCGATCTGCACAGCTCTCCGTCAGTGTGCACGTGGTGCTGAGGGTCATTGCCGCGGTGGGCAACTTGCGCCGCCGGTTCACGTGGCGCGGGCCACCGACCTACGAGCCGCCGGTCGTGTACCGGCCGCGAACGTGGCTCTTGCGGGAGGCTGGAAGAGGTCCGGTTCGATCTCCTGCCGTGACGTCCCGTCGGCGAAGCGATGACGGCCGGACTGCGGCTGCGCCGATCCGCGGCTGCTCTCGCGGATCGCCGACGTCAGGCGTGGACCACGCGGGCGAGCGAGGTGTCCTTGCCGTGCTGCCACAGCGCGCGCTCGATCGCGAGGAGCAGCGGGCCAAAGGTCGCGCGATCGAGCGCGGAGACGACGAAGCCGCCGCCCGGGTTCGCGAGGTGCTCGGCCTCGTTGGCCGCGAGCTTGTCGGCCTTGTTCCACACCAGGACGCGCGGCTTTTCGGCGAGCCCCAGGTCGGCGAGAATGCCGTCGACCGCGCGGATCTGCTGCTCGCGGTCGGGATCGGCGGCGTCGACGACGTGGACCAGGAGGTCGGCGTCGGCCATCTCCTCGAGAGTGGCGCGGAACGCCCGCACGAGCTCCTCGGGCAGGTCGCGGATGAACCCGACGGTGTCGGTGATCACGACCTCGCGCTCGTGGGGAAACCGCAGGCGGCGGGAGATCGGATCGAGGGTCGCGAACAGCTTGTCGGCGGCGAGCGCGTCGCCCTCGGTGAGGCTGTTGAGCAGGGTCGACTTGCCGGCGTTGGTGTAGCCGCAGATCGCGATGATCGGCACGTCGCGATCGGCGCGGCGCTGGCGGCGCAGCCGGCGGTCCCCGGCGAGATCCTCGAGCCGCTTCTCGAGCAGGTTGATCCGCTCGCGCGCGCGGCGCCGGTTGATCTCGAGCTTGGTCTCGCCGGGGCCGCGCCCGCCGATCCCCGCCTTGCCGCCCGGGCCGGCGGTCAATCGCGACATCATCGTGTTCTTCTCGACCAGGCGCGGCAAGGCGTAGCGCAGCTGCGCGAGCTCGACCTGGAGCTTGCCGTCGCGGCTCGTCGCGTGCTGCGCGAAGATGTCGAGGATCAGCATGGTGCGGTCGAGCACCTTGAGCTCGGTCGCGGAGCTGATCGCGCGGGCCTGGCCGGGCGTGAGGTCGGGGTCGAAGATGACGACCTCGGCGCCGAGCTGCATCGCGCGCAGCAGGATCTCGTCGAGCTTGCCGCGGCCGACCAGGAACTTGGGATCGGCCTCGGGCCGGCGCTGCACGAGCACATCGAGGACCTTGACGCCGGCGGTGCGGCACAGCTCGCGGAGCTCGGCGACGCGCGCGTCGGAGTCCCGGGCGCGGCCGATCCCGACGTGGACCAGCAGCACGCGATCCTTGCCGGCGTCGACCGGCGCCACCCGCCGTGCCCGCGCGACCTCGGCCTCGAGGCTGGTGATCAGCTCGACGAAGTTGGTGTTCGGCGCGGTGGCCAGCTCGGCGGGGAGCTCGCGCCACGGCCGATCGGCCGGGCCGTCGGCGACCAGGTGGCCGATGAACAGCTTGCCCGGCCGCCCCGCGGCATCGACGGTGATCGCGGCGACCGCGTCGAGCCGGAGCAGCGCGAGGTCGGTCATGTCATCTCGCGTCAGCGCCTCGCCCCGCAGGTGCGTGTGGACGAGGCGAAGGCCGCGGAACCGGCCCTGGCCACCGCGCATGCGGCCGACATCTGGCAGCACGATCTTCGAAGCGTCCCCTACAAAAACGTGCTGGATAGTGCCCCGCCGGTCAATCAATACGCCGACCTGTCGGTGAAGCTGCGCACTCTGCGCGGCGAGTTGCGCTGCGAGCTCTCCCGAGACGATCTCCGTGGGTGCAACTCTACGGCGATACAACCGCTCCAGCACTTTGACCTCACTCGCCTTGAGGCCCGTAAAAATTCCTGTGACCTTTTCGTGCATGCCCGGGCGAAATCTACTCATTGCGTGGAGCTTTGCCACCGATATAGTGCCTTCGTGGCCCGTCGTTTTCGCGCTTTGGTGGCTCATCCGCACGTCGAGGCGCTCGGCGAACTCGCGGAGCTCTTGCGCGGCCTCGGCCTCGCGGTCGACACCGCGCGCTCGACCGTCGAGGCGATGAACAAGATGCGGGCGCAGGCGACCCACGTCGTCGTCGCCTGCCACGTGTCGTCGAGCTTCGACGGCGTCGGCTTGCTCGAGGGCAGCATGCTGTTCGCGCCCGAGGCGCTGCGGATCGCCCTGGTGTCGTCGCCCGACGAGGCGGTCGAGCTCGACTATCGCCCCGCGCACGGCGGCACGATCATCCGCCTGGTCGCGAAGGCCAGCGAGCGCAGCCGGCTGGTCGCGCTGGTCGGCGAGGGCATGAAGTTCCTGTCGCTCGTCGAGGATCAGCGCGATCTGGTCCGCAAGCTGTCGCTCGATCAGACCAAGCTGCAGCGCCGCGAGACGCTGCTCGACGTGGTCGTCAAGGAGCGCACGAAGGAGCTCGAGGAGAGCTACGACAAGCTCAAGGCGGCAAACCGCCAGGCGCTGTTCGGGCTCGCCGAGGCGATCGAGGCCAAGGATCCGTACACCAAGGGGCACTGCGGGCGGGTCGCCGCCTACTCGCTCGTGCTCGCCAAGGCCGCCGGCTATCCCGCCGAGGGCCTCGAGACGCTCGAGTTCGGCGCGTTCCTCCACGACATCGGCAAGATCGGGATCCGCGACGCGGTGCTGCTCAAGCCGGGGCCGCTCGACGACAACGAGTGGGCGCACATGCGCGAGCACCCGATGAAGGGCTACGACATCGCGTCGAAGATCGCGATGCTGCACCCGATCATGCCGGCGGTGCGCAACCACCACGAGCGCTGGGACGGCTCGGGCTATCCCGACAAGATGAAGGACACCGACATCCCGCTCGTCGGGCGGATCGTCGCGATCGCGGATGCCTACGATGCGATGTCGACCGATCGGCCGTACAAGCAGGCGCTGTCGCTCGAGGAGTGCGAGGCGATCCTCCGCAAGACGGCGGGCAAGATGTACGACCCCGAGCTCATCGAGGTGTTCGTGTCGCAGCACCTCGGCGCGCTGTATCGCGACGACTACGAGGGGCTGCCCTACGAGGGGCTGCCCTACGAGGACGGCGCGGTCGCGTCGTCCTAGCCGCGGCGTTCGCGCGCGCGGCCCGGCTGGCGTGCGGCCCGGAGCGCAGCTTCGCAACGCAGCCCGGATCGACGCTGCCGCAGAAGCCGGGCCTCCCTGAGTTATTGGGTTGACGTCGCGCGCGGCGATGCGCACGCTCGATCTGGACATGTCGAAGGTCTCGCTTCGCCGTCTGCTCTCCAAATTGACCGCGCTCGCGCTATCGACCACGGCGGTCGGCGCGGCCGGCGCGGACCCGGTGGCCGACCAGCCGGGGCGAGGCGTGGTGGACGTCGATCCCGAGGACGGCGACCTCGACGCCAGCTTGCAGATCGATCGCGAGCACGTCGACGTGCACGATGCCGCCGCCGCCCTCGGGCGTAGCCTCGCGCTGGCGCTCACCGAGATGCGCCCGCTGTCGGCGACCCACCTCGCGGCGACCTGGACGTTGTCGGGCGATCCGGTCCGCCGGCTCGCGATCGCCCACGCGCTCGAATGGACGTTTGCCCTGGTCGGCGACGCCCTCGTGATCGATCACCTGTCGCACGATGACGACCCGGCGGTCCGCAGCGCGGCCGCGCGCGCCGCGTGGGCCCGGCGCCAGACCGGCGGCGACGCGGGCGTCCTCGCCCGGCTCAGCCACGACCCTGATCCGCAGGTGCGGGCCATCGCGGTCTCGGCGCGGACGTCCTAGGCTACGTTTCGCAGCCCGGGGCGTGCTATAGGAGGCGTCGTGCTGGAGACACTTGCCAAAGGATTTCGGGCCGCTCGCCAGCGGTTGACCGGTGTTGCCGAGCTGAGCGACGAGGTCATCGAGGACGCGCTCCGCGACGTGCGGCTGTCGCTGCTCGAAGGCGACGTCGAGTTCCGCGTGGTCAAGCGCTTCCTCGAGCGCGTTCGCGAGGCCGCCCGCGGTAAGGAGGTCGAGCTCCGCGCCAAGAGCAAGGAGTACGGCACCAAGACGATCACGCCGGAGCAGGCGTTCATCGCGATCTGCCAGGACGAGCTGATCAAGATGATGGGCCCGGTCGACACCGAGCTGCGGTGGGCCAAGAAGGGCCCGACCGGCATCATGTTCGTCGGCCTGCAGGGCTCGGGCAAGACGACCAGCGTCGGCAAGCTCGCCCGCTGGCTCGAGAAGACGCACAAGAAGAAGCCGCTGCTGGTCGCCGCCGATATCTACCGGCCGGCCGCCGTCGAGCAGCTCAAGACGCTCGGCCGCCAGCTCGACATGCCGGTGTTCTCGCTCGACGGCAAGGATCCGGTCACGATCTGCCGCGAGGCCGCGACCAAGGCGGCGCAAGAGGGCTGCGACGTCATCCTCTACGACACCGCCGGCCGGCTCGCGATCGACGAGCCGCTGATGCAGGAGCTCGAGGACATCGACAAGGCGGCGACGCCGGCCAACATCTTCCTCGTGCTCGACGCGATGACCGGTCAGGACGCGGTCAACGTCGCCGAGACGTTCAACCAGCGGCTCAACCTCGACGGCGTGATCATGACCAAGCTCGACGGCGACGCCCGCGGTGGCGCGGCGCTGTCGGTCAAGGAGATCACGGGCAAGCCGATCAAGTTCCTCGGCATGGGCGAGTCGCTCGACAAGCTCGAGGAGTTCCGGCCCGAGGGCCTGGCGTCGCGCATCCTCGGGATGGGCGACATCGTCGGCCTGGTCAAGGACTTCGAGCAGGTGGTCGACGCGGAGAAGGCGGAGGAAGACGCCCTCCGCATGCTCAAGGGCAAGTTCGACATGCAGGACTTCCTCGAGCAGATCCGGCTGATCCAGAAGATGGGATCGCTCAAGGATCTGTTCGAGAAGCTGCCGTTCTTCGGCGGCGGCTTGCCCGAGGGCGTCAACCTCGACGACCGCGAGCTCACCAAGATCGAGGCGATGATCTCGTCGATGACCCGCGAGGAGCGCACCAACCCGCAGGTGTTCGTCGCGACGACCTGGGAAGACTTCATGGCGACGTCGGGTCGCCAGGCGAAGCGGCGCCGCGCGGACTTCAACCCGGGCCGCGTCAAGCGGGTCTCGAAGGGCTCCGGCCGCACCGAGATCGAGGTCAAGGAGCTGCTGCAGAAGTTCGCGCAGATGCGCCAGATGATGGTGCAGCTCGGCGCGTCGACCGGCCTCATGGGCAAGATCCCCGGCTTCAAGCAGTTCTCGCAGATGAAGAAGCTGGCGAACATGGACATCAACGCCCTGATGGGCGCCGGCGGTGGCCTGCCGGCCGGGTTCGGCGAGGGTGCGGGCATGCCGAACATGCCGGCGATGCCCGGCATCCCCACCGGCAATGTCCCCGGCCTGCCGAAGGGCTACACGCCGCCGGGCAGCAAGGGCACGGTCGGCCAGGTCCGCGCGCAGGACAAGCAGAAGGCGCGCGACAAGCGCAAGGCCGAGAAGGCCGCGCGCAAGAAGAACCGCCGCTGACCCGACGGATCGGCCTGGTGTGATCGCAACCCGTGGCGCGTCCCGCTGACTTCGATCTCGCCAGGGCGCTCGCCAAGCCGAGCTTCACGCCGTCGCGCGGGGATGCGCCGGCGCTGGTCGAGCTCGTCGCGGGCGGCGAGGTACCGGCGGCGACGCGGGCGGCCCCCGCCCTCGCCGGGCTCGGCGAGCCCGGGCGCGCCGCGATCGCCGCGCGGTTCGCGGCCGTGGACGACGGCGCCAGGGCGCGGCTGGTCGGCGTCCTGGGCCTGCTCGCACGGGCCGGGGACGGCGAGGCGCGCGCCCAGCTGATCGCGCGGACCGCGGATCCGGCGGCGCGCGTGCGACGGGCCGCGGCCATCGCGCTCGGCAAGCTCGGCGGCGACGAGGCGCGGCAGGCGTTGCTGGCGCGGTGGGACGCCGGCGACGCGACCCCCGACGAGCGCCGCGCGCTCGCCGAGGCACTCGGCAAGGTCGGCGGCGACGACGCGCTCGCGCGGCTCAAGGCGCTGGGCCCCAGCAGCGATGCCGAGCTGGTCCGGCGGCGCGATCGCGCGGTGCTCATGGCGGATCGCACGGCGAGGCGCGACGAAGCGTCGCTGATCGTGGGCGACGCCCCGCCGCCGGCGCCGATCACGATCCAGCTCGGCTGCCGGCCGGGGCTCGGCGCGCTGCTCGGCGAGGAGCTGGCGGCGCTCGGGATCGCGGCACGGCCGATCGGGGATCGCGGCGCCGAGCTCCGGCTCGACCAGCCGCTCGCGACGCTGTTCGCCGCGCGGCTGTGGGCGACCGCGGCGATCCCGATCGCGCTGCCGCCGGCGCCTGCCGGAGAGCTCGCGGCGGCGATCACGCAGGCGATCACGTCGCCGTCGACGCTCGCGCTGCTGCGCGCGTGGACCCGCGGGCCGATCCGGTGGCGGCTCGGGTTCGCGCACGGCCACAAGCGCGCGATCGTCTGGCGGGTCGCCCGCGATGTCACGGCCGCGGCGGCCGAGCTGGTCAACGACCCGACCGCGACGACCTGGGATGTCCTGGTCGACGACGAGGCGCGGACCCTCGCGCTCGTGCCGCGCCGGCTCGACGATCCGCGGTTCGCGTATCGCGTCGCCGAGGTGCCGGCCGCGTCGCATCCGACGGTCGCCGCCGCGCTGGCCTGGCTGGGCGCGCCACGCCCGGGCGACCGGGTCTGGGATCCGTTCTGTGGCTCCGGCCTCGAGCTCGTCGAGTGCGCCCGGCGCGGCTCCCCCTGCGCGCTGCTCGGCACCGATCTCGATGGTGGCGCGCTCGACGCCGCGCGCAGAAACCTCGCGGCCGCCGGCGTGCGTGCCGAGCTCGCGGCCGGCGATGCCCGCGGCCACGCGCCCGGTCCGGTCGACCTGATCGTCACCAACCCGCCGCTCGGCAGCCGCGTCCAGCTGGACGCGCCCGCGCTGCTGGTCGCCGCCCTGCCCGGCTTCGCGCGTGCGCTCGCGCCGCGCGGCCGGCTGGTGTGGATCACGCCGTCCCCGCGCAAGACCTCGCCGGCCGCCGAGGCGCTCGGCCTCGAGCGCACGCGGAGCTACGCGGTCGACCTCGGCGGCGTGCGCGGCCAGCTCGAACGCTGGGACCGGCGATAGGATAGGCTGCGAGCCGTGGTCACGCTGGCGCTCCGTACCTGGCTGCGCTACCTCGTCCCGCTCACGCTGCTGGCGGCGATCGCCCTGGCGCCGGTGATCGCGATCGCGCTGCGCATGCGCGCGCCGGTCGACCCGGCGGGCGCGCGCGCCGTCGTGGCCGCCGGCTGGGGGCTGATCGCGATCGCGGCGCTCGGCCAGCTCGTGCTGGTCGGCGGCGCGGCGGGGATCCTCCGCGCGCGACCGCCGCAGGCCTTGCAGGTCTCGCAGCCCTCGCAGCTTCGAGCGTTCGGCGCCGGCCTCGTGCAGCTCGTGCGGGCGGTCGTGCCGTGCCTCGCGGCGGCGGCGACGATCGCGATCGGCGGCCTCGCGCTGGTCGTCCCGGGCCTCGTGCTGCTCGTGCTGCTCGCCCTGACCGGCGCCAGCCCCGTGCGCGGCGTGCCGGCGGCGCTCGCCGACAGCATCGCCGCCGCGCGCACGCGGCTCTGGGCCGTCGCGCTCGCCGTCGCCGCCATGCTCGCGATCGACGTCGCGATCGGCGTGGCCGCGCAGCGTGCGTTCGTCGTCCCGCTGTCCCGACCGCCGGCGCCCGCGCAGCTCGCGCAGGTCCGCCTGTTCGTGCGCGTGGTCGTGATCGCGCTGATCGTCGCGTCGCCGCTGCCGGCGACCGTGCTCGCAACGATCCGGACCCGCGCCGCGCCGTAGCGAGCTCAGCCATCCAGCCAGCCGGCGAGCACCGCGCGCACCTCGGCCGCGTCGTGCGCGATCGCGACGCGCGGATCGGCGACGGCGTGCGCGCGCCGGCCGAACCAGATCGCGCGCCAGCCCGCGCCGAGCGCCCCGGCGATGTCGGCCGGCCACGAGTCGCCGATGTGGATGCCCGGCCGGGTCGCCCCGAGCACCGCGAGCGTGTGATCGAAGATCCGGCGATCCGGCTTCTCGATCCCGATCCGCCCCGAGTCGATCACGGCGGCGAACACGTCGGCCAGCCCGATCTCGGCGAGCAGCTCGGCGAGCCGGCCCTCGGAGTTCGACAGCACCGCGACCCGCACGCCGCGCGCCGCGAGCTCGCGCGCGAGCGCGACCATGCCGGGGATCTGCCCGCGCCACAGGTTCGCGCGCGGCTGCTCGTCCCACAGCCAGTCGACGAGCGGCGCGATCGCGCCGACGCCGACGCCGGCGCCCCGCAGCAGCGTGGCCATCAGCTCGCGCCACGGATGGCCGCCGGCCGGATCGACGAGCTCGTCGTAGCGCCGCCAGGCCGCAGGCGCGGCCGCCGCCAGCGCCGAGGTCGCGACGGTCACCCCGCGCTCGGCGAGCCGGCGCGCGAGAAACTCGAGATCGAGGTCGATCAGCGTCTGGCCGGCGTCGAAGGTGACAACAGGGGGCTCGATCGGAGGGCTCCGGTTCGGGGTTGGCGGGCTGGTTGGGGGCCACGCCAGAGGTAGTCAGAGTATACTGGCCGCGATGCCTGATGGGCCTGCCGCCGCGCCGCCGGTACCCGGAGCGGTGGTCGTGTGGACCGGCGCCGCACCGACGATCCAGGCGTTCCGCATCCCGCCGACCGGCCTGGTGGTCGGTCGCGAGATGCTCGAAAACACGACCGACGACCGGATCAGCCGGCAACACGCGCGGGTGGCGTGGCGCGACAAGCGGTTCATCGTCACCGACCTGGGGAGCCGGAACGGCACGTACGCGGGCGGCAACCCGCTGGTCGATCGCGAGGTCACGGTGACCGCGCCGTCGGTCGTGCGGACCGGCCGGACGGTGTCGGTGCTGCTCGAGGACATCCGGCGGTTCGAGGGCGCGACGATCGCGAGCGAGCACGACGCGATCGTCGGGCCGAGCACCGCGCCGATGTGGCGCGCGGTCGAGCAGGCCGCCGCGGCCGGCGAGAACTTGCTGATCCTCGGCGAGGCGGGCAGCGGCAAGGGCCGGTTGGCGCGCGGATATGCCCGCGCCCGCAACCGCCACGAGGCGGTGTTCAACCCGACGATCCAGGCCGTTCCACTCGAGCGCGTGGTCAGCACGGCGACCGAGACGTTGATCCTCGAGCAGGTCGGCAAGCTGGGCCCGCAGAACCTCGCGACGCTCGTGAAGCTGCTCGAGCGCCGGAACCTGCGGATCGTCACGACGGCGGCGATGCAGCTCGAGCACCTCGGCCTCGATCCCGAGCTGGCGGCCGCGCTCGCGACCCGCACGATCGTGGTGCCGCCGCTGCGCGATCGCCCCGACGAGATGGCGTTCCTGGTCAACGACGCGGTGCGCGGCGCCGAGCCCGCCCTGCACATACACTCGACGCTGATCGAGGTCTGCCTGTTGCGCCCGTGGCCGGGCAACGCGCGCGAGCTGGTCGCCGAGGTCAGCCGCACCGCCCACACGGTCGCGGCGCAGGGCAAGAACAACATCCGCGGCGAGGATCTCGACAACGACGCCGGCCACCTCATGGTGGGCGCCCCAACGGTCAACGCCGCCGCGCAGCCGACGGCCCTGGGCATGCCGCGACGCAAGCGCAACTCGTCGCGCCCGAGCAACGAGTAGCCGACGCATCGTGGCCGACCTCGGCGGGCCTCGGCGGGATCCTCGACTGCCTCAATGGTGATGGGCGAGCTCGGGGTCGGGCTGCGTCGGATCGTGCGCGAGCCCGCACTGATGGACCTCGATCGTCAGGTGCGCGACGCTGAGCGCGGACAGCACGGCATCGCGGTAGTCGGTCACCGCACGCGGGTGGGCGGTCACCACCGAAACGATGCAGCTGCGCCGGCCCGGCCCGAGCTCCCAGACATGGAGATCGGCGACGCGAACGTCGTCGATCGCCTCGAGGCGCTGGCGGACGATCTGCTCGTGACGCGGCGACGACACCACGTCGAGCAGCTGGCGACTGGCCTGCAGGCACAGGCTGATGGCCCACCAGATGATCACGCCGCCGCCGACCAGGCCCATCAGCGGATCGAGGAACCACAGGTTCGCCCACCAGCCGAGCGACAGGGCCGCGATCGCGAGCAGCGAGGTCATGGCGTCGGCGATGATGTGGATGTACGCAGCGCGGAGGTTGAAGTCGAGCGTGCCCGGCACGGACGCGCGCTTGTGGCCCTCGTGATGGTGGTCGTGGCCGCCGTGGCCGTGGCCGTAATGATGGCTGCGGCTCAGCAGGTACGCCGATACGAGGTTGACGACGAGGCCCACCACGGCGACCGGCAGCGCGTCGAGGTAGTCGACCTGGGGGCGGTTGATCAGGTGCTCGAGGCCTTCCTTCGCCATCCAGAGCGAGACGAGCACGAGCAGCACGCCGCTGGTGTACCCGGCGAGGGCGTAGATCTTGCCGGTGCCGAAGCTGAACGCGTCGTGACCGGCGCGCGTGCGCGCGTACCAGTACGCGACCAGCGTCAGGCCGAGCGCGCCGACGTGCGTCCCCATGTGCCAGCCATCGGCGGTGAGCGCGATCGAGCCGGTCCACCAGCCCACGATCAGCTCGCCGATCATGGTCACGGCGGTGATCGCCACGACCCAGCGCGTCCGGCGCTCGCCGGCGCGGTTGTGATCGTCCTCGTCCTCGTGATGGACGTGCTCGGACAGATCGTGGGCTTGCATCGACTTTGCAGTCTAGCCTTATCATCGCGCCCGTGCCCAAGCACCCCGTCACGATGGCGATTCGCGCGCTGCGCGCCGCCGGCATCGCGTTCGTGCCGCACCTCTACAGCTGGCAGCCGCACGGGGGCACCCGCGCTTCGAGCCTGGCGCTCGGCGTCTCCGAGCACGCCGTGATCAAGACGCTGATCTTCGAGACCGAGCGCGGCGAGCCGCTGTGCATCCTCATGCACGGCGACCATGAAGTCTCGGTGAAGGGCCTCGCCCGCGCGATCGGCACCAAGGCGGTGTCACCCTGTGCACCGGAGGTCGCCGATCGCCATTCCGGATACCAGGTCGGTGGAACGTCCCCCTTCGGGCTCCGACGTGCGATGCCGATCTACATGCAGGCGACGATCCGCGAGCTGCGGCAGATCTACCTCAACGGCGGGGCGCGCGGCTTCCTCATCGAGATCACCCCCAGCGACGTCGAGCGCGTGCTGGCGCCGGTGCTGGTGGACGTCGCCGTTGCGTAGCCATTCTCGGTTGCATCCGGAAGGTCGTTGGCCCAACCTCTTGCACGTCGATGATCGAAGACGCCGAGCGCGCAAGCCTCGTTCTCCGCGCAGCGCAAGCTCTGGTTCGATTCGGCACGTGGGAGTGGGATCTCGCGACGGACGAGCTGGCGTGGTCCGATGAGCTGTACCGGATCTTCGGCGTCTCGCGCGCCGCGGTCCCGCCGACGTTCGACGCCCTGATCGGCTGGGTCCATCCCGAGGATCAGGCGGCCCTGCGCGGCCACCTCATGCACGCGCGCCGCGATGGCGAGGAGCACAGCGTCGAGTACCGCATCGTGCGCCCGGGCGGCGAGATCCGCGTGCTGCAAGGCCGCGCCCGGGCGACGCTCGACGCCGCCGGGACGCCGCGCTACGTCATCGGCACCGACCAGGACATCACGGACAGCAAGGAGCTGGTCGCGCGCGTCGTGTTCTCGGATCGCATGGTGTCGGTCGGGACGCTCGCCGGCGGGGTCGCCCACGAGATCAACAACCCGCTCGCCGTGATCTCGGCCAACCTCGAGCTCCTGTCGGAGCACCACGACAACGACCTCACGCACGAGGCGCTGCAGGGCGTCGAGCGGATCCGTGCGATCGTCCGCGGGCTGATGCTGTTCTCGCGCGCCGACACCAAGCGGCGCACGCGGGTCGATGTCCATCACGTGCTCGAGCTCGCGCTCAGCATCACCACCAACGAGATTCGCCACCGCGCCCAGCTCGTCAAGGCGTACGGCACGCTGCCCATGGTCGACGGCAACGAGGCGCGGCTCGGCCACGTGTTCATCAACCTGCTGATGAACGCCGTGGAGGCGATCCCGGACGGCCACGCCGATCGCAACCAGATCACGATCGCGACGAGCAACGACGCCGGCTGGGCGGTGGTGGAGATCCGTGATACCGGTGCCGGCATCGCCCCGACGGTGCAGGGCCGGATCTTCGATCCGTTCTTCACGACCAAGCCGGTCGGCAAGGGGACCGGCCTGGGCCTGTCGATCTGCCACGGCATCGTGCGATCGCTCGGCGGCGAGATCACGGTGACCAGCGAGCTCGGCCGGGGCTCGGTGTTCCGGGTGAGCTTGCCCCCCACGGCAGGTCCCGCGCCGGCCCCGCAGGCCCCGGCGCCCCCGCGCGAACATACGCCGCAGCGCGGCAAGCTCCTGATCGTGGATGATGAGGTGGTGTTCTCCGGATCGCTCCGGCGGCTGCTCTCGAGCGAGCATGACGTGTCGGTCATGAACAGCGGGCGCGAGGCGCTCGATCGGATCAGCGCCGGTGAGCGGTTTGACGTAATCCTGTGCGATCTCATGATGCCTGAGGTCTCCGGAGTCGACCTGCATACAGAGCTGCTGCGTATCGTACCTGAACAGGCGAATCGTATGATTTTCCTTACAGGAGGCGCGTTCACGCGAGGCTCACAGCAGTTTCTGGAGAGCACCACGAACCGCTGGTTCGAGAAGCCCTGTGACTTAAATGAGCTCCGGGCGGCCGTGCGCGGTCACATTTCCAACAAATCGCGTGGGTAAGCATACTATAATTAGGGCAGTCGATAACGGGTTTGAAGGTATTCAGCCAGGCGACCCCGCATGCTCCCATCCACAGACATCCGCCGTATCCCGAGCGCCCGCCCTCTTCGCGTGATGGTCGTTGACGACGACCGAAGTCTCCTCCGTGCGATCGAGCGCACGGTCCGGGACGATCGCAAGGTCGAGCTAACGATCGTCGACAACGCGATCGACGCCATGATCGCGGTCGGAGCAACCAAGCCCGATCTCGTCGTCATGGACATCTTCATGCCCGGGCTCGACGGGCTGGAGGCCTGTCGTCGGATCAAGGCCAACTGCGAGACGCGCGACACGCAGATCGTGCTCGCGAGCGCATCGATCACGCCCGACCTTGAAGCCGCTTCGCACAAGGCAGGCGCGAAGCGCGCGGTCTGCAAGCCGGTCGATCTGGTCAACCTGCTCGGATCCGCGATCTTCGAGCCCGAGCCGATCGAGAGCCGCGATCCACCTCCTGTGGTGACGGTACGCGGAAGCGATCTCCTGGTCAGCATGCTCGCCGACGCCGGCGTCGAGGTCGTGTTCGGCATCCCCGGCGGCGCGATCTCGCCGGTGCACGATGCGCTGCTCGATAGCCGGATCCGCACGATCACGACCCGTCACGAGAGCGGCGCGATGTTCGCCGCCGCCGGCTACGCCCGCACGACGGGCAAGCTCGGCGTGGTCGCGGTGACCTCCGGTCCCGGCGTGCTCAACGCGATGACCGGCCTCGCCACGGCGTGGTGCGACGGCGTGCCGCTCCTGCTCCTGGTCGGCGAGGTCCCGCGCGCCATGCACGGCAAGGGCGCCCTGCAAGACGGCTCGGCGCACGGGCTGCAGATCGTCGAGATGGCGCGCCACATCACGAAGCTGTCCGCCGAGGTCCCGCGCAGCAGCGCGCTGCCCCACCTGGTTCGCCGCGCGATCGTGACCGCGATGTCGGGACGTCGCGGGCCGGTCATGTTGACGCTGCCGCTCGACGTCACCACCGGCCAGATCACGCCGCCGCACGCCGGTGGCACGATCTCGATGGGCGGGGCGGTCGCGGTGGAGACGCTCGACGAGGTCGCCACGTTGCTGCGCGAGGCGCAGCGCCCGCTGATTCTCGCCGGCTGCGGCGTCCGTGGCACCGACGCGCCGGCCCAGCTGCGCGCGGTCGCCGAACGGTTCGCGTGCCCGGTCGCGACGACGCCGAAGGGCAAGGGCGTGTTCCCCGAGGGCCATCCGCTCTCGCTCGGCGTGCTCGGCCTCGGCGGCCGCCGCTGCTCGTGGCGGCGCTACCTCGAGAGCGGCGTCGACGTCGTGCTCGCGGTCGGCACGAGCCTGGGCGACATGGCGACCGATGGCTACTCGCCCCACCTGCAGGCGCGCCGCGCGCTCGTGCACGTCGACATCGACGCGCGGCAGATCGGAAAAAGCTACTCGCCGACGCACTCGATCGTCGCGCCGGCGGCCGAGTTCCTCGGCGGGCTCGCGGGGCGGATCGGCAACGACGCGACGCTGCGACTGCGCGCCTTGCCGGGCGGCATCGAGCGCCAGCCGCTGGTGTCGTCGTCCCGCCGCGACCGGATCGCGCCGCAGGACGCGGTCAACGAGATCCAGGCCATGCTGCCGCGCGACACGCTGTACACGGTCGACTCCGGCGAGCACTTCCTGTTCGCCGCGCACTACCTCGAGATCAACCTGCCCGATGCGTTCCTGGTGATGACCGGCCTCGGCTCGATGGGCCAGTCGATCGGCGCGGCGATCGGCGCGCAGCTCGCACACCCCGACCGCAGCATCGCCGCGATCTGCGGCGACGGCTGCTTCGCGATGGCCGCGTTCGAGATCGCGACCGCGGTGGCCGAGCGGCTGCCGATCCGGGTGTTCGTGTTCAATAACGAGCGGCTCGGGATGGTCGAGAACGGGCACGACGTCCTGTACGGCCGCCACCCCGGCTACCCGACCACGCCGCTCGACGTCTGCACGGTCGCGCGCGGGCTGGGGGCCACGGCGCTGCGGGTGACCGGCATGGGTCAGCTGGAGGCCGCGCGCAGCGTCATCCTCGAGGCCCGCGGGCCGGTGGTCATCGACGTCATGATCGATCCGACGATCGCGCTGCCCCGGCTCGAGCGGATCGCCGCGATGGCCCCCAGCAGTAGCCCGTCGAAGGTGCCCGGGGCCTCGCCCTGAGCCCGGGTTCGCGCCGGCTCCCGCGCTGCACGCCGCGTTCCTCGGGTACACTGGACCAAACTACCTGAGGGCGGATTCAAGATGGCTCTTGGCGTCGGCATCCGTGGCGTGTCGCTCTACCTCCCGCCGATCGTGCGGGACAACACCTGGTGGCCGAGCGAGATCGTCGCCCGCTGGAAGCAGGCCAGCGCCGTGCGGGGCGCGCTGCCGCCGTCGCCCGTGTCGTCGCCCGGCGCCGTGCGCGTGCTGGCGGCGCTCGCCGAGCAGGTGGCCGATCCGTTCCAGAGCGCGGTCACGCGCCACGTGATGCCCGACGAGATGACGGTGCTGGACATGGCGGAGCAGGCCGGGCGGATCGCGCTCTCGCGGGCCGGCGCCGTGGCCGGCGACATCGACCTGCTGCTGACCCACATCGTGATGCCCGACGTCCTGCTCGGGAACCCGGCCACCCAGGTCCATCACCGCCTGGGGCTGCCGCGGCGGTGCTTCGCGATGGAGACCACCGCGGCGGCGCACTCGTTCCTGATGCAGCTCACGCTGGCCGAGGCGATGATCGCCGCCGGGCAAGCTCGGCTCGCGCTGCTCGTGCAGGCCGCCGGCGCGACGCGCGCGGTGGAGATCGACGATCCGATCTCGCCGCTGTTCGGCGACGGCGCGACCGCCGTGGTGGTCGGCCCGGTGTCCGCCGGCCGCGGGATCCGCGCGTGCGCCCACCACACCGACGGCCGGTATCCGAACACGCTGGTCGCGAGCGTGCGCGGCGGCACCTGGTCCGATCCGGGCCGCGCCGTGATCCACGTCGCCGACCCCGTCGCGATGCGCGACGTGTTCCTCGAGAGCGCCGAGGTGCTCCGCGAGAGCATCCAGGCCGTGCTGGCGAGCGCCGGCCTCGCCGCCGGCGATGTCGGGTTCTTCGCGTTGTACCAGGGCACGCCGTGGATGCGCCGCGTGGTGCAGGACTACGCCGGGCTCCAGCACGCCCGCGCGATCGACTCGTTCCCGCGGACCGGGTACCTGTTCTCGGCCATCGTGCCCGCGAGCCTGGCGCTCGCCGAACAGGCCGGGCTGCTCGCCGACGACGACCTCGTGCTGGCGACCGGCGGCGGCACCGGGATGACGTTCGGCTCGATCGCGATGCGGTGGGGCACCTGATGAATGAGGTGTCCTGCCGGATCTTCCAGATCTTCGAGCGGCCGCTCGCAGCCAAGGGCGTCAGCGCGGCCGTCATGGTCGCCGGCACCGGGGTCAGCCTGGCCCGGCTGCGCAACAAGAAGGAGCGCGTCGACTGGCACGAGTTCGCGACCATCATGCGCAACATGCGCCCGCACCTCAGCGACGAGGAGTACCGGGAGATCGGGCGCATGCACATGCGCTCGCCGCCGCTGCGGTTCGCGGCGGTGATCGGCCGGCTGCTGTTCTCGGCGATGGACTTCTACCGCTGGCAGCACAAGCCGCGCGAGGGCGTCGGCAACCAGCTGTTCACGTGCATCATCCCGAAGCACCGCGAGCTGTCGGCCACCGAGATCGAGCTGGAGCTCACGTTGCCCGATGGCTACGAGATGTGCTGGGAGTTCTTCCTCGTCTCGGTCGGCAACTTCGAGGAGATGCCGCGGCTGCTCGGCCTGCCGCGCTCGATCGTCACGCTGACGCCGATCCCCAGCGGCGCGCGGTTTCACATCGTCGTGCCGCAGCGCACGCCGCTGTTCGCCCGGCTGTTGCGCATCCTGACCTGGCCGTTCACCGTGCGCAGCGCGGCGCGCGAGCTCAAGGACGCCCACGAGACGCTGATCGAGCGCTACCTCGAGATCGAGGACGCCCGCACCAAGCTCGACCGCCAGGCGACCCAGCTGCGCACCGCGCACTCGGTCAACGACCTGGTGCAGCGCGATCTCGATCTCGCGCGCACGCTCGACACGGTCGCCAAGGCGCTGGTCGACGAGGCCGGGTTCGGGTGGGCCGAGATCTCGCTGCGCCAGATCGATCCCTCCGATGCGGCCTCGGCGCGCATCGCACGGTTCGGGGCGGACGACCACGAGCTACCGCTCGAGCGTGTGCTCGAGGCGCGCGGCGGCCAGTTGATCGGCGATCTCCGGGTCGCGCTGAAGCCCGGGGCGAGCCGCGAAGAGCGCGAAGAGCTGCTCGCGTTCATCGTCCCGACGCTGGCGGTCGCGCTGCAGAACGCGCTCAGCTATCAGGCGCTGGCCGACTACCGGAGCGGCCTCGAGCGCCTGGTCGATCAGCGGACCAGCGAGCTGCGCCAGGCGCGCGATCAGCTCGCCGGCACGGTCGTCGAGCTCCGCGCGGCCCAGGGCGCACGCGAGCGGTTCTTCGGCAACATCTCGCACGAGATCCGCACGCCGCTGTCGCGGATCCTGCTCGCCGCGATCGACGTCCAGACCCGGGCCGGCCACGTGCTCGACGACCGCGCCCGGAACAACCTCGGCGCCGTCGCCGACGCCACCAACAAGCTCGTGCGGCTGGTCGACGAGCTCTTGCTGCTCGCCGCCGGCCAGGAGGACAAGCTGCAGACGGTCCCCGAGCGCGTCGATCTCGGCAAGCTGATGGGCGCGGTGATCGCGCAGTGGCGGCCCGTCGCAGAAGGCGCCGGGCTCCAGCTGATCGGGCGCACGCCGGCGTCGCTGATCGCCAAGGTCGACCCGATCGCGATCGAGCGCGTCGTGTCCAACCTCTTGTCGAACGCGGTCAAGTACACGCCGACGAGCGGCACGGTCGAGCTCGAGCTCGTCCACGAGCCCGACGGGCTCCGGCTGTCGGTGCTCGATACCGGGCTCGGGATCGGCGACGACCTGCAGGATCGGCTGTTCGGCCGGTTCGAACGCGCCCGCGGCGACAACCACCGCAAGACCGGCACCGGCCTGGGGCTGTACGTCGCCAAGCAGCTCGTCGAGGCGCACGGTGGCACGATCACCGCGCTCGGGCGCTCGCCCGGCGCCGGCAGCGAGCTCCGCGTCGTGCTGCCGTCCACCGTGGTGACCCGCGACGGCGTGATCGACGTCCCGGCGGTGCCGCAGCTGCGCCTGCTCGATCCCGCCAGCGATCCGATCGTGCCCAAGACGCGGTTCGAGCCGAGCGGGTTCTCCGCGGGCACGATCCTGCTCGCCGAGGACGACGTCGTGCTCGCCGACATGACCGCGCGCGCGCTGGCCGATGAATACACGGTGGTCGTCGCGCACGACGGCGCGACGGCGCTCGATCTCGTGCCGCACCACCAGCCGCAGATGCTCATCACCGACGTCGACATGCCCGACCTCAACGGCATCGAGCTGTCGAGGCGGTTTCGCGAGATCACCGGCGACCGGCTCGCGCCGATCATCGTGCTGTCCGCGATGCGCGATCGCGCGACCCGGATGGCCGGGCTCGAGGCCGGCGCCATCGACTACGTGACCAAGCCGTTCGATCCGCTCGAGCTCCGCGCGCGGATCCGGGCGCAGTTCCGCATGCGCGACCTCGCGGTGCGGCTGCAGCGCGCCGAGCAACTCTCGGCGATGGGCATCCTCACCGCCGGCCTCGCGCACGAGCTGCGTAACCCGGCCAACGGGATCGTCAACGCCATCGGGCCGCTGGCCGACCTCCTGCCGCGCGACCTCGTGCGCCCCGAGACCGCGGTCGGCCAGCTGATCGAGGTGCTCAAGGGATGCGCCGAACAGATCGGCTTCCTGTCGCGCCAGCTGCTCGGGTTTCGCAAGGGTGTCGTCGAGCTCGATCTCCGCCAGATCCCGGTCCGCGACCTCGTGCAACGCGCGATCTCGCTCGCGCACCCGGGCAGCGTCGAGATCCGGGTCGACACTCCGTGCGACGGTGTCATGAAATGCGCTCCACCGTTGCTGATGCAGGTGCTGATCAACCTGATCGAAAATGCGATCTACGCGGCCGGGCCCGGCGGCTGGATCCAGATTCGCACCAGCGCAAGTGGAAGTAATTTTACGATCGAGGTGTCGGATAGTGGCGCTGGGGTACCACTACAGCTGCGAGATCGGGTCTTCGAACCCTTCTTCACGACGAAGCCCGCGGGCATCGGTACAGGGTTAGGACTGTCTCTCGCTCGCGACATCGTGCACCGCCACGGCGGCACCCTCGAGATCCGCGACCGGGGGACGCAGGCGTGCTTTGTGATGGAGCTTCCCAACTATTCAGCATTGGATGGTGTGACCAAGACCGCTATGATGACGACGCCTCGACTCCGCTAACGCTACGTACGCCAGCGCTACCTTGTAGGTGCCCAGTATGGTTGCGACGACGCCATCTCGCACGGGTCCACTCGTCCTCTACGTCGACGACGAGCGGGGTAACCGCGTCGTCTTCGAGCAGTCGCTGAACGCCGACTTCAACCTCATCACGGCGCAGCACGCCGCCGAGGCGCTCGAGCTCCTCGAGATCCACAACGTCGCGGTCATCGTGTCCGACATGCGGATGCCAACGATGACCGGCGACGAGCTGTTGCGGATCGTCAAGGAGCGCTATCCGCAGGTCATCCGCATGGTGGTGACCGCGTACGCCGACGTCGATCCGATCCTGCGCGCGATCAACGAGGGCCTGGTCGCGCGCTACATCATCAAGCCGTGGATCCGCACCGAGCTGGTCCAGGTGCTGCGCTGGGCGATCGAGGCGTGGACGTTCAGCCGTGACTCGGCCGCCCTGCATCGCCGCCTGCTCGAGACCGAGCGGCTGGCTACGCTGGGCAGCATCGCCGGCATGCTGGTGCACGATCTCCGGCAACCGTTGATGTCGCTGCTCGTCAACGTCGAGCACCTCCGCGAGCTGGCCAACGCCGCGCCGGTCCTGCGCGACGCGCTGCTCAACGCACCGATCCCGGCGGCCCAGCTCGAGCGATACCTCGAGCTGGTCAATGATCTCGATCCGGTCACCGTCGATCTCCGGACCTCGGGCCTGCACCTGAGCGAGCTGATCTCCGGGCTCCGCGAGCTCGGACGACCACGCGATCCGAGCAACCCGTCCGCGACCACCGATCCGCTGCCGATCGTGCGCCATGCAATGGCGGTGTGTCAGGAGCTCGCGATTCCGGCCCGCGCCTCGATCGGCTACGAGGGCCCCGGCGTGCTCCCGCACGTCCGGATGTCGGCGACCGAGCTGACCCAGGTGCTGATCAACGTCGTCGCGAACGGCGCGCAAGCGGTCGCCGCGCGTGGCGAGCCGCACGGCCGGGTGTCGATCGTCGCGCGCACCGACGCCGACATGCTCGAGCTGCAGATCCGTGACGACGGCGTCGGCATGGCGCCCGACGTGCTCAGCCGCATCGGCACACCGTTCTTCACCACGCGGCCGGAAGGCACGGGGCTCGGGCTCGCGCAATGCCAGCGCCTGGTCGGCACCGTCGGCGGCCGGTTCCGGATCGAGAGCGAGCGCGGCGTCGGCACGACCGTGACGATCATCCTGCCGACGGCGGCGTGACTGACACCGACCTGATGCTGGCGCGTCGCGCCTGGCTTGCCATCCCGCCGCCCGGGTCTGGCGCCTAGCCTTCCTCCATGTGGCACTCGAGGCAGTTGAAGCCCTTCGGGTTCTGCTCCGAGGACAGCGGCTCGCCCAGGATCTTGGCCATCGCCGGCATGATCTCCTTGGTCATCCAGTCGAGGTCCTCCTTCTTGAACTTGCTCAGATCCTTGAGGTTCAGCTTGGGGAGGTTGGGGTTCGGCATGACGAAGTGGTCGTCCTTGACCTCCCCGTGGCAGGTCTGGCAGCCGAACTCGTGCTCGGCGAAGTCCTTCGGATCGTGGTTCACG
>Ga0137459_1000043_pt1 | contig 39536 bp, 32 predicted proteins | sample EasRivERMGT700_2_FD_104908 | JGI IMG/M metagenome (GOLD analysis project Ga0137459, IMG submission 104908) | Soil microbial communities from meander-bound floodplain in the East River, Colorado, USA - East River MetaG ERMGT700_2 | ecosystem: Environmental > Terrestrial > Soil > Floodplain ...
CGCGGCGAACGCATCCTGCACGGCTTCCTCGGCGAGCTCGAAGTCGCCGTTGGTCACGCGGATCGTCGTGGCGAGCACGCGCGCACGCTCACGCCGGAACACGGCTTCGATCGCGGCGGCGCCCTGCACGCGGCCAGCTTACTCTCGAGATCGCGCCGCCGCCGGCTAGGCCGGGTAGCTCATCACCGGGCGGACCTCGATCGAGCCGAGCTTCGCGCCCGGGATCCGCGCCGCGATCGCGGTCGCCTCGTCGAGATCCTTGGCTTCGATCAGGTAATAGCCGCCGAGCTGCTCGCGGGTCTCGGCGAACGGGCCGTCGGTGGTCGAGGTCTTGCCGTCGCGCACGCGCACGGTGGTCGCGGTGTGCGTCGGCTGCAGCGCGTCGCCGGCCTTGAAGTGGCCCGACGCCTTGACGTCCCTGGTGAACGCCAGGTAGTCGGTGGTCAGCTGCTTGCGCTCGGCCTCGGGCCTTCCGGCCCACGCCTTCTCGGTGTCGTAGATCAGCAAGAGGTATTGCATCGGGGGCTTCTCCTTGGCGGGATGTTCGACCTGGGTCGAACGGTCACCAGGCGGATCGACAACCCACCGGGCGATTTTTACAACGTATCGCGCGGCCTGGGGAGTCTGCGGCTCACCCGAAGCCCAGCAGCCGGCCGCCCTGGTAGACGCAGAAGCTCGTGATCCAGGCCAGCACCGTCATGTAGCTGAACAAGAACACCGGCCAGCGCAGGCCGCCGGTCTCGCGGCGGACCACGGCGAGCGTGCTCATGCACTGACACGCCAGCGCGAAGAAGATCATGAGCGAGAGCCCGACCAGCGGCGTGTACGAGCGCTTGCCGTCGCTGCCCCTGGCGTCGTGCAGCGCGGTGCGCAGCGGCTCGGAGCGCTCGTCGGCGTCGCTGCCGACCGCGTAGACGATGCCGAGCGTCGATACGAACACCTCGCGCGCCGCGAACGCGCCCACGATGCCGACGCCGATCTTCCAGTCGAAGCCCAGGGGGCGGATCGCCGGCTCGATCGCGTGGCCGAGCCGGCCGCCGTAGCTGTTCTCGAGCTGGCGCGCCTGCTGGTCGGCGAGCGCGGCGTCCTTGGCGTCCTTGTCGGGCGCGTGCGCGACGAGCGCATCGTAATCTGGCGCGCTCTCGGGCAGGTTGCGCGGGAAGTACAGCAGCGCCCACAGCGCGATCGAGCACGCGAGGATCACGGTGCCGGCCTCGCGCAAGAACATCGACGACTTGCCCCACATCATGCGCAGCACGCCGCCGAACCGCGGCCAGCGATACGGCGGCAGCTCGATCACGAACGGCAGGCGCTTGGCCTTGAGCGGCTTGACGGTCTTCGACATCACCCACGCCGCGACCAGCGCGGTGACGACGCTGAACAGGTACATGCCGACCATCAGGAGGCCCTGGACCCAGCGCGATCCGGGGATCAGCGCGCCGATCACGAGCGTGTAGACCGGCAGGCGCGCCGAGCACGTCATGAGCGGCACGACCATCATCGTCAAGATGCGATCGCGGCGGCGCTCCATCGTGCGGGTCGCCAGGATCGCGGGGACCGCGCACGCGAAGCTCGACAGCATCGGCACGAACGCGCGGCCGTGCAGGTTCATCGATCGCATGATGCGATCCATCAGGTACGCGACGCGTGCGAGGTAGCCGCAGTCCTCGAGGAAGCCGAGGAACAGGAACAGGAGCAGGATCTGGGGCAGGAACACCATCACGGCGCCGACGCCGCCGATCACGCCTTGCACCAGGAAGTCGGTGAACACGCCGTCGCCGAGCACGCCGTGGAGCTGGTCGCCGGTCCACTTGAACCCCTGATCGATCGCGTCCATCACCGGCGCCGCCCACCAGAACAGCGACATGAACAGCACGGTCATCACCGCGATGAACGAGGCGAACCCGGCGACGCGGTGGAGCAGGATCCGATCGATGCGCTCGGTGCGGCTGCGGTCGGGCGGCCGGTGCACGAGCGGCGGGATCTCGCGGTCGAGCCAGGCCCAGCGCGCGAGCACGGCTTCCTCGTCGCGCGGCGCCGGCTCGGCGGCCACCGCGGCGCGCAGCGCGTCCGGGACCTCGAGCTCGTCGTCATCGGGGCCGCCGGTCCGCGGCTCGAGGCAGGTCAGCGCCCACAGCGCGAGCGCGTCGTCGGCCGCGGCCAGCGGCGCACCGTACCGGGCCTCCGCGCGCCAGGTCGCGGGGAGCGCCTCGCGCACGGCATCGAGCCGCGGGCGGAGCGCGGCCCCCGGTTGCCAGTGCCAGATCGCGCGGCGCTCGCTGCGCAACGTGCGATCGACGGCGGCGCGCAGCTCGTCGAGGCCGCGGCGCGTGCGGGCGGTGACCTCGACCACCTCGCACCCGAGGACCGCGGTGAGCGCGCTCGCGCTCGGGGCGGCGGCGCCGGCCTCATCGACCATGGTCAGCGCGACGACGCAGCGCGCGCCGAGCTCTTGACACTGCAATAACAAATACGCCGCCCGCGCGACCTGGGTCGCGTCGACGCAGACGATCACCGCGTCGGGCGCCGGCGCACCATCGAGCCCGACCACCGCGTCGAGCGCGATCTGCTCCTCGGCGCTGCGCGCGTTCGTCGAATAGGTGCCGGGGAGGTCGTGGAGATCGGCGATCCTCCCGCCGGGCAGCGTGAGCGCGCCGGAGGCCGCCTCGACCGTGATGCCCGGGTAGTTCGAGACCTTGGCCGAGGACCCGGTCAGCGCGTTGAACAGCGTCGTCTTGCCGACGTTCGGGTTGCCGGCGAGCACGAGCCGCGGCCGTGCCGGCACCGGGTCGCGGACCATCGCCCGGGCCAGGTCGGGGTCGTGACACGACGCCTGGGTCATCGTGCTTCGACCTGGATCTGCGCGGCCTCCGCGCGCCGGATCGACCACTGGCCGCCGCGGACCTCGATGCGGAGAGGGTCGCCGAGCGGCGCGACCGTCACGATCCGGACCGGGGTGCCGGGCACGAGGCCCATCTCGAGCAGGCGCCGGCGAAACGCGCGCGGCCCGTCGACGGCCTGTACCGTGACCGCTCTACCCAGCGGGGTCTCTGCGAGCGTAGGCACCTTCCGTAGGTAGCATTTCTGAAAATCGTTTTCAATCTCAGTTCCGTGCGCGCCACGCGTAGGTGCCCAAGATCTCACATCCCTGCCAGGAGGGTCGCGCCGGGCCGACGCGATGCTACATTTGCCGCCAGGTTTCTCGATGAACAGCGCCCAGACTTTGCTGCTCAATCAGGGATTCGAGCCGATCAAGGTGATTTCCTGGCAGCGGGCGATCAGCCTGTTGTTCCTGGGAAAGGTCGAAGTCCTCGAAGAATATGACCGCGACATCCGCTCGGTGAACCTCATCATCAAGGTCCCGGCGGTCGTCCGGCTGCTCCGCGCGTTCCGCCGTCACGCCCGGCCGGTCAAGTTCTCGCGCGTCAACATCTACGCGCGCGACAACTACAAGTGCCAGTACTGCGGGAAGAAAGCGTCGATCAGCGAGCTGACGTACGACCACGTGGTGCCGCGATCGCAGGGCGGCCTGACGGAGTGGACGAACATCGTGACGTGCTGCTACCTGTGCAACCGCAAGAAGGGCGGGCGCACGCCGCGCGAGGCGGGCATGGGGCTGCTCGCGCACCCGAGCCAGCCGAACTGGGTGCCGGCGGTCGCGATCCGGATCTCGCTGCGATCGATCCCCGATGCCTGGCGCGACTACCTGTACTGGACCGGCGAGCTCGACAGCGACTCGCCGGACAGCTGATCCCCCTGGGGACGGTGTCTCTTTTGTCTTGTTGGACGTCATGGCCAGCGACCGACGCGTGATCGAGATCGCCGCCTCCGCGCTCGCGGAGCGGGCCGTCGTGGCCGCGCGCGCGCTGACGCGAGATGGCCACGCGATCGACGATCACCAGGTCGTGGTCGAGCGGGTGGCCTACGCCGCCACCGAGGCGCGCGTGATCGCCGAGCTGGCCGCGGCGCCCGACGAGCTCGCCGCGATCGCGGGCTGCGCGGCCGCCGAGCTGGCCGCGGGCATGCCTCATCGGCTCGCGCCGGTCGCACCGCTGCTCGGCCTGCCGCCGCTCGGCTACGACGACGCAGCCCAGGCCGCGATCGCGGCGGGCCTCGCTCCGGCGGCGGTCGAGCGCGTCGGCGCAGCGGCGATCGCGGCGCGCGGGCGGCTGGGCTGGCCGCTCGACGAGACGCTCGCCGAGGTCCGCGCGAACGTGCGCGCGTTCGCCGACCGCGAGGTCGCACCGCACGCCGAGCACATCCACCGCCACGACGAGCTGGTGCCCGAGCGGATCATCGCGGAGATGGCGAAGCTCGGGTACTTCGGGCTGTCGATTCCGGAGCAGTACGGTGGTCACGAGCTCGGCAATCTGGCGATGATCCTGACGACGGAGGAGCTGTCGCGGGCCTCGCTCGCGGCGGCGGGCTCGCTCATCACGCGGCCGGAGATCCTCGCGAAGGCGCTGCTCGCGGGCGGCACCGAGGCGCAAAAGCAGGCGTGGTTACCGCGGCTGGCGTCGGGCGAGATCATGGCGGCGATCAGCGTCACCGAGCCGAACACCGGCTCCGACGTCGCAGCGGTCGCGTGCCGCGCCGAGCCCACCGAGGGTGGCTGGCTGATCTCGGGGCAGAAGGCGTGGTGCACGTTCGCAGGTCGCGCCGACGTGATCGCGGTCCTGGCTCGCACCGGCGACGCCGTGGGTGCCAAGGGGCTCACGCTGTTCATCGTCGACAAGCCGCGGTTCCTCGGCCACAGCTTCGAGGCGACGCAGCCCGCCGGCGGGACGCTGGTCGGCAAGGCCGATCGCACGCCGGGCTACCGGGGCATGCACTCGTTCGGTCTCGCGTTCGACCGCTGGTTCGTGCCCGAGGCGCAGCTCGTCGGCGGCGAGGCCGGGATCGGGCGCGGCTTCGCGCTGCAGATGGCCGGGTTCGCGGCGGGCCGGCTGCAGACCGGCGGGCGCGCCTGCGGCCTCGCGCAAGCCGCCGTCGAGCAGACGGCGCACTACGTCGCCGAGCGCACGCAGTTCGGCAAGCCGATCGGCGACTACGGCCTCACGCGCTATCACCTCGGGCGCATGACGTCGCGGCTGGTGGCGGCGCGGGCGATCACCTACGCCGCCGCGGCCGCGATGGACGGCGAGCCGCGCGCTGCGGCACCGCTCGCAGCGATGGCGAAGCTGTTTGCCTGCGACGTCGCGGTCGAGGTCACCCAGCTGGGGCAGCTCCTGCACGGCGGCTGGGGCTACGCCGAGGAGTATCCGATCAGCCGCTACGTCGCCGACGCCCAGGTCTTGCCGATCTTCGAAGGCGTCAAGCCGATCCTCACGCTCAAGGTCGTCGGCCGGTCGCTGATGACGGGATCATCGGCGCATTGATCGACGACCACGTCCGCTGTCCGCGCTGCCTGCTGCAGCGACGCGTGTGCCTGTGCGCGGCGATCCCGACCGTGGTCACCCGGACCCGGATCGTGATCGTCCGCCACCACCTCGAGCGCTGGCGCTCGTCCAACTCGGGGCGGCTCGCGCACCTTGCGCTACCCAACAGCGAGATCGTCGATCACGGTGGCACGGCCGGCGTCGCGGTCCTGCCGTCGCTCGCGGGTGCGTGGCTGGTGTTCCCCGAGGGTGAGCCGGTCGTCACATCGCCCGTGCCGGCGCCGCGCCAGCTCGTCGTGCTCGATGCCACGTGGTCGCAGGCTCGCCGGATGTTTCGCAAGCTTTCCGGGCTGCGCGGGCTGCCGATCCTGCGGCTGGCCGATGCCCCGATGCCGGCGGCGCGGCTGCGGGAGTCGCCGGCTCCCGGCCGGGTCTCGACGATCGAGGCGATCGCGCGCGCGCTGCGGTTGATCGAGGGGGAGGCGCCCGCAGCCGCGCTCGAGGCGCTGTTCGCGGTCGCGGTGGCGCGCGCCGCGGCGACCGGGCGCAACGTCGCCGGCTGAGCCGCGCATCGCAAGGCGGCGGTGATTGCGCCGATCCGGGCGTATCCACTACGCTCGAGAGCCGTGGCAATGGTGCGTCCAGCGCGCGCCGGGGTTCCGATCTCGGTGAAGCTCATCGTCGCGACGTCCATCGTGGTCGCCGCGGCCGTGAGCACGGCGGCGCTGTTCGCGCGGCACGCGATCACCGACATCACGGACCTGCAGATCGCCGCGCGCAGGGACGCGGGGACGAAGTCGATCACGCGCGCGTCGGAGCTCGTGGTCAAGGCGGTGGCGACCGCGGTCGCGTTGCCGCTCGCGAACAACGCGTACAGCGATGTGGCGCCGGTGCTCGAGGCGGCGCTCGCCGAGGATCGGAGCAGTCACGACAACCGCGTGCAATGGCTCGTCGTGGAGGACGGCGACGGCACGATCGTGGAGCAGACCACGGGCGCTCCCGACAAGCAGGCGCTCGATGCGCTGCAGCGGCTGCTCGCGGACGGGATCCAGAGCAACGACGTGGTCCACGCGGCGATCGGCGGTCCCGCGTGGGTCTACGGCGCCGACGTCAAGCTCGGCACCACGCGGGTCGGCAAGCTGCGGATCGGCGTGTCGACTGCCGGCCTCGACCAGGAGCTGGCCGACTCGATCGCCAGGACCGAGGCCCTGTCTCATCACGCGCGCAACCGCGCGCTGCTGGTGTCGCTCGTCGTGCTCGCGCTCGGCGTCGCGTTCTCGGCGCTCTACGGCATCCAGCTCGCGAAGCCGATCCAGGTGCTCACCGAGCAAGCCGAGCGCATCGCGGCCGGCGATCTCCACAGCCGGGTAGCCGAAGGCCGGCGCGACGAGCTCGGCGTGCTCGCGCACACCTTCAACGTGATGTCCGACGAGATCCGCGGGCTGTTGCTCGAGCAGGCCCAGAAGGCATCGCTCGAGAAGGAGATGTCGCTCGCGCGCCAGGTCCAGCAGGCGATGTTGCCGCCCGATACGCTCGATCAACACGGTGCGCTCAAGGTCGTCGGCTACTGCATGCCGGCCTCGACCTGCGGCGGTGACTGGTGGACGTATCGCAAGTTATCGAACGGCCGGATGCTGGTGGTCGTCGGCGACGCGACCGGCCACGGCATGCACTCGGCGATGGTGGCGGCCACGGCGCGCGGCGCGGTCGAGGCGCTCTCGACGGTCGACGACCGGCTGTTGACCCCGGAGCAGGTCCTGCGCGCGATCGATGCGGGGATCCGCCAGGTCGGCGACCATCACGTGCTGATGACGGCGTTCGCCGCATTGTTCGATTCGGCGACCGGCGTCCTGCACTACGCGAACGCGGGCCAGAACTTCCCGTACGTCCTGAAGCTGGCCGCGTCCCGCGTGCTCGGGGACGCCAGCATCATCGCCGCGAGCGGCAACCCGCTCGGCGATCGCAGCATCGCGGTCGAGATCCGGCGCGGGTCGCTGCAGCTCCGCCCGGGCGACCTGTTCGTGTGCTTCACCGATGGCCTCGTGGAGCGGGCCAATCCGGCCGGCACCTTGTTCGGCGATCGCCGGTTGCGCAACGCGCTGATCGGCGAGCCGCTCGCGGATGGCGCGGCGCTGGTCACGCTGCGCGATCGGATCGTGCAGGCAGTCGAGCAGTACTCGGAGGGCGCGGTCGCCGACGATGACGTCACGCTCGTGCTGTGCCAGTTCGACCCCGAGCAGCGGGACCAGGAGGAGGCGCCGGCGCCGCAGGCCACGGGGCGAGGCGCGGCGTGATCCGGGGCGCGACGCTCGCGGTGGTCCTGGCGCTGGTCGGTGGCCGGAGCGCCCGCGCGGAGGAGCCGGCGGTCGATGTCGCCGATCTGCCGCCGCTGCCCGCCGCCGAGGACGCGCCGTCGAGCTCGGCGACCGTGCTCGCCGCGGCTTCCGTGGACGAGGACGTCGTGGTCGGGGCCGCGAAGCGCGAGCAGAGCCTCGGCACCGTGGCATCGGCGGTGACCGTGATCAGCGGCGATCGGATCCGGCGGTTTGGCTATCGTACGGTCGGCGAGGCGGTCGCCGCGGCCGCAGGCGCCTACCTCGTCGACAACCGGCTCTCGTACTCGATCGGGATCCGCGGCCTGCAGATCCCCGGCGACTTCAACACGCGGCTGCTCGTGCTCGTCGATGGTGCGACGGTGAACGAGGCATGGGGCGAGTTCTCCGGGGTGGGCTACGACGCGCTCGTGGCGGTCGACGACATCGCTCGCATCGAGCTGATCCGCGGGCCGGTGTCGTCGGTGTATGGCACCAACGCCTTCTTCGGCATCATCAACATCGTGACGCGCGGTGCCGCCGAGACCCCCCGCGCGTGGGCACGGGCCGCGATCAACAGCGTCAACGGCGTGACGACGAGCGCCGGGTTCGCGGCGGGCGGCGTGCATCGCCAGCTGCGCGGCTCGGTCCACGTCATGGATCGGTTCGGCGACACCACGACGCTCGAGCAGCTCCCGGGCCTTGCGCTGACCGGCGACGGCTCGAGCGCGATCTCGGCGGCGGTGGTCGGCGCCTACGACGGCAGCTTCGCGCAGGTCCGCGCGTACCGGTACGACCGGCAGTCGCCGTTCGCCCCGTACGACGTCAACCCGGTCGGGACGCCGTACGAACAGCACGACACGCAGCTCCTGGTCGAGGGCGGCCACACCCGCGAGCTGCGAGACCACGTCATGGTCGCCGGCCGGATCTACGGCAACTTCTACAAGTTCAACGACCGCGCTCCACCCTATGATCCGGTCACGAGCTCGGCGCTCGATACCACGGGGACCGCGCAGGTGGTCGGGGTCGAGCTGCGTGGGCGCTACGAGGTCATCGCGCCGAACAAGCTCGGGATCACGGCGGGTGCGGAGGCGAGCTACGATCGCACGCGGAGCACCGCGCTCATCGAGGATCGCCCGTCGCACTACCTGGTCAACAAGCTGTTCGTGTACGGCGTCGAGGGTACGTATGCCGAGGTCGACGCGCAGCCACTCGCGTGGCTGGGGTTCACCGGTGGGCTGCGCTACGATCTTCGATACGCCCCGGACTCGGGCTTCCAGGATAAGGCGTCACCCCGGGTCGCGCTGTTCCTGGCCGATCCCGAGCGCCACGGGCTGAAGCTGCTCTACGCCGAGGGCTTTCGCGCCGCGAGCGCGTTCGAGAGCCACTTCGAGGATGGCTTGGACTTCACTTCGAATATTGCCATCAACCCCGAATGGATCCGCAGCGTCGAGGCAGTTGCGTGGGCGAAGCCGCGGCCGGGCCTGTCACTTCGGCTCTCGTGCTTCTACTGGGGAGTCCATGAGGTCATCGAGCAGCGGGCCGCCCCGGGCAACCTGCTGCAGTTCCAGAATGTCGGACGCTACGCGTCGCTGGGCATCGAGGCCGAGGCGAGCTATCGCGATGGCCGCGGATGGTACGCGTTCGGTGGCTTCGGGCTCACCAGGGTCGGCTCGGCCGCGTCGGAGGACGTGTCGATCCAGTACGGCGGTGTCGCGAATGCGCCGAAGCTCACCGCGAGCGGTGGCATATCGACGCCGAAGCTGTTCGGGCGCGTCCACGTGTCCAGCGAGGTCACCGTGATCGGCGAACGACCGACGCGGTCCGACGATGCTACCGGACAGGTGTCACCGGCATCACCCGCGTGGGTCGGCTGGAATGCCACGGTGTACGCGCCGAGCATCGCCGGCTTCGATGTCACCGCCGGCGTGCGCAACATCCTCGGCACACGCGATCTGGTCCCCGCACCCGGCGACTACGATCGAACCACGCCGGCGCCCACCGTGGTCGTGCCACGCGTGCCGGCCGAGGCCAGAGAGCTCTATGTCAAGATCGGCTATTCGTACTAACGCGCTGGTGCTCGCGCTCGTGCTGGGGTGGGGCGCGCCGGCGCACGCCCAGCGGCCGAGCCAGGGCGACGACGAGAGCGCGGCGCTGGCGAGCGAAGGCCGCGCGGCGCTGCGGCGCGGCGCGTACGAGGACGCGGCGAGGGCGCTCGATCAGGCGATCGCGCTCAACCCGCGCCGCGTCGAAGCCTACGTGCTGCGCTCGGCGGTGTACGCGGCAAAGCAGCAGTACCAGGAGGGCGTCCAGCTGATGCGCCGCGCACAGGCGCTCGCGCCGGAGGACGCGGACGTGCTGACCGCGCTCGGCTCGCACCTCGTGCTGTCGGGCGACCCCGCCGCAGGAGCTCCGTTGCTCGAGCAGATCGTCGCGAACAACCCGCGGCGCTACGACGCCGAGCTGTTGCTCGGCCATCACTGGTACGCGATCGGCAAGTGGTCCGCGGCGATCGCGGTGCTCGAGGCCTACCTCCTGCATCGCCCGCGCGAGCTCGCGAACGAGGACGGGCGGCACCGCGTCGATCTCGCCGACGCCTACCTCCGCACCGGCCAGGTGAAAGCGGCGCTCGCGACGTTCGAGAAGGCGGCGAGCGAGGGCCCGCCGGGCAAGCCGGATCTGCGGGTGCGGCTCGGCGTCGCGTGGGCCACCGCGGCGACTTCCTGCCGGAGCGCGCGGCCGCTGCTGAGCGAGCTCGAGCCGTTTGCGGGCGCACACCCCGAGATCTGGCTGGTCGAGGGCCGATGCGCGCTCGCGCTCGGCGACCCCGCGGCGGCGATCAAGCTCGGCCAGACCTACCTCGCCCGCGCGCGGCACCGTGAGGCCGACGGCCACGCGCTGATCGGCGACGCGTACGCGGCGCTCGGCAAGCTGGTGGACGCCGAGCGCGAGCTCGCCATCGCACGCGCCCTCGAGCCGGACCGGCGGCGATGGCAGGTCCGGATCGCGGCGATGCTCCGAAGCACCGGCGACGCCAGGGGCGCGCTCGCAGCGCTCGACAAGCTCGGCCCCCCGGCGCAGCCGGCCGGCGACCCTGACTGGTGGATCGAGCGCGGTAGCGCCTTGCTCGCGACCGGCGATGGCCAGGCTGTGATCGCGCAGCTGACGCCGATCGTCGCAGACCTGCCGGCCAGCGCGGCGATCCGCCTGGTGCTCGGCACCGCGCAGCTGGGAGCGGGGCAGGTCGAGGCCGCGGTCACGTCGTTCGACGCAGCCGACGCGCTCGCGAGCACGCCGCAGTCGAAGCAGCAGCTCGCCGGGGCGCTGGTGACCCTGGCCGTGGCCAGGTTGTCGACCGGCCAGGCGGCGGACGCCGAGCCCATGCTCGTGCGCGCCAACCACCTCGCGGAGTCCGCGGCGGGCCAGCGCAACCTCGGGATCGCGCGGCTCGCGCTCGATCGGCCGGGCGACGCGATCACCGCCCTCGATCGCGCGGTCGCGCTCGACCCTGCGCCGGTCGTCCTGATGCTCGATGCGCGGGCCCACGCACTCGCGGGCGATGTGGCCGGTGCGCGATCGCGCTACGATCGCGCGCTCGACCCCGCCCACGCCGACGCGATCGAGATCGCGATCGACTGGGCGGCGAGCGAGCTTGCCGGAGGCGATGCCGCCGTCGCGGTGACCGCGCTCGAGCGGGTCGCCGCGCGTGCGACGCCGGGACCGCTCGCGCCACGTCATCGCGCCGCGCTCGCACAGGCGCGGCACGCCGCAGGCCTCGCGGCCCTGCGCGCGGGCAACGCCACGAAGGCGGTCGAGCTGCTCAAGGCGGCCTTCGCGGGCGATGCGGCCGTCGCCACCCGGTGCGATCTCGCGCTCGCGGCGGTCGTCTCGGGCGATGCGACCGCTGCCCTCGGTGCGCTCAAGGCGGTGAGCGGAAGGCGCTGTCCGTTCCCACCGCCGGCCGATGTGCAAGCCGTGCCGATCCTGATCGCCTTGACCGAAGGTATGACTCCGCGGCAAGCGGGCAAGGCGCTCGACGGCCTGACCGCGCTGGCGAGCAAGTCGACCGGCGCGGCGGCGGCGCTCCTGGGCGTGGTGACGCGCGTCGTGGCGCTCGAGGCCGCGGGCGACGCCTATCGCAACGGCCGCGACGCGCAGGCTCGCAGGTTTCTGACCACCGCCCGGGGCGTTCACGCGCAGCTCGGCGGCGACGAGGTCGCGCACGACCTCGCGCTGCTCGATCTCGCGGACGGCAAGGTCGACGCCGCGATCGACCAGCTCGAGCCGCTCGATCGGCTCGATCGGCTGGCGTCGAGGCTGCCCGATGCGCTCGTCACGCTCGGCATCGCCTACGAGCGCAAAGGTCTGCTGCAGAAGGCGCTCGACGCCTGGCGGCGGGCCCGCAAGGCCGGCTCGCGGTTCGCGCGGCTCCCCGACTGGATCGGGGCGAAGGAACGCATCTACGGAGTAGAGCCGTGAAGCGCGCCGTGGCCGTGTGCTGCGCTGCGTGGCTCGCCGGCGCGCTGCCCTCGGTCGCGCAGGCCGCGCCGATCACGATCGGGCTGTTTGCCCCGTCGGCGGCGTTTCCGTCGACCGCCGCGCGCGTCGAGCTCGCCAACCGGCTCGGTGGCGAGCTCGGCAAGGCCCTGAACGTCTCGGGATCGGGGCGGGTCTACGCCCGCGCCGCCGACTTCGCCGCCGCGGTCAAGAAGGGCGAGGTCACGCTCGCGCTGGTCGATCCCGCGTACCTCGCGGGCGCCGGCGGCAACCCCGAGGTGGTCGCCGTGGCGGTGAGCTCCGACGACAAGACCGCCGGCCCGTGGCAGTTCGTGGCGCGCGGCGGCGCGACGATCGCCGATCTCCAGGGCAAGCACGTGCTCGTGCCGAACCTCGGCGGGCGCGAGGTGGACTTCGTGCTCAACGTGCTGCTCGACGGCGGCGTCGGCCGCGACTTCTTCGCGAAGATCGAGCCGGCGCCCGACACCGCCTCGGCGCTGGCCGCGCTCGCGCTCGGCAAGGCGGACGCGGTGGTGGTCCCGGTGACCGCAGCGCTGCCGCCCGGGACCGCGGCGGTGCCGGCGGCGCCCGCGCTGCCCGCGCTGCCGAACCCGGTGCTCGTGGTCTACGGTGCGATGAGCGAGCAAGATCTCCGCGTGGTGCGCGAGGCCGCGAAGCGCTTCCAGGGCGATGCGACGATCGCCGGGTTCCGCGCCCCCGGCGGCGAGAGTGACGGCGAGGCCCTGCGCGGCGTGGCACGCCGGTTCAGCGCGGCGGTCAAGCGCGGGCCGTTCCTGATCCCCGCGGTGCGGCTCGTCGTGGGTGACCTTCTCGAGGGCCGCACGTTCGCGATCGAGCGGACGCCCGCGACGGCGTTCGCGATCGCCCCGACGACGCGGTAGGCCAAAACCGGCAGAGAGACTTGATACAGTGAGTCGACCGGGCGGAATGAAGAAGCATGTGATCCGCTTTCTCGCGGCGAACCCCACGGGAGCAGCGAGCGCAAGCTCAGCGAGGAGTGCGCGGAGATCCAGCGCGAGCTCGAGATGACGCCCGACCGCGACGATTTCGTTTCGAGTCGCGCTGGGCGGTCGGCATTGATGAGCTCATGCGCCATCTGACGGAGCTGGATCCCACGGTGATCCACTTCAGCGGCTATGGCGGCGGCAGCGCCGGCCTGATCTTCCAGGACGAGCAGGGGCGTCCCCAGCCGGTGTCGGCGCGCGCCATGGCGATGATGGTCGACGCAGCCGCCCGCAACGTCCGGGTCGTCGTGCTCAACGCCTGCGACAGCACCGAGCAGGCCGATGTGCTGCGCGCCAAGGTCGACTGCGTCGTGGGCATGGACGGCGCGATCGGCGACGACGCGGCGCGCGCGTTCGCGATCCGGTGCTACGGCGCCCTGGGGAACCGCCGATCGGTCGGCAACGCAGTCGCGCACGGTGTCGCGGCGCTTGCGGCGAAGCAGCTCCCCGAGGATGATCCCAGCAAGCTGGTCGGCTCGCTGGTCGCGCAGATCGAGGAGCGGTTTCCCGGCCAGCACGAGCCGGCCACGAACACACAGCTTCATCCGGCGGCCCGGCTGGCCGCGATGCTGACGCTCGTCTCGGCGAACGAGTTGGTCCCGCGCGGCGAGCGCCTGGTCGTGCTGATTGACGGCCTCGACGAGTACGATCCGCCCGCGGGACCGCCGATCGGTATGTTCGAGGATCGGAAGCGCGACGCGCGCGCCGAGACGCTGACGCGCCTGTGCCTCGGACCTGACGTCGATCTCGAGTCGGCGCCTCAACGCAGCCGCCCGCGCTGCACGACGCGATTCGCGGTCAGGGCGATTCGCGGCGATGACGAAGGTAGAACCGATGGTCCATCGTCGAGCTCATGCCTTCCGGGCGGGACATCGCCGTAACGACTCGAAATCAGTCGCTCGAGCGTCACCTCTGCGCCTTGCCCTGCCGCAGCGGTAGCGACCGCAGCGGCGGCGATTGCCGGCTTCCATCCGAGGGCAGTCAGGGCCGCTTTCGCTTGGGTGTGAAGGATCGCGGCATCGAGCCTGCTGGACCGACGTACGAGGGCGGCCGCGTTTGTGATCGAGCTCGACGGCCGCAGCCGGCGGCGTGATGAGTTTTGGGCTACGCTCGGGCGTGACCCTCGCAGCAACCTACCCGGCACACCTCGCGTACCTGCAACACGGTTACGAGGCGGCGCTCGCCGCGCACGGCTTCGACGCGGTGGTGCTGTGCGGCGGCACGGCGGCGTCGCGCAACCGGTTCGACGATCAATTCTGGCCGCTCGTGCCGACGCCGGCGTTCGCGCACTGGTGCCCGCTCGTGGAGGCCGACGCGTTCCTCGTGATCACGCCGGGCAAGCAACCCCGGCTCGTGCGGACGCTCGTCGACGATTTCTGGGAGACCACGCCGGCGCCGGAGAGCGAGCATTTCTGGCGCGGCTTCTGTTTGGTGGAGGTCAAGCCGGGGCTCGCGGGTGACGTGCTGCCGGGCGGCAAGGTCGCGGTGATCACGCGCGACGCGGGGACGTCGCCGCCGGGGACGGTGAACCCGCCGGCGCTGCTCGCCGCGCTCGACCTCCTGCGCACGAAGAAGACCGCCTACGAGATCGAATGCCTCGCCGAGGCCAGCCGCCGCGCGGCCCGCGGTCACAAGCGGACCGCCCAGGTGTTCCAGGCCGGGGCGCCGTCGGAGCTCGAGGTCCACCTCGCCTACCTCGCCGCGTCGGAGCAGGACGAGCTGTGGACGCCGTACAAGGGCATCGTCGCGCTCGGCCGGCACGCCGCGGTGTTGCACCACGTCGCGTATACCCGCGAGCGCATCGCCGGCGACACCTCGCTCCTCGTCGACGCCGGCGCCAAGTGCCTCGGCTATGGCAGCGACATCACGCGGACCCACGTCCGCGGCGGCGGCGCGGCCGCGCGGCGGTTCGGCGACCTGATCGCTCACGTCGAGGCGCTCCAGCAGGAGGTCATCCGGCGCATCACGCCGGGCCTGTCCTACGAGGACCTGCACGACGATGCGCACCGCTTGCTGGCGGGCGCGCTGCGCGAGCTCGGCATCGGCCGCGGCAGCGCCGACGAACTCGTCGCCCGGGGCGTCACGCGCGCGGTGTTCCCGCACGGCCTGGGCCACTCGCTCGGCGTGACGGTTCACGACGTCGGCATGAAGCCGCGCCCGCCGCGCGCCGACAACAAGTTCCTGCGCAACACGTCGGTGATCGAGCCCGGGCAGGTGTTCACGATCGAGCCCGGGATCTACGTGATCGATGCGTTGCTCGCGCCGCTCGAGAGCGACGATCGCAAGGCGCTGGTCGACTGGGCGGCGATCGCCGAGCTGCGTCCGTTCGGCGGCATCCGGATCGAGGACAACGTCGTCGTCGAGCCGCGCGGGATCCGCAACCTGACGCGCGAGGCGTTTGCCCAAGCCTAGCCGTCCGCCGACTGGTCAAGCCGCGCGGGGTGCCGTATGTTCGGCCCGAAATGCGTGGTTTCACTATCCTGTTCCTCTTGCTGGGCGTGGTCGCGTGCCAGCGCTCGCGTGACGACCAACCACAGGCCACCACGAGTAGCGTCGGGTCCGGCGTGGCGCGTGCCCGCACCCAGCAGGTCACGCCGCCGTTCGATGTCAAGGCGCCGCCCGCCGACGCGACCAAGACGGCGTCCGGCCTCGTCTACAAGAAGCTCGTCGCGAACGCCACGGGCTTGCCGATCAAGCGCAACGACACCGTCCTCATCAACTACACCGGCTGGCGCCAGAGCACCGGCGAGACGTTCTTCACCAACCGCTCGAGCGGCCAGCCGTTGCCGCTCAACCTCACCCAGGCGGCGCCGGGCTTCGTCGAGGCGATGCAGCTGTTGCACAAGGGGGAGAAGGCGGTCCTGTGGGTGCCCGCGGCGATCGGCTACAAGGCGCCGCCGGCCCAGGGCACGCCCGAGGCGCTGGTCTACGAGGTCGAGGTCGTCGACATCACGCCGGCGCCCGCGATCCCGGACAACGTCGCCAAGCCGCCCGACAACGCCGTGGCGCTGCCCTCGGGGACCAAGCTCGTCGTGGTCCGGCCGGGCACCGGCAAGGACAAGGTGCGGCAGTTCGATACCGTCACGTTCAACTACACGGCGTGGGACGGCGACGGCCGGATGATCGACACCACGGAGCAGCGCAACCGCACGGTGACCGCGCCGCCCTACAAGCAATCCGCGGCGATGAGCGAGATGCTGACGGCGCTGGTCGCGGGCGAGCGCGGCCGGTTCTGGGTCGACTCCGAGAAGATGACCAACGGCGGCAAGCCGCTGCCGGGCGTGCAAAAGGGCGTGCTGTGTTACGAGGTCGAGATCGTCTCGGCCGTGAAGGCGGAGCACGAGCCGCCGCCGTCGCCGCCCGACGTCGCCAAGCCGCCCGACGGCGTGAAGAAGAGCCCCAAGGGGGTGTTCTATCGCGTGCTCCAGGCCGGATCCGGCAAGGACCCGCGGCACCCGGCACCGACCGACAGCGTCAAGGTGCACTACACCGGCTGGACGACCGACGGCCGGATGTTCGACTCGTCGATGCTCCGCGGCGAGCCGGCCACGTTCGGCTTGCAAGGCGTGGTCGCGGGATGGACCGATGGCATTCCGATGATGACCGTCGGTGACCGCGTGCGGTTCTGGATTCCCGAGGCGCTTGCCTACAAGGGTGCGCCGGGCAAGCCGGCCGGCATGCTGGTGTTCGATGTCGAGCTGCTCGAGATCGTGGCGCCGAACGCGCACTGAATGGTTGCCGACGACGTCCTCGCGGCGTGGGGCTGGCGAGCCGCGGAGGTCACCGAGCTGCCGGGCGGCCTCATCAACGCGACCTGCGCGGTGCGGCTCGGCGGCGAGCCGGTCGCCGTCCTCCAGCGCCTGCACCCGGCGTTCGGCGCCGAGGTCAACCTCGACATCGACGCGGTGACGGCGCACCTGGCGGCGCGCGGGCTGACCACGCCCCGGCTCCTGCGCACCCGCGACGGCCGCGCCTGGCACGAGCACGCCGGGCGCGTGTGGCGCGCGCTCAGCTGGATCGACGGCACCACGGTGCACGCGGTTCCGGATCCAGGCTGGGCGGAGGCGGGGGGCGCGCTGGTCGGGCAGTTTCACCGCGCGGTCGCCGACCTCGCGCATGACTACGCGTTCGCGCGCGCCGGGGTGCACGACACCGCGGCGCACCTCGCGCGGCTCGCCGGCCACGTCGCCGCGGGCGGTGATGCCGAGGCGGTCGCGCTCGGCCGCGAGATCCTCGACGCGGTGCGCGGGCTGCCGGCGATGCCCGACGTGCCGCGCCGGCATTGCCACGGTGACCTCAAGATCTCGAACCTCCTGTTTGCCGCGCCGCCGGTGCGCGGCGTCTGCCTGGTCGATCTCGACACGCTGGGCCGCTCGACGATGGCGTTCGAGCTCGGCGACGCGATGCGGTCGTGGTGCAACCCGCACAAGGAGGATGCCGGCCGGGTGACCTTCGATCTCGCGACCTTCGCCGCGGCGATCGTCGGGTTCCGCGCCGTCGCCGACGCCATCGTCACCGCCGGCGAGAAGACGGCGATCGTCGTGGGGCTCGAGACCGTGTGCCTCGAGCTCGCCGCGCGGTTCACGATCGACCTGTTTTGCGATGACTACTTCGGCTGGGATCCGGCACGGTTTCCGTCGCGCCGCGCCCACAACCTCGTGCGGGCGCAGGGCCAGCTCGCGCTCGGGCTCGCCGTGCGCGCGGCGCGGCAGGACGCGCTCGACATCGTACGGAGCGGAAGCGCGCGTTCGCCCCGTCTGTGACCGCCGCGTGAAGCGCGTCACGGCCGCCCGACTTGTGGCAATCGAGCTTGGCTTCCGGATCTGGCTTCGCGGCGGGCCGCAGATGCGCTCTACTACCGGGATGGGATGTCGCAGGTTGGCTGTGCTGGTCAGCAGTTTGCTACTCCTGACCACCACGGCGGGTGCCGTCGGGCCGCGGACGACGCGCCGCATCGCAGCCGATACCCTGACCGCCATGCCGCCGGCGAACGTCGCCAGGCCGTTGCGCACCGAGCGCCAGGTGACGTGGTCGCGCCTGCCGACGGCCGCATGGCAGCGGCTCGCGGCGACCGGCACGTGGCATGCCGCGTGGGATCGCGCGACCGGCGTGCCGAGCCGGATCTGGGGCTCGGGCCTCGCGGCGCCGGGTTCGATCGCGTCGGCCGAGGTCGCCGCGGCGTTCGCGCGCGCCGTGCTCGCCGCGCACATCGCGCTGCTCGCTCCCGGTGCCTCTCCGGCGGACTTCGCCCTGGTATCGAACAGCCTCGACGGCGAGCTGCGCTCGGTCGGCTTCGTCCAGAGCCACGGCGGCCGGCTCGTCGTCGGTGGTCAGCTCAGCTTTCGGTTCAAGCACGACCGCCTGTTCGTGATCGGCTCGGAGGCGCTGCCGAACATCACGCTGCCGGTCCAGCGGCGGGCGAGGCTGTCCGGCGCCACGCTCCACAGCCGCGCGGCGGCGAGCCTGCGGCGCGAGCTCGTGCTGCCGGATGCCTCGGTGACCGCGCCGGGGGACGAGATCGTGCTGCCGCTCGTCGGTGACGACGCGGTGCTCGGCTACCGGATCGCGGTCCCGGTCACGCTCGACGGCGGGGCCGAGGGGCGCTACCTCGCGTACAGCGATCCGGCCACCGGCGAGATCCTCGCCGTCCGCCAGATGAACCTGTTCGAGGCCGGCACCGTGCTGTATCACGGCGTCGATCGATATCCGGATCCGGGGAGGCAACGCATCGATCGGCCCGCGCCGTACGCGCACGTCACCCTCAACGGCGCGCCGCAGACCACGTCGCCGGCGGGCCAGGTGTCGTGGGGCGGCAGCGCCTCGCAGACCGTGGCGACCTCGGTCGTCGGCGATCTGGTCGCGATCGTGAACAAGGCCAGCAGCGGCGTGCTCGCGACCGCGCAGCTGCCGCTCGCCGCCGGGGGCCAGGTGGTGTGGGACACATCGGCCACGGCCGAGGACGACGCCCAGGTCCAGGTCTACCTCAACATCAACACGGCGAAGGACTTCGCGCGGGAGCTCGACCCGGCCATGGCGAAGCTCGGCGAGCAGATCACCGCGAACGTCAACATCGCGCAGGACTGCAACGCGTTCTTCGATGGCAAGTCGGTCAACTTCTTTCGCGCGTCGATGAAGTGTCAGAACACCGGCCTCATCCAGGATGTCGTGTTCCACGAGTACGGCCACGCCGTGCACGAGGCGGAGATCATCAAGGGCGTCGGTGACTTCGACGGTGCAATGAGCGAGGGCGCGGCCGACTTCTTCGCGGCCCAGATCACCGGCGATCCGAAGATGGGGCGCGGGTTCTTCTACATGGACAAACCGCTGCGCGATCTCGATCCGGAGACCTCGGAGAACCGCTGGCCCGAGGACATCGGCGAGATCCACAAGACCGGCATCATCTTCGGCGGCACGTTCTGGGATCTCCGCAAGGCGTTGATCGCCGAGCTCGGCGAAGCCGAGGGCATCGCGGTCACCAAGAAGCTGTACCTCGGGGCGCTGCGGCGCTCGATCAACATCCCGACGAGCCTGATCGAGGTGCTGGCGGCCGACGACGATGACGGCGACCTCACCAACGGGACGCCCCACGAGTGCACGATCCGCAACGCCTACGGGCGGCACGGGCTGCGGACCGCGACCGGCACCGTGGCGGCACCGGATCACCTCGAGCAGCCGACGCCCCTGGCCACCGTCCACGTCGAGCTCACCGGGCTGGCCGAGCGATGTGCCGGCGACGAGATCGCGTACGCGGAGCTCGGCTGGAAGCTCGACGCGAACGGGCCTGAGGCCGGCACCGCGTTGACCGTGCAGACCGACCCGACCAGGTTCACCGCCGAGCTGCCGCTCGCGACCGACGCCACGACCCTCTATCAGATCAGGGTGGTGTTCAAGGACTCGTCGGTGCTGACGCTGCCCGATAACCTCGGCGATCCCTATTACCAGCTCTACGAAGGCCGCACGGTGGCGCTGTACTGCGCCGACTTCGAGGCAGGCGATCCGCTGGCGGCGGGCTGGACGACCGGGACGAGCGACGGCACGGCCTCGCCGTGGGCGTGGGGTGTGCCGGCGATGGGCGCGACCGATCCACACGCCGCGTTCAGCGCCTCGCACGCGCTGGTGCAGGTGCTCGACGGTGACTACGAGCCGAAGACCTCGTCGTACCTCAAGATGCCGCCGATCGCGATCGGTCAGTGGAGCGACGTCCACCTGCAATACCGGCGGTGGCTCGCCGTCGAGGACAGCCACTTCGATCAGGCGCGCGTCACGGTCGGTGACCAGCCCGCATGGGTCAACGTCACCCAGAACATGGGCGACTCGAGCTCCCGACATCACATCGATCGCGAGTGGCGGTTTCAGGATGTCGTGGTGTCGGGGGTCCAGGCGGGACACACGCTCGAGATCGGCTGGGATCTGACCTCCGACGAGGGCCTCGAGCTCGGCGGCTGGGCGATCGACGACGTCTGCGTGGTCGCCAACGTCCACGGGGTGTGCGGCGATGGCCTGGTCACGGTGCACGAGACATGCGACGCTGGAGTGGGCAACGCGGATCGCCCGAACGCGTGCCGCACGTGGTGTCAGCTGCCGAGCTGCGGCGACGGGATCGTCGACAACGGCGAGGCATGCGACGTCGGTCACGTCGGGAACGGCGAGTGCACCGCGACCTGCGATATCGTCGAGGCCCCCTCGCTCGGTGGCTGCTGCTCGGCGCAGCGCGGCGCGGGCGGATCGTGCGCGCTCGGCGGGCTCGTGCTCGGGTTGGCATTGCGGCGCCGGCGCCGGCCGCTGCTATGATCGGCGGCGTGGGAACCTCGCGTCGCGCCGTCATCGCAGGGTTGTTCGTGCTCGCGAGCCGCGCCGAGGCCGCGCCGCCGACGATCGATGTCGCGGCGACCGCGCCGGTCATCGAGGTCCTCGACCCGAGCGGGGCGATCGACGCCGCGGCGGTGCAGGACGCGTTCGGCAAGATCGCGCGCGCGCTCGCGACGTGCGGTAGCGAAGCGAGCTGGACCGGCGATGCCCTCGTGTGGATCGTCGTCGACTGGCACGGCAGGGTCGGCAAGCTCGAGCTCGCGGTCGACAAGCCTGCCGTCGAGCCCTGCGTTGCCTCCGAGCTGCGCAAGCTGGTCATCGCCAAGGCCCAGGGCCGGGCGACGATCTTCGCCCGGTTGCGTCTGGCCCCCGCGCTCGTGAGCGGCAAGCCGGCCGGCGGCCCTCCACCCGAAGAGCCACCGCTCAAGCGGGGCGAGGTGCGCGTGATCCGGATCGCCCCCGGTGCACAATTCCTCGAGCCGGAGCGCGTCCGTGACGCGATGCGCCAGCAGCTGCAAGACGTCACCGTGTGCTACGAGCAGGCCCTCGAGGCGAAGCCACGGCTGGCCGGGGTCGCGGCGATCGAGCTGACGGTCGCGACCACCGGCGCGATCGCCAGCACCTCCGTCGGGACTGCGCCCGGCAACATAGCCGATTGCGTCAAACGGGCGATGTTCCGGGTTCGCTTGCCGGCACCGGCGGCGGTCGAGAAGGTCCGCGTCGAGCTCCAGCTCGGGCCGACCAAGTAGCCGTCGCAGGGCCGCCGGCCACCGTCACGGTTCGCCGGTGCCGGTGGAGGATGGCTGGTCGCGGTCATCGAGCCAGCCGTCGCTGTTTCGATCGAGCGGCCGGAGCTTGCGGGCCATCCCGGGCGGCATCTCCTGGGAATCGACGACGCCGTCGCCGTTGGTATCGAACCGGCGGACCATGCCGCGCCCGCGCCCGTTCCGGTTCTCGGCGCCGCGCTCTTGCATCGCCATCTTGCGGGCGAGCTTGCGAAGCGTACGGATCGCCCGGCGGCGCTCCTGCGGCTCGAGGCGGCCGTCGTGGTTGCGATCGAAGCGTTCGAGCAGGGCTTGCTGGAGCTGACCGCGGGGCCGGGCCGGCTCGGCGTAGGCAGCGCCACCGAGGCCCAAGGTCGTGATGAGTGCGAGGGCTGCGAGCTTCATGCTCGACTGACTCGCCGCTGCGAACAACGTTAAGCGGGCTCGGCGCGGCACCAGCGTGCGGCTCGCGTCACCGGGTCCGCAGTTCAGCCAGAGACCGTCGTACGCGGCCGGCGGCGGCGCAGGGGCTCCTGTGCCGCGCTGCGTACGCGATCGAGCACCGCCGAGCCGAGCTGGGTGTCATCGGGGATGCACGGGACCGCGGCGTTCGCGAACAGGACGCGGTCGCGCTCGGTGGTCTCGCCGATCAGCACGAGCTGCGTACCGTGCTCGGCCTCGAGGCCGCGCGCGTACATGCACAGCTCGTAGGCGTTCATCACCCCGCGCAACGTGGCGTCGACAAACACCAGATCGGGCAGGTCGCGATTGAGCTTGTGCGCCGCGTCGGTGCCTTCGCTCGCGATCTCGACCTGCGCGGCGGCGTGCGCGCGGCGGGCGAGGCTCCACAGCCACCGCCCGCGCGAGGTGTCGTCGTCGACCACCAGCACGCGCAGCGAGCGGGTCGCCGTACCGAGCCGATCGATGATCGCGTCGAGCTGTGCGAGCACGTCCTTCGCCGACCGGGGCCGGGCGAACGGCCGCTTGTCGAGCAGCCACTCGACGAGATCCGACAGCTCGATGGGGAGATCCGGACGCAGGTCCGCGAGCCGGGGCGCCGGCACGGTCGCGTGCCCGCGCAGCTCGTCCTCGCGGTCCGAGCCGGAGAACGGCGGCTCGCCGCTCGCCATCTCGATCGCGATGCAGCCCAGGCCGTACAGATCGATGGCCTCGGCCGCCGACGGATCCGAGACCTCGACATTGCCGCGCACGACTTCTGGCGCCAGGATCTGACCGAGCGGCCCGAACGCCGGGACCTGCGACAGCGACAGCCGGCCGAGCACCATCCGGCCATCGTCATCGATCAGCACCGTCGCCCCCGAGATGTCACCGACCGCGATGCCGGCCTCGTGCGCGCGCGCGACGGCACCGACCAGGGTGCGAAACTTCGTCAGGTGCTCGGCGGACGACGGCGGCCGTGCGAGCACGTCGCCGAGCAGACGACCGATGACGCGCTCGCCGACCACGTACTCGATGCCCTGGTGGTTGCCCATGCCATGGATCGCGACCGAGCACGGATCGCGCACCGCGGCGCAGCGTCGCGCCTCCAGGATCAACGGTGGCATGCCCGGGTCGCGCCACGCCAGCTTCAGCGCGACCAGCCGATCGAGCATCATGTCGCGGGCCTCGAACACGATGCCGGTGTCGGTCCGCGCGACCTCGTCGCGGATCGCGTACGTCGACGCGACCACGTCGCCTTGATTCAAGGCCCGTATCAGGCTGTCGCGAAAACCCGGCGGTGCCTGGAAGCTCCCGGACCGACCCATCGGCGGGACTATCTCATGTTTCGAGAAGCCGCCACATGTACCAGGCCGCGACGCTGCGGTACGGACGCCACGGCGCGGCGAGCCTGCTCATCTTATCGGCCTCGGGCAGCTTGCGTAGCCCGAAGTGACGCTGCATGCCCTTGCGAATCCCGAGATCGCCGACGGGCAACACGTCAGGACGTGCGAGCGCGAACATCAGGAACATGTCCACCGACCATGGGCCGATGCCGCGGACCGGCAGCAGCATCGCGGCGACTTCCTCGTCGGTGGCGGCCGGCAGCAGCGCCGGCACCAGCTTGTGCTCGACCACGTGGCGCGCGAGATCCTTCAGCGCCGCAGCCTTGGCGCCCGACAGCCCGACCCCGCGCAGCGCCGCGTCCGGCGTCGCGAGGATCGCGGCCGGCGTGGGAAACTTCGTTCCAGGATACAAGGCCACGAAGCGCCCCCAGATCGTATCGGCGGCCTTGCCCGACAGCTGCTGCGAGACGATCGCGCGCGAGAGCGAGTGCACCGCGTCGGACGTCGGCGTGATCGTCGGCTCACCGTGGCGCTCGATCACCGGCGCGAGCTTGTGGTCGACGGTGCGGAGGTGGCGTATCGCAGGTCCCCAGTCGATCGCAGGTGCTGCCATCGCGCGGCAGCTTGCCACGCCCCCAGCCCGGGCGCTTGCGTGGCCTTGCTACACCCGGGCAGCCTCGTCCGACGACGATCCGAGCTTCCTCGGTCGTCGGTCACGAGGCCATCAGCACGGCCCCGGCGGCGACCAGCGCGGCTCCGGCGATCTCGAGCCGCGCGGGGCGCTCGCCGATCAGCCACGCCATCCCGGCCGCAAAGAGCACGGACGTGTTGCGCAGCGTCAGCACGTACCCCGAGCCACCGATCGCGAGCGCCTCCATCAGGATCAAGAACGAGCCGCCGCACACCAGGCCCATCAGGACGAGCCGGGGCCACCGGCCGCGCACCAGCACGCCCAGCTCGCGGCGGCCGAGCCCGCCGAGCCGGCCGACGTTGATCACCGCCGAGATCCCGAGCGATAACGCGAAGCACGCCGACGGGTTCACCGCGTCTCGCAGCGCGGCCTTGTACGCGAGGTGATACCCGGCGATCGAGACCGCGCACGCGATCGCCCAGCCGACCGCGCCGCCCCGGCTACCTCGGCCGCCGGCTCCGGACCCGAGCCCGCTGAGCGCGAGCCCGGCGAGCACGAGCAAGCTGCCCGTCACGGCGGGCAACGTCACGAGCTCGGCGAACAGCACGATCGACAGCGGCCACACCGCCAGCACCGCACCGCCTCGCGAGATCGTGTAGACCACGCCGAGCTTGCCGCGGTCCATCGCGCGCGCCAGCGTCGCGAAGTAGATCGCCTCGAAGGCCCCGGCGAGCAGCGTGAAGCCGAGCCCGCCCGGCGACGCGAACGGCACCGCACCGAGGCTCCACCGCCCCCCTGCGATGGTCGCCGCGAACAGGGTCGCCACCACGATCGCCGCGATCAGAGAGCGATCCTTGTCCTGCTCGAGGCGCAGCAGCGCATTCCACGTCGCGTGAAGCAACGCCGACACCAAGACAAGCGCGATGATCACGTCGAACCGGCCCCGACAGCATAAGCGCGCGGCCGGTGCCGGATGTCGTGGCCGTCACCGAAGTGCACGGGCCACGAGCCACCACGAGCTGCCTCGAAATCATACGTGCTTGCAACCACCTGTATGATCCCTGACGATTCGTCGCAACCCACACGACCGCGGACCGAAACACGCGCCATGGAGCCTATGAAGTACGGGAAGATCGCTATCGCCGCGCTTTGCGCGATCACCACCGCGCGCACGGGTGTGCGTGCGCAGTCATCGACCGCCCAGGCCGAGACGCTGTTTCGGCAGGGCAAGGACCTCATCGCCCACGGCAAGATCGCCGAAGCGTGCGCGGCGTTCGACGCGAGCCAGAAGCTCGATCCGACGATCGCGACCCTGCTCAACCAGGCGAGCTGCCGCGAGAAGAACGGCCAGCTCGCCACCGCCTGGGGCTTGTTCCTCGATGCCGAGCGCCAGTCGCGCGCGGCGAACGACGACGCCACCCGGCAGCTGCATCAGGTCGCGACCGACCACGCGGCCAAGCTCGAGCCGCGGCTCTCGACCTTGACGATCACCGTCCCCGCCGAAGCCCGGGTCGGCGGCCTCGAGATCCTGCGCAACAACGAGCTGGTCGATCCGGGCGCGTGGAACAAGGCGCTGCCGGTCGACGGCGGCACCTACCAGATCACCGCACGTGCCCCCGGCAACGCGGACTGGTCCAGCACGATCGCGGTCGGGGTCGAGCGCGACGCCAAGACGATCGAGACACCCAAGCTCAAGGCCGCGGCGCTCCAGACGTCGCCCGCCGGCCCAGGCTCGTCGACGAACCCGAGCCCCGCGACCACCGAGCACCAGCGTTCGAAGATCCTCCCGCTCGCGCTCGTCGGCGCGGCGCTTGGCCTCGTCGGCGGTGCCGTGGGCTTCGAGCTGTGGGCTCGATCCACGTACGATCAATCGAAGCGCGAGCCCGACAATGCCAGGCAGGACTCGCTCTGGCACTCCGCCAATACCCGGCGCTACCTCGCCGAGGGCCTCGGCGTCGCAGGCATCGCCTGCGCCGGCGTCGCGGTCTGGTTCTACCTGCGCGGCGGCGAGCCCGAAGCGACCTCGACCACGAGGCAGGTGAGCCGGCTGATCGTCGAGCCGGTCCTCGGCGGCGATCGGGCCGGGCTCGTGGTGGGAGGCTGGTTCTAGACGATGGCGGTCTGCACACGCATCTCGACATTGGTCCTGTTGGCGACGACGGCCTGCGGCTTCCCGCGGCCTGCCGACGTAAAGAACCAATCGGTGTCGGTAGGAGGGACCGTACACGGCATGTGGGTAGGCGCCGACGGAGTGGCACTTCGGCTGATGGCCGATGGCGTCGATACGCTCTACTCCGTGCCAGCCAACGGCGAGTTTTCGTTTCCAGCGACTCTCGTTGAGGGGGCCTCGTATGTTGTCGCGATCGCCTCCAATCCCGCAAGGCACACGTGTGCGGTTGCCTCGGGAGCGAATGGCGTCGTGCCGGGCGATCGCGTCACGTCCATTGACATTGCGTGCAGTGGTGCCGCGGTGTCGATCACGCTCTCCGCGCCCGCTCCATGGGTGTTCGATCCCACGCAGGACCTCCAGCAGCTACTCAACGCCTCGCTCGTCTTGCAGGACGTGACCTTAACGGTCAGCAACTCCGACGGCCTGGTGCGCTCGGCGCAGGTCGCGGGAGTGCCGGTGACGCTCGGCCTGTCGTCGGCGCCGCAAGCACTCGCGCTCGGAACAAATACCATCGATGTCGATCTGACCGCGCAGGGCGGCCTCTCAAAGACGTACCAGATCGTGATCGACCGTGGCGCAAATATCATCGGGCAGTCGGCCTACGGCAAGGCTTCGAACACGGCAGCGATGGCGTATTTTGGCTACTCCGTGGCGATCTCCGCAGATACCATGGCGGTAGGTGCCTACGGTGACGCCAACGGCTCGGGCGCGGTCTATGTCTTCCATCGGACTGGTACGGCGTGGACTCAGCAAGCATACTTGAAGGCTTCGAACGCCGATGCAAATGACTACTTCGCTGCCTCGATCGCGCTAGCCGATGATACCCTGGTGGTAGGGGCGATCGGGGAGCGCAGCAACGCAACTGGTATCGATGGGAATCAGCTGGACAACAGCACGGCCTCGGCCGGAGCGGTCTACGTCTTCCAACGGATCGGCACGACGTGGACCCAGCAGTCCTATATAAAGTCCTCGCAGACCACGTTTGGCGGTGGGTTCGGCCGAGCCGTTGCGTTGTCCCAAGATAGCTTGGCAGTAGGAGCAAGTGGCGAGAGCGTCGTGTACGTCTTCCGGCGGAGTGGCTCCACATGGGGGCCGCCAACCAGCATCTCGGTATCGAGGCCCGCGACCGATGTGTCAAGCTTTGGCAACGCCGTGTCCCTCTCCGAAAATACCCTGGCAGTGGGAGATCCGTATCAGGATTCTTCTTCGTATGCTGGAGCAGTCTATGTTTTTCAGTGGAACGGTACAGTGTGGGCGCAGCAGGCCTACCTGAAGGCTGCCATCACGGGAGTTGACGACTACTTCGGTGGTGCCATAGCGCTCTCTGGAGACACTCTGGTCGTGGGAGCCGCTGGTGAAGATAGCAGCGCTATCGGTATCGATGGCAACCAGACGGACGATCGCGCCGATTCCGCTGGCGCGGTGTACGTCTTCCAACGTACCGGAACGGCATGGGCCCAGCAGGCCTACATCAAGGCCTCGAACACCGGAGCCAAGGACGGCTTTGGGAGCTCCGTGGCCTTCGCCGGCGACATCCTGGCAGTCGGAGCTCTTGGTGAAGGTAGCAGCGCGACTGGTACTGGCGGCGACCAGGCAAGCGACAGTGCGAGCTATTCCGGCGCCGTCTACGTGTTCCGGCGCAGCGGACCCACATGGGTGCAGGAGTCCTATCTCAAAGCCTCAAACACCGGACAAGGCGACCAGCTTGGTGGGGCTATGGCGCTGTCCGGAGATACCCTGGCAGTAGGAGCTGCGTCTGAGGCCAGCAGTGCGGATGGCATCGACGGTAACCAGGCGGACAACGGGACAGGCTGGGCGGGCGCGGTCTACGTGTTCCGGTAACGTAGCCGCTGTACATGCCTCATACTTGCAGAGGTGCAGAGATGTGGCAAGTCGTAAACTTACGGTGCTAGTGCTACTTGGGCCGGTGGTCGCGAAGGATCACGGAATCGGCATGCTGCATGGCGTGCCGGCTGCCGGCACCTGTGCGGTGTGACTGCAGTGTGCCATGGCGTGGGCCGCGTCAAGGGCCGCATTGGTCGTGTGGTAGATACGGCATGCGAGCGAATTGCCCATCGGGGTAACCGGCAGCGTCGTCGTCGTATCAATAATGTATGTGGAAGTCTTGTTGAAAGGTGGAATCGGCGACGTTGCCGTTGGGTCTCCGGTATTGCACGCTGTCAGACAGGATGCCATGCCGGCATACTGTGCAAGGGTGCCAGTACAGGTCGCAAGGTTGAGCGAGCAAAAGCTCGTGCAAGCGTCGCCGCATTGACCCGCAGCAGCGTTGGTTTGAGCACCAGCGGGCCCGGCATGAACACAGTGAACTGTTGGCGTCCGCCGCGAGGGGTCACCTGCATGATAGATGCGGCACCCGAGCGTGTTCCCGGTCATGTCGCTGAGCGCGCCGGGCGTCGTGAACTTCGCGCACGTGGCCGTGCACTGCGCCATCGTGGGGAACTGCGCGTTCAGCCCGGTACAGTGTGTCTCGATCTCGCTGCAGTAGGTCGTGCAATCGAGAGCCACTGCGAGTGGTGCGTCGATCCGATTGCCATGGCCCTCGCCACACGCGGCGAGGGCCATGACTCCGCTGGCTATCGACTGAATCATTCTCGAGCAAATGAATGTACGCATCACAGCCCCCCGCTTGAACACGTTGGACGCAACGCTCAGCCGTACGCGACGGTGATTCTGTGCGTGCGATCATCGCCGTTGGCGCCTTTACACATCGTGTTGCAGGCCCAAACGAAGAAACGATCATCGAGAACCGATGATCGTTTTGCGATGCGGTCGCGTAGCGTTTCAACTACAGACCGTACCGATGACCGAGGCGATGATAAATCGCAACGGTCTATGGTCAGCTCGGGATGAGATCAGGGCGTTGCAGTGCCGGCGCACGGGGCCGTCGGCTGGGCAGCCTGGTGGCTGCAGTGGGTGTTCGTATTCGCGCCATTGCCTGCCGCGGCGAAGCTCGCCGCGTTGGTCCAGTGGTTCAGGCGGCATGCGAGCGAGTTGCCCACCGAGTTGACAGCGTAGAGGTTAGTCTTGCTGAAAGGCAAAATCGGGGGAGTCGCAGCCGCATCTCCATTCTTACACACGGTCTCGCAGGCGGCCTGGCTTGCGTACTGAGCCGTGATCAGCACGCCGCCCACGGTCACTTGGGCGGCCGTCGTGCCGCAGGTCTTGATATTCAAGGCGCAGAAGGTCGCGCAGAGGTCGCCACCGCTGCAATTCGCGGGAGCAGCGGCGTTGAGCACATCGCCGGCGGGGCCGGTGTGAACGCAGTGCATTGCAGGGGTCGTCATCGCGGGAGTCCCTGAATGATAGATGCGGCACCCGAGCGTGTTGCCACTCGTGTCGTTGACCGTACTGCCCGTCGCGACGAACGCTGCGCACGAACCGGTGCAATGCGCCAGATCCACGTACTGGGCGTTCGCACCGGTGCAGTTCGCCATGACCCGGGTGCAGAAGGTGGGGCAATCGAGCGCCACGACGGGTGCCGCGTCGGGTGGGGTGACCGCAGCATCGATCGGCGGCGGCGTCACCTCGCCGTCGTCACCACAGCCAAAGCCAACAAGAGCAAGCGTGATAAATAAGGTTCGCATGGGCGGCATCGTCGTGGAGGTCGCCGACTTGTGCAACTATCTCCCGAGGCATTTTTTTGCGGCCATGATCACAACGGTCGCAGCCGGTTGGCTTGCTTACGTGAAGCACGATCACCGACACGTCGGGTTCTGTTCGACGACGGGTGACATCGCATGCTGCATCTACACCCTGACGTGAAAGCGAGCTGCCTTCGAACGTGACCGCGAGCACGGAGGTACTGCTCCACGCGCAGGATGGTCGTGGGGCTCCGGGCGCAGGGACGAACGGAGCCAGGTCGCTTCGTTCAGCGGCCGCGCGCGTCTTGCCCGCGCAGGACCATGCAGCTGCTGTAGACCTTCGCGACCAGGCTGCCGGTCTGGTCGGTGACGTCGCATTCGATGAGGCCGAGGGTGCGGGTTCGCTTGACGACCTGCGCGGTCGCGTGAAGCCGCGCGTTCCAGATCGGCTTCACGTACTTCGCGGTCAGGTCGCGCGTCGTGAAGGTCTCGTCGTCTTCGAGGGTGGTCGCGAAGGCGATCCCCATCGCGGCGTCGGCGATGTCGCAGATCACGCCGCCATGGAGCGTGCCCATGGGGTTGGCGTGGCGCTCGCTCGTCTCGAGCTCCATGGTCGAGGCGCCGAGCTCGACGTGCTTCGCCCGGAAGCCGATGAGCTTGGCTATCATGATATGTCAAGCAGCCACGTGGATGGCCGCGAGCTTGCGTTTGGCTGTACTGTCCGCGTCATGCAGCGACCGCTACTTCCGGAAGATCGCGTCGACCCCGCGATCCGCGAGGCGATGGCCTCGAACCATCGCGACATCATCGACGAGGTGGAGGCGGCGGTCTCCGCGAACGAGGTGGTCGTGGTCGGGATGAAGCAGAACCCGTTTCCGCGCCGTGCCCGCAAGGCGCTCACCGCGGCCGGGATCAAGTTCCATTACCTCGAGTACGGCAGCTACTTCAGCACGTGGCGCCGCCGTACCGCGCTCAAGATCTGGAGCGGCTGGCCGACGTTTCCGATGGTCTTCGTCAAGGGCGTGCTGGTCGGCGGCGCCGAGGACGTGCAGAAGCTGCTCGACTCCGGCGAGCTCGCGCGCCGCCTCGCAGCCGCCGGCGATGCTCGAGCCACCGCGACGCCAGCGAAGTAGCCACGGTCGGGCCCGGGTGCCCGTGACACGGGCGCGTTCCGGACAGCGCCCGCCGATGCCGGACGGCGGGGGCACCGCCCAGACGGTGGTCCGCTCAGACCGCGTGGAGCATGACGTCGGCGAGCGAGCGGCTGAACGCGGTCGGATCGGGGAGCTGCCCCGAGTCGGCGAGGTGTGCCTGGCCGAGCAGTAGCTCGGCGTAGAGGCCGAGCCGCGGATCGGCCTTGTTCTCGGCGAAGATGGCCTGGAGCTTGGGGATCAGCTGGTGGCGCGGGTTGAGCTCCAGGATGGGCTTCATCTTGGGCGGCTTCTGTCCGAGCTGCTCGAGCATCTTCTGCATCCGCGGGGTGATGTCGTGCTCGTCGCTGACGAGGCAGACCGGTGACGAGGTCAGGCGGCTCGACAGCCGTACCTCCTTGATCTCGTTCTGCAGGTGGACGCGGAAGTAGGTGAGCAGGTCGCTGTACTCCTTCTGCTTGTCCTGGAGGTCCTCGGCGGCCTTCTTGCGATCGTCCTCGGAGCCGAGCTCGATCTCGCCGCGCCCGATCGACTTGAGCGGCTTGGTCTTGAAGCTCGGCGCGCGCTCGAGCCACAGCTCGTCGATCGGATCTGCGAACAGCAGCACCTCGTAGCCCTTGTCGGCGAACGCCTCGAGCAGCGGCGACCTGGCGATCGCCTCCTTCGACGCGCCGGCCAGGAAGTAGATCGCGTCCTGGCCTTCCTTCATGCGGCCGACGTAGTCGTCGAGCGAGGCGAGCTTGGCGGTGTCGTGGGTCGACGCGGTGACGACCAGCTCGAGCAGCTTGTCGTTGTCCTGGGTGTCGTACGACAGGAGGCCTTCCTTGAGCACCGGGCCGAACGCGGCCCAGAACTGCAGGTAGTCCTCGGGCTTGTCCCGCTTCATCTCGTCGAGCGTCGCCAGGACCTTCTTGACCAGCTGCTTGCGGATGACCTGGATCTGGCGATCCTTCTGCAGGATCTCGCGCGAGACGTTGAGCGAGAGGTCGTGCGCATCGACCACGCCCTTGACGAAGCGCAGGTGCGTGGGCATCAGCTCCTTGCACTCATCCATCACGAACACGCGCTTGACGTAGAGCTGCACGCCGCGCTTCATCTCGGCGCTGTACAGATCGAACGGCGCCTTGCTGGGGATGTAGAGCAGGGCGTAGGCCTCGAGCGTCCCCTCCATCTTGATCGGGATCGTGCGCAGCGGATCGGTCCAGTCGTGCGAGATGTGGCGATAGAACTCGCGGTACTCGTCCTCGGAGACCTCGGCCTTGGGCCGGTCCCAGATCGCCTTCATCGAGTTGAGCGTCTCGTCCTCGAGGACCTTCGGATCGGACGGCTTCTCGCCGTCGCGCCAGCGCTGCATCTTGATCGGATAGGTGACGAAGTCCGAGTAGCGCTTCACGATCTCGCGGACCACGTGATCGGCCGTGTAATCACGCACGCCGTGCTCGGTGTCTCCGGGCTTGAGGTGGAGCGTCACGGTGGTGCCGGCGTGGTCGCGCTCGGCGTCGCTGATCGTGTACGCGCCGTCGCCCGCGGACTCCCAGCGCGTGGCCGTGGCCTGGCCCGCGCGCCGGGTGGTGAGGACGATCTTGTCGGCGACCATGAACGCCGAGTAGAAGCCGACGCCGAACTGGCCGATCAGCTCGGGCGGGACGTCCTTCTGGGTCGCCTTGTCGATCGCGGTGAGGAATTCTCTGGTCCCGGACCGGGCGATCGTGCCGATGTTCTTGATCACCTCCTCGCGGGTCATCCCGATGCCGTTGTCGGCGATCGACAGGGTGCGGGCGGTCCGGTCGGCCTCGATGCGGACGTGGAGGTCGGCGGCGCCGAGCTCGGTCCTGGTGAGCTGCTCGAACCGCAGCTTGTCGAGGGCGTCCGAGGCGTTCGAGACAAGCTCGCGCAGGAAGATGTCTTTGTCCGAGTACAGCGAATGGACCATCAGGTCCAGGAGCTGCTTCACTTCGGCCTGGAATTCGTGGCGTTCGATGGGCTGGTTCATGGCTCGTTGGCAGGGTTGGGGGGCGATCCGGGGCCTGGGCTGGATCGGTAGATACCGGACCGCCGTGACTCAAGGCGAAAAAATGACCCTACCGCGAGGGATCCCCGGCGGCAGCGGCCGGGCAGAGTTTCTGGCTCGCAGTGCGGCAAGCGATCCGAAAACCATCTATAGCGAGGAGCCGTTCAGGGGACGTCACGAAAAAATTCCCGGTCCGGGAATTCACCACCGCCGCAGGGCGGTCTTTGGGGGCGCATGGAAGCGATCGCGATCGACAAGTTATCGAAGAGTTACGGCCGGATACAAGCCCTCTCGGAGGTCAGTTTCAAGATCTTGCCGGGCGAGGTCATCGGGCTCCTGGGGCCCAACGGCGCCGGCAAGACCACGCTGATGAAGATCCTGACCGGCTACCTCGAGCCGGACGAAGGCGACGTGCGGGTGCACGGGATCGACATCATGACCGATCCGCTCGCGGCGCAGCGCCGGATCGGGTACCTGCCGGAGAGCGCGCCGCTCTATGGCGAGATGCTCGTCCAGGAGTACCTGGAGATGATGGCGGCGATGCGCGGGGTCGCTCCGGACCGCCGGCACGACAGGATGGTGGAGGTGATCCGGGCGACCGGGCTCACCGATCGCGTGGTCCAGCCGATCTCGACCTTGTCGAAGGGCTTCCGCCAGCGGGTCGGCATCGCGCAGGCGATCATCCACGAGCCGGACCTGTTGATTCTCGACGAGCCGACGACCGGCCTGGACCCGGCGCAGATCGTCGAGATCCGCGACCTGATCGTCGGGCTCGCGAAGACAGCAACGGTGCTGCTGTCGACGCACATCCTGTCCGAGGTCGAGGCGACCTGCGAGCGGGTGCTGGTGATCATGCAGGGCCAGCTGCGCGCCGACGCCAAGCTGGCCGAGCTGCGCAGCGCGAACGCCGCGGTGGTCGCGATCGAGGCGGCCGCGAGCGGCGTCGCCGACGTGCTGCACAAGATCGACGGGGTGACCTCGGTCGAGCCGGCCGGTACCGCCGGTGACTTCACGCGCTGGCGGGTGATCTCCGGGAGCACCGACGAGCTGTGCCCGGCGCTGTTCGAGGCGTTGCGCACCACGCGCTGGAAGGTCGGCGAGCTCCGGCCCGAGCCCAAGACGCTGGAGCGCGTGTTCCGCGATCTCGCCGAGCGCGCGGGGCAGGTGGCGTCATGATGCGGGTCGTCGTCCACGCGCTGTCGCGGAGGTACGTCCGCGCGGTGATCGCGCTGGCACGCGGCGGTGCCATGCAAGCAACGAGCTTTCACAGACCGGCGTCGGGCCACGCCCGCGCGGGGATCGAGGTGATGCCATGATGCGAACGGTCATCAAGAAGGAGCTGCGGGGGTACTTCAACTCGGCGACCGCGGTGATCTTCCTCGCCGCGTTCCTCTCGGTCGCGCTGTACACGTTCTTCTGGAGCGAGAAGTTCTTCGCCCGCGGCCTGGCCGATCTGAGGCCGCTGTTCGAGTGGATGCCGAAGCTGCTCATCATCCTGGTGTCGGCGCTGGCGATGCGGCTGTGGGCCGACGAGCGGCGCACCGGGACGCTCGAGGTGCTGCTGACGCTGCCGGTGCCGCGCTGGCAGCTCGTGGTCGGCAAGTTCCTCGCTGGCCTGCTGCTGATCGCGGTCGCGCTCGGGCTGACGCTCGGCCTGCCGATCACGATCGCGCGGATGGGCAACCTCGACCTCGGCCCGGTGTTCGGCGGCTACCTCGCCGCGCTGCTGCTGTCGGCGGCGTACCTGGCGATCGGGATGTGCGTGTCGGCCGCGACCGACAACGAGATCGTGGCGTTCGTCGGCACCGCGCTGGCATGCAGCATCGCGTATGCGGTCGGCGAGTTCGGCGGGGAGATCGGTCACACGTTCGGGACGGGCGCGAGGTTCGCCAGTGTCGCGCGCGGCGTCCTCGATCTGCGCGACCTGGCGTACTACGGCGGCATCGTGGGCGTCGGGATCGCGCTGAACGTGGTCCTGCTGCAGCGGCTGACCTGGAGCCGCGGAGCGCGGGGGCGCAGCCGCCGGCACGCCGCGCTGCTCGGCGTGGGCCTGGTCGCCGCGAACGCGATCGCGCTCGACGCCTGGCTCGCGCCGGTGCGGCACGCGCGGATCGATCTGACCCAGGGTGGCACGTACAGCCTGTCGTCCTCGACCCAGAAGATCCTCGCCGGCCTCGACGAGCGCCTGCTGATCCGCGGCTACTTCTCCGCGAAGACGCACCCCAAGCTCGCGCCGCTCGTGCCGCAGCTCCGCGATCTGCTCGAGGAGTACCGGATCGCCGGCGCCGGCAAGGTGAGGGTCGAGGTGATCGATCCGACCGACTCCGAGGACGCCAAGCGCGAGGCCAAGGAGCGGTTCGGGATCGACCCGACGCCGCTGCGGTTCGCCACCCAGACCGAGAAGTCGGTGATCAACGCGTACTTCACGGTCGCGATCGAGTACGGCGACCAGCACACGGTGATCGGGCTCGACGAGCTGATCTCGGTCCGCTCGGTCGACGTCGGCGACGTCGAGATCTCGCTGAAGAACCCCGAGTACCAGCTGACCAGGACGATCAAGAAGACCGTGTCGGAGTTCTCGAGCGTCGACGCGCTGTTCGCCTCGACCCCGGGCAAGGTGCAGCTGACCGCGTACATCACGCCGAAGACCTTGCCCGACAACTGGAAGGATGGGCCGGCCAAGCTGCAGAAGCTGGTCGACGAGCTGTCCAAGCAGGCCGGCGGCAAGCTCGCGTTCACCACCGTCGAGCCGAAGACCGAGACCGAGATGCGCGACCTGTTCGCCAAGTTCGGGCTGCGGCCGCACTCGGAGCTGTTGTCGAACCAGGTCTACTACTTCGACCTGCTGCTGCAGGTCGGCAACCGCATGGTGCGCGTGGTGCCGCCGCAGACCCTCGGGGACGCCGACCTCAAGAACGCGGTCACCGAGGGGCTCAAGCGCGCCGCGCCCGGGTTCACGCGGGTGGTCGGCTTGTGGTCGCCGCCGGCACCGCCGCCGATGCCACCGATGCAGGGCATGCCGCCGCAGGAGATGCCGCCGCCGCAGGCGTTCCGGACGCTTTCGCGCGCGCTGGCGGGCAACTACGAGGTGCGCGAGGTCTCGCTGGCCTCGCCGGTGCCCGATGACGTCGAGGCGCTCGTGCTCGCCGGCCCGGCGTCGCTCGACGCCAAGGCGGTCGAGAACCTCGATCAGTTCGTGATGCGCGGCGGCGCGGTGGTCGCGCTCGCGGGTCGCTATCGGATCGCGCCGCGGGAAGGGCTCGCCGTCGAGAAGGTCACGACCGGCCTCGAGGCGGCGTTCCAGAAGTGGGGCATCAGGGTCGGCGATGACATGGTGATGGACACCAAGAACGACGCGTTCCCGATCCCGGAGAATCGCGATCTCGGCAACGGCATGGTGATCCGCGAGCTCCGCCAGCTGCCGTATCCGTTCTTCGTCAAGATGGACGGCGATCAGGTCGCGTCGTCGAACGTGATCACGAGCGGCCTGACCGGCTCGGTCATGCACTGGGCCGCGCCGGTTGCGGCCGATGCCAAGATTGGCGACGACGAGCATCGCGTCGAGGTGCTGCTGCGGTCGTCGGACGCGTCGTGGCTGACCTCGTCGACCGTGGTCGAGCCCAACCTCCGGACGTACCCGGAGGTGGGCTTCCCGGGGCCCAAGGATCTGCCCGCCGACAAGAAGGGCAGCCAGGTGATGGCGGTGGCGATCGCGGGCGGGTTCACGAGCAGCGTGGCGAAGCCGGCCAAGCCCGATGACAAGACCACCATCGACGTGCCCCACGCGCGGATGATCGAGCACTCGCCGCCCGACACGCGGATCGTGGTGTTCGGCTCGTCGGCGTTCGTCTCCGACGATGTGCTGGCGCTGTCCCAGCAGCTCGACTCCGAGCTCGCGGTGTCCAACATCGAGCTCGTGCACAACGCCGTCGACTGGTCGCTCGCCGACACCGATCTGCTCGCGATCCGTTCGCGCAACGCCGCGTCCCGGGTGCTCACGATCGGTCCCGAGTCTGCGGGCGCCTGGCGCACCGCCAACCTCGCGATCGCGCTCGTCGGCCTCATGGGGGTCGTCGGGATTGCCTGGCTACGGCGGCGCGCGGTCCGGCCCATCACGACCGCAAAGGAGGCCTAGATGCTCACGCGGTTTCACAAGATCCTGATCGCGGCCCTCGCGGTCCAGCTCGTCCTGGTCGTGTTCGTCATGACCCGCAGCGATGACAGCGTGGCCTTGAAGGAGCATCCGATCCTCCCCGGGTTCGACGCCGCGAAGGTCACGCGGCTCCAGGTGTTCTCGGGCCAGGACGCCAAGCCGATCGACCTCGTCAAGCGCGACGCCGGCTGGGTCCTCGCCTCGGCGTTCGATTATCCGGTCGATCAGGTGAAGGTCACCGACGTGCTGTCGCCGCTCGCCAAGCTCGCCGCGGCCGCGCCGATCGCGACGCAGGCGAGCCGTCACAAGCAGCTCCACGTCGCCGATGCGGACTTCGAGCGCAAGCTCGTGATCACGCGGGATGGCAAGGACGTGACGCTGTACATCGGCGGCGCGGCCGGCGCGCGGCGTACCGCCGTCCGGATCGGCGGCGACGATCAGGTATTCGGCGTGACCGGGATGTCCGCGGCCACGGTGGGGACCGAGCCGCGCCAGTGGGTCGACGCGAGCTACGTGAAGATCGCCCCCGCTGACATCGCCAGGGTCGTCGTGCAGCGCGATGCGACGACCGTGGAGCTGGCGCGCCCGGCAGCCCCGCCGCCGCCCGCCGCGGGAAGTGGAGCCGGCAGCGGGAGCGCGCCCCCACCGCCGGCACCTGCGGCCGAGCACTGGAACGCTGCGGTTCGCGGGGCGCCGATCGCGTTGGCGGCCGGTGAGTCGCTCGACGACGCCGCGATCGACCGGCTCGTCGGCCAGGTCGCGGCGATCGAGCTGAGCTCGCCGGCCGATCCCAAGCGCGATGCCGCGAAGCCGACGGCGACGATCACGATCGAGCGCAAGGTGGGCGGGGCGGCGACGCCCGCGCCGACCGTCCTCGACGTCATCGCCGACGGCACGTCGTACTGGGTGCACGATCGCAGCCTGTCGCGCGCGGCCCTCGTCGACAAAGCTCGGCTCGACGACGTGGTCGGCGTCGATCGCGACAAGCTGGTCAAGAAGCCGCCGCCGCCAGCGCCACCGCCCGGCGCGGGATCCGGATCGGCGGCACGACCGGGGCCAGGCCAGGGGCCAGGGGCGGGGCCAGGTCTGATGCCAAGCGAGGCGCCGGGTCCAGGCCAGCCGCCGGGATGACCTCCGACGCCCACGCCGGCGCAGCCACGCCGTACAGGCCCAGCCCTGGGAGCGTCAGCTCGCGAACAGGTCGTGCATCGTCACGCACTCGAGGTCGGCGGCGTGGAGGGAGGCCACGATGCGGGGCAGCGCATCAAGGGTCCACTGCTGACCTTCGTGGAGCAACACGACCTCGCCCGCGGTGATACCGGAGCACTGCTCGACGAGCTGCGTGGGATCGGTCGTGTTGTAGTCGCACGAGTCGAGCGACCACATCGCGACGGTGTAGCCGGCGGTCACGAGGTTGACGAGCGAGGTCGCGTCGAGCGTGCCGTGCGGGGGCCGGACCCATGAACGTCCGCTGAGCTGACCGCCCAGCGCGTCGTCGGTCCGCTCGCATTGCTCGAGCAACGCGCGCCGGCTGAGCTTGTTGAACCGCATGTGGTCGAAGCCGTGGCCGGCGATCTGGTGGCCGCGGCGGAGATATTCGCGAACCAGCTCCGGATGATTGGCGGCGCGCCCGCCGATCAAGAAGAACGTCGCGGGGACGCCCAGATCATCGAGCAGATCGAGGTAGCGCTCGGTCATGTGATCCGGGCCGTCATCGAAGGTCAACGCGACGCGCTTGGCGGTCGGAGACCCCCGTCGGAGCACGCCGGGGAACGCATCGAACACGGCGTTCTTCACGAAGGAGCGAACCGAACTGATCACTCTTTCTTTAATACGGGCTATCGCTTCCTCGGACAAGCTGCCAAGACACAGTGAGGTGTCTCACATAGCCGTTCGGATGGGGGAGCCGCCTGGGCGCTTGCGCTCGCCCACCCAGGTACGCCGGCTCACTTCGGCGCGAAGTAGCCGCGGTAGCGTTCGCGTAGCTCGGACTTCTGAAACTTCCCGGCCGACGTTCGCGGGATCGCCTCGATCGCCTCGAACGCGTCGGGCAGCCAGAACTTGGGAAACTGGGCCGCGAGGTGCGCCCGCAGGTCGTCGGCCGAGGCCGTCGCGCCCGGCTTGAGCACGTAGACGGCGAGCGGGCGCTCGCTCCATTTCGGATGCGGCACGCCGACGACCGCGGCCTCGCGGATGGCCGGGTGCCCCATCAGCGCGTTCTCGAGCTCCTGCGACGCGATCCACTCGCC
>Ga0137459_1000044_pt1 | contig 39518 bp, 33 predicted proteins | sample EasRivERMGT700_2_FD_104908 | JGI IMG/M metagenome (GOLD analysis project Ga0137459, IMG submission 104908) | Soil microbial communities from meander-bound floodplain in the East River, Colorado, USA - East River MetaG ERMGT700_2 | ecosystem: Environmental > Terrestrial > Soil > Floodplain ...
CCTGGCTGGGCTGGGCGTTGGCGCCGTGATCGCGCCGCGCCGGATCCTGCGGGCGTGGGCGCGCGGCCGCCGGACCCGCAACCTGTACACCGAGCGCCGGGGGATCGACCACCTGCTGCCGCGCACCGTCGCAGAGATGCGCGGAGCGCTCGGTCTCGATCGCCCGCACCCGGCCGTCCGCGTTCGTGACGCGCTCGCCGTCGCGGCGGTCGCGATCCCGATGCTCGGCGTGGTGGTCGCGTTCGCTGCGGCGCCGGTGATCGCCGCCACCCTGGTCGTCACCGCGATCACCTGGTGCCACAAGCACGGCAGCGCTTCACGCGGTCGACGATCACGCCGTGAACAGCGCGTCCATCGTCAGTGACGTGTCCACGAGCTCTTTTTCGTACTGGTTGTCCCGCAGCCCGTGCGTGGTGAGCATCGTGACGAGCAGCGTCTTGCGGGAGCCCGTGACGCGACGGAACGTGTCCCGCTTACGGGATGTGATCGAGCGCAGCGCTGAGAGCCGATGGATCGGTTCGAATCATGAGCTTGAAGTTGCCGGCCACGGTCATTCTTCCCAGATATCCCGATCGGGGATCGGTCCCGGCCACGTACTTGCGTTGGTCGACGGGCATCGCCGCGAGCGAGGGCTGTGCACGGAAGGCTGCGTTGCACGCCTCGATCTCTTGAAGGTACGAGCCGTCGGGATGGTCGAACACGTGGATGACATTGCCGTTGGAGAGTTCCCATCGCTCGCGGCTACGGATGAGTTCGAAGAACTCTGCCCACGGAATCTCCAGCTGACTGGCCTTGGTGATAGTGATCGCCTTCGACCGGCGGGCACGGGTTCGCACGAGCGGGGCCGGCTTTGGGCGTTGCTCATATGCAGTCTGGTAGGTCTCCAGCCACGCGGGATCGGGCTCGAACCCGCGCGGGTGCGTCCACTGCTCGGCGAAGAACGCAATGGCCTGCGCGCATTTCACCTTGTCAAGTGGGAGTGTGCGCCAGGGTTCGGCGGTGCCCCGGTTCATAGTCGAGATCATTGCCCATCCGTTGGGCGAGAGGGAGCGCAAAGGAGCGAGGCTGAAAGCTCACGCGTCGAAGCTGGGACCACACGAACGGCTTGGAGATCTTCGAGCGGTGGGTATAACTAACTAGCTAGCGCATCTCTATGACAGTCCCCATCCGCAGACGATGTCCGCCACGTGGTGGTCCCACGCATGGTTGCGTACCCGCCACCCCAAGGCTGAGCTGCCCGCACCGAGCACGATGGGCGAGCTCCTCAAGCGCACCGGCTTGTGCCCAGCGCCGTCGACAGTAGCGAACGCTGCCCCCGCCTGGCGACGGATCGGGACGACCGGTTACGCAGAATCGTGCTCCTCGTTTCACGGAGTCCACCATGGTCTTGATCACGAACGTTCACATGAGCCCGCCGGGCCGCGGGCACGAGCACATCGCGGAGGTCGCATGGCGCAACCCCGACGATGGCAAGACCGGGCAGAGCACCGTCGCCGAGATGGTCGATTTCATCGAGAAGAAGAACGGCAAGGCCACCGTGACCGATGGCCGGAACACGGCTGACGTTGGGGTCGTCGATGCAACGCCGAAGCACATCCGCAGCCACGCCGATGGTGTTTGGACGGACAACTTGCTGGCGTTGCCCCGCTACTAAGCCCGCTCAAGTCGCCCAGTTAGCTGCAAGGGGCTCACCATCACGAGATTGTAAGCACCTGATCTTGCAGGATCATTGTTCTTGCTTCACAGTATACTTCACATGGTGCTCCAGGATCCATTCACCGACCCTCCTCCTGTGGAGGTACCGCTGGCGAACGCGCCCCTCGTCCGTGTGATCGCCCAGCTTCGGTTTCCGCTGGTCGCCGCCATCGAGCAACGCGATTTCATCGCTCCCTTCCAGGAGTCGATCCGGTCGAGCTATCCGATCCTTCGCCAGGAGGAGACGCAGCAGGTGCTGTTCGGCGCGAACATCGCGGCGCCGGCGCACTCCGTCAGCACGGCCTGGCGATTCAACAGCGAGGACGGCCACTGGCGGGTCTCGCTGACCTCCGACTTCCTCGCCCTCGAGACGACCAGGTACACGAGCCGACACGACTTCCTCGGGCGTCTCGAACAGGTCGTGTCTGCGCTCGCGTCTCGGATCGATCCGAAGCTCCTGGATCGTCTCGGCATCCGATACATCGACCGGATCACCGGCGATGCACTCGCTGACATTGCACGGCTGGTTCGTCCCGAAGTCAGAGGTCTGGCGGGCAGCCCGGCGGCCGGAACGGTGAGCCACTCCATCACCGAGACCGTGTTCACCCGAGATGACGCCAAGGTCCTCGCCCGCTGGGGGAGGTTGCCGCCGAACGTGACGGTCGATCCCGCGGCGATCGAACCATCCGATGCCCCGAGCTGGATCCTCGATCTCGACATGTTCAGCGCTGCGCCGGCACCGTTCTCGGTGGAGCGCGTGATCGCCGATGCACACGGGTACATGGAGCGGCTGTACACGTTCTTCCGGTGGGCGGTGACCGACGAGTTCCTTCGTCACTTTGGAGCCAAGTAGCCATGCTCAAGACGCTTCTTCTGGCCACCTCGGCAGGCTACGCGACGAAGGCACGTGCGTTCGTGCTCGTGGGGCAGGTCCTCGCCGGCACGGGTACCACGACGGTCGAGCCCTTCGAGGTCATCTCGCCCCCCCAGACGAGTGCAGGCGCCTCCGCGAACGAGTCGTCAACTGCGAACGGCGCGCTCTCCGAGCTGCGTCGACTCAGCGGCCTCAGCTGGGAACAGCTCGCCCGCATCATGGGCGTGAGTCGCCGATCGTTGCACTTCTGGGCGAGCGGGAAGCCGATGGCGCGTACGAACGAGGAGCACCTGCAGCGGGTGCTCGGGGTCGTGCGATCGATCGATCGTGGCTCAGCCTCGGCCAATCGCACGGCGCTCCTCGCGTCCATGGACCCTGAGATGATCGGCGTCGATCTGCTCGCGGCCCATCAATATGATCGCGTGATTTCTCTGGCGTCGCGGATGTCGGCGTCGGCCCGCAGCGTGAGAACGCCACGGCCACCTGCCGAGCTGGTCGGGGCCCTACATGACACCGTGCATCGGGATCTGGGCCCGGGCCGCCCGGCCCGCAGCGTGAGGACGGCTCGCCCGAAGTAGCCATGACGGACACCGAGCTCGATGGTGTGATCGCGACGTGGAGGCAGGGCGACTGCGTTCTCGGGGAGCACTGGTTCGTGCAACGAACCGTGTCGAACGAGGACGGCGTCGATCTCCGCGAGACACCCGTGCCCGGCTTCGTGGTCTTGACCCAGACCTGTGATGTCATCCGGTCAGCCCGAGACCGCGATGTGCTCGAGGTCAGCCCACTGGTCATGGTCGATGCCGAGCACCTCCGGACAATCGAGAAGGGCTACCGTCCACGGTACGTCTACGTGCCGAGCCTCGCTGAGGATGGGCTTGTCGGCGATCTCGATCGCGTGATGACGATCGAGAAGCGCGTCGCCGGGGGGTGGACCCGGGTTCCCGGCTGGACGGTCGAGCACGAAGCGCGCACGTTCGCCATGGCGAACGGGCGCAAGCGGACGCGCTTCGCGTTCCCGGACGATTTCACTCCATTCGCGAAGAAGCTGCAGTCCCGCATGATCGAGAAGCATGGTCGCGGCTCTCCGGAGGGGCAGGCGCTGCGGGCGCTGCGGGAGATTCGTGTCCAGGCCGCGCCGTCATGGGATCACGAGAACGTATCGTTGCTGTTCTGGTTCGTTCGTGACGACGAAGACGAGATCTTCGATGGAGTGGATGGGGCCAGCCTGCTCGAAAAGTGGCTCGCGCTGGTCCCGCCGAGCGGGCGATACGTCGTCGTCGATGGCCAGGTGACCTCGCTGGAGCGGCTCACAGCCGACGAGTACGTACACAGCGACAACCTTGATCTCGATCATCTCTCGGGGGCTCCATGAATCGCGAGCTCGGCGACGTGCCCGAGATGCTGTTATTCGGACCGCGGCACTACATGCAGCACGCGCTGTCGCACTCGTCGTCGCCGTCATCGGCCAACCTGCCGAGCTCGCATTCTTCGGGCCCGAGGTCTGACAGTGACGGCGAGAGGCGTGTGGGAGCTGTCGTTGCCGCGGCTGGAGGATCACCGAGGGCGCGGCACAGCCTGGAGCGGAACCGGCTCGAGAGGCTTGGTGCTCGGCGACGGGTAGGATCCCGGCTCGAGCGGGCGCGCCAGCCGGACGGCCCACGGCCGGGTCGTCAGGACGCTGTGGCCCATCTGCTGGGCTGCCTGGCGCGCCGCCTGTTCGTCTTCCTTGACCTGGGTCGACTGCGGCGCGGTTCGTTGCACGACGACATGGCCGATGTACGCGATCTCATCCTGGGGCTGGATCGTGATCTGGATGGGCGTCTCGATGCCCGTCCTGCCGCGGTTGGTCATCACGACGACGCCTCGGAGATACAGCCTCGCATGACCTCGTGGGATCTCGATGAAGAACGCCCCTTCGAATGGCAAGTAGACCGAGTAGTGAGCGCTTTGGTCCTCCCAGAGATCAGGGCCAAACGGGCGACTCAGATCGGTCGTGAAGACTCCGTACATCCGGTCGCGCGCGGCGCCCACCATCACCACGGGAGACGACCCCGCGCTCTGCTGCTCGACCGGCGGGAGGAGGCTCAGCGCACCGACGATCGCGACCGTGCCTTGCCGGGGCTGCGCACCTGCGGCGATCTCGTTCCAGCTGGGGCGCGTGCACGCCGCCGCCACCAGCAGCAGCACGGAGAACATGCGCTCGGCGGTCACCGCAGCCTCACCGCGGGGGAGCGACGAGGCGCTCCCAGGACGTGCCCTTCACCGCATCCCACAGCTGCCGCGAACGTTCGGCGCTGCCCGCATCGCCCTGCGCGATGAGGCTGTACTTGCTCAGCCATCCCGGTTTGTCGAGGCGCAGGGTGCCGAGATCGTAGACGCCGGGGCGCGTGATGTAGATGCGGCTGGATACGCGCGCGCTATCGCCCAGGAGCCAGCGCGTGCGCCCGCGCTCCAGGCGGTCCAGCTCGTAGACGCCCGGGCTCAGCTGAACCAGGAAGTTGCCGTCCTTGACCGATCGTTTGTCGAACACGCGGAACAGGAATTCACCCGAGGTGAAGAAGACGTGTCCGCGTGCCGGCGGATCGACGCGCCGGAAGTAGACCGTGTCCACATCGGTCGCAAACAGGCCGCCTTCGTGCTGAATGGTCACGAACACCAGCGAGTATTCATCGCCGGGCGGCTCGGTCGCGCGCAGCGGCTTCGCTGCGTAGATCGGATCGCTCAGCCGGAAACACGCGCTGTGCAAGATCACCACGAGCAACACGGCGATTGGCGCTCGACTCATAGCAAGCTCCCCAGCAGTCCGAGTGGCGCGAGATCGACGGTCAGGAAGGCCGCTCGCGCGGGGAGCGCCTCGACGCGCAGGCCGAGTCCCCAGATCACGGAGTGCATGCGGATCACGCCGCCCGCGACCGGCCCGGCGTCGACGCCCCCCACGTCGGGCCAGCGAGCGCCGGCGATGGCCAGCAGGTCGAAATAGCTGACGCGTACTCCCGTACCGAGCGTGACGTCAAAGGCAGTCTCATCGAGATCTCCTCGGAGCCCACCTGCACCCACCAGGAAGATCAAGCGCGAAAATGGCCCCTCCCGCGCCAGCGGCGGCAAGCGAAACAGCCCGCGCAGGGCGCGGTGCTCGCCGATGCTGACCTCGACGCGCAGCCCGATCGTGAGATCCCGCCACGTCACGCCGCTGTGATGCTCGAACAGCGGTCCCGGCCGCGCGAGGGCCGTGCGCTCGACACCCGGTCCCGCGGCCGCGCGGAGCCGTGGCGCCGTCTCGGCGCACTGGTCGGTCACGGTGACGCGATTGCTCACGTTGGCACCGAGGGCTTCGACCCGCTCGAGCTCGAGCGCGACGGTGCCGGCACACGTGAGCGCCCCGGGCTCGACGACGATCTCCTGCGGCGCGAAGAACTCGGCGCGCGAGCCGACGCGCAGATACTCGAGCCGGTACGTGCCGGCAGGCGCCTTGAGCCAGAAATAGCCGTCATCATCCAGGCTCGCTTCGAGCACCTGCGCGCCGCGCCGAAGCTCGAGCACGAGCGCTTCACCACCCACGGCCGCTCTCGCTGCAGCGAGGGAGACCTCGCGGTTCCCCGCGCGCAACAGCAAGCGGCCTCCGACGACACCACTCGGATCGGCTCGCGCGGAGCCGACCAGACCGCACAGCAACATCACCCCGAGAAAACGCATGGATGTCATGCCCCTGGTCGATACACTACTCGATCCCGGACACGCCGCACCAGCGGCCGGCGGTGCCGGCTCGCGCTTCGCCGTACGCTCGTGGTTCCTGCGTCTGTCGTCGAGAAGTCGGGGCCGCGCGTGACCTCGGCGCAGGGCCCGCCTCATGGCGAGGCGCCGAAGAAGCGCGCGCGCATGCGACGGCAATCATCGACCAGGTTCTGCCGCCCGCGGGTGGCCTGCGTGGACGGGCTGTCCAGCGGGAACTCGATGATATGCGCCAGGTGCGCGTACGCCGTGGCGTCGATGCCAGTCGGGGTGTCCCCGAAGAAGAACGGTTTATCACCGAGGAAATCGGAGATGGCGATCAGGTCGGCACTGCCGATCTGATGCACCTGTTCGGCGGTGTGCCGGCCCATGCCGTGCCCGTACATCTGGTCGATCATGTTCTGCCGGATGGCCTTGGCCTCCGCGATCACCTCCTCCCCCACGGCGTCGGTCGGTACGCCGGGCGCCAGCAGGGACAACAGGACGGGACGGTAGATCTGCGCGTTCGCGTCATCCCGGTGGCGATCTGAATGATCACCCAGAACAGGTTCTCCTTGAACATCCGGCGGAACGCGAGACCGATCGCGCGCTCGGTGGGAGTCAGGCTCTGATCGGGTCCACCCCGCGGGTGCGTCGCAGGTGCTCCACGATCAGCGTGGAATCACCGATGAGCACGCCGTCATCCTCGATGAACGGCCACTTGCCCTTCGGGGGTGGCGTGGGAGATGGAAACGGCTCGATCTCGTAGGGGATGCCCGCGATCGGAGCCAGGTCTCCAGCTTCATGCACGGAGGACTGACGCTCCCCTGCGAGCCCCCACGCGCTGGGGAATTGATACAGCTTGATCATGAGTCCTCTCCTCCCGATAGCTTGTGAGTCACGTTGCCGTTCGTTTGACGAGGAGCGGCAACCCCGTCTGTCGAGCTCGCATTGTATCGTGGGCACGCGGCACGACGCAAATGCATATCTCTCGTCGCCAAGGCCACCAGACATGGCACACCATCAGGTGTCGGATTTCGATCAGGGTGGATCTGCTCGCAACGGCGGGCGCGAAGCGAGCCGGCTGATGCCGAGCCTGTCGCGCTCGATCTGAACCCGTAGATCGCCAGTGAATCAGCGTGAACGTTCGCGAGCGGCTTCCACGACGACATCGACGTGGGAAGATCGTAGGTCCGGGGCGCACATCGGTTACCCTCATCGCGGTACGGATGGCCGAGGTCGGGTGAGCAAAGCGCGATCAAGACCTGTCAAGGAGGGCCGTCGCGCGAAAGTCGCTACGAACGACAAGAGGCAGAGGCCGGCAAAGGGCGCGAGGATGAGCGCCATTGCCAACCTACCGAATGGCCGGCTCAATTGTCGTGACGCTGTCGCGACAATTGAGCTGGAGCCACGTCGTCCTCCTGCTGCCGCTCAAGGCCCAGCTCGCCCGCGAGCTCTACGCGGAGATGACTCGTGTCCAGCGATGGAGCGTGCGCCAGCTTCGTGCACAGATTGACTCCATGCTCTACGAGCGAACGGCGCCGAGGACGCTGGCGACAACCTCGACGCCGAGCGCGCCGGCATGACGGCGGCGATGGCGAGCGCGGCCGTGGAGCTCGAACCGCACCGGCATCACCAACTCGGCGGCGGCGGCGCTGGCGGCGGCAGGCTGTCGGCCACGAAGAGCGAGCGCTGGTCGCGGCGGCGGCGGCGCTAGCGACCTCGCGGCTGGCGGCGATCGCCGAGCGGTGGAGGCTCGCCACGCCCGCCCAGTCTTGCGCTTGCGCCACCTGGTCGGCGAGCAGCTCCGCCTGGTCGGCGAGCAGCTCGTTGCGTCACGTCTCCCCAGCCCGCACCTCGATGGCATCGAGCCCAAGCGCGATCAGCTGCTTCGCCGCAGCGATGTCGCGCGGTCGATGCCCCACTGGCCCATGATCGCCTGACACGCTGCCGTGTAGGTAATGGTACGAAGCTGCTCGGCCGCGAACAACACCCGTGCCGGGTTGCGCGTGACTGCGTTTCCCTTGGCGGTTCGGACCATTGCGCCAGGTTTCGGCATCTCGGATCGTTACCATCGCCCGCGTCTAGCCGTAACGCAGGCGATCGCGATCGCGGACCTCGTGTCGCAGCTGCTCGTCGTCTCGGAGGGCTCAGCGCAACCCGGGATCTGCCCCTATCGAATTGAACGGTTGTAAGACTCCCGAGAAAGCTCTTGTGCCTGCCGTCCCGTGCCGCTACATCGGTTTCTACACGTGCAGCGAGTGCCTTGGAATATCTACTGCGACGAGAGCTGCCACCTCGAGCTCGATCAGCAGAGTCACATGGTGATGGGCGCGCTCGCCTGTCCGACGGCTCGTGCTCGCGATATCGCCGAGTCACTTCGCGCGCTCAAAGTGAAGCACGGTGTGCATCCGCGCCTCGAACTCAAATGGACGAAGGTCGCGCCGAAGAAGCTGGCGCTCTACAAGGACTACTTCAACTTCTTTCTCAACGAGCGTGATCTTCGATTTCGTGCCGTGGTGATTCAAAAGGATAGCATCGACCACGGTCGGCACGAGCAGACGCACGACGACTTCTATTACAAGATGTACTTCTTGCTGCTCGCGCACATGCCGCTACCCAGCAACGCTGAACAGTACATCTACCTCGACATCAAAGACACACGAAGTGCTGCGAAAGCGCGCAAGCTGCAACGCATCCTGTGTAACGACATCGACTGCGGCGTAGAGGTGATCAAACGCGTACAGCACATCCGTAGCGAGGAAGTGGAGCAAGCCCAGCTCGCAGATCTGTTGATCGGCGCGATTAGCTACGTGAACCGTGACCTCACCAACAGCGCGGCCAAGCGCGAGCTCATCACGCAGCTGACGAAGCACACGAGGTTGAGTCTTACGAAGACCACGCCCGTGCGGGCGTACAAGGTGAATCTGTTTAGGTGGAAGGCCTCGGAGAGTGCTTAGATGCACACTTGCGATACGACGTGGCTGCCGGCTCTTACGCTCTTCGAAGGTGAGATGCCTGCGTACGTGGATCGTCTCTACGTATCGTTCGTCCGCGACTTCGTGACGAACAAAGCGGCCTTCATGCGTCGGCTGGTGTTTATCCCAGGGCGCATCGACCCCGAGAGCGGCAAGCACGAAAAGTTTCTGCACCTCATCACTGAGAATCCGCAAGGTACGCAAGGCGAGGAAAGCCGGAACGTCGACATCTTTCGCTGCGAGCGTCTGGATTGGATCGTGCCCATGCTCGCCGAAGCGCCGAGCGGTCGGGTAAAGGTGTGGGCAGAAGACTCGCGCGGCGAGCTCCGTTTCGGCGTCGCATTGAGCGATTTCAGCTACGTCATCCACCTCGCAGATCGCCGCAAGTACGTGCAGCTCATCACTGCGTATTGCATCGAGTACCCGCGTCGCCGCGAGAAATTCTTAGATCTGTGGAAGCGGTTTTCGGTGCTGAAGTAGGGAGCCGAAAAGACTGAAGCCGCCACCTTGCGAGATGACGGCTCCGGAACTCCTTCTACCATGGGTAGATGAGCTACCTGACAGAGAATGCGTCCCGCATGCCAGCGCAAGTGCGCAACGTTGGTCGCTGCCACGGCTGCATGCGCGCCAACCTGGCGCAGGTCTACCCCGGCGCGTTGCCGATCGCAACGTGATCGCCAGCGGAGGTCGATGTCGACCGCTCACCCGCGCGACGGTACAAGCATTGAAGATGCGAGCGTCCAGGAGCGCAATGGGAGAATCTCGTAGGGAGATTCGCTCCCTGATTGAGCGCGCGGTTCATGTGCAGGTCAAGGCGCTCAAAGCACCTCGAGCGACCGCCTGGTCAAGGATCCCGCACAGCTGTTCTCCCTGGATGCGACCGCCCGTGACCTCATTGCGGTCGAGATGGAGTCCGGCGGTATCTACCGCACGAGGACGATGTCCGATGCTGACGATTCGCGGCGTGAGTGACATCGTCGGCTTGCAGCGTGCGGACCCTTCGTAGCTCACCCCCCATCGCCAGCGCAGGCGGGGTCGCCCGGTTGCCGCCAGCGCGTCCCGCGTCACCAGCCGGTGGGTGGTTCGCCCGGCCCGGAGGGGGGCGGCACGTAGCTCTTGCAGGTCCCGGTGGTGCCGCTGGCGTGATCGCAGCGCGCGGCCAGCAGCGTGCCGGCGGCCGCCCTGGTGCCGTCCTGCGTCATCAGCCCCGTGTCCGTCGCGCAACCCAGCGCGCACGTGGTCGCGGCCATCTCCTCACAGCTGTTCGCCGCTGCTGAATACTTGCGGGCCACGCCGTTCACCGGTTGCGAGCCGCAGTAACAGCCGATCGCGACCGTCGCGCAGTCGGCGTCGACCGAGCATGCGGCCAGCGCCGCGGGAGGTGCCTGGCAGCTGTAGGACAGCACCTCTTCCTCCTGGGGCTCGGAGCTGCATGTCCAGAGCAGGAGCCCGACCGCGCACGCAAGAACCATCTGCATAACTACACGAGGTCGATACGAAGTCTGGTGCGACATGGCGGGACGATAGCAGCTGCGAAGGACCGTGGCCAAGCAAGGTGTCCCTCAGCTTGCTTGTACATCGCCCGCTCCGACGGTGGATCGGGCCGGGTTTCTCCGGCGCGTCGTGACCACGCTCACAGCTCGCCCGCGCGGCTCGCCTCAGCGCACGATCTTCGCCCAGAAGTCCTGCACGCGCGCTGGCGAGATCGGCACGGCGGTCTTCAGCTCGGGCGCGAAGATCTGCACGCGGAGCTCCTCGATCAGCCAGCCGAGCTCGGCGAGCTCGTCGAGCGGGCGGCCCTTGGCCTGCAGCTCGTCACGCCTGGTCAGGTAGCTCTGCCAGAACGGGGCGACCTGCGCGGCCTTCTGCTGATCTTTCTGCGGATCGTGGGATTGCCGCGACAGCCGCACCTGGATGGCCTTGAGGTACCGGGCGATGTGGCCGAGCCGTGCGGCGGACGTGACGCGCATCAGATCGGGCGGGGCGAGGTGGGCCAGCTGGCTCTGGATGTCGTCGACGACGGCGCGCGGGACGCCCGGCTTGCCGGCCAGGGCCTTGAGCGCGAGGCGCACCTTGTCGAGCTCCTCGCCGAGCTCGACCGCGAGGAGACCCAGCTGGCCAAGGGTGCCCGGCAGCGCGCCCTGGCCCTCGGCCAGGCGCTCGAGGAAGCCGGGCTTGCTGCGAGGCACCTGCTCCGGGTCGGTCAGCCGGAACGCCTCGTCGAGGGCGCGCAGCACGATCTGGCGCCTGGGGGTCAGGGGCACGCCGGCCACGACGAGCGGTCCCCCCTGCGCGAGCGATCCCGGCAGCTGCGCCTCGAGCCTGGCGAGCGTGGTGCGGAGCTGCAGCAGGAACAGCCGGCGGAGGCCCTCGCGGGTGGCGGCGGCGGCGGCGGCCGGCGACTCGAGCAGGCGCACGTCGACGGCGGTCTCGGTGTCGACGAGGGCCGGGTAGGCGAGCAGCTTGTGACCGCCGACGTCGAGGGTGACCGAGGCCGGGAGCGCGTCGAGCTCCCAGGACAGAAGGCCGGTGCGCTCGTGGCGCTCGCGCGGCGCCGTGGCCCACAGCTGCTTCGCGCGGTGGCCGAGCGTGCGCTGGAGCTCGCCCAGATCGCGGCCCTGGCCGACGACCTTGTCGCGCTCGTCGACGACGCGGAAGCCGAGCGCCAGGTAGGCGGGCAGCGCGCGCAGATCCCAGGCATCGCGGGGCACCCGCTCGCCGGTGCGCTCGAAGATGGCGCGCTCGAGCGCGGGCAGCATCGCGCCGTCGAACGGGCGCAGGTGAGCGGCGAGCTCGAGGGCGAGCTGGTCGAGCGGCCCGACGGCAGCGAGGGCCTTGCGCAGCGGCTTGGGCAGCGCCTCGAGCAGGGCCACGAGCTTGGCCTCGTGCCAGCCGGGGATGGTCCACGCCAGCACCGCGGGATCGAGCTGCGGTAACAGCGCGAGGGGCACCGTGGCGGTGATGCCGTCGTCGTCCTCGGCCGGATCGAACCGGTACGCGAGGGCCAGCGTCGCGCCGCGCACGACGAGCTGATCGGGGTAGCGCTCGGGCGACAGCTCGTGGGCCTCGCCGAGCAGGATGTCGGCGAGCGACAGCGCGAGCACCGCCGGGTCCCGGGCCTCGGCGGCGCGGCGCCAGTCCTCGAACGTCTTGCCGCTGCACACGCTGTCGGGGAGGCGCTTGTCGAAGAACTGCCAGAGCTCGTACTCGTCCGCGAGCATGTCGCTGCGCCGGGCCTTGTCGCGCAGCCGCTGGACCTCGTCGAGGATCCGGCGGTTGTGCGCCATGAACGCGGCCTTGGTCGTGTACTCGTGGCGGACCAGCGCGTGGGTGATGAACATCGTGCGGCACACGGCCGGATCGAACCGCGCGTAGGCCACCTTGCGATCCTTGACGATGGGCAGGCCGTAGAGCGTGACCTGCTCCCTGGCCATGACCTGGCCCTGCTTCTGCTCCCAGTGCGGGTCGCCGTGGCTGCGCCGGCACAGCGACCCGGCGGCCTTCTCGATCCAGTCCGGATCGATCTTGGCGACGGATCGGGCGAACAGCTGCGAGGTCTCGACGAGCTCGGCGGCCATCACCCACGCCGGCGGCTTCCTGGCGAGCGCCGACGACGGGTGGATCACGAAGCGGGTCTGGCGGGCGCCGATGTAGACGCGCGCCTCGGGGTTCCACATGCCGATCTTGCTGAGCAGCCCGGGCAGCAGCGCCCGGTGGATCTGCTCGCCGGAGGCCGGCCGGTCGATCGGCGAAGTCCGATCGCGGGGGGTGGGGGCCCCGACGACTCTGCCGGTGGGGCGGGGGGCATGGCCCCCCGTGGGATCGTTGGGCCCGAAGTCCAGCTCGCGCATCACGCGGACGAGCTGCTCGTGGATGTCCTCCCACTCGCGCATCCGGTTGTACGACAGGAAGTTCTCGCGGCAGAGCTTGTGCATCTGGCTCCGCGAGCTGCGCGCGCGGGCCTCGTGCCAGAAGCTCCACAGCTTGAGGTAGCCCGCGAAGTCGCTGCCCTCTTCCTTGAACTTCCGGTGCGCCTCGTCGGCGCGCTGCTGCGCCGCCTGCGGCCGGTCGCGGGGGTCTTGCAGGCCGAGCGCGGCGGCGATGACCAGCACCTCGCGTAGCGCGCCCTCGTCGCGGCCGCCCAGGATCATCCGGCCCAGCCGCGGGTCGACGGGCAGCTTGCCCAGCTGATCGCCGGTCGGCGTCAGCCGGCCGGCGTCGTCGAGGGCCCCGAGCTCCTCGAGCACCCGGTAGCCCTCGGTGATCGCGCGCGATTGCGGCGGGTCGAGGAACGGGAAGCGCTCGATGTCGCCGAGCCGGAGCGCCTTCATGCGCAGGATCACCCCGGCGAGGCTGACCCGCTTGATCTCCGGATCGGTGTGGGCGGGCCGCGACTCGTAGTCCGCTTCCTCGTAGAGCCGGAAGCACACGCCGCTCTCGGTGCGCCCGCAGCGGCCCTTGCGCTGGTCGGCGCTGGCCTTCGAGATCGGCTCGATCAGGAGCTGTGAGACACCTGTGCGGACGCTGTAGCGGTTGACGCGGGCGACCCCCGCGTCGACGACGTACACGATCCCGGGGATGGTCAGCGAGGTCTCGGCGACGTTGGTCGCCAGCACCACCCGGCGCTGCGGCAGCCGCTGGAACACGCGCTGCTGCTCGGCCGCCGACAGCCGCGCATAGAGCGGCAGGATCACGGTGTGGGGCAGCGCGCGGTTCTCGAGCTCGCCCATCGCCTCGCGGATCTCGCGCTCGCCCGGCAGGAACACCAGCACGTCGTTGCGCGGATCCATCTCGGCGATCTCGTTGACCGTGTTGGCGACCGCGTCGGCGAGGTCCGCCTCGTCGTCGCGCGGCGGCCGGTAGAGCACGTCGACCGGGTAGGTCCGGCCCGAGACCTCGACCACGGGCGCGCCGCCGAAGAACGCGGCGAACCGGTCGGTCTCGAGAGTGGCCGAGCTGACGATGACGCGCAGCTCGGGCCGGCGCGGCAAGAGGCGCTGGAGGAAGCCGAGCAGGAAGTCGATGTTGAGGCTGCGCTCGTGGGCCTCGTCGATGATGATCGTGTCGTAGCCCCGCAGCAGCGGATCGCCCTGGATCTCGGCGAGCAAGATCCCGTCGGTCATGAACTTCACGTACGAGGTGTGCTTGACCTTGTCGTTGAACCGCACCTTGTAGCCGACCACGTCGCCCAGCTCGGTGTGGAGCTCCTGCGCCACGCGCGCCGCGACGCTGGTGGCCGCGATCCGCCGCGGCTGCGTGCAGCCGATCTGCCCGTTCACGCCCCGGCCCATCGCCAGGCACATCTTCGGCAGCTGCGTCGTCTTGCCCGAGCCGGTCTCGCCCGCGACGATGATGACGGGGTGGGCGTCGATCGCGTTGACGAGGTCGATGACCCGGGCCGTGATCGGCAGGTCCGGCGGGAACGCCACCCGCTCGCTGAGGCGCAGGCCCGGCCGCAGCGCGGGCGCCGCAGGCGCGGCTGGCCGACCGGCGAGAGCCGGGGAGGGCGGGGGCTGAGGGGGACGGTCCATACGTGGGGCAGCGGCCACGCCAGAAGCGGTGCGCGTGCATCGCGCAGGTTACAGGCGGTCCTCGACGAGGACCACGCATGCGCACGTGTTCTGACCAACTCGCCATACCCTCGACGGTGAGTGGCCAGCACGGTATCCTGCAAGCATCGGTCATGCTCGCATCGTCGGCTGAAACGGTCCCTGGACCGCTGCGCGCGCGAATCATCGCAGCGATGCGCCCCGAGCAGATCTGGTTGTTCGGCAGCCGGGCGAAGGGCGGCGCACGTCCCACGAGCGACTGGGACCTGCTCGTCGTCGTCTCCGACGACGCCACCGACGACGAGCTCGACCTCATGCACGCCTGGCAAGTCGTACGGGATCTCCGGATCCCGGCCGACGTGATCCCGGTACGCCGGAGCGAGTTCGAGGAGGCGCGCGACCACGCGGGGACGCTCGCTCGCACGGTGGTCGGCGAAGGTCTGCAGATCTATGACCGCTGATCCGGTGGTCGCGGGTTACCTCGCGGCGGCTGCGGACGACCTCGACGCTGCCCGGCGTCTTGCAGCGCCACCGGCGAACCGCCTCGCTGCCTATCACCTGCAGCAGGCTGCCGAGAAGCTCGTCGGGGCGCTCCTCGTGCACCGGAACATTCATCCGGGTGTCGAGCATCGCATCGATGTCCTGGTGTGCATGCTCGACCCATCGGATCCAGAGCCCTGTCTTCGCGAGCTCTTCGTCGCTGAACTCCTCGTGAAGTGAATCATCGAATCGAGCCGCAAGCTCGGGCGACAGCGCAGCGATGACGTCCGAGACCTCATGGTCGCCCAAGAGCCTTAGCAGCACGGCGTAAGCAATCATCCAATCCACCTCGCCACTCCTGTAGTCGTTGACGAGCTCCGGAAGGTCGGAGAATTGGAACATCACCTTACTCCTTTGCGCATCGCCAGGACGAGCCTGTCGGCAACATCCCACGCCTGATCATGCAGGTTCTTTGCGATGCCAGGATTGATCAGGCTATGCACGTCGGTTGCGGTCACGGCCATGGAGAAGCAGCGCTTTCGATGGGGAGCCTGGATCTCAATGCGGTCGGCGAACACGGTCGCGGTTCCTTGGCCCGGCAGGAACACCAGCACGTCGACCGGGTAGGTCCGGCCCGAGACCTCGACCACGGGCGCGCCGCCGAAGAGCGCGTACGTTACCGGCTGTCCTCGATGAGGACCACCGAACCTCCAGGCGCTGACACCACGCGACGTGGGAGTCGGGCAGACCCGAAGCGCCGTCACAGATCACATGTAGGACTACCGGATACGCGCCAGGCTGTCGCATCGACCGCACCCGCGGAGGCGACCAGGTCCTCGAGATGGCTGGGCAGACGGAAATCCGTGGCAACTCGCGGTGCCGGCGAGCGGAGACGTGGTCGCCGCGACCATTCTTTCGTCGCGTCAGATCGCCTATCCTCGGGAACGTCGGTGTGTGGCTTCACGTAGAAGTGGCCTAGCTCCGGGGGAGCTTCGATCAGTATGGCGGGGTCAGCGGCCATATCAGAGCGTTCGCATGATCTGGGAGGCGCACGTGCGTCGACCCGGAGCACGGTCGCACGCGCCGAGTACGATCTGCAGCTCCACGCGGTCTTGCTCCGGACCATGCGGGCGATGCTGCAGACCCAGCGCGTCCAGCGCGAGCAGGACCACCCGGCCCTGACGCCGATCGTCGACGAGCTCGACGCGGTCGAGCAGCAGATCGCGCAGCTCCCGTACAGCCCGGAGGACCGGCCGATGCTCGGCCTGGCGCACCGGCTCGGCTGCGGCGAGGACGAGATCGGCTTTCTGTGGACGGTCGTCGCGCTCGCGGTCAATCCCCGCATGCTGGTCCACGCGCGCGGCCTCGACGACACGGCGTCGCGCGGCCTGTCGGTCTCGCTGTACGGCCGGATCGCCAACCTCGAGGCCGATGCGGCCCGCGCGCTCGGCCTCGCGCTGCTGCCCGGCCACCCGACGTCGCGCAACGGCCTCTTGATCGCGGCACGCGGCGAGTGGGTGGCGTCGGCGCTGCCGTGGATGCCGGCCGCCGAGCTGATCCACTACCTCGCCGGAGCGCCGTCGGGCGTCGCCGTGCTGTCGCCGGTCCTGCCGCCGGCCGAAGGCGCGCTGCTCGACGAGGCGCAGCAGCGCGCGATGGCCGATATCCGCGCCGTGCTCGGCAACCGCCAGCCGCTGATCCTCTACATCGAGGGCGCCGAGCTGACCGGCCGCCGCACCGCGGTCGTGCTCGCGACCGGCGGCCCGGTGCTCGCGCTCGATCTCGCGAACCTGGGGCCGTCGCCGGACAGCCTGAGCGACGCGCTGGTCGCGCTGCGGCGCGAGGCCGCGCTGCGCGGCGCGGTCCCGCTGATCGCGGGGCTCGAGGAGCTGATGTCCGCGGAGGGCGGCAAGGATCCGCGGATGCGCATCCTCGCGCAGCACCTGAACCTCGGCGACGGGCCGATCGTCCTGGTCACGAGCTGGCGCGGGATCGACGTCGGCGCGCAGCTGCCGGCCGTGCGCGTCGAGTGGCCGATCCCCGACGTCGCGACCCGCGGCGAGCTGTGGCGCGAGCTCGCCGGCGCGACCGCCGACCACTCGGCCGGGTTCGATCTGCTCGCGCATCGCTTCCCGCTGGGCGCCGGCGCGATCCGCCGCGCGATCGCGAGCGCGCTCGTGCTCGCCGGCCGGCCGCCGGGCTCGCCGCTCACCCCGCCGGAGCTGCAGGCCGGCATCCGCCAGAACGTCGCCGAGCGGCTCGGCGGGCTCGCCGAGCGCGTCGTCATCAAGCAGACCTGGAGCGAGCTGATCCTCGCCGACGACGTCATGACCCGCGTCGTCGGCCTGGTCGGCCGCGTCCGCCACGCCCACATGGTGTACGAGCAGTGGGGCTACCGCGCGAAGATGCCGCGCGGCGTCGGAGTCGCGGCGCTGTTCTCGGGCCCGCCGGGCACCGGCAAGACGATGGTCGCGGGCCTCATCGCCAACGAGCTCGACCTCGAGCTGTACCAGGTGGATCTCAGCAAGGTGGTCTCGAAGTGGATCGGCGAGACCGAGAAGCAGCTGGCGAAGCTGTTCGACGCCGCCGAGGCCGGGCACGTGCTGCTCTTGTTCGACGAGGCCGACGCGCTGTTCGGCCAGCGCTCCACCGAGATGCGCGGAGCGATCGACCGCTACGCCAACCTCGAGGTCAACTTCCTGCTCCAGCGCATCGAGCGGTTCAACGGCATCGTCATCCTGACGACCAACCTCGACGCGAGCATCGACAAGGCGCTCAAGCGCCGGCTCGCCGCCCACGTGGTGTTCCAGCACCCCGACGATGACGAGCGCAAGCAGCTGTGGACGCAGCTGCTCGCCGCCGACGGCGCGCCGCTCGGCCGCGACATCGACACGCGGAAGCTGGCGCAGCTGTACCCGCAGATGACCGGGGCGAACATCCGCAACGCCGTGCTGTCTGCCGCGTTCCTCGCTGCCGCCGAGGGCCGCAACCGGATCGATCATGCGACGGTCGTGCAGGCCGCGCGCGGCGAATATCTTTCGATGGGCCACGTCCTGGCCGCGACCTCCGAGTTGTAACCCAGCGAGAACACCATGATCGGCCATGCCTACCGCCACGAAGCAGACGACGACCGCGCGCTCGACGCCCACGAGGCGCCGGTCGCTGAACAGGAAGCGCCGGACGCGGCCCGGGACCGCGGCCAGCACGGCCCGCAGTCGCTGGCCGACATCGGCTTTCACTACGACGGGCCGGCCGCCGAGGTGTCCGCGGACGCCGACGTCGGTCCGCCCGACCTCGATCAGCTGGCGCTCCACGGCGCGGCACCGGAGCCGTCTCACGTCGATCCCGCCGCGACGGCGGTCGCGCAGGCCGAGATCGAGACCGGCCAGGGCGCGGCGATCGGACCGAAGGAGGCACCTGCGGACGACGCCGGCGACGGGGGAGACCTCGAGACCGGCGCGGTCCACCACGGCGCACCGGCCGGAGCCAAGGCCGAGGCCGCCCCCGAGGCGCCGGGTCCCGGCGCGGCGACCGGGCACGACCAGGGCCACGCGAGCCACGCGCAGACCTGGCAGGACCGCGCGCGCGCCTACAACCAGAGCCACGGGCTGGTCGAGAAGTTCAACGCGGCGACCGGCAACGCGTGCGGCACCGGTGGCGAGGCCGATCCGAACGCCGTCGCGGCCTGGCAGACGGCGCACGGCGTCCACCCGGACGGGCGCATCGGGAAGGTCACGTTCGCCGCGGCGACCAAGCCGGCCGGGAAGGTGACACCGCACGGCGAGGTGGCGGCCAAGACCGAGGCCAAGACCGAGGCCAAGACCGAGGCCAAGCCGGCGGCCAAGATCGAGGCCAAGCCGGACGCCGCGATCGACACCGGGCGGCAGCAGAAGCTACGCGGCCAGTACGCCGCGGTGATGAAGCAGTTCGTCCGCGGGCAGATCGATCAGGCCGAGGCGGTCAAGAAGCTGGTCGCGTTCGACCAGAAGCTCAACGGCGGCACGCCCTCGCTGGAGGGCCTGATGCTGCTGCCGCTCCTGCTCGCCGATCTCCTGAAGGTCACGCTCGCGCGCGCGACCAGCTCCGCGCCGACTTCGCCTGCGAAGCCGACCGGTCCCACCGCTCCGGCCGCGCCGGCCGTGACGAAGGCGCCGGCGCAGACCCCCGCGGTCGACACCAAGCCGGCGGCCAAACCGGCGGCGGAACCGACGCAGGCCGCGCAGCCGACGCAGGCTGCCACCGGGCCCGCGATCTCGAAGGTCTATCACTTCAACGGGCTGCCCACCGTGCGCGCGTTCCTCCCGCCGGGCGGCGTCAAGGGCGCGGTGGACGTCTTCGCGTTCTTCCATGGCATGTATGCCCACCACGACGCCAAGAGCAAGGGCGTCGACGATCCGGAGCGCGAGTCGCACATGGCCCAGGCGGTCGCCGGCAGTGGCCGGAACCTGGTCGCGCTGTCGCCGGCAGCCGAGATGACGAAGGCGCAGTGGCCGCAGTGGGCCGCCTTGAACAAGAGCCACGGCTACGCGCAGATCGTCGAGCAGTCGCTGCGCCAGCTGTCGACCGACCTCGGCACGCCGCTGACGGCCGGCACGATCTCGCTCGCCGGGCACAGCGCCGGCGGCTCGGCGCTCGGCGAGGCGGCCGAGCAGCTCGGCGACGCGGTCCACGACGTCACGTTGCAGGACGGCGGCTACGGCAGCGAGGCGTTCCTGTCGTCCCACGAGAAGCTCGTGCACTGGCTGCTCACCGGCAAGGTGGACAAGACCGTCCGGGTCATCACCCACGGCGACCCGGACGTCGTCAGCGAGGGCAAGGTGCTCCGGAACTACCTGAACGTCGCCGCGATCCAGAAGGCGGCCGCCGCGGCGAGCTTCGCGGGCGTCACGGTGACCCTCGAGCCCGGCGACAAGGCCGCGCGATCGGTCGCCGGCATGACGCTCCACCACCGCTTGAACATCCACGGCCTGCCGGCCTCGCGCACCGTCTCGGTCTTCAACTTCAAGGGCGAGGGCCACTACGAGGTTCGCAACAAGACCATGGGCCACCTGATCCAGGAGGGCCCCCACACCGACTTCGCGACCTCGGGCGCGGCCGCGCCCAAGCAGGACGCGGCGCCGACCGGCGCTGCCCACGCGCAGGTCGACCCGAAGCCGCAGGCGACCACGACGCACGCCCAGGACGCCAAGGCCACGGACCCCAAGCCCACCACGAAGGCCGCCACGCCGGCGCAGCCCACGATCAGCGCGGCGGCGGCGACCGCGGATCTGGGCGATCTGGACGGCCTGGTCGCCGCGGCCCGCAACCCGCAGGTCAGCGCGGTGGCGCAGCACCTGCACGACCTGGCGACGAAGTTCGCGCAGCTCACCGAGGTCAAGGCGCTCGACAACAACGAGATCCAGGGCGACGGGCGGGCCGAGCTGGTCAAGGGGATCGCCGGGCTGCACGCGGAGATCGCGGCGCTCGATCGCTCGGGGCTCGAGCTGCCCAAGCTGGATCCGATCAAGAGCCGGATGTTCCGCGCGCTGCAGGAGATCTCGCCGTGGCACTCGCAGGGACGCAACGTCGATATCCTGGAGCGCGGCGAGAAGGAGCGCGCCCGCGCCCACGCCGGCGGGATCAAGACCCGGACCTGCAACGTCACCTCGCTGGCGATGGCGCTCGAGGGCCTCGGCAAGAGCGCCGCGGACTACGGCGGCAACCGCGACGTGGTGCTGGCGGTGGCCAAGGAGTTCCGTCCCGAGCTCAAGGCCGCGCAGCTCAAGGGCGGCGGCGGCAAGGACGACTGGGGCGTGCTCGAGTCGCTGCGCCTGCCTGACTTCATGGAGCTGGCCGCGATCGCCGAGCTCGCCAAGGGCAAGACCGACTCCCAGAGCATCATGTCCGCCGCCTCCGATGCGTTCGACAAGATCCTGATGATGAACTTCCTCGGCGAGCTGGCGACCCGGTTCGGCGCGTCCTCCGATCTCCGGTACTTCAGCTACGACGGCAAGCAGACCCACACCGTCGAGAAGAAGGGCAAGACCAAGGAAGTGGCCGGGACGGTGGAGGCCGGCAAGCTCGGCAGCGCGAGCAAGGATCAGCGGCACGATATCGACGTGCTGATCGACGCGCGCAACAAGGCCGAGAGCCTCGCAGGCGGCGACCCCAAGAAGCACGCCAGGGCGCAGAAGGAGTACGAGGCCTTGAAGGCCCAGTCGGCGAAGGCGCTGTCCGGAAAGGCCGCCGAGGCCAACGTGCCGCTGGAGGACTACAAGACCGCGGTCACCGAGCAGCTCGGCGCCGAGCTGGCCAGCGGCGCGGCGATCGAGACCCACGTCATCGGACACTTCGTCCGGCTGCGTGCGATCTACGCCGATCACGTGATCATCGACGATCCGGCGCAGGCCGGACGCGCGCACAAGAAGGTGCTGTGGGACGAGGCGCGCGCCCAGGGCATGTTCGACAAGCGCCTGGTGATCCGATGACCGCCGCCCCGTCGAGGCTGCCGGCGCTCGCCGTAGCAGGGCTGGTGTGGCTCGCCTGCCAGGCCGAGGCGCCCGCCAAGCCCGCACCTCCGCGCAAGGACCCGGCGGTCACGCAGCTCGAGGCCGTGTATGCGCCGATCGCGCAGATCGCCGCCGGGCCCAACCGCACGCGCCGCGCGTGTGCCGATCGGGACAAGCTCACCGCGGCGGTCACCGCCTTGCCGAAGCCGGCGCCCACCGGCGCGGCCGTCGATGGCGACACCTGGCACGCCTCGGTCGGCAGCCTGGGCCTGGCGCTGTCGAACCTCGTCGCCGCCTGCCAGTCACCCGACCTCAAGGTCCACCACATCTCGGGCGAGGTCGAGACCGCGGACGACTGCCTGAGCCATGTCGACACCGAGATCCAGGGCGTGCTCGACCAGGCCAAGCCGCGCGATCTGCTGCCCGCGATGAAGCGCTCCCAGACGGCGCTCAAGAGCCTGCTGCGCGAGCCGGGCAGCAAGCAGCTGTGCGCGCGGCGCGACGCGCTCGCCAAGCTGCTGGCCGGCCTGGTCGAGCCACCGCCGCACGCCAACACTCAGAAGTGGGAGCAAGCGCACGCCCTGGTGACGCGCAACCTCGACCAGATCAAGACCAACCGATGCCACGGACCGCGCGGCGCGGAGGTCGAGCTCGCCGATGCGATGACCCAGGTCCACGACGGCTTTTACCAGCTCGTGCTGCAGCTGCCGCCGCGCGCCGACTGATGCCGCGCCGGCGCCGTGGCGCGCTCCCGGGGCGCGGCGCGGACATGACACGCCCATGCCGGCAGGTTAGTGTTCAGGCATGCGTGACGAGAGGTTGCTGGCGCTCTTGATGATCATCGCGGTGGCGTGCAAGGGGGACGGCGGCACCGCCGCGCCGGGAACCGGGGGCAGCGCCGCCCCGGCCGGATCGGGAGCCGCGCGCCCGGCGCCCACGCCACCCGAAGCGGGGACCGCGAGCGCCGCGCCCGCGCCACCCGCGCCGGCCCCGCCCGCCCCGGCTCCGCTGGCCAAGGAGATCCGCGCGACGCTGGTCGAGGCCGCGGGCGGCAAGCCGGTGCTGCTCGCCCTGGACGCCAAGGGCCAGCTCGTCGCTCGCACCATCGACGGCGGCGTCACGCGCGTGCTGCTGGCGGGCCCGTACGGCGACGCCGCGCCCGATGCCGAGCGCGACCTCGTCTGGCTGCGCGACGACCACAAGCTCGACGTGCTCGATCTGCGCGGCAAGGCGCTCGCGCCGGTCACCGTGGTGACGTTCCCCGACAAGGCGATGGAGAAGCTGGGCCAGCACATCACCGAGCCGCCGACGTGGACGATGGACCGGTTCGTCAACGTGATGCTCGCCACGCCATGCGCCAAGGCAAGCGGGCTGCGGCTCGAGTGGGCGCACAACGGCGAGAGCACCGCCGACTGGGCCAAGGGGTTCCGCGCCGTCGGCAAGACCTGGTTCGCCGCCGAGGACAAGCGAGCCAAGCACGCGCTCGGGGCGGATCCGTACCCGTCCACGTCGAAGAAGCGCAAGGTCCCGCGCAACGTCGGCACCTGCCAGGCCGACGCCAAGGAAGAAGCCGGCAAGCACCTGTGCGGCGAGGCGATGCCGTTCGGCGCCACCGGTGCCGAGCTGGTGACCACCGGCGCCAGCGCCGACCGCTGCCCGGCGGCGCAGTGCGGGCTCTACGATCCCAAGACCAAGAAGTTCTCGGCCGTCCCCGGCCTCGATGCCTCCGATGAAGCCGCGCCGAGCTGCGGGCCGTTCCTGTTCGACAGCGCCGGCACCTCGTTCCTCGTCAAGGATCAGGCCTGCGGTCCCGATCTCGCGTGCAGCTCGGTCGGCCGGCTCGCGATCGGCTGGCTCGAAGGCAACCGCGCGCTCGGCAAGTGAGCCGCGTCGACTTCGGTGGATCGGCGCGACATACTGCGTGCATGCGAGCGATCTCGATGTGCATGCTCGGCCTGGCCCTGATCGGGGGCGTGGCGCACGCCGACAAGGCCAAGGCGCGCGACTGCTCGAAGGCGGCGACGCGCAAGGTGCGGGCGGACGCCGACAAGGCCGTGCGCGCGAAGGACTATCCCGGGGCGATCGCGCTGCTCGAGCCGTTCCTCCGTGACTGCAGCGGCGGCCAGGGCCAGGGCCAGGGCCAGGGCCAGGGCCAGGGCCAGGGCCAGGGCCAGGGCCAAGGGATGACCGACCGCGCCTGGCTCGCCAGCGACCTCGCGGTCGCCTACGAGAAGAACGGCCAGTACGTCGAGTGCGAGCGGGTCCTGGCCCCGCTCTCGCATCCGAAGTCGGGGCTGCAGGAATCGGCCAGCGACAAGCTGGTCAAGGCGATCGACCACAACCTCGACCGGTGCAGCAAGGCGCTCGATGCCAGGTACGCGGCGCTCAAGGCGGGCGGCTGCACGCTGACGATCGACCACGCGATCGCGACCGCGGCCGCGCCGGCGGCGCTGGTCCCCAAGGGCGCCACGGCGGCCTGCGTGGCGCTGGTCCGCGGCAAGGCCTCGCCGAAGGCCCCGGACGACGATCCCGAGAGCCGCGACGTGGTCTGCCCGGCCGTGGCCCTGATCTGGAAGGGCGCCAAGCCCGCGCTCGAGCGCCAGGAGCTGGCGTCCGGCGGCAGCGGCCCGCTCGGCGACGACTCGGTCTGCTGCAACCTGTCGTCGATCGCGGCCGGCACGATGGCCGGCAAGACCCTCGTCCGCCTCCGCGGTCAGGGCCGCGACTGCAGCGGCGGCACCGCCGACACCGCGAGCGACGTGTTCTACGAATGGAACGGCACGACGCTGAGCTCGACGCTCGACGCCTCGGTCGGCTTCCACTGACGGACAGCTTCGCCTCGAGATTCGGCTCCTCAGGCAAATCTGTGGGCGATCGGTCATCCCGCGGCGTGGTCAGGACGCATACGCTGGTCGCGACCCGGTTCACTGCCTCGAACCTGCGTTCGGCGTCGGCGCGCTCGGCCTGCTCTCGCTGCCCGAGACCTTCGGGGTCGACCTCGACTTTCAGGAGGTCGACGACCCCGCGCTGCGGGAGGGTGCACCGCGGCGCTGAAGGCGTGCGGCGAGCCGCGCTCAGGGCAGGTGCATGTCGTTTGGACCGGGGCGCAACCGGGCACGGAAGTACGAGCCGACGGCTGAGGGCAGCAAGGGCAGCGCCTTCGCGTGCGCCATGACCGGGCTCGAGCCAGCGGCGAGGTTGCCGCGGACGGCCTTGTCGTGGCTGAGCGCCTCGGGCGTGTAGTAGTTGCCGAGCCAGCTCCAGCTCCGGCCCGGGCCGGCGCGGCCGAGCGCGCCATCGGCCGGGTTGTAACCGGGATCAGCACCGCCCGAGACGGTGACCAGCAGGTCGTCGGACAAGGACTCGAACAGCTTCGTCTCCGTCATGGTCGTTGGCATGGTTGGTTCCGGCGACCAAGTGCAGCGCACGTACCATGGTGGACGCGTCGTGCAATCCACGGCTTGGCGACGGACGGTCACGAGCCGAGTACACCGCAGTAGACAGGCTGCGCACCGCGCGAGGCGAGCGGTCACGGCAACCAGCACGGGCGCGCGCCGAGGCCGGCCCGGCCGGCGGCGACGTCACCGGCAGCGAGGCCTATCACGACTGGGGCCAGAACCCGTGGGTCGCCGCCGACAAGGACCACCTCTCGACGTTTGCCGCCGACAAGGGCAACGGCAACAACTTCTACATCGACTCGCTGTCGGCCGCAAAGTCTTCCAGGAGCAGCTCGGCTCCACGCTCGAGGTCGTCGCCAAGGACGTCAAGCTCCAGGTCGACGTCGATCCGGCGCTGGGGTCGCGCTATCGCCTGGTCGGGTACGAGAACCGCGACGTCAAGGACGACGACTTCCGCAACGACAAGGTCGACGCGGGCGAGGTCGGCGCCGGTCACCAGGTCACCGCGCTCTACGAGATCGAGCTGGCCGCCAAGGCCAAGCTCACCAACGCCCCGCTCGGCGGCGTTCGCATCCGCCACAAGCAGCCGCGCGGCGAGAAGGCGACCGAGGCCGCGTTCCCGATGGTCGGCGGCGCGTCGGCGGCGTTCGCCAGCGCGCCGTCGGACCTGCGCTTCGCGTTCGCGGTCGCCGCGTTCGCCGACGTGCTCCGCAACGGCCAGGACGCCGAGCACTGGTCGCTGCCGCAGATCCGCGATCTCGCGAAGGCCGCCGCCGGCGACGACACCGATCGCAAGGAGCTGGTCGGCCTGATCGATCGCGCGATCAAGCTGCGCAGCCCCGACCGCCACGCCCGCCGGTGACGATCCGGCGCCTGGCGGGACCGGCGAGAACCTGCCCGATGATCCGACCTGCGGCACCGCGACCAACCAATGCCGCGTGCCGACGGTGATGGCACCGACCCAGACTGGTAGCGCGTACAATGACGGGACCTCTCCGATCTCGGCTCGCCAAAGCCGCGCATGCCGCCCTGGCAGGCCATGCATCAGAAGCTCGGTCATCATCGCCTTCTGACCTCCGTCATCGAGCCCGAGATCGCGACAGATTCCTTTTGCCGGTCACGTGTAAGCAGGTCGTGAGCACCTCCGCGAGCGGCACCTTGCGCGAAGCCGCGGCTGCCTCGACCAGCTGATCGCTGACGCGCTTGTCCGCGACTTGCACCTCGTAACGCCCTGCGATCGCCAGCAGATCATTGCGATTGAGAAGTTCAAGAACCTGTCGCTTCGTCGGTATGCCTCAACCTCATGCGCGGTCAGCGAACGGTTACGAGCTCGTGCCCCTTCGTCCTCCCCGTGTGCGCGTTATGTCGAGGCTACCGCGGCCGATCACTCCGGATCCAGGGACCGCTCACGAAACCGTGTAGCCGACCGTGCCTCCGGGACGAGGAGGGCGCCGTGATTGAGCTCGTGGTTTCACCGAGCGTGGCCATGGCGCGCGGGCTCGCAGTCGCAGCTACCGCTCCGCGCGCCGCTTGCGCGACGAAGACACCCATCGCTATGGTCCACGCGATGAGTGAGACGGATGGGACTCGGGCGATAGGTCGATCCGCTGCTCAGCAAGCGAGCGAACCATCGGCGCACGCAGCCCGTGGCGGCACCGCGGGGAAGGCCACCCTCACCGAGAACCTCACATCGCAAGATGCCGCGAACGCGCTCGACGTCACCCTCGACACCTTGCCGCTCCAGACGGCGGCGCTGTCCCGCGCGGTCGCGGCCGTGGACTTCACGGCCGCGTGGTGTGCCGCCCACGACCTGCGGCAGACGATCGAATATGCCGAGCGCCTGGTAACAGCTCCGAGAACATCGACGAGCGTGGACGCGATCCGCCGGCTGAGCGATGTGCGAGTGGTCGCCCACCCGCTGCTCGAGATCGCACCGGATCCCAGTCCCGATGCGATCCGCGAGCGGACGTCGACGAACCAGCACGCAGGTCATGGCCTGTGGAAAGCAGAAGAGCAGCGCTGGAAGACAGCGCGTGGTGCGACCTCCGGGGCGCCTCATACTACTGCACCGCTCAGGACTGCACGCGATCCGGAGACGCGGCCAGCGGCGTCGGCCAACCCGAGCGACGTCACGACCCCGGGTGCCGCGGCGAAGCCTCTTCCGCGACTTGATCTCGCTCCACCAGGCGGTCGCGCCAGCCGTACGACGCAAGAACGAGGCGTGGCAGTCGAACCCGCGGCCATGCAGCAACCGGCGCTAGGTGCAGCAGGCGGCATGTGGGAACACACGTTCGGAGAGGCGTCGACGCCGGTCGGCAAGCTTGGCCGCGTTCAGGCGCCCAAGGGCGTTTATCTGCGTGTACAACCGGCGCCAGGAGCGACCAGCCCGGGCGCACCGGTCCCGTTCAACGGCCTCGTGTACGTCGAGCGCCGCACCACCCAGGGCCACGCCAACGAACGCTGGTGCTACGTCATCGCGACGGAGGCAGGCGCCGCCGGGTTCTGCGAGGAACGTTACCTCGCGATCGATCCTCCCGAGCCGACCGCGACGCTGCGCCGGACGGCCGGAGGCGAGCGACTGGCAGCGATCGCCGAGGCGGCCTACGGCCCGGCGACAGGCGAGAACAACGCACGCCTGTATGTGCAGGCGCTCTACCTCGCGAACCGTGATCGCGCCGGCGTGGCGCTCGACCACGTCGATCTCGGCTTCCAGGATCGCGCGCTGCGCGGCGACGAGGAAGAACAGACGCTCCTGATCTACAAGGGCGCCAAGGTGATCGCGGGCGACTCGATCTGGATCCCGAGCAAGCCGTTCATCGAGCAGCTGAAGGCCGCAGGCGCGGTGACGGGCGGTTCCACGGCCATCACGGAGGCCTGGAACACGGCGAAGGGCGCCGTGAGTGGCGTCATCGATGGCGCGAAGTACGTCGCCGGCTTCATCGGCGGGCTGCTCGAAGGCGCTTACAACGCCATCGCCGATCTGTTCAAGGGCGCCGTCGACATGGTCGAGGCGGTGCTCAAGGTCATCTGGAACCTCATCACCGGCCACCCCGGGCTCATCAAGGACATGTTGATGGGCTGGGTCGACAAGATGAAGCTCGCCTGGGAACACCGCGGCGAGATCGCGGACGAGCTCCTGAAGAAGTGGAACGCCGACAACCCGTGGGACCGCGGCCTCTTCCAGGGCGACGTGCTCGGCTGGGTGATGATGACCGTGCTGCTGATCCTCGTCACGATGGGCGAGGACGCACCGGCCGCCCTGGGCGGGATCGCGATGCGGTGGCCCCAGCTCGTCAAGCTGCTCAAGGCGGTCGATACGCTCGGAGACGTGACGACGTACCTCGGCGCAGCAGCCAAGGCCGTCCAGGTCCCCGGCAAGGCGATCCGCTTCGTCGCCGGCAAGCTTGGCAAGGCGGAACGCGCCGCCGAGCACGTGGCCGAAGACGTCGGCAAGGACGTCGGTCGCGCAGGCAAGAAGGCCGAAGATGCCGCCGAGCAGGCTGCCGACACGGCAGGCAAGGGATCGCGAAAGGCGAAGAAGAAGGCTGCGGAATTCATCACGATCGCTGGTTACGCTCAGCACCCGAGGATGTATCCGTGGCTCAAGAACGCGGACGGCGCAGTACGCTCGATCGATGAGGCAGTCGAGATCGCGCGAATACACGGCGTCGAGATCCCCGACGACATCTTGCTCAAGAAAGTAAGGGGCAAGATGCTGCCAGACAACACGTACGCTCAATATTTCTCCCACTACGGCACTGATCCCAACAAGATGGTCCGATGGGAGGAGTTCTATGACAAACACCTTGATGGACTGGTCGTTCTTATCAAGGAGAATGTATTTCAGAGCGATGAAGCCATCGTCGCAATCCTCGCGCACGAGATGCATGAATTGAGCGAGCTACGACGAATCTTCGAGGAATCTGGCGGCGCCCTCAGCAGGCGAAAACTGTACAACCTGATCAATCCAGGTATCGCAAGAAACCTGCACGATCAAGCATGGGATGTCGCCGACAGGCTCGTCCTTGCGATGCGCAAAGGAGCAAAGTAATGTTCCTTTTATCTGATCTCCCGGAACTTGTCAGCGACTACGAGAATCGCGAGATTACGTGGATGCTCGCGTCCTCCGTTCTGCTGAGACTCCTTGGCGATCACGAAGTCGAGGAAGTCATGGAAGGTCTCTCACCGGAGCTTGCGACACGATTCGCCGGGTCGCTTCACGAAGACTTTGGTGACGAAACGCTTGCCAGGACGGGGCTCTGGATCGACAACGCTGGCGGCGAGCCACCGAATCGTGACCAGATTGTCGCCAGCATTCGGCGCTGGATAGAGCAGCAACGTCGGTGAGTGAGGACTTCGCCGAAGAAGCTGGAGAGCACCTGTGGCTGGTAGTTCAGGCAATGCCAAAACGTAAGAGCTGACGATGAGCATACATTGGGTGCCAGCATATGGTGAACACCAGCTACCCTTCATGCGCGGCCAGTCGCGCGCTGCGTGGCGAGTTCGGCTCCTGCCCGAAGTGCAACGGAGAGCTGCGGGCCTATTTTCACGTCTTCCAGCCGCAGACGGGGACGGGGAACTTCTGGGTCTGGTGTGGTACGTATGGTCTGTACACTACCTTGCCAAGAGTGAAGCCGACGCAAGTATTTCCCGACCGTTTGCAGATGTTCCTCGTGGCGAGTTCGGCGCTCTCGAGCCGAATGCCGAAGATCGATTTTGGACCGGCTTGAGCGCATGTGGAGCGATGGGCGCCTGCGTCCACCGGGGAGCGTGCACGACAAGCATGAGCTTGGAGAGGCACCCCCGCGGCTCGCGTGTAAGGCACCGCCGCAGCCGGCGTTGTACAAACTCGCGCGATCCAGCTGCGAAGCCCCGATGGCCACGCCTCGCGCTGATCGCGGTCACAGCACGCAGACGGGCACAGCACTCCGAAATGCCTCTCGTCTTGGTCCGGAATCGCTCAGAGTCATCGAGTCAGCACCGCAACTCGCTGGATGGTGCCTGGAGTCGACGCCCGCCTGCGATAAACGCAAGGTTGCACCCCAGCAACTCAACGAGAGCAGCACCGTTGCGATTACAGCCAGTATCGGATACTCAATAACAAGATCTACAACATAATTATTCCAGCTATCAGAGACGATCAGCAAGACCAACAACGAAACAGCCAGCAAAGGTGTTCGGAATAGTGTTTGGCTCACCGAGATCTCTGGAAATGCATCTCGAACCTGCAAGAAGACCCACACGAGCACAGGCACCACGATCGCAGCGCGGATCAGGTCCCCCCCCAAGGCAGAGCAGATCGTCGGCTATTTGTCATTCCAGTGCTCCCCTTCAAACCATGATATAAGAACGGAGCGCTGACCTCAAGCACAATGAATTGCGCTACAGCACGCGGACAGGCGCGGTGCGCGCGTTGACCAGCGCGGGCTTGTCGGCGCCGCGCTTGCGCAGCTTGCCGATCCGCACCCAGTAGGTCTGGCCGCGCCGCAGCTGCCAGCGCTCGTCGGACGCCCGCATGTCCTGGCCGCCGTAGCTCGGCCGCTCGCCGGGCAGGTTCATCAGCGCGACCGCCGGGCTGCCGAGCTGATCGGCGACCAGCCAGCCGTCACCGTCGGCGACCGGCGACGGACCGACGATCTGGAAGTACACCGCGTCGTGGTCGCGCGCGACGCTGATGGTGCGCGCGCCGCTCGGCAGGTCGCCGGTGGCGATCGCGTGGGTCGGCAGCGGCGACGGCGGCTCCTTGAGATCACTCGGCGGGGCCGGCGGCAGCGGCTGCACCGCGTCGGGCTTCCAGAACCACCGGCGCTCGGCGTCGAGCTGCCACGCACCGCCGGCCGCGATCCGGTCGCCCTCCTTGGCCTTGTCGCCGACCGCGATCCGGATCCCGAGCGTGGCGTTGCCCTCGGTGTCGTCGACGAGCCACACGTAGGGCGACTTCACCAGGCCGGCGTCGGTCGCCCCCCCCGGCGCACCGCCCAGCGCAACGCCAGCGTCCGTCGGTACCCCGCCGGCGTCCGTCGGCGCAGCCCCCGGCGGGACGCCTGCGCCGGCCGGCGTGGGTGCCCGGCCGGGAACCAGCAGCGCCGGGCCGACGCGGCCGTACACCACGCCGTGCTGACCGCGCCGCCCGAGCAGCTGCGCGCGGTCGATCACCGCTTGCCACGCCGGGATCGCCCCGAGCTCGGCGATCACGCGCCCCGGATCCGGAACCTCGGGCTCATCGGACTTCGCCCGCGCATCGGGTTCGCCCCCGGCGACCGCGGCGTCGGAGCTGTTCGGCATGGCCGGCGGTCCGATCGCGTCGTTTGCGGTTGGCCCGGTTGGATCGACCGGTGCGCCGCTGGCCGAGCCCGTGCCGCCGGTGTCCCCGCCCTGGCAGGCGGCGCACGCGACGAGCGCGCCGAACGCGAGGAGCGCGCCGACCGAGCTCACCATGCCAGCGTGCCGGCCACGCCTAGCCCGCCGCGAGCGCGCGCGCGGCGTTGAGCGCGCGGGGCAGCCCGAACGGGCTCGCGCGCAGCTGCAAGATCAGGAAGTCGCCCTCGGTCGACAGCCCCGACACGTTGACGACCGGCGTCAGCGTGCCGAGCAGCGCGCGCACGCGATCGTTCTCGGCGAACTTGGGGTTCTGCATCAGGTCGACCACGATGACGTCGTCGTGGGCCTCGACGAGCACCGCCGGCCGCTTCGGCATGAACTTGGCGAGGTTGCCGGGCTTGCTGAGATCGAGCGCGCCCGACTTGATGAGGCCCGCGACCGGGGTGAACGACTCGCCGAGCACCTTCATCGTCACGTCGGACAGCCGCAGCGTCACCTTGAACTGGGTCTCGTTCACCTCGATCAGATCGACGCGGATCGACGCGGCCGCCCGCACGGTCGTGCCCATCAGATCGATCGTCGCGCCGAGGCCGATCGCCGGGGGCCGCGGCGTGATGGTCACGTCCTGCGGCGCCTTCTTCGAGGGCGGCGTGTTCGCGATGAACCAGCGAAGCGCGTCGAGTGGCACCGCGATCCGCATGCCCAGCGCATGACGCGCCATGCTGAGCATGGTGGTGGGGTTTCGGACCATGAAGCGACCTGCAGAACGCAGCGCGGCGCGGAGCGGGAGTGCCATTCCTCGATCGTATAGCAGCGCGCCTCGGCGCCGTCGCGCAGGCCAGCCCGGGATCAACGATCAAAGCGACATCGTGGGGTCGGATCCACGTCAAAACTGCACGACGCGCAGCGGCGAAGCGAGCAGCGTGCCGGCGACCGGCGACCCGGCGACGACGGTGCCGAACACCACGCCCGGCGGGGCGCCGTCCGGCAGCCGAACGCGGCGCAGCGGATCACCGGTGCGTGGATCGAGCACCACGACCTCACGCAGCCCCGGGCCGTAGGCCACGACGAGCGGGCTCCCGGCGGGACCGCCGGCGACGGGCGGCGTGACCGGTGCCGGCAGCGCGTAGTCGTTGCGTGCCCGCAGGCCACCGGCGAGCTCGTACAGCGTGAGCTGCCAGCTGTCGCCGAGCGGTGGCGGCGGCGGGATCGGGGTCGACATCGGCGCCGGCGTGTTGAGCTCGCCGCGCAAGATCTGGAGCGGCCGCCGGAGCAGCTGGCCGAGGGTCGGCGGTGGGGTCGGTGGCTCCGGCCCCGGGATCGGGCCGCCCGGCGTATGGCCGGTCACGACGTCTCCGGCGGCGTGCCAGGCCAGGCCCAGGCCCGGCAGCCCGACGATCGCCGCGGTGCGCGCGTCGATCCGGAACGCGTCGCCGTCCTCGAGCGCGACCAGCACACCGTCGCCGGACGGCGCGAGCGCGCGGACCACGCCGGCGACCGCGACCGACCACACCGGCAGGAGGCCGCCGATGCCGAGCCGCGCGACCACGCGGCCGCGCTCGGCGATGACCACCAGCGTCGCGTCGTCGAGCGTGACGATCGCGACCCGCACCATCGCGCCGTCGTCGCTCGCGACGTGACCGCGCTCCCGGCCATCGCGCGCGTCGAGCACGGTGATCCGGCCGGCGTCGTGGACGACGACGACGTCGCCGCCCGCGACCACCGCGTCGACGTTGGTGGTGGCAACCTCCCAGCGCGCCGCGCCGTCGCGGCTGGTCGCGCGCACCGTGGCCCGCGCAGCTTCGACCGGTACCGCCCGCCCCGCCGAGGACCCCCGATCGTCGCCGCGTGGCACACCGGCAGCGCTCGCATCGGACGCGTCCCGCCGCGCGCCGCACACCACGACGTCGCGCGCCACCGCGATCCCGACCGGCGTCCCGGGGCCGCAGCCGTCGACGCGCTGCCAGCGCCAGCGCTTCGCGGCGAGGTCCGCGCACACCACCGCGGCGCGCTCACCGTCGCGCCCGTCGCGCGGGACGCCCCCCGCCCCGCCGGCAGCTCCGCCGGGATCGGCCCCCGAGCTCTCGCTTCGCTCATCGATCGCGATCGCATAGACCGCGGCGCCGTCGCGCGGATCGATCGCGAGGCCGGTCACCGCGTGCATGCCGGTGTCGGGCAGGGCGACCGCGCCGGCGAGGTCGAGCGAGACCACCGGCGGCAGGTCGCGCAGCTCGGCGTCGACGGCGACCCCGCGGCGCCGGGGCGGCAGCCGCAAGCGCCGGCGCCACGGCGGCGGCAGCCCGCGGCGATGCACGACCTCACCCGGCGAACCGAGCCAGCTGGTGACGAGCAGCGAGGTCTCGCCGAGCACCGCGCCCATCGCGGCGAGCGGCACGTAGGCGCGGACGCCCGCGCGGTCGAGCAGCACCGCGGTCAGCGGCGTCGCGCGCACCAGCCGGCGCTCGCCGCGCGACGCGAGCAGCTCCCCGAGCGGCGGCAGGCCGAGCGGCTCGGCGACCCCGGCCAGATCGCGGGCATGGCGCGCGACCCCGGCCGCGCCGGCGATCTCGATCCGGTCCGAGCCGTCGCGCGCCGGCCACCACCCGGCGATGCCGTCGACCCGCCCGGTGACCTGGCCGGTCGCGCGCGCGATCGCGACCAGCGATGGCCCCGCCGGCCCGGCCTCGGTGACCACGATCGTCGCGCGATCGCACGCGTCGATCGCGATGATCGCGCTCATCGGCACCGCCCAGGTGACCGCCGGCGCGCCCTTGACCTCGGCGATCCGCAGCAGCCTGCCGTCGATGCCGACCGCGAACAGCTCGCGCCCCGCGTCCCCGCAGCTCGCGAGGATCGACTCCGCGGGCGCGCCGCGCGGCAGCCTGACCTGCGCCAGCTCGTCGCCGGTCGCCGCGTCGAGGATGATCGACACGCCGGCCCCGCTCACCACGACCCGCTCCTCGGTGAACGCGAGGAACGGCGCGGCCGTGGTCCACCGCGGCTTGCCGTCGAGCCCGAGCGCGCGCGTCCCGTTGACGTCGGCACACACGATCGCCTCGGCGGTCACGCCGACCACCGGCGCGGCGCAGATCGCCCGGTCGCGCCACACCACGCGGCCGCGGTCGATGTCGACGAGCTCGACCGCGACCTGACCGCCCTCGGAGCCATGGACGACCGCGCGCGCCGGCCCGTCGCCCGGCACGACCAGCATCGTCGCGAGGTGGAGCGGCGCGAGCCCGCCTCCGGAGCCGGCGGCACCTTCCGGCCCGGCGATCCCGAGGTCGACGATCGGCTGCGGCGCCTGGCTGCGGCCCAGCCGGCCGACGACCGCGCCGAGCGGAAACCCACCCGGCGCAGGCGCAACCACCCACGTCACCGGCGGCGCGTCGTGGCCATCAGCGCCATCCCCGGCCGGAGTCGCTGGCGCACAGGCGACGAGCGCCAGCAGCACGACCCAGCGGTCCACCGGCGAACCGTATCACGAGCGCAGCGGGCCGCTGTCGTTCACCGGTGCCGACGATCGGCGCGGACCGAAGTTGGAAACGCGAGCCCTATTTGGCCAAAACTCCACCCAGATCGATGTTTTGGCCAAATAGCATCACTATCCAGCCAAAACCTTGCCTCCTGCCAAGGTTTCGGCCAAATAGATCAGGATGAGCCTTGCCGGACGAGGACGCGAGCGCGGGGTGCTCGCGCAGGCGATGGCCTCCCCCGAGGCCGAGCTGATCGCGATCTATGGCCGCCGGCGGGTGGGCAAGACCTACATGATCCGCGAGGTGCTGGGCGACGCGATCTGCTTCGAGTTGACGGCCGTGTACGGCGCATCCGTTCGCGACCAGCTCGCAAACTTCGCCACCTCGCTCGCTGCCACCCGCGGCACGGAGCTCGAGCCTCCCTCCGACTGGCGGTCCGCGTTCGAACAGCTCGCAACAGCCCTGAAACGCCGCTCCGCGCGAAAGCGGGTGATCTTCTTTGACGAGATTCCTTGGCTGTCCTCGCGTCGTTCGGGCTTCCTTCCTGCCTTCGAACACTTCTGGAACTCCTGGGCGGTGAAGCAGCCCGATCTGGTGGTGGTCGTGTGCGGCTCAGCCGCCGCATGGATGGTCCAGCAACTCCTGAGCGCGCGAGGCGGGCTCCACAACCGCGTCACGCGCCGGATCCGGCTGGAGGCCTTCACGCTCCTGGAGACCGAGCAGTACTTCGCGTCGCGATCGATGAGCCTCGGTCGTTACCAGATCCTCGAGCTCTATGCCGCCCTCGGAGGAGTCCCCTACTATCTCAAGCAGGTCGAGCGCGGCGACGCCGCCGGCATCGCGATCGACCGGACCTGCTTCGCCCGCGACGGACCGCTGCGTGACGAGTTCGCGAAGCTCTATGCGTCGCTGTTCGAGCACTCCGACCGACATGTTCGGATCGTCAGGGCCCTGGGTGCCAAGCCCCGAGGGCTGACCCGCAACGAGCTCATCGCGGCCACCGGGCTGACCTCCGGCGGTGGGACCAGTCGCGTCATCGACGAGCTCGAGGAATCCGGCTTCCTCCTGCGTACCCCTCAGCTCGGCCGTCCCATCAAGGACGCCGTGGTCCGCCTGATCGACGAGTACTCGCTGTTCTACCTCAAGTGGATCGAGGGTCACCGCGGACGTGCCGACAACGTCTGGATCAACAAGCGCGGCTCGCCCGCGTGGCGTGCGTGGAGCGGCTACGCGTTCGAAGGCATCTGCCTCAAGCACATCGCATCGCTGAAACGCGCGCTCGGGATCGAGGCGGTCGAGACGACGGAGCACGCGTGGCGCCATCGCCCGATCGATCGAGACGACCGCGGCGCACAGATCGATCTCGTCATCGATCGTCGAGATGCGGTCATCAACCTCTGTGAGATGAAGTTCTCGGATGGTGAATTCACGATCGACAAGAGCTATGCAGGCGAGCTGCGTCACAAGCGGGACACGTTCCGGCGCGTCACGGGCTCCCGCAAGACGCTGCTCGTCACGATGCTCACCACGCACGGGCTGCGGGACAACCAGTACGCAAAAGAGCTCGTGGACACGTCACTGACGATGGACGCGCTGTTCACGGCGTGATCGTCGACCGCGTGAAGCGCTGCCGTGCTTCAGGCTGCAAATACAAGCTCTATTCAGCCAAACATTGCGTTCGCATTGCACGGTCCATTCACGCTCGACAAGCACCACGCAGGCGAGCCGCGCGCGTGCCCTGGCTCGAAGCTCACTCGTCGGTCGCGACGACGCGCAGGTCACGGACGTTGCGCAAGGCGTATCGCTTGCCCTCGCGGACGAGCTCGCCCCGGCATCGCAGGATGGTGCGCTCCGCCATCGCCTGCATGGTCGCGGTCCACGCTTCGCCTCCGACGCTGAGGTGGATCTGACGGGTCCGACCGTCCACCGCGCCGAGCACCACGGCGTCTCCGAACAGCTCGTCCCCGGGCCGGTTCACCTTCACGACCGGGCCCTCGACCTCGAAGTCCTCGACGGGAGTTCGTTCGCGGAGGACGCGGCCCGCCTCGCGGATCACCTCCAGCGAATCGGGCGCGAGCTCGTGCACCGCGGCCGGCGGGTCGCGAGGTGGGCGCGATGACGCCCACCCGATGCGCACCTCGAGCTGCGTGACCGAGGAACATTCGCGGACGAGCGCGAGCGCTTCGCAGAAGTCGGCGCTGATGCCAGCGTCGACGCCGTCCTCGAACGCCGAGAGGTCCCCCGTCGAGACGCCGAGCTCCGCGGCGCGCCGTACGGCCGTGAGGGCGGTCCCGAGGGTCCGCGTGACCCGCCGGTTGAACGGCTCGTCCTCGTCCGCCAACCCGAGCGCCGGCGAAACCAGGGCAGGGGGCACCGGGGCCAGCAGCGTCAACACGAAGCTGCCGCGCTCGGTCTGGCCGAGGCTGAGCTCGTCGAGGTAGCGCGTCGCCTGCTGCGGCTTCCTGGACGCCCAGGCCCGACGTGGCTCGACCGTCGAACAGGCGGCCGCCAGCATCATGCTCCTCGCCGCGGCTGCGATGTGTGCACCGTCGTCGAGCGAGATGGTCCCATCCATGCGGCCCTGCACGACGCTGCGGACCCGGATGATGTCTCGTGCGACGAGCGGGATGTCTGCCACGAGATCGAGCTGGGATCGCGCTTCCTCCTCGGCGAGCACGGCGACGACATCTCGAACCCGGAGAGGGTAGTCCTTCCAGTGGCTGTGGCGGGGGACCTGGAGCTCGTAATGACCGCGTTCGGAATCCTTGGACCACTCCGACAGTGGATCGTCGTCGTTCGACGCGAGCGGACGCCAGCCATGGGCGCGCACATACGCGACGAGGTCGAGCGGACGCAGGGACGCGAGGACGTCCCGATCCGTGACCAGGGCCTTCATGGCGCACCTCCCTCTCCGAGCCGGTTCATGATCTCGCGGACAGCATCAACGGTGAACCGCTGCGAGCGTGGGAGCTGAACGCGACAGGTGGTCGTGTTCAGCGTTGGCGGCTGACCTCGAACGGAGAACCAGTACGCGCAGCGTCGCATCGCAGTGTGCTCCGGCGTCTCTTCCAGCCAATCGCCGAGCGCTGGAGGCACGCAGACGACGACGAGGATCAACGGGACGTGCCGGCTCGATTCGCGGAGGTCGTCGTAGTTCTTGATCGAGAGATCGAACGGCAGGTAGGGCCCCTGCCCGTCGTCGGTCGCCGTGATTCGCCTGCACGTCCAGGACGGGGGCCTTGCGAAACGTCCCGTCGCGCCGGTTACCTCGCAGGCCGAGGTCGATGCTGTCCTCGTCCACTTCCACGCTCGTGATGTTGTACCCGGCAACCGCGACGACGGCACGGAGGTACGCGATGCTGAACTGTTCCTTCTGCTGGGTCGGGTACATCGACATCGACGCGGCACGAGCATATCGCGTGGATCTGACGCGAGAGGTCGTGGAAGGCGCGAGATCGACGGCTTGCGGATCTGTGGGCCCTCGGCTCGAGGGCACCTGGGACGAGGATGGTCCCGAGGAGCGCCTGCAGCAAAAAATCAACCTCGGTGTGGTCTCGTTCCGGTGTGGTCTCGTTTCGCTCCTTCGGCGCCGGCGGCGATACCCAGGCTGCGACGCCGCACACCGAGCCGCTTTCTTCCCATGGTGACGAGCGGCTGACATTGCCGGGGTGAGCGCATTCACGACACCGATCGAACGTCGCGGTCAGCGAGCGAGACCGCACCCAGGTTAACTTTGCCTGACCGTTTGACCGGCAGCGCGATGGCGCAGTTAGTTACCACGAGGCGCGTCCGGTCCGCGGTGCGGTCGCGGGGACGAAAGTGCCGCGCGATGCGACTTCATGCGGGCCGTGTGACCTTCACCGGCCGCGCAGTCGTAGGAACCTGGTCACGATGCAACTCGACGTCAGAGCCGCCGCGAACAAACCACTCAGCGTAACTTGATCAGATGCCCAAAGATCCCACCCTGCTCGTCTCCACGGACGGTCGAGTACTCGAGCAGTTCCGAAGGTACCTGAAGTCCGCCGATGAAGTCCTGCTGGCATCGGCCTACGTCTCGCCGAGCCACCGCTCCGCGTTCCTCATCCACCTTCCGATCGGGACACGCAATTTCGTGATGCAGTTTACACTGTCGGATAGCCTTCGATCCTCATTTCTCCTGCGAACCTCCGGGCCCTCCTTGGTGTCGGCCGCCCGAAACACCTGCTTGTTTACTTATGCGCAGAAGAGGCGCCAGACCACACTATCCAGCGACGGGACTTTCGCGGTGAAGTGATCAAAAGCTGCCGCCAATCGAGAACATGCGCGCTGGGCACCACGTTCCCGGGCGCCGCGTGTGTCGTCGCCCTTGTCGACCGGTTTGCTCAGCACTGCCACCGTGTCGAGATCCTCGGAGAGTCCTGGCGCGACAAGCATCGACTCGACACCGACCGCCCCGACCCGCCGCCGAGCCGATCGCGCCGCAAGCGGACCTGACCTCGGGCGCGCCGACCACGACAGTCACCGGGGCTAAACGGATCATAGGCGCCGGTCACAACCGGATCCACTCACGAC
>Ga0137459_1000045_pt1 | contig 39386 bp, 34 predicted proteins | sample EasRivERMGT700_2_FD_104908 | JGI IMG/M metagenome (GOLD analysis project Ga0137459, IMG submission 104908) | Soil microbial communities from meander-bound floodplain in the East River, Colorado, USA - East River MetaG ERMGT700_2 | ecosystem: Environmental > Terrestrial > Soil > Floodplain ...
CCTCGTGCTCGATCGCGAAGGCCGCGCCTCCGCCTGGGCGGATGTCCGGATCGCAAAGGCTCACGCTGAGCTCGATGTCCTCGGGATGAAGGTTTCGCCCGCGGACGATGATGAGATCCTTCAAACGACCGACGACGAAGAGCTCTCCGTCCAGGAGGAACCCGAGATCCCCGGTCCGCAAGAAAGGTCCCGGATCGCCGTCCGCGATGGCCGCGAGAAACGTCTGGCGCGACAGCTCCGCCTTACCCCAGTATCCAGCGGCGATGCTCGGTCCCGACACCCAGATCTCTCCGATCCCGGCGTCGGGACAACGAGAAAGCTTGTCCGGATCCACGATCGCGATCCGATGGTCCGGCGTCGACCGACCGCTGCTCACGAGCCTGCGGGCGCGATCATCGGACACGACATCGGACACGACAGCGCGGCGCTTGCGGAGCATCTCGGTATCGAACCGGCGCTCGACCGGGCGAGCGTCGTGCTCGCCGCCGCTCAAGATGAGCGTTCCCTCCGCCATGCCGTAGCATGGATAGAACGCCTTGCGATCGAAACCGCAACGGCCAAAGGTCTCCGCGAATCGCTCGAGCGTCTCTCCACGAATGGGCTCGGCGCCGTTGTACGCCACCCTCCAGCAGCTCAGATCGAGCGCCTCGATATCTGCCGGCTGCGCCTTGCGAGCGGCAAGGTCAAACGCGAAGTTCGGCCCACCACTCACCTCGGAACGAGTGCGAGAGACAGCTTTGAGCCAGCGCATCGGTCTCTGAAGAAACGCGGCCGGCGACATGAGGTACGTGTGGGCTCGCGCAACGATCGGCGAGAGGATCTGGCCGATGAGGCCCATATCGTGATACGGCGGAAGCCAGCTCACCGAGGTGCTGTGCGCTCGAAGCCGGAACAGGTGAGCGACACTCCGGATGTTGTGCAGCAAGTTGGCGTGCGTGAGCATGACCCCCTTCGGGGCCGCGGTGGAACCTGATGTGTACTGGAGGAACGCGAGGTCGCCCGCCTGAATGCCAGGGTTGATCCACGAATCACCGGTGGCTACCTGCGGGTCGTCGGTCGCTATCCAGTGAAGCTCCGCGCCGAAGCTCGCGTCATCCCCCGAAGCTTGGTCTCCGGCTTGGGCCCGTTTGGCCCGACCTGACTTCGCTCGCTCGCCGAACGCCTTCGCCATGGCAATGACGGGACCCGTGCTCAGCAGATGCCTCGCACCCGCGTCGTTGGCGATTCTCTGCAGCCGTACGGCCTGCCGCTCGTTGAACGGAGGATACGCGGGGACCGCAAGCACCCCCGCGTAGAGGCAACCAAAGAGCCCGGCGATGTAGTCGAGTCCCGGAGGGTACAAGAGCAGGACGGGTGCTCCGAGCAGGCCACGCTCGCGCAGGTGAGCTGCGATCGCACCGGCTCGTCTGTTGAGCTCGCCGTACGTCAGGTGCGTTTCGGCGTCATCGCGGTCGCCGAGGTACGTGTATGCAACGCGCTCGCCGCGTTCGCCCACCCATTCGCGGAACATGTCCACGAACGTGGGCCAGCGCTCGGAGGGGTCGCCGATGAATGCATCACTGGGCATAACAATCCGCGTCGGCAAAGCACTCCGCCTGATGCGCGGAGGTTCCCTCTCTGGAGCTCTTGAAAACGGGATGATCGATTCGGCGACATTCTTGTGATATCGCCGAATTCAGGTCAATGACGAAATTCGTATAGGACCGATAGGGTGTACCCTATCGGTCGAGCTCGGAGGATTAGGTTCCCACCACCCTCACGAGCACCGCTTCGCCCGACCCTATGCGACCCTTCGGAACTTCCTATATATTATCATGTTGACCTTGGGAACTACTGAAGCTAGGTTTGCGTCTTCGTTGGAAGCGCCAGAGGGCGGGTGCCCTTCAGTGGCCCTACAAGGCCGTTGTCCCGGACCTTCGCGGTGTGGGAAGTGGGTTCGAATCCCATGCGTTTCCGCAAGTCATCTGCCGTGCGCGCATTCGCAGCATTCATGTGTTTCGCAAAAAAAATATTGTCATTGTCGTCGCCGGGCTGAGCTGCTAGCTTGGCGGCCCAATGAAGATGGTACGATCACATGCCTAGTCCCATCACTGCGGACTGGCGCCAGCGTCGTCTGCGAGAAATTCCAGCGGTAAACGTGGTGCTGCGTAGCTCGCCGGTGAGGGCTCTGCTGCTGAGCCACCGGCGCGAGCTGGTGACCGAGGCGGTCGCGGATACGCTCCGTGCCGTGCGCAACAAAATTGTCGGGGCGGCGGTCGAATCCGAGCTCTCATTGGACTTGTCTCCGGATGCGCTTGGAACCCGTGCCTGCGAGTGCCTCGACGATTGTATGCGTCCGAGCCTACGGCGAGTCATCAATGCGACCGGAGTGGTGCTGCACACGAACCTCGGTCGCGCTCCTCTCGCTGAAGAGGCGTTGAATCAGGTGCTGGACGTCGCGGCTCGGTACAGCAACCTGGAATTGGACCTGGCAACAGGCGAGCGTGGAACTCGCTATTCCCACGTCGAACAGCTCGTGTGTCGCCTCACCTCGGCTGAAGCCGCGATGGCCGTCAATAACAACGCCGGCGCCGTGCTCCTCATCCTCGGCGCGCTGTGCAAGGACCGTGAGGTTGTCGTCTCGCGAGGAGAGCTGGTCGAGATCGGTGGCGCCTTCCGAGTGCCGGACGTGATGGTGCAAGGCGGTGCCCGTCTCGTCGAGGTCGGGACGACGAACAAGACGCACCTCGAAGATTACGAGCGCGCGATCACACCGGACACCGGTGCCATCCTCAAGGTCCACAGCTCGAATTTCAAGATCGTCGGATTCACGTCGTCGCCGACGGTTGCGGAGCTTGCGGAGCTCGCTCGGCGGCGAGGCGTGCCTTTGCTCGTCGACTGGGGCTCCGGCGTCATGGTCGACCTCGAGCGATTCGGCCTCGAGCACGAGAGCACGATGCCGGAGCTGATCGAGCAAGGCGCCGATATCGTCACGTTCTCAGGAGACAAGCTCCTCGGCGGACCGCAAGCCGGCTTCATTGTCGGGCGCCGTTCACTGGTCGACGTGTGCCGCCGGCATCCACTGACGCGTGCGCTGCGCATCGACAAGCTCACGCTCGCCGCGCTCGAGGCGACCTTGAAGCTCTACCTCGATCCGGAGAAGGCCATTACCCGTATCCCAACATTGCGCGCGCTCGCGGTGACCAAGGATGACCTGCTCCCGGTCGCAACGCGCCTTGCGGACGCGGTACGAAGAGCCTTGCCCGGTGCCGTTGTCGAGATCCGGGACGGCTTCTCACAGGCTGGTGGTGGCTCACTTCCCGGCGTCGAGATCCCTACAGTGCTGGTAGTGGCGAAGACCGTCGAACCGGTGCACAAGCTCGAGACCAGCCTGCGGGGCCACGATCCGCCGGTGATGGTACGCGTACACAACGGACAGTTGCTGCTCGATCCTCGGGCGCTCTGGCCCGATGATATCGATATCATCGCGAGCGCGCTGCAAACCGCTAGCGGCGCACTGATGCCGCTACCTATGCTCCCATGACCATTGAGCGCTTCGAACTCTTGGCTGTTGCACGTCCGAGCTTCTTGCTCTCGACCTACCGCACTGGCTCAACGCTGCTGCGCCTGTTGTTGGATACTCACTCCGAGATCTGGTGTCCGGACGAGATCATGACGGGGCCGCTCATGAGTTGGCTCATGCAGGTCGTCGAAGCCGGAATCGAGTCACCGATCGAACTCACGCACACAAGGCTCGAGCTCGAGGAAGATGCGCAACTCGATCCACGTGTCGTCGCCGAAGTCCGCGAAGTCCTCGACTCCATGATGACTCGATATACCTATGCCCGGGGGAAGCGAGGCTGGTGCGACAAATCACCCCATAACACCCGGTATATAAGAGTAATATCGAAGACGTTTCCGGACGCACGATACCTGTGCCTCCATCGCCACTGCCTCGATGTCGTCCAGTCGAGCTTGGAAACGTATCCGCACGGGTTCGAGCCCGTTGAGTTCGCCGAGTGGGCGGCCCGTTACCCCAGCAATTTCGTAGAGGCGTTGTCGCTCGCTTGGTGCGAGGCAACCGAGGCCTTACTGCGTCATGAGGCGCGCTTCCCCGATCGAACCATGCGGCTTCGATACGAGAAGTTGACCAGTGAGCCAGAGGCGACAACGGAGTCAGTGATCAAGTTCCTCGGGTACAAGTACGAACCGGATCTCGTAGCTCGCGTGTTCTCCAGTCCCCACTACCAGCGGACTACGGGTGGTGACGCTGGCGCCCTGCTTTCGACGCGGATCATGAAGGATCGGTTCGGAGCGGGCAGAAAGCTGAACTGGAATCGAGCGCTCTCACCCGACACTCTCCAGAAGGTAAATAGGCTCTTGGCGGACATCGGGTACCCAACGCTCGACCCACACTCCGTGCAGTACGATGTGGGCATATCCTCTCCAGCCGGCGGCTCGGTCGCGCAGGATACCGGCCCGATCCGCGCCACGGAGCCTGGTAACGACGCTCTAGCCCAGAGAGTCAGGGATCTGTTCGAGCGCAGGATCGTCGCCCGTCTTCGGGCAGCACAGAAAGCGGCCACTCTCGTAGAAGGCACGTTCGCGTTCCAAGTCACCGGTTGTGGAGAGTGGACTATCGCTCCCAGCAACGTCGAAGCTCCCGTGACTACGGGGGGAAACGCGGAGACGAGAGTTCGGCTGTCCGCGAATCACGTGCTGGAGCTGTTCGAAGGGAGCCTCAACCCCTACATCGCGCTGCGCGAAGGACTACTCGCCGTGGAGGGGGAGGTAAGGCTGCAGCACGTCAAGGGCCTGTTCCGACTCCTCGTTCCCTTGGACGGCTGATGAAACCTCTCCTCACGCCTGAGAACGGCGCCGCGCTCAGGCCACCTCCGGCGCCTCCAGGACCCACCTCAGTCGCTGGGGAACCCGCTCGGGTGCGTCTGCCGCGACTGGGGGCCGTGGCGTCGAAAGCGTGTTCCAGACCAGCAGTGTCTTGCCCCTCCAGCGCGGCTCCTGCGCGATCGCGCGCAACCCGACCAGTGCCTTTGCGCTGTACGTCACCTCCCCCGGTTGCCCCGTCAGCGCGTTCACGCGGTCGATCGCTTCGATGGCCTCGGGTGTGGGGTAGCCGTATCCCGCGCCGATCGCGCCATGGTACAGCGACCAGCGCGCGGGACGCGAGCGGCGCCAGCGCACTGGCTCGCGCACCCGCAGGAAGCGGTCGGTCGCCCGCACGACGTTGCCAATGGTGAAGCGATTGCAGAGCAGGCGCGGAGCGATGCGCACCCCGATGATCTCCGTGTCCCAGCCGAGCCACGCCGTACCGAGGGCGAGCGCCGCCAGCGTTCCAGAGCTCCCGGTCGGCAGCACGATCGCGTCGGGCCGCGGCATCTCGCCACGCTCGACCTGTGCAGCCAGCTCCAGCGCCGCGTCGAGGTAGCCCAGGTTGGCGGTCGGGCTCGACGCTCCTGGCATGATGAAGTAGTTGCCGTCGCGCCGGTCGCGCAAGAGGCCCCTCAGGGTGCGCAGCACCGTGGTCAGGTACCCGCCGCCCCAGATCAACTCGGCGCCCGTGCTGACGTCCATCAGCAGCGCTTCCTTGGCGTACTTCGTGATCGGCTGGTCGAACAGCACCGCGCGCACCGCCAGCCCGAGCGCCTGGCCGAACACCGCCGTCGCGGTCACCTGCGTCGATGCGAGCCCGCCCGCGGTGACGATCCGCCGCGCGCCCCGGGCGACGACCTCCGCGAGCAGGAACTCGTAGCGCCGCACCTTGTTCCCGCCGTAGAGCGGCGAGGCGAGATCGTCGCGCTTCATCCACACGTCGTCGCGCCCGAGCCAGCCCGCGATCGCGCTCGCGTGTTCGATCGGCGTCGGCGCGTGTACGAGCGGGCGCCAGGGGAGTGCGTCCGCAAGGGCCGGAAGCGCGTCGAACAGCTGCGGCCGTGTCCGGCCCGGGGGAGCGACCTGCATAGGACACATGATGGCACGACCGGGGAGAGCGGAGAAGCCCCGGCCCCGTTTATCATGGCAGCTCTTTGGCTATTCACGCCCGATCCACGATCACATCAAGCCGGTTGGTTCGCCGTGGATGTGAGCGAAGCCTGGAAGCACGCTGCACCGAGCGAGCAGAGCCTCTACTTCGAGAATCCAGGTGCCAATCGCGTGCAATAGCACAGCCTCAGCGTCGCAAGGCCATACGAATGCCAATCACGTATGTGATCGCCGCACCGGCCAGCGTCGACGCGTACCCGATGGTCAGCTCGTTGATCCCAGAGAATCCGGCACGGGGGAGCACGATCCCATAGCCGATTGCTACCGTGGGTACGAGGAAACCGACGAGCGGCGCGAAGTGGCGTGGACGCAGGCACGCGCCACGCCGGCCCAAGGCTGGGGCCGAGCTGGAAGTCCTGCGAAACAACCAGCCAAGCATCCCTTCAGAATACCTGACTACACCAATCAGTCAACCAATCACGCGTCGTGCATCGCACTAATTACTAGAGTGGCTCTTCCGGACAACGAGTGGGGTAACCTGGACGAGATCAAACCGGCTTACCTCTCATCGTTCGGCTTCCGTGCGCGGACGACGACGTAGTCATCCAATCCGCTGTGGATGCGGCCACGGTCCAACCAGTGGTCGGCGTCGAGCTCAGCCGCACTCAGCTCGATGACGCTGTCCATGCCGCCGCCGCGGCGTCGCAGCATCGCATACTTCGAAATTCCTGGGTAGACATAGCGAGCAAGGGAATCCACCGTCACGTCACCGAACCCCGCCTGGTGCAGCTTTTCAGCGTACGAATTCCGATCATAGATGTTCGCTTCCGGGATGTAGGCATAACGTCGGCAAACGCGGTGCCATATCCCGGAATGACGACTGCCAGGGAGCGGCAGCATGTCCATCATCGCCAACACCCCTCCGGGACGAAGTACTCTCCACGCCTCGGCGAAGAACGCTGCCCGTGTCTTGAAGTGAAACGCACACTCGAGCGCGATGACGGCGTCGAAGGTGGCCTCGGGAAACTTGAGCGCGGTCGCCGATCCGATCTGGAGCTCAATCCTGTCCGTGAGGCCGACCTGAGCGACGCGCGTGCGCGCGACATCGATGTGATCCGGCGTGACATCGATCGCGACGAATCTCCGGACTCCGTACTCGCGTGCCCAGAGCTGCGCGGCCTCAGCGTAACCGCAGCCGACCTCGAGCACGTCAATCCCCGGGCGTAGCTCTGCGACGCTCGCCAGGTACCGTGCCATCGCGACACATGCGTCAGGGTAGGTCCGCGCTTCTCGCCAGTAGCCAAAGTTCAGCCACAGCGGCTTCGCGGAGTCGCGAAACTCCCCGTCGCGGAAGGGGATCAGATCGTCCCCCAACGTTCCGTAGAATGCGGCGACGTCGCCTTTCAGCAACAAGCGGCCGGCCAAGATCGGCGACGCGACCAGGCGGGCCACCGAGCGCGCGACTTCGGAAAAATAGCCGGTCGACCGGACCGTCTTGTCATTTCGATCGTCCATCAGCGTGCCTCCTCGATGATAACACCTTCAACAGCGTCTCGACGTCTGATCCCATCTGAACCTACCACCTGGTGGCCGTGCGCGGTGGCGCCCCACCGCCACCGTTCGCAGGATGACCAACAGCGACGAAGTGGATACGTCGGAACCCTACGGATAGGTATCGAAGAGTAACTTGTTCTGGCTGGGCCATGGCTTGTTGGCTAGCGCAGCGTGATGCGCGGGCCCGCGCCGGGTGCTGCGAGCGAGCCGATCCGCGCTGCAGGGAGACCTGCGGCACGCAGCTCCACAACACATGCGTCGGCTCGCACCGCCGGAAGACAGAGCAGCAGGCCACCGCTCGTCTGCGCGTCGCACGCCAGCGAAGCGAGCAGGTCGTGATCGCTCTCGTCACCCTCCGCGGCGAGTGGCGTACCATCGGCCCACGCGGTGTCGCGCGCGACGTGCGCGCGGTTCGCCTTGCTCCCGCCTGGGCACATTTTCTCGCGCAAGTACTCTTTGACCTGGGGCAAGAGCGGCAGCTGCGCGAGCTCGATCGTCGCGGCGACATTGGAACCACGCACGATGTTGCGCAAGTGCCCAAGCAAGCCGAAGCCTGTGACGTCGGTCGCGGCGGTCGTACCGTGCACATGGCCAATCCGTGCGGCGGTCTGGTTGAGCGTCATCATCGAGTGAATCGCAGCGGCCGTGGCGGCTTCGCTCGCGATGCCGTTCTTGATCGCTTGACCAATCACACCAGTGCCGAGCGCCTTGGTGAGGACGAGCGCCTGCCCGGCCTGGGCGGTGCGATTCGACCACAGCTCGCCCGGTCCGACGTCGCCAGTCACCGACAGGCCGAACTTCACTTCTGGGTCGCGGACCGTGTGGCCGCCGACGACCGCGACGCCAGCCTCGGTGCAGATCCGCGCGCTACTGGCGAGGATCGCGTCCAGGATGTCGAGCGGCAGCAGGTCATCGGGAAAGAATACCAGGTTGAGCGCGAACCGCGGTTCGCCTCCCATCGCCCAAACATCCGACAGCGAGTTCGCCGCCGCAATCGCGCCGAACGCCTCCGGATCATCGACGAGCGGAGCGATCACATCGGCCGTGAGTACGAGATCGCGCCCCCCCGCGACGCGCACGATCGCCGCATCGTCGGAGAATTCGTGATCGACGATCACGTCAGGACGCGCCTTCCCTGAACCTCGAATCTCGAGATGGTCTAGAACGTGTGCCAGCTCACCGAGCCGGACCTTGGCTGCTCAACCACCCCCCCGCGCGTATTGCGTGAGACGGATGGCTGCTTTTGCTTCGGGTGTCATCACGGGCACCATACCATCTAACGACCACTCGTGTCCAGAATATCGAGAGGGTCGAGTGGTCGCATGGACACTAGATCGGTGGCGTCGCCGGTCACTGCCAAGCTCATGGTGCCTCGATCTTGAGATCCGACCGCCTGATATCCCTGAAGGAGAACGTGAGCCCCACGTCTTTCCGCTGACCCGTCATCTCGGCAAGCGGGAAGATGAACCTGTCCACGGATCCCGTGTGCTGTGGTGGTACCAAGGATACGTCGCGCCCTGTGGTGAATTGCACCCGATTGGCATCCAGATTGCCGAAGTAGAAGCTTCGTTCGCTCGGATCAGCGCGCTTCCACGCTTCGCTCACATCCACCGCGAACCAGCCGACTCCAGGCAAGAAGATTTCAGACCAGCAGTGATACCCGGCAATCTGCCCTTCGGGCTTTGGTGGAATATTGAAGCCGAACGCAAAGCGCGCGGGAATGCCGAGCGCGCGAGCGTGGGCGACGTAGAGGCCATGGAACTCGGTGCAGGTTCCTTTCTTGATATCGCAGGCGACCACCAGATCTCCGAGCTCGTGTGTACGCTCTGGAGTGCAACCGCCCGAATCGTAATTCATGGTATCAAGGAGGTGGTCAAAAATCTGCCGTGCCTGCTCTCGCGGAGGAGCGTCCCGTGAGACAATCCTGGCCGCTGCTTCGACGACTGGGCCATCGATCGGCACCCGCGAGTCCGCCTGCAGAAATCTCGCGCGAGCCGCCACGCCCAAGGACTCCACGGCGCGGCCGTCGTGGGAAGACGGAGCCTGCCGGATGGACCTCTCGACCTGGTAACGCAACACGACATTCTTTTCGTCCTCCGTAGCGGGGAACAGGCCATAAAGAATCTGGTTACGGTCCATCGGCTCTTCCTCCAGGGAAAGCCGGACTGGTGAAGAAATGCTGGTCGACACCACCCGCTGATAGGCATCCGTGTGTGGAGCAGGGATCCACAGGCGTAGATCCACGTCATGCGGAAGAACCTTCACATGATAATCAAACATGAATGCTCTCGAAGGTGCTGTCATTGAGCTTGCTCTTCCTCGATGAGGGCGGCCGCAATGTGGGCCAGTGTGCGAAACAGCACGCGCTCGGCGCCATGTTCCAGGACTGATAGCCAGCGCGGGACCCACGGCAGGACGAAACGGCGCAAACAATCGTTGGCGGCATCGCGATCGGAGAGCTCCGCGAGGACCGCGAAGACGACCGCAACATGGTCGGGCGATGCGATGCGCGCGTGTGCGGCGACCGTGAGGCCGTGCAAGGCGAGGAGCTCGTCGATGACGGTACGCGCTCGGCCACCGAGGAGCGCTTCGCCGCGCGCGACGGACGCGAACGGCGGACACACCGGATTCGGACCGATGAAGAGCCGGCAATACTCGGTCTCGAGCTCCTCGAGCGCGCGCTCCTCGGGGAGCTCGGCGATCGCGGGTTCGATCCAGCGCAGCGCAGCGCTCTGCGTGGCGAGCAGCCGGCGATACAGCGGCGCGTCGACCTCTTCACGGAACAGCCGCGCGATGAGCAGGTACAGATCGCGGCGGGCGGCGGCGTCTAGCGTGAAGGGCACCCTACACCTTCCGGATGGTCACTAGTGTGTCGTGGTACGCTTGCTGCCCCGAGCGCGGATCAGGGTAGATCGGGATCAGCGAATTCTGCGCGGTCGACATCTCACGTGACCACCAGAGGTTGCTGTCGACGTCGGGATCGGGCGAGGCGCCAAGGCCCTCGACGCCCGCTGTCGGGGGCTTGCCGGCCGCCACGCGGCCACCGTGCTGGCGGCCGTTGTTGTGCGAGATCGCGAGGACGAGTGGGTGCACGCCCTCGGTGATGTGGACCGGCAGCCTCATGCGTCCCATCTCCGATCCATCGCCGTGAGGCACGAGCGCATCCTTCGGCCGGTAGCTCGTCACTTCGGCCCAGTCACCCTCCTCGAGGCCGAAGCGTTTGGCGGTCTCGGGGTGGATCCACGCCGGGTTCGAGTGGACGATCTCGCTGAGCCACTTCGACTGCATCGTGCGGTGTGCGTTGTGCACGTTCCACTTGAAGCTGATCATGATCAGGTGATCGCCATCTAGCTTGCGATGATGATCGGGGATCGGGGCGTAGATCGGGAGAGGGTTGATATCTCGTCCCGCCGCATTGCCCTTGTCGCTGATGAACTTGCTGTAGATGTCGAGCTTGCGCGTGGGCGTGTTGAAGCCCCGCACGGCCTCGCCTTCGATGATGATGCCGATGGCGATCGGCTCGTGCGTATCGGGATCTTCTCCCTTGTGGATGATGCCCGTGGTGGGGTCGGTCGTGCTGCCCTCGAGCTCCTTCGCGTTGAGCTTCTTCGCGAACGGCCGATAGTTCGGCTTCTTGCTCGGATCCTGCCAGACCCCATGCTCGCGCATGTACGCGAACCCGCCTGGCACCGGCTTGTAGTATTCCTCGAAGTACTCCTCCACGGTCTTCCATGGGAAGTAGCTCTCCATGCCGCCGCCGATGCGGCGCGCGATCTCGGGGAAGATCTCGCGAATGTCCTTTGATTCGCCGAGCGGCTTCACGAGCGGCTGCCGGAGGCCGACGTAGTCGATGAGGTGCGCGGGCGGGCGGGAGTCGATGTCCCAGCGCTCCATCCACGTCGTCCATGGAAGCACGATGTCCGCGAGGTGCGCCGTGTCGGAGTACATGACGTCGAGGCACACGTGGAAGGGCACGAGCGCCTCGTCGCTGAGGACCTCGGCAACCAGGTTCTTGTCAGGCCAAGACCAGACGGGGTCGACGTTGTAGGACATGAGCGCGTTGATCTTCTGGCGCTTCTCCTTGAGCCAGAGGAAGACGATCTCGCCGACGCGCATCGCCTTGCCTTTCCACGCGTTGGCCAGCGGCCAGTCCTTTGCGTCGGCGATGACACTACGTGCGCTGGGGCGTGGCGGAACTGGCTTGGGCTCGGGGAGTTGCTTCTTGTCCCACGATTCAAAGGGGAACCAGTTGAAGCCACCCACCTCTCCCATATTGCCGACGATCGCGTTGAGCAGGATGATCGCGCGATCGTTGTAGAAGCCGTTCCAGTGGGCGTGCGAGCCACGGTTCGAGATGGTGGTGCAGCGCGGGGCCCGCGATGCGAATTCACGCGCGATGCGCCGGATGGTGGCGGCGGGGACACCGCTCTCCTGCTCGGCGAGCTCGGGCGTATAGGACTCGAGGTGCTTGCCGATGTCCTCGGCCGAATAGTTGCTCCAGGTGTCGAGCCACGCCTTGTTCCACAGCCGCTCGGAGCAGATCACGTGCCCCATGGCGAGCGCGATGAGCCCGTCGGTACCGGGCTTGACGCAGCACCATTCGTCGCTCACCGCTGCGGAGTTGGAGAGCCGCGCCTCGAACGTGACGATCTTCGTGCCGCGTTGCTCCCGGCCGGCCATGATTCGGATGACGGTGGGGATATGCCCCTGGTGAGCCTCGGCGAAATTGCAGCCAAAGTTGAGGACGTAGTCGCTGTTCTCGTAGTCGCCGAGGTCCCAATCCGAGTCACCTACCGTGGCGAGCATGGCGGCGCGGCGGTTGAGCGAGCACAGCGCGCGGTGATTGAAATGCGACGGCGTTCCATACGCGTTCAGGAAGCGCGAGATGATGTCCGTCGAGCGATTGCGTCCCTGAAGAAAGGCGAGCTCCTCAGGGTGGCCGCTCTCGCGAATCGCGCGGAGGCGTTGCGAGATCTCCTCATAGGCTTGTTCCCAGGTGATGCGCTTCCACTTACCTTCGCCGCGCTTGCCGGTGCGCTTGAGTGGGTAATATATCCGGGCAGCGTCGTAGAGGATCGATGGGCCGGCGATGCCCTTGGCGCACACGGATCCGCGACTGTTGGGGTCTTCTGGATTACCGGTAATCGAGATGAGACGCCCGTCCTTCAGGGTGCCAATCACGCCACACGCGGTCGAGCACGCCTGGCACATCGACGGAACGCGCGTGACTGCGCCGACGCGGTGGCCGGCCCATTCGGACCGATCCACGCGGTGCGCGCGGGTGACGAGCGCGGTACCGCCGGTAACGCCGATCGCGCCGGCGGCAGCGGCACCGATCTTCAGGAAGTCGCGGCGAGAAAGTTCCATGTCGGCTCCTCAACGGGCAGCGAAGATCACGTAGCGGCTCGCGGCTGCGCTTACCAGCGCGGTGATGGCCAGCGCGGTACGGCGTCGACCTGCGAACATGGGCGCGGTGAACAGGACGGCAAGGCCGGTGCCCGCAACCAGGATCCGGCAAGCGCCGGCAGACGCACCGTGCCAGAGCTCGTCGAACACGACCCGTGTTTCGTTGGCGCGCAGCGATAGCATGACGAACCCGAGCGCAACGATATGCGCGCCGAGGAAGCGCATGAGCGTCACTCTCACGCGCGCGGTCATCGCAAGATCGCTGACATCAGGTACGAACGTCGCGATGAGGCTCGCCGCAGCAGCGCCCAGGAGGGCGCTGGAGGACAGATAGACGAGTGCGCTCCCGGCATTGTGCGAGGCAGGAGACGACCACGTCCAGGACAGCAAGAACGGCGGGTAGACAGCGAGCGCGAAGCTCACGAGCGCGAGCGCGCCGGGAACAGCGGTATACAGCGCGCGCGTGGCGCGGCCTGTGAGCATTGCGTCGCCCGCGGCGAGCGCCTGTCGTCGCCTGTGCAAGAGCAGCAGGTAGACGGCGAGGAGCCCGATCTTGAGCGCGATGATCTTCGCGCCCCAGGACATGACAGAGCCTGCGTTCGTGAACTGCGTGACCATCAGGAAGAAACGCGCAGGCCGGCCGAGATCAGAGATGAGAATGATCGTGCAGCCTGCGAGGGTTGCCAGCGCAGTCCAGCTGGAAATCCACTCGAAGCGGGTCGCTGCTCGCTCGTCATCGGGGCGCAGGAAGCGCGTGACGAGGGTCAGGCCACTCACGAGCCCCGTGAGTACGATGTAAGCACCGATCCACGGCCCCCATGGCACGCTGGCGAGCGGCTGATTCACGACTTCTCTACCCGGCCCTGTGCAGGATCGTCGGTGCTGGATTGGATGCCTACGTCCTTGATGAGGCCGAGCGCGCCCTTGGGATCAATGTACAGGACGCGTGGCTTGGTCCTGGCATCGGGCTTCCATACCGTCGTCGTGTTCGAGGCGGCCTTCTGTGCGATCTCGCTCTTCGGATCATCGAGATCGCCGAAGATCCGGCAACGGGTAGGGCAGGCATCGACGCACGCGGGCATGAGCCCCTGCGCGGTTCGGTGCTCGCAGAACGTGCACTTCTGTGCAACGCCCTCGAATGGATCGATGTAGATCGCCCCGTACGGGCAGGCAGTCATGCACACCTTGTTTGCGTTGCAGACCGATTTGTTGATGACGACGGCTTGGCCTTCGGGCTTGAAGATCGCGCCGGTGGGGCAGGCACTGAGGCAAGGCGCATCTTCGCAGTGGTTGCAGAGGACAGGGAGGAAATGGCGGGTCGCGTGCGGATACTTGCCTTCCTCGACATACTTCACGGTGTCACGGAAGACGCCGAGCGGGACATCGAACTCGGATTTACAAGCAACGGAGCAGGCGTGGCATCCGATGCACGTACGAAGATCAACCAGCATGCCTAGGCGCATGGGATCAGCACCATTTCTATTGCCGGAAATCTCGAAGCGCAGCTCTGTCCTTCGGCCATCAGACACCTCCTTCAAGCCTTGCAAGGCTGCTTTACACGCGTAGCGTTCTCCGGATCCGCGAGCTCAACGAGTCAACCCCGAATGTCAGCCCGATCATGACGATCAAGCTGGTCGCGACGCTACGGTAGTCGAAGCTGCTCATCTGTTCACCGAGCAGGCGTCCGATTCCTCCCGCGCCCACGAAGCCAACCACGATGGTGGCACGAATACACACGTCCCAGCGATAAAGCACGTACGCCAGATAGCGCGGTAGGGTGGTGGGAAGGACGCCATAGAGGAAGACCTGAGCCGATGAAGCGCCCTGAGCCTGTAGCGCACGCAGTGGCCGATGATCGACGTTTTCGGTCACCTCGGCCATGAGACGCCCCAGGATTCCCATGTTGTACAGGCCAAGGCCCAGCGCACCGGGGAGGATACCAGGGAACAGGAAGAACAGCGCCACCAGGGCCCAGATCGCCTCGGAAAGGCCGCGCAGGACCAACAGCACGCCGCGGCTTGCGATGAAGATTACCGGTCCCGTGAGCACCTGCACGCGGCTGCGGCCGCCATGGTCGAAGATCCCTCCGGGGAGCTGAAAATTCGAGGCGGCAGGAAACGACAGCAGGAGACCGACCGTTCCGGCGAGCGTGATCGCGAGGATGGACATACTCAACGTCTGCGCGGCAAGATGGAAGAGGCTCTTGAGGAGGCCTCCATCTATTCGGGGCGGCAGAGCATCGTGGATGACCCCGGTCAACAGATGGATAGTACGGGGCGCAAAGAGCTTGGCGAAGTCCGCTTCAATGTACCAGAACGAGAGAGGAATGAGGACCAGCATCGCCTGGAGCGATCGCTTCGCGACGGGATCGGCACGATAGTCACGCCGCCGGTCTTTCGAATGGAGATCGAGCCGACTCGCCAGGTGGAACCGGCGGCGCAGGAACGAGCTCCACACGTCCGTCAGGGCGCTCAGCAAGATCAGGGCGTACAAGAACGTCCACACCTGCTCATACCGCAGGGATTGTAGGCTGAGCAGAATCTGATACCCGAGACCACCGGCACCGATCAGGCCGAGGACCGTGGCGGCACGGATGGCGCACTCAAGGCGATAGAAGGTGTAGGAGAGCAGATCCGGAAACGCCTGGGGAAGCAGACCGTAGAGGAGCGCTTTTCCGGGCGCCACGCCACTGCTCTCCAGGGCGCGCATCGCTTCCCTCGGGGTCTCGTCCAGAATCCCGGCGAATACTCTGGCGGTGAGCGCCCCGAAGGGGATGCCAATGGCGAGGACGGCGACCAGCGGATCTAGACCCAAGATATTGATGAAGAACAACCCCCAGATAGCCTCGTGAATCGCACGTGGCACGGCCAGGCCTGCCCGCACGACTACCAAGGGGGCCCGATGCCGAACCGGCCGTCGTGCGCTCCGTTCGGGGAAGATCAATTGCCAGAAAACCTCGGAGCTCAGGACGCCGAATATCAGGCCGAAAACAATACTCAGCGTGGTCCCCGCGATCGCGAACGCCAGGGTGGTGAAGGTCGACTCCAGCGTCAACCTCGCGAGATCGGCGCTCAGATCGGGGTGAACCGCGGCCCGAGCAAACTGCCACGCCAGCGTCCAGCCCCCTCGGTTGAGGATCGGACCGTCGAACACGCCGGCCTCGCCCAAGGACCAGAGGAAGACCGCGAGAAATGCCAGGATCCATGCGGTTCGCCGGTTGAACGGCGAAAACCGCGGCATCGCCGCGATACGCGCCGATCCATCGAGCGCCCGATCGTTCAGTCCTTCCATCTTCCACCAACCCCTACGTCGCCGGGGCGATCGATCCAGTACAGGGCCTCGATCATCGCCGGGGTCACGTCGTGGGCCGCGCGATCGAAGCAGATACGCCCCTCGCGCAGACCGATCACCCGCTGGAAGTGGCTCCTGGCAAAGTCCACCGAGTGGATGCTCGTGACCAGCGTCTTGTGGGTTGTCCGGCTCAGATCACGCAGCAGGTCCATCAACTCGCGGCCTCGTTCGGGATCAAGGCTCGCGATGGGCTCGTCCGCAAGGATGACCTTGGGGTCCTGCACCAGCGCGCGGGCGAGCGCCACGCGCTGCTGCTGTCCCCCGGAAAGATGGCCCGTCATCTCATAGAGCTTCTCGGGAATCCCGACCTGCTCCAGTGCTCTCTGGGCGAGCTCGACCTCGAGCGGCCAGAACATCGACAACAGTGCCTTGGTGAAGGTCCACCGGCCGAGATGACCCGCGTTGACGTTGTGGATCACGCGAAGGTTGTTGATCAGATGAAACTGCTGGTAAATGGTCCCGATCTCGCGCTGGATCTGCCGGCGGGCGGTGGCCGATAGCCGGGTCAGGTTCTGGCCCAACGTGCAGACCTCTCCCTGTGTCGGGTACAGCGTACCGTTGAGAAGACCGATCAACGTACTCTTACCTGCGCCGCTGGACCCGACCAGCGCGACTTGTTCCCCGGAATCGATCCGCAGGTTGATATCCTTCAGGACCGACACATTGCCGAACGCCTTCGTCACATTGCGCAGAAGAAAAATGGACGCTGCCGGCAACGATCTACCTCGCATTGTCCACGATCACGCCGATCTGCCTGCCGACCGCTTCGATCTGCGCGTAGTTCGCATCCTCTGTGGTGATGAACCGCTGCGCGCCGAATAGATCCAGGACCGTCCGGTGCTCGGGATTGTTGACATCCAACTTCAAGAGCGCAGCCTGGATCTTGGCCGCAAAATCGGCCCCGTAGCGGGCCAGCGCGCTGGGATGTAGAACCCAGTGGTAGTCGTGAAAAGGCGGGCTGGTCCAGATCAGGCGCACCTGCGCCAGCTCAGGGGCGCCGCTCTGGACGTACTTCTTCCACACCTGCTCGTTCAGGGCACCCGCGTCGTAGGCCCCCGCCGCGACCAGCTTGATGGTCTTGTCATGGGATCCGGAAAAGCCATTCTGCCCCCTGAAATCGCCCAGCTTGATCCCGGCCTGCAGCAGGAAATACTGCGGCATCAGCCGACCCGAGGTCGACGATTCGCTGCCGAATGTAAATGTATGGCCTTTCAATCCAGCCAGATCCGTAATGTTACTCTGTTTGTTGACGATGATGACGCAATGAAACTGTTCGTCGATGTCACGCTGGACGACGGCATGAGCGCCGGGGACTTGCAAACGCGCCTGAACCCCGGTTAATCCGCCGTACCAGACCAGATCCAGCTCGCCCACCTTGAACGCCGTCACCGATGCCGTGTAGTCGGTCACGGGCCGGTACGAGACTGGCACCCCGAGCTCTTTCGAGAGGTAGGTCGCGATCCCCCCGTACAGCCGTTGCAGCCGTTCGGGATCTTGATCCGGAATCGCCGAGATGGTGAGGGGCTTCGATCTGGCCGAGTCCTTCCCGCACCCAACCAGGAGCGTGAGCATGAGCACAGAGAGCTGCACCAACACTCTACCAAAAATAATCATGAACTCTTCGTTTCCCCTCGCGTATTTGCGATCGGCTGTTCAAGCTCCGCTGCACCAGGTAACTCCTTCGCTTGTATGCACTCTGTGTAGAGAGACCTAAATTGAATGAATTGGTAGTGCCGAGTCAAGCTCCGTATAGAATTTTCCGCATACGCTGCTCCGCGTGCCTGCCCTGCCAGGGCATCGGGCCGAGCCATGTTGCGCTCGTTCCATGACGCATCCCGGCGAACAGAACCTACATCAAAACACAAGTCGCCACGCCCGTCAAAGCGATTCCTGAGCTTCGATTCGATTCATGAAATCGCCAAATGGGCGATCGAGCAAGTACGCAAGGACGACTTCGTCGAATCACTTGCAGGCTTCGACGGCTCGGTGCGTAGCACTCGCGCGACAAATTCCTTGAAGGCACCAGGCTGTACGAGCTGGTTGTTGAACATTTGCAAGGACATCGCCGTGAGGCGGCTTGCGAGCTCTTATCCCGGTGCGCGGAAGCGGTTACGGGGTGCCATCGCGGCTCGAAGTGCGCGCCGGACTGCGGTTTTCAGCTGGGAGGGACCTCGCTACCGGAGTGCGCCGGCACGACGACACCGTGATCTTCAGCGCATCGCACGCCGCGGCACAACCCTTCGAGATCACGGAGCACGACCGCAAGAGCGATGAGCTTGCTCGGAGCCGTGCTTGCCGCGAGCTACGAAAGGTAGCGTCGCTCGGACCGCTCGAGTAGTTTCATGAGTTTCTTGGTGCTGTATCCGTGCGTGTGCGTGACACACATGAACTCACGAATCAGTTCACGCTTCATGCACGGAAATGCCCTTGCTCTAGAAAGGTCCGATGCGGAAACTTGTTCTTCTACTTGTCGTCGCGATGACTCGCTCGGCCGCGGCTCAGCCCGAACCGACACCAGCCCAGCCCGAGCTGCCCCTGGCGCAACCCGAGCTGCCGCCGGGCGTACCGCCGCCCCCGGTCTCGTCGACCAAGCCCACACCGACGATCGCCGCGCCGCGACCAGAGCCACCGGAGCACGCGGTGCAGGTGTCCTACGATAAAGCGGTCGCCATCGCCACGCGCGATGGACAGTTCGCGGTCAAGCTCTCGTTCCGGAGCCAGCTCCGCTTCGAGTCGGTGCGTCCGACGGAGAGCAACAGCCAGTTCGTGTCGCACTTCTCGATCCCGCGCTCGCGCCTTCAGGTCGAGGGACGCGCGTTCGGCAACGACAACCGGTACAAGCTCGAGTTCGGCCTCGGGGATGCAGGCAGCTTCTCGTTCGTCAAGGATCTCTACGTCGACAAGCGCCTCGCGAGCGGGCCGGTGTGGCTCCGCGCGGGACAATGGAAGCGACCCTTCAACCGCCAGGAGATGGTCTCGGACTTCGCGAGCGAGTTCAACGAGCGCGCGAACACGGCCACGTTCGTCGGTGGTGGGCGAGATCTCGGCGTGGCGATCCACAACGATCTCGAGAAGTCGCCAGCGGGTGTCGAGTGGATGGCAGGCGTGTTCAACACGTTCAACGGCGGGGCGGATCGTCCCGCCGTTGCGACCACGTGCACGCAGAACACGATGACCGGTGCGATCACGTGTACGACCCCGGCACCGACAAACTTTCCGTCGGACTTCGGCCCGTCGGTCGTCGTACGTGCGGGTTGGAACACGGGTGAGATCAAGGGCTACAGCGAGGGTGACCTCGATGGTGGCCCGCTGCGGCTCGCCGTCGCAGCCAGCTACAAGATCGATCTCGCGAACTTCGCGAAGCGCAAGGAAGCCTCGGTGAGCGACAACCTGAGTCATGGCCTCGAGGCCGACGCGATGCTCAAGGCCCATGGTCTCGCGGTCGAGGTCGGTCTCTACGTGATGAAGCAGAAGTCCGCCGACGCCCAGTACGGAGTTCTCGTTCAGCCAGGATATTTCGTCGTGCCGAAGCACGGCGAGATCGCGGCGCGGTTCGCGTACGCACCGGTGGGCGCACGGAAACAGATCGAGGCGCGAGCGGCCTTCAACTGGTACTGGCAAGGTCACGCCTGGAAGTGGGCGACCGATGCCGGCTTCGTGAAGCTCACCAAGGAAGACCCTGTTACGAGGGCGACGGACAGTCCCGACGTACAGGTGCGATCGATGCTGCAGCTCACCCTGTGAACGCAAGGACTTGCTCGCCTGCCCGGTTCGCCCCTGCCCGTAAGCGAGCGCAGCGGCCGCACGCGAAATTGTCGCCATTCACGTAACGTTTCGTTACTGTGGACGCCGTCGCACGTACGGAACATTGATGAGTTACGCTGGCATGTTCCGTGGACAGACCTGGAAGGTGAGCTCTGTGGCGCGCATCCTGGTCGTGGACGACGATCGATCGATCCGGCGAACGCTCGAGAAGTTTCTCGGCGGCGAGGGCTACGAGGTCACGACCGCGCAGGATGCACCGGGCGCGGTGGCGACCGCCGACAGTGCAGACCTGATGCTGCTCGATCTCGGCTTGCCCGGCGGCAGCGGGTTCGACGTGCTGACCGCGCTCGCCGATCTCCCGCGACCGCCGACGATCGTCGTGGTGACCGCGCGCGATGACATGCAATCGACGGTCAAGGCGATCCAGCTCGGCGCCTACGAGTACCTGGTGAAGCCCGTCGACATCGATCGGCTCAGGCTCGTGGTCAAGCGCGCGCTCGACAGCCGCGACACCCGGGACCAGCTGGAGGAATTCGTGACGCGCACGGCGGAGGTGCGCCTGGTCGGCGACATCCTCGGCAAGAGCGCCGCGATCCGCGACGTATGGAAGCAGATCGGCGCGGTCTCGACGACGCGCGCGCCGGTGTTGATCGCGGGCGAGTCGGGCACCGGCAAGGAGCTGGTCGCCAGGGCGATCCACTTCTCGTCGGCGGATCGCGAATTGCCGTTCGTCACGGTCAACTGCACCGCGCTCGCGCCCGGGGTGCTCGAGAGCGAGCTGTTCGGCCACGTCAAGGGTGCGTTCACCGGCGCGATCTCGGATCGCCCGGGGCGCTTCGAGCTCGCGGGCAAGGGCACGCTGTTCCTCGATGAGATCGCCGAGATTCCGCTCGAGCTCCAGGCCAAGCTGTTGCGCGTGGTGCAAGAGCGGACGTTCGAGCGCGTCGGTGACGGAAGGCCCATGCAGCTCGAGGCGCGCATCATCGCCGCGACGCATCGCGATCTGCCCGGGATGGTCGCCAAGGGTACGTTCCGTGAGGATCTGTTCTATCGTCTCCGGGTCGTCGAGATCACGCTGCCGTCGCTGCGGGATCGGGCGGACGACATCCCGATCCTCGTCGAGGGCTTGCTCGCGAAGATCAACCGCGACCTCGACAAGGACGTTCGCTATGTCACGCCGGCGGCGCTCGCGCGGCTGGCGGCGCACGCCTGGCCCGGCAACGTGCGCGAGCTCGAGAACACGCTGACGCGCGCGGTCGTGCTCGCAAAGGCCGACGTGATCGACGAGACGCTGCTGCCGGTCGGCGCCGCCGCGCCACCCGGCGATCCCGCCGGCCACGGCGCGGAGGCCGACGCCGAAGGCGCGCTGCCGACGCTGCGAGAGATCGAGCGCAGCCATATCACGCGCGTCCTCGCACGCACCCAGTGGAACAAGCGCCGCACCTGCGCGATCCTCGACATCAGCCGGCCAACGCTCGACCGCAAGATCGAGGAATACGGCCTGCGCCGCGAGGATCAAGCGTCGTGAACCTCGGGCTGATTCCGCTCGCGATCGCCACCGTCGGCGCCTCCTACGCAGCACTGGTGCTGCGCGGCTGGCGGCGGCGCGACAACCGGATGTTCGGCCTGCTCGCGCTGACCGACGCCGCGATGACGGCGGGGCGCGGCATGAACGTGCTGACCGGCGGCTCGATCGTCGCGCCCGGCGTGCTGGTGCCGTGCATGATCGGCACGATCGCACTGGCGCTGCTCACGCTCGAGTTCGTGGCGGGGTTTCCGCGCCGGCGTCCCATGTCGTGGTGGTGGCGCGGCGCGATGCTCGCGTGGGGTGCCCTCGGCCTCGCGATCACCATCGCCACGGTGGACCCGGAGAACGCGACGGAGCGGACCGGCGTGCTCGTCGAGGTCGTCTTCTTCATGCCCGCGACGCTCCTGGTCTTCGTGCTCGGCGCGCGCGCGTTCGCGCAGACCCACCAGCGCGACGCGCGGATCGTGATCGCGATGCTGTGGTTCCGCTGGGGGTTTGGCTTCGCCGCGTACGTCCTGGGGCCGATCTTCGGAATGTTCGAGGCGGCGGTGTGGGCCGAGACCACGCTCGCCACCATGGTGAGCTTCACGGTGATCGGCACCGCGGTGCTGCGCAGCGAGCTGTTCTCGATCCGATCGTCGGCCGCCGAGGTCGTCACGATCGCGACCGTCGCGCTGCTCGTCATGCTCGGCGGCGGCGGCGCGGTGACCGCTGCATTGGCGTACGTCGAGCCGGGCCGGCTGCAGCAGCTCGCGCTGTTCGGCGCCGCGCTCGTGCCGCTCGCGCTCGCCGCGATCGGCTACGCGATGTACCCGCGGGTCGAGCGCCGCGTGCTGGCCAGCCTCGACGAGCGCCGTGCACGCCGGCTCGGAGTCCAGGGCGATCCGCTGCCCGCCGACGCCACGGCCGCGATCGCGGAAGCGAGCCGCCGGATCGCGTCGATCGGCGACGGAGCCGCGGTGCGCTGGCTTGCGAACACCGAGCTGCCCCCAGCGCTCGCCGCAGAGCTCGTGATCGGCGAGCCGCTGCGCAAGGACGAAGTGGCCGGGCTCCCAGCATGCTTCATCGTGCCGGCACTCGGCGCCGAGCGCATCCTGGTCGGCGCGTTCTACCTCGACGATGGCTTGATCGACCGCGACACCTACGTGGTCGCGCGCGATCTCGCGGCACGCGTCGCCCTCGCCGTCCAGCGCGCCCAGGCGGTGTCCGAGCTCCACGACGCGCGCCGGCTGGCCGCGCTCGGCCAGTTCGCCGCGGCGATCGCGCACGACATCCGCACGCCGCTGACCAGCATCTCGATGAACGTCCAGATCCTGCGCCGCAAGCTGCAGCTGACCGACGACGATCGCGAGCACCTCGACATCGCGCTCGAGGAGCTGGCACGGCTCGACCGCTCGGTCGCCGAGATCCTCGACTTCGCCAAGCCGGTGAAGCTGACGTCCGAGCCGATCGACATCGCCGAGCTGATCGAGACCACGAAGAAGAACCTGACCCCGGTCTTGTTCGAACGCGGCGTGGGCGTCCGGGTCGAGCCGCCCGACTCACTCACCGTCCACGGCGATCCGCAGCGGCTTCGCCAGGTGCTGACCAACCTGGTCGACAACGCGGCCAACGCGTCCCGGCCCGGCACCGAGGTCACGCTGCGCGCGAGCGCCACCGACGATCACCACATCGAGATCGAGATCGAGGATCACGGCCGCGGCATCGGCGTCGACGACCTGCCGCGGATCTTCGAGCCGTTCTATACGACCCGCCCTGACGGCACCGGCCTCGGGCTCGCGATCGTCCACAAGGTGATCCGGGCCCACGGCGGCGATATCAAGGTACGCTCGACGCTCGGCGGTGGCGCGACGTTCACGATCACGCTACCCGCCCCGACGTAACACAAGCCCAAGACAGTAACGCATCCTGGCGATGGTAACGTCCTGTTACCAGTAGTCGCCCGGCAACACATTGAAATCCCATACGATGGCGGCGGCATGCCTGGTGCTCACAGGTACCGGACCATGTGGACTCTGGCCCGCAAGCTGCTGCTGCACGATCGCCTGCGCTTCGCGGTCGCGATCGCGGGTGTGTCGGTCTCGGTGATGCTGGTGCTCGTTCAGGTCGGCCTCTACTTCGGCTTCATGGAGACCGCCTCGTCGATCATCGACGCCAGCACGGCCGACATCTGGGTCGACAAGAAGGGCAACGAGTCGTTCGAGAATGCGACGACGTTCGACGAGCGAGCGTTCTACAAGGTCGTCTCGGTCCCCGGCGTCGCACACGCCGAGCCCGTGCTGATGACCTGGGCGCAGTTCAAGCTCGCCGACGGCGGTGACCTCGGCGTCCAGGTCGTCGGGATCGATACAACGCCGAGGCGTCACTCGCTGCTCGCGCCGTGGAACGTGATCGCCGGCGACGTGCGCCGGCTCGCCGGGCCCGGCGCGATCATGTTCGACACGAGCGATTATCCCAAGCTCAAGGTCGATCGCGTCGGCCACGTGACCGAGATGGCCGGCGTGCGCACCGAGGTCGTCGCACTGACCAGCGGGATCCGTTCGTTCACGACCTCGCCGGTCTTCTTCGCCGACCTGCGCACCGCGCGCAGCTTCCTGCCGCAGCTCACCGAGCCGATGACGCACGTGCTCGTCGAGGTCGAGCCCGGTGTCGCCGTCGCCGACGTCCAGGCGCGGATCAACGCGCTGCCGTACCTCACCGCGTATACCACCGCGCAGCTGTCGACGCGCGTGCGGACGTACTGGTCGAAGCGCACCGGCGTGGGCGCCGGGTTCTTCACCACCGCCGTGCTCGGCATCATCGTCGGGTTCGTCGTCGTCGGCCAGATCCTGTACAGCGGTACGCTGCAGTACATCCGCGAGTACGGCACGCTGAAGGCGATGGGCGCCAAGAACAGCGCCGTCGTCCAGGTCATCCTGTCGCAGGCGATGATCTCCGCGGGCTTGGGCTTCGCGGTGGGCGCGCCGCTGGCGATGGCGATGCGCGCCTCCCTGAAGGGTGCGAACCTGACCGTCGCGCTGACCCCGGAGCTCTACACGGTGACCGCCGCGATCACCGCGGTGATGTGCGCGCTCGCCGCGCTGCTCTCGATCGTCAAGGTGCTTCGTCTCGACCCCGCATCCGTGTTCAAGAACTGAGGGCCAGGAGCTATGATGATCGACGCACTCGCCGTCAACGAAACCTGCCCGAGCCCCGCCGCCCGGCCGACCACCCTCGCGCGCCTGGTCGGCGTCGGCAAGACCTACGGCAGCGGCGAGAACGCCGTTGCCGCGCTGTCGAACGCAACGCTCGACATCCACGCGGGCGAGGTCACGCTGATCGAAGGTCCATCGGGCTCGGGCAAGACGACCTTGATCTCGATCCTGGGTCTTTTGTTGACGCCGACCGCCGGCGAGGTCTGGCTCGAGGGCAAGAACGTCGCCGGGCTCGGCGAGCGCACGCTGCCCGGGCTGCGCGCCCGCAACTTCGGGTTCGTGTTTCAAGGCTTCAACTTGTTCCCGGCGCTGTCGGCGCTCGAGAACGTCGCGATCGCGATCCGGATGAAGAAGATGCGCACGAACCACCCCGAGCGTGAGGCGCGGCGGCTGCTCGAACAGGTCGGCCTCGAATCGCGCCTGCACTACCTGCCGGCCGATCTGTCGGGCGGCCAGAAGCAGCGCGTCGCGATCGCCCGCGCGCTCGGCGGCAATCCGCCGATCCTGATCGGCGACGAACCGACCGCCGCACTCGACACCAAGACCGCGCTGTCGGTGATGGAGTTGCTCCGCGCGCTCGCCAGCACGGAGGGCCGCGCGGTCGTCGTCGTCACCCACGATCCCCGGCTCGAACGGTTCGCCGACCGCGTCGTTCGCGTCGAGGACGGCCACATCCAGGCGATCACCGGCCCCAGCCCCGAAGCTGTCAGGATCCCATCATGAGCAAGCTACGTTACCTCCTCCTCGCCGTTCCGCTCGCTGGTGCCGGCTGGCTGTGGCTCGGTCACAAGACGCCGGCGGGGCGCGCCGCCACCACCGTCGCGCGGCCGAGCGTCCTGGTCGCACCGGGCCGGGTCGAGCCGGTGCACGATGTCGTCAAGCTCGCGTTCGAAGCCCAGGGCCGGATCGCCGAGATCTTGGTCGACGAGGGTGACACCGTGCATACCGGCCAGGTGCTCGCGCGGCTCGACGATCGGCTCGCGAAGGCGCGGGTCGCCGCCGCCGCCGCCGGCCTCGCGCAAGCCAAGGCGCGCTACCTGCTCGCGCGGCGCGGCCCCCGGACCGAGGATGTCGCCGCCGCACGCGCCGAGGCCGATGCCGCCGCCGCCGCCGCCCAGCATCGCGGCGCCGAGCAGACGCGCAGCGAGCACCTCGGCAAGGTCGGCGCGCTCTCCACTACCGTGGTCGACGCCGACGGCGCCGCCGCGCGCGTCGCCTCCGCCCAGGCAACCGCTGCGACCGCGCGCTACCAGTCGCTGGCCAGTGGCACGCGGAGCGAGCAGATCGAGGAGGCCGCCGCCACGATCATGCTCGCGCAGGCCGACCTCGACGCCGCGAAGGTCGCGCTCGATCAGACCGTGCTCACCGCGCCGACCGACGGCGTGATCCTCAGGCGGACCTCCGAGGTCGGCGCGCTCGTCACACTGATGGCACCGGCACCGGTGCTGTCGATAGCAGATCTTTCGCAGCTAGAGATCCGCGCCGAGGTCGACGAGGCGGACGTCGCCGCGATCTCGCTCGGCCAGGCCGCGTACGCTACCGCCGCCGCCTACGGCGAGCGCCGGTTTCCGGTCCGGTTCACCCGCGTGACCCGCGAGCTCGGCCGCAAGACCGTGCGCGAGGACGATCCGCGCGCCCGCATCGACACCCGCGTCCTCGAGGTCATCGCCCGGTTCGATGCAGTGCCCGATGGCGCGCCCACCGTCGCCCTCCCGCTCGGGCTCCGCATGGAGGTCCACGTCGGCACGGCGCGTAGCTCCGGGCTGTAGGTGGTCCCCCAAAGCACGGCTGGAGCTGAGTGACGCCGCGCTTCGACGCCTGAGTCTACGTGCACAACTATCGCGCGGTGGCTTTGTTCGCCGAGCCTGGATCGTCACTGCCATCACTGTGGTTTCATGGGCGGCATTTGCGGCGCGAGGCGCGGTCGATTGTCTCTGCTCGATGCGGCGGCGGAGTGCGGCTGATCGACCTCTACGCCAAGCTCGATCAGCTGTTTTTTGCATCATCTCGTGAGCCACTTGATCACAAGACCGTGCAGGCTCGTCAACGGATGCCCGTTCGTGAGACCCTCCGGTCATGGTGATGCCAGCGCTTACGCCCGGTCGGCCGAGGGAGAGAGCCGTCCGGCGCTGGCTAAGGCTCGCTGCACCACTGATCCGCCTCGCTTTCCGCCCGAAGCTTGCCGGGGTGGAGAATCTCCCCAGGGATCGCGTCGTGATGATTGTCGCCAATCATTCCGGACTCGGACTGGCGGAGATCATGTCGCTGATCGTCTGTCTGCTCGATCGGTATGGGGCGTCATTACGGATCGCGCCGATGGTGCACCCAATCTCTTTGCAAGCATGGCCGTCGGGCGGTTGGATGCGCCGGATGGGCGCCATCCCTTCAACCTACGAGGAAGCGAAGGCTGCGCTCGCCGAAGGCCTGTCGCTGCTCGTGTTTCCCGGCGGCGACCACGAATCAATGCGACCCATCTGGCAGGCTAATTGCGTTGACTTCAAAGGTCGGCAAGGGTTCCTGAAGATTGCGCATGCGGCAAACGTGCCGATCGTGCCGCTTGGCATTCGAGGCAGCCACTACACGCTCCCGATCCTCTACCGATCTGGTCCCTGGCTCCCTCGCCTGCTGGTGCTTCCGTACCTGATGGGCTTCCGCAAGCGGTTCCCGATCACGCTTGCGGGCGTTCTCGCGGTCGCGGCGTTGGTCGCATTCGGCCCGGTCTGGACGTGGTGGCTCACCGCGCTGATCGCGCTGATCGTGCTCGGAACACCGATATCGCAGCTGCCGTGGATTCCGTGGCCGATCCGGATGCGGTTCGGGGCGCCGATCGAGCCGGACCAGCTGTTCACGAGCGACGATGATCACACGCCCGCGCTCGATCGTGTCCAAAGCGCGGTCCAAGCGCAGGTGCGATCGCGATTCTGACAGGGACTTCGGATGCGCCGGGATAAACCGGCAGGAAGAAGAGGATGAGAGCACCTTACATCGAAGGAGGGCTCCTCAGGTGTTGATGGCAGCGTGATCCCGTCGCAGCGTGCGCGGTAACGACCGCCGGCTCCGCCCGCCGAGACGGTCTTGGGCTGCAACGACCCGAGCTCGGCGGGTGATGCTCGGGCCAGCGAGCGCTTCGCCGGGGCGCTGGGCCTCGATACAGCCGAGCGCGGCCTCGAGGGCCGGGACGCTTGGCCTGTTGCCGAGCGTCCCTCGATCCCGATGACGATCGGGGCGGTCGAGGACGTCGTCGGGAGCGTACCAACGCGCGCGCAGCGCGGCGAGCGCCGGCTTGATCAGCCCCTCGACGAGGAGCGTCAGCTCGGCTCGTCGAGCACGTCTCCGATCGAGGTGGCGACGATGGCCTTCTCGAGCCAGCGCTCCAGTTGCTCCGGGTCCCTCTGGGACTGGATGCGCTGGCGAGCCCCGTCGGGCACCGCGATGCCCCGGACGCGAAGCACGGTGAGCACGTCCTTTGCCCGAGCCTCGGCGCGCGCGTCTTCCCAGCTTCTTTGCATGGCCACGATGAACTCCTTCTCGTCGTCGGTCCGGTTCGGGCGTTGCCCGAGCTGGTTCTCGAAGTCTAGCAAGGCCGGCTCCGCGATGACACGCTCGGGTGCGTCCCGCGGAAGCAGGGCGACCTCCTTGACGGCCGGTGCCAGCAGCGGACCGGCCGCCATGATGCGGACCAGGAGGGTCGTCGGATCGCGGGGCAACTCGTTGGCCGCGACGATCCCGACGTGGAGGATCTCGCCGCCAAAGGTGTAGACGCCCGCCGGACCGTCGGCCCAAGCCTCGAACCGGAGCTGGGTCAAGACCGTCTTGGGAGTGCCGGCCGCGATGATCCAGAGGAAGGGGGCGACGGGCTTCTCGGGTGGCTGATCCGGATCGCGCACGTGATTGTCCGAGCGCGCCTGGCGCGCGCAGTCCTGCCAGTGGGCGAGGTGCTTGGCCAGGCACGCGCGAACATCCTCGGGGCGAGGGGCCTGGCTGTAGACCTCGATGAGGCAGGGAACGGCCGCGAGCCGTCCCAGGAGCCCGAGGCGGGCGCGCTCGGCGTGTCGCGCCGGGTCGGGCTCGTGACGGAGATCGGCGTACTGGGTCTCCGTGTTGATGACGTCGCCGGCGACGATCGTGCCCGAGGTGGTAAGGGCCTCCTTGGCAACACGCCTGGAGAGGTAGTCAAAGCGATTTCTCATCGGCTGCTCGCAGAGTGCCACGGGCGCGCGGTACCTCAGGAGCGATCGTCGGCCAGGAGATCTTGCCGGGGCGCAGCAGCGAGATCCCGGCTGTAGGCGGCTCTCCATCGGGAAGCGGTCCGGGTCGGTCCGGTCCGCCTTCCGGGACAGCTCGCGCCCGAGCTACGAGCGAACGCGCCTGGTGACGTTGAGGTGATCGCGGGCGGACGTGCCCGGCGATGTCGAGGTGATCGCGGGCCGCTCCTTTCTCGACCAGCCGCTACGTCGCGAACGCCGAGAACGTGCTGCTGTTCGGACCGCCTGGCGTCGGCACGACTCACCTCGCCATCGCGCTCGGCCGCGCCGCCGTCGAGTATGGACACTCGGTGCTGTTCGTGACCGGCGTGGCCGAGCTCGCCACCGCGCCTCCTCACAACGTGACGGCCGTCCTCGACCGGGGAGGTTCACGGGTCACAGGCGCCGATGCGCGAATCGTGTTGCAGCGTCGGGCATATGCCGCCACCCGTCCAGCGATCCCACTTGGAGGTGGGCTCGTCGTCGAAGCAGTTTGTGCCACCGCCCTCGTCCAGATCGTAGTGCATCGTGCCGCACAGGTTCCGCTTCTGGAGGTGGATGTGCTTGTCGTTGCAGCCCCCGGGCTCGTGATAGATGACCTGCACGCGGCTGAAGGCGCCGCTCGCCCGGTTCGCAAAGAGCTTGCTGTAGCAGTCACAGTAGTTGCCTCCGATGAACACGTCGGCGTGGTTGAAATTGTCAATTCCGCCGCAGCGGGTGATGCCGCCGCAGTTGTTCTGGATGAAGCTCCGGACCGTGGTCACGTCGGTGTCGTACGACGACTGGCACGACGTGATGGCGATCTCGCTCGCGGCCGAGGCCGCCTGGGCCTCCACCGGATCCGCGAGGATCTCGTGTGCCCCCTGTACCTCCTCGTCCTCGCTCGAGCAGTTCGCCAGTGCGACCGAGCATCCCATGAGTAACGACAGAACCGATCTCTTCACGATTGCCTCCCTGATCTATTCAGGCCCTGCTCATGCCCTGCGAGCCGGGCGTCGGTTGAGCTTTGCGACGAGAGAAGTTATCGACCTCGTGCCGGAAGGTGTCAAGCTACCTGGTGGGCTACCAGATGCAGTTTCGTAACACGACCGTCCGACATCGCGAGATGACCTTCGGATCGGACAGAGCCTCGACCAGGCAAATTACCTTGTCACCAAATACGATGCGGACACATACGCCCACATTGCATCAGATTCCAGTAGAGAATCCGATTACGAGTCAATCGGCCTCTGCTCGGATTCGCCGTGGTCGCGTATCCTGAGGCTAATCGCTGCACCGACCCCATCGTAGAGGCATGCCACCTCCCGTCAAAGCCATGCGCGGCCTCATAGACTCTATAACAGATGAGCAACAGTCCGTTCCGCCTCGAGCACGTCCGGCCCGAGCACTGGACCAACTCGCACGGCAAACCAGTGACTCCTCCACGGTGTTTCTCTACGTCTCGGGCCACGGAGGGTCGCGTCTACCACAACGGCCAGGACACCTGATACCGGTCGACGAAAATCGCGACCGACGAGGACGTCGATCGAACGGCGATCTCGGGTATCGAGCTCTCGGCGATGGCTCAGGGCGCGCGCAGCGCGGCGAGCAGGGTGCGTGCGCGCGTATGCTGGTTGTCGTCGCCGCCGGTCGCGACGAACCGGGCCAGCACGTCGGCCGATCGGCGATCGCGCAGCTCCTCGAGCTCGACGAGCGCGACCTCGCGCACCGCGGCGTCGGGATCGCCAAGGCCGCGATCGAACGCCGGCCCGGCCTCGAGCGCCGGGCGATCGGCCTCGATCGGCGACTCGGCGAGGAGCGCCAGCGCGGCGGCGCGCACGATCGCCGGCGTGTCGCGGGTCGCGCGCCGCCAGCTCTCGCGATCGTCGCCGATCTGGTTGGCGCGCAAGAGGTCGAGCTGCTCGTGGTGCGCCCATCGAGAGAACGGCGCGCCCGGCGGCGTGGAGTGCGTGCTCGAGATCACCGGCGGCGCCGGCGTGGTCGGGTCCGAGGGCGCCACGACCGGCGCGCAGCCGGTCGCCAGCGCGACGGCGAGCCAGGCCGAGCGCGCGGTCACCACCCCTCCAGCGCGGACGCGAGCTCGCGCACCGTGGCCGCCCATGGATCGTCCGCCGGGAGGCGAGCGAGCAAGCGCGCGACGGCCGGCGCCGCCTCGGGTGCGCCGACCTCGCGCAGCTGCGCGAGGGCCTGCTCGCGCACCACCAGATCCGAGCTGGCGAGCGCGCGGTCGTAGAGCGGCCACACGCCCGGGACCCGCAGGCGCGCGAACGGCCACAGGCGATCGACCACCGGGTGGGTCTCGCCGAGCGTGGCGAACGCGCGCTCCACCGTCGGGAACCCGGAGGCATCGCCGAGCTGAGCAAGCAGCGCGGCGGCGATCAGCGGACCGTACTCGCCGAACCCCGGGGCGTGCGCCGCCACATCACGAAGCACCGGCACGCCCTGCCCCGCGGCGACCCGCTCGAGCCCGTACGCCGCATACGCGCGAACGGCGAGATCGGAATCGCCGGCGCCTTGCGCGAACAACACGCGATCGTCATCGGAGGCGTCGCGCGCGAGCAATGCGAACGCCGCCGCGCGTAGCGCGGGCTGATCGGCGCGCGCCGCGCCGCGATAGCCGCTCGCCGTGTCGTCGTGACCGTTGGCGCGCAGCAGCGCGCGCTGCGCCTGGACCTCGCGCTCGGAGTACGCGGTGCCGGGCGGGATCGCGACGCTCGGAATGACGATGCCCGGCAGATCGGCGATCATCGCGCGACCTCAGGGCCGGCGCGCCTCACGGGTAATCTCCGTTGTCGCCCTTGACCCGCGCGACGCGATCTGATCCGTTCTTCTTTGCTCCCTCATTCGACCTCCCTCACTCAACGTACCGGCAACGTACCGGGTGCCCCCCGACCGGTCAATCGCGACCTCCAGGGATGTGCCAGAACCGGACCGGTAAGCCGGCTCGCCGGCAGATGCGCTCGATCGCGTGGCATGTCTACCCGTCGCGCTTCGCGTTGCCGTCAAAGCTGCGGACGACGCAAGAAGACGCCGCAGGCGTCAAAGCTCAAGCGATGGCAACGAAGGAAAACTTCGCGATCGAGTTGGCCTCGGAGTCGGCCTCGGTGACCAGGCGTGGCGGCGGCCATCTCGGGTATCCTCGTCGCATGATCGCGCCTGCCCAGCGCCGCTGGTCGCCTGGCGTGGTCGTAGGCGGCGCGATCGATGCCGGCATCGGGATCCCAGAACCGGAGGTCGCCTGCGGCGCCCGCCGTCGCCGCGCCCGTGCTGCTCGCCGGCGCCGAGCCCCACGGGTCGTTGCAGGCGTTGTACAGATCCGGGCGGCACCGGTTCGGGTTGGTCTGGGGATCCTGTGGCTCGAACGTCGCCCACAGCCAGTTCGGGAATAGCTTCGAGGTGAGGTGGATGCCGGTCAGCGCGTAGCACGTGCCGTCGATGAGCTCCTGGTAGAGGCTCGAGGCGCACGGAACGAGTGTTCAGCCTTGAAGCAGACGAGCGAAACGCAAGACCGCTCACGACGGCCGGGCGCATCCGTTTTCGGCGGCGGGGCTGCTGGTCGGGGCTCTCCCCAAGGAGCTTCCGCGTGCCACGCGACGCAGCCATCCTAAAGATTCCAAGGAGATACGATCCGGCCATCGATCCTTCTGCTGGCACTATGTCAGATCCGGCATAGAATGTTCTGGTGTCGCACGCTGACAAGCCGCTCGTTTGGTTGAAGGGCGCAGTCAAGACGCCCCCATTCTCAGCGGAGGCACGGCTAGAGGCGGGTGTTCTCTTGCGGCGGCTTCAGCAGGGAGAGCGACTCTCTTCCGCACTCGCGCCCGATGCCGGTGGTTGGCCCGCGGTGCCACGAGCTACGGATCAACGACAAGACGAGGTCGTGGCGGATCATGTACCGCATCGACGCCGACGCGATCGTGATCGCCGATGTATTCGAGAAACGCACCCAGAAGACGCCCGCGCAAACGATCTCGCTCTGCAAACAGCGCCTCAACGCGTACGACCAAATCTGAGGAAATGTCTATGAAGGAAAGCAAACGAAAGCGGCTCGAGGCGGCGGGATGGACGGTTGGCTCCGCCGACGAGTTCCTCACGCTGTCTGCAGTGGAGTCTGTGCTCGTCGACCTCCGACTAGCGCTCAGCCAGGCGCTCAAGGAGCGTCGCGCAAAGTTTCATATCTCACAGACCACGCTCGCCGGGCGGATTCAATCGAGCCAGTCCCGCGTCGCGAAGATGGAAGCGGCGGATCCCGAGGTGTCGTTCGAGCTTCTTCTGCGCGGGCTTATCGCGACGGGTGCTACTCGTCACGATGTGGCGATCGTGCTCGACGAACGGAGACGAGGCAAGAAGCTGGGTGCGACGTCACGACGTCATGATCGCGGCCGCAAGGTGGTCGGCGGCGCCGGCAAGCTGGCGGCCGAGCGGCCCCCAGCTCGCGGTCGATCCCGCGCAGCGCGAGGCTCGACCAGCGCGGGTGCGAGGTAGCGTTGACCGCGACCTCGCAGCGCGAACTCGACCAGCCGCGCTGACTTCTCGCCGTGCCGGTAGTGTGGTCCGACAAGCTCGAGCTGTGCTTCCGACGCTGTCGAGCCCGTGCTCCTTGCGGAGATCGGCGTAACTCGTCCGACATGCCCTCGAGCTTCCAGTCGCCGAGCGCCACGCCGCCAGCAGCGCGCTCTTGCCCAGCCCCGGTCCGCCGGTCACCACGATCCAGCGGTCGGCGCGATCCGCGATCTCCCGAGACGCGGGGACGCGCGCGCTCCGGATCGTCCTGGGGCCGCCGATCGGCTCGCAGGTATCCACCGTCACTTGGTCGGAACGCCGAAGCCCAGGAACCACGAGAAGTCGAGCGGCTTCCAGTCGGCGCTCGGCGGCGGCGTCGGCTGGCCCACCGCCGCACCGCCCGGGAACGGCCCGCCGTTGGGGTTCACGCCGTTCGGTGCCTTGGTGATGTTGTAGAGCGCATTGCTGTGGCAAGTGATGCACGACGCCTGGCCGGCCGGCACGTTGGCATTGAACTCCACGAACGAGCTGCCCAGGACGCCCGCGCTCGCGATCGGGTCGCTGTACTCGGTCTGGACGCCGGTCAGGCGATAGTTCTGGAGCGACGGCGGGAACGCCGCGCCGGCTGCCTGGAACAACGCCGCCAGCGCCGGGGTGACCGCCGTCGCCGCGCCCGTGCTGCTCGCCGGCGCCGAGCCCCACGGGTCGTTGCAGGCGTTGTACAGATCCGGGCGGCACCGGTTCGGGTTGGTCTGCGGATCCTGCGGCTCGAACGTCGCCCACAGCCAGTTCGGGAACAGCTTCGAGGTGAGGTGGATGCCGGTCAGCGCGTAGCACGTGCCGTCGATGAGCTCCTGGTAGACGGTGGGGTTGGGCTTGCTGCAGTCCATGGTCACGCCCTGGTACGACGACGCGGGGACCCAATCGGCCTTCACCTCGACCGCGCCGGTCGGGAACGTGATCGTCTTGCCGGACTGCAAGTACGTGCCCTGCCCCGTCGTGGTCAGGAGCCCGTTGGACTGCGCATAGCCCTTCTCCGCCGCGTTGATCGTCACCTCCTCGCAGAACACCGGCTTGGCGCTGAGGTTGCCGGGCACGAACCGCTTCAGCGACGGATCTGCCGTCGACGGCGTGAGCATGCTCTGGCAACCACCCGTGCGCTTGGGGTGATCGGGCGTCAACGTGTGCGCGTTCGCCGCCGCCAGCACACTGCCATGCAAGCGCTTGCGCGTGCAGTCGTCCGGGTTGTTGAGGCACGCCTGGGTCGTCCACGTCTCCCACGTCAGCTGGCCCGTTCGCGTCCTGCAGTTGGCGGCGACGAACAGCCGCCACGCGAGCTCCTCATGGCTCCCCGCGGTCGATGTCGGCAGATCGCACGCCGAGCCGGCGCTCACGGCCGTCCCGGGCTCGCCTGGTGTGCCACCCTCGACCGGCTTCGCCGGATGATTGCAGGCGGAGTGGACGGCTAGTCCCAACACCGCCACTGCGATCCAACGGATCCCTACACGTCGTTCATGATTCACGCGCTATCTCCTGGTTCAAATGCGGCCAAGCGCCATCGATGCGAGCCACTGGATCGCCCCCACCGAGGCGCGCTCGATGGCCACCATCGCCCAGGACGGCCGCAGATTCAATTACGGCGGATTACGACGGCTAGCGCTGAGCGTACCGAGGGGTGCTGCCCGACGCGCTCTCGATCGAGCACCGCGTGGCGGATGTGGAGCCAGGCCGGCTCGCCTCGACAGCGCCTTACGGCGCCTTGGCCGGCATCGCGATCGGCCGGAGGTGGTCGCACAGCGTGTCGGGATCGATCTTGGTCTTGCGCATGCCGCGCCACCGCTTCACGTCGCGCTCGGCGTCGTCGGCTTCGCCGAGCTGACGGCGAATGCAGATCGCGCGCGACAGGAGATCGGGAGCATCGGCCTCGCGCCCGTACTCGGCGGAGTACTTCTCGCCATACGAGGCCGCCTGAGAGAGCTCGCGGCTGTCTCGTACGCCGAGGCGAGGCTGCGGATCGCATCGCGCTTCCTCGTCGCGTTGCGATCGTACTGCTCGACGGTCCGCCACAGCTGGATCGCGGCCGCGAGGCTGCCGGCCGCACGAAAGCAGGCCGCGCCGGTGCCCAGCTTGTCGAGGTTGCCCTCGGGATCCTTGTTGTACGCGTCGAGGGTCGGCTCGCACTGCTTCGCAGCCGCCTGGTCGACCTTCGGCAGCGCCGCCTGGATCGCCTTCACGATGGCCTCGATGTCCTGCTTCGCCAGCGTCTCATGGAACGGCCCCGCGCTCGCCTCGAAGGTCACCAGCATGACTGCAAATACGATCGACTTCATCGCTGACCACGCTACCCGATAAAGGCCAGCGGCCGGGCCGAAACGTCGCTATCCAGCGCCGAGCAACAGGCGGGGCGATCACGGCGGAGGCGACCCGCAGCCCTCGGCGGCGGCACCACCGGCGTCAGTCGCTTTGTCTTTTCGTTGCATCGGATAGCCGGCGCTGAGCTTCATCGAGAACAAATCGAACAGCGCTCGGCCGTCCATGCCATATCGGCCTCGGCCTCATGCGCGCCCAGGTCGCGACACTTCGCCTCGAGAAAGCTCGTGTCCGCGGCGACATGCCAGGCATCCGCCCAATCGCCCGCTTCGACGCGATGGACCAATGCGTGGCGCAGCGCGTACCGCCGCGACGTCGCGTCTACAGGAGCCGGCCAGGTCGCCAGCTTGCGCGACAGCGTCGCGTGATGGGCGCGCATGGTGGTAACACCACGTTCGTCGGCGATGAACTCGCGTACCCAGTCATGACGAGGGCGATACGCCGCGACCGCCAGCACGTCGTCGCGCCCGACGAACCGCCGGTGCCGTTGCCGCTCCTGCGTGAAGTCGATCACGCCCGCCCGCGCCAACGATACCGGCGATGGCGGCGATACCGCCTGCGCCGAAGCGGCACCCGGTTGCCAGCACCAGCAGCTGGTGATCCGGTCCCTGCAGCACCTCGGCGTCCGGCTCGTGCTGGTGGCCGCTGGATCGTCCGGTCGACGTCGTGGTTTCCGGGGATCACGAACAGCCGATCCAGCGGGACGCCGAGTGCCGCGCACGTCTGCTTCAGCAACGTGCACGCACGCGGATAGTCGGTCGGGTGGCCCCAGTCGCCGAGGTCGCCGGTGAACACGACCAGATCGAACGGCACGCCGTCCCTGCGCAGCTCCGCGAGGTTGACCGCCCACTTCTCGCCCAGCACGCGCCACCGGGAGGCCGCCTCCAGCCGCGCCCACTCCGCCTGCGGCTCCTCGACGCTCCGCATGTGCAGATCGGAGATGTGAAACACCCGGACGCAGCGACCAGCCAAGGGGCCATCCTATCGCAGCCGCGCTTCGCTGCGTACCGCCGTCGCCGAGCAGAAGGCAAGCAACGACGGACGCGAGCTCCAACCCCGGACTCACCGTCACGGATCGCTCCGTCCCCTAACCTGGGTCACATCACCCTCGCACACGAGGTCGAAGAAGCACGTGTTGACGTTTATGTCCAAATGGGTATACTTCGGCAGTGAATGTCGGCTACTATACGTCCGCGACCGGGCGCTCGGAGTCCCAGGACTTCATCGCCCGCCTCGCGGAGCCATTCACACACTGGCAGAGCACGGCGACAACGCGCCGGTGTCGAGGAAGCCAGTGAAGGGCTGCTCACCGATGCGGCAATTGACGACGGGTGGCTACCGGACATTTTACTACATCGCCGACAACACCGTCGTGGTGTTGCACGTGTGCAAAAAGCAGGACCAGAAACACGGGATCCAGCTCGCGTACCGGCGAATGAAGGAGTTGAGATGACGCGGACGAAGAAGAAGGCGAGTATCAGCATCGGAGATCCAGGCCATGACAAGGACATGGAGAACCCCGCCTACCGCGCGGCGTACGAGAATCGCCGGCTCATTCACGAGGTGGCGCTCACCGTGAAGAGAATGAGAGAGCGGGCCGGGCTCACGCAGCAGCGGCTGGCCGAGGCGATCGGATCCAGCCAGCCGGTGATCGCTCGCCTGGAGCGTGGGCGCGATCAGCGGATCCCGCGGTTCGATCTGGTACGCAGGATCGGGCTCGCGCTCGGCAAACAACTCAAGTGGGTATTCGAGGATGTGCGGGACGGAGAGCCTCTGGTCGAGGTCAAGGGCCGAGTCCGACGTATCGAAGATCCGCACCCCGAAGCGTGACGGCGCCCGCTTCGTCGCCCTCGCTGCCGTTCTACCGTGGAATCGATCTGCTCCGCCCGGGCGGGCTACGGAGGGTCGGCGGCCGCAGCCAGCACGAGCCGCGTCGCATCCACCCCCGCGCGGACCTTGAGCTGTGGTCGCTCACCGTCGGGCAAGCCTTCCAGGCTGATCGCCGCGCGCCCCTGCTTGTACGCGGCGGCGACCGATTCGCGCTCGCCCAGGCCGCCGTAGAACCCGATCGCGAAGCTCCGGGCCGCGTCATCGTGGATCGATCCGCGCATTCCCACGACGCAGTCGATGTGCGTGAGCAACGCGTCGGCCTGGACGTCGCTGTAGCAAGCGTTGAGGACCACCAGCATGACCGAGCTGCCGGCCGCGCCGAACGTCTCTTCGATCGCGTGTGCCGAGACGAACTGCGCACGGCCATCGGCGCCCTGGAAGAACAGTCCCTGCCGTTGCTCGCCGCCGAGCGCGTCGAAATTGCCGATGATGTGTCGATGCGGCCCAGGCGCCGGCCCCGGCCGCTGCGCGCCGGACACGCGCTGGCCGCCGTGGCCGCTGAAGTGGACCACCGTCGGCTTGAGCCTGCGTAGCTCGCGAAGCAGGTCGAGCGGCTCGACGGCCCATCGGGTCACGAGCTCGAAGCGGTCGCGGAAGCCAGCGCTCTCCAGCTCCTTCTGGATCGCACGCGCCTCTTGATCGAGTGCGAGCTGAGCGGTTTCAGCGGGATTGGCAGCCAGGAACAGGATGGTGTGTTTCTTCATCAGCGGCCTCGGCGAAGGAGACTCATTGTCTGGGGAGGAGCTACGTGGCCTGTCAGTGCTGTGACTTCCATGAGGGGAACGCGCGCGGCGATTCAACGAGGACCAGTCGAGAAACCAGACGGCGCCGGTAGTGTCACCGGCGATGATGACGGTTGCAGTCGCAGTGACCGCGAGGTAGCTGGCGTTGGCATGGTGAGTGAGGAGGCAGGCATACGATTCGAGGTCCCAGACCTTGAGCGTGTGGTCAGACGACGCTGAGACCACGCGCAGGCCATCCGGGGTAACCACGCACCCACGTACACTGGCGGTGTGGCCTTCCAGGGTGGCGAGCACGTGCCCAGTCGCGAGGTCCCAAACCTTGAGCGTCTTGTCTGCCGACGCTGAGATCACGCGCAGGCCATCCGGGGTCACCGCGCACCCGCTCACACTGGCGGTGTGGCCTTCCAGGGTGGCGAGCACGTGCCCCGTCGCGAGGTCCCAGACCTTGAGCGTTTTGTCTGCCGACGCCGAGACCGCGTGCTGGCCATCCGGGGTCACCGCGCACCCGTTCACCCAGAAGGCGTGGCCTTCCAGGGTTGCGAGCGGGCTCCCGATCGGGCGATTCCAGACCTTGCGTGTGCTGTCATCCGAAGAAGCAGAACCGTGGTCCCGTGCGACCGCAGGCGTCGCGAGGTCCCAGACCTTGAGTGTCTTGTCATCCGACGCCGAGACCACACGCTGGCCGTCCGGGGTCACCGCGCACCCGGTCACCCAAGCGGTGTGGCCTACCATGGTGGCGAGCGGGCGCCCCGTGGCGAGGTGCCAGACCTTGAGCGTGTCGTCCTCCGAGGCCGAGACCACGCGCAGTCCGTCCGGCGTCACCGCACACCCGCGCACCCAGGAGGTGTGGCCTGCCAGG
>Ga0137459_1000046_pt1 | contig 39002 bp, 36 predicted proteins | sample EasRivERMGT700_2_FD_104908 | JGI IMG/M metagenome (GOLD analysis project Ga0137459, IMG submission 104908) | Soil microbial communities from meander-bound floodplain in the East River, Colorado, USA - East River MetaG ERMGT700_2 | ecosystem: Environmental > Terrestrial > Soil > Floodplain ...
GCCGGTCGTGTGCTTGTCCAGGCAGATGATGTGCCCGGAATTCTCCCCTCCGAGCTGCCAGTCTTTTTCCTGGAGCATTTCCAGCACGTAGCGGTCCCCGACCTTGGCGCGCGCGAAAGAAACCCCCATTTTCTCAAGCGCCCGTTCCAGCGCGAGATTGGTCATCAGGGTTCCGGCGACGCCTTTCAGCCCGCCGTTTTTCGCGCGCTCGCGCGCGATGACGAACAGCAGCTCATCGCCGTCGTAGAGCCTGCCCTCCCCGTCGGCCATGAGGACGCGGTCGCCGTCCCCGTCGAACGCGATGCCCAGATCCGCCTTGTGCTCGGCGATCGCGCGCTGCAGAACCTCCGGATGCACGGTCCCGGCCTGGTTGTTGATGTTGAATCCGTCGGGGTCCGCTCCGATCGTTTCGACGTCGGCGCCCAGCTCGTGGAACACGGGGGGCGCGACGTGATAGGTCGCACCGTGCGCGCAGTCGATCACGATCTTCATTCCGCGAAGGTCGAGCGAGGAGGGAAACGTGCTCTTGCAGAACTCGATGTAGCGGCCCCGGGCGTCCTCGATGCGGCGCGCTTTCCCGAGGCTGGCCGAATCCTTGCAGTGCATCGGGCGGTCGAGCCGGGTCTCGATATCCGTCTCCACGGCGTCGGGAAGCTTGCTGCCCTCCGCCGAAAAAAACTTGATGCCGTTGTCCTGATACGGATTGTGCGAAGCGCTGATCACGACCCCGGCCTGCAAGCGCAGCGCCCGGGTCAGATAGGCAATCGCAGGCGTCGGCAGCGGTCCGGTCAGCATCACGTCCACGCCGGCGGCTGCGAATCCTGCTTCAAGCGACGCTTCGAGCATGTAGCCCGAGATGCGCGTGTCCTTGCCGATCAGGACCGCCGGGTGCTCGCCCTTGGGCATGGTCGATCGCCGCACCAGCACTTCACCTGCGGCAAAACCCAGGCGCATGACGAATTCCGGCGTGATCGGCATCTCACCGACTTTTCCCCGCACGCCGTCCGTTCCAAAATATTTTCTGCTCATTGTTTTCCGCGGCCCCCGTGCCCGTCCATCGCGGCGAGCACGGCAAACGCGTCTCGCGTCGCCGCCACGTCGTGCACGCGAACGATTGTAGCTCCGTGCTGTACCGCCAGCAAAGCCGCGGCGATGCTTGCCGCGAGCCGGTCGCCGGCCCCGCGCCCGGTGATCGCACCCAGGGTCGACTTGCGCGACCACCCGGCCATCACCGGCAGTCCCATTTCGGCGAACCGGTGGAGATGGCGCAGCAGCTCGAAATTGTGCTCGATGGTCTTGCCGAAACCGAAACCCGGATCGATGACGATGCGCTCGCGCGCAATGCCGTGCGCCTCGGCCGCGGCGACGCGCCCGGCGAGGAACGCGCGGACCTCTTCGACGACATCGCCGTAGCGAGGCTCGCGCTGCATCGTGCGCGGCTCTCCCTGCATGTGCATCAGGCACACTGCGGCGCCGGAGGCCGCCACGGCTTCGAGCGCGCCGGGGGAGCGCAGCGCGCCGATGTCGTTGATCATCGCCGCGCCGGCGCCGATCGCGGCGCGCGTCACTTCGGGTTTCGTGGTATCGATGGAAATGGGTATCGGACAGGCACGAAGCCCATCGAGCACCGGCATCAGCCGCGACAGTTCCTCCTCGGCTGACACGCTCCCGGCTCCCGGGCGGCTCGATTCCGCGCCGAGATCGAGCAAATCCGCTCCCTCATCCATCAGCCGTTGCGCATGCGCTATCGCGGCCCCCGGCTCGAGATAATGCCCGCCGTCGGAAAACGAATCGGGCGTCACGTTGACCACGCCCGCGACAAGCGGGCGATCGAGCATCAGCCGGAATCTGCCGCAGCGGAGACTTCGAGCAGTCACGGCCGCAGACGTGAAAAGGCCCGAAGCAGGCTTCGGGCTCCGTTTCCTGGAATGAGCTAGGAGTCCGTTTCAAAATGAGTTGTCATTCTGAGGGCGCAGCCCGAAGAATCTGCTTTTCGTCTGCAACAAAAGCAGATCCTTCGCTTCGCTCAGGATGGCAGCAGGCTCATCTTGAAACCGGTTCTAAGAGACGGGTGCAGGTTCGGCCGCACCGGGCGCCCCCGCCTGAGGCGGCTGCGGCGGCGCTTGCGCGGCCCTGGGCGGGCGCGGCGGCCGGCCATCCATGATGTCCTGGATCTGCTCGGCGTCGATGGTTTCCAGCTCGAGCAATGCCTTGGCCATGGCTTCGACCTTGTCGCGGTTGTCGAGGATAAGCTTCTTCGCCAGGCCGTACTGCTCGTCGATGATCTTGCGGATCTCGGCGTCGACCTTTTGCATCGTCACTTCGGACACGTTCTTGTGCGTGGTGATCGAGCGCCCGAGAAACACTTCCCCGTCGTTCTCGCCGTACACCATGGGGCCCATCGCGTCGGACATGCCCCACTGAGTCACCATGCTGCGGGCCAAGGCGGTGGCGCGCTCGAAATCGTTCGAAGCGCCGGTCGTCATCTGGCCCATGAACACTTCCTCGGCGATGCGCCCGCCGAACAGGACCGTGATCGTCGAGAGCAGCCGCTCCCGGTCCATGCTGTAGCGGTCCTGTTCGGGCAGCTGCATGGTGACGCCCAGCGCCCGCCCGCGCGGGATGATCGTGACCTTGTGCACCGGATCGGTCTTGGGGAGGAGCTTCGCCACCACCGCATGGCCCGACTCGTGATAGGCGGTGTTCCTGCGCTCTTCCTCGGGCATCACCAAAGAGCGGCGCTCCGCGCCCATGATGATCTTGTCCTTGGCGCGCTCGAAATCGTCCATGTCCACCAGGCGCTTGTTCTTGCGCGCGGCAAAGAGCGCCGCCTCGTTCACGAGGTTGGCGAGGTCGGCGCCGGAGAAGCCCGGCGTGCCGCGCGCGATGATCTCGGCCTTCACGTCCGGGGCCACCGGGACCTTCCTCATGTGCACCAGCAGAATCTGCTCGCGGCCGCGGATATCGGGGAGCGGCACGACCACCTGCCGGTCGAACCTGCCGGGCCGCAACAGCGCCGGGTCGAGCACGTCGGGACGGTTGGTCGCGGCGATGACGATCACGCCGGTCGTCCCCTCGAATCCGTCCATTTCGACCAGAAGCTGGTTGAGCGTCTGTTCGCGCTCGTCGTTGCCGCCGCCCAGACCCGCACCTCGCTGCCGGCCCACCGCGTCGATTTCATCGATGAACACGATGCAGGGGGCATGTTTTTTCGCCTGGTCGAACATGTCGCGCACGCGCGCGGCCCCCACGCCGACGAACATTTCCACGAAGTCGGACCCGGAAATCGAAAAGAAGGGCACTTTCGCCTCGCCGGCGATCGCGCGCGCAAGCAGCGTCTTTCCCGTGCCGGGATTGCCGACCATCAGCACGCCCTTGGGAATGCGGCCGCCGAGCTTCTGGAACTTGGCGGGGTCGCGCAGGAATTCGACCAGCTCGGCGACTTCCTCCTTCGCTTCCTCGCAACCGGCGACGTCGGCGAAGGTGATGCTGTTGTTGGACTCGTCGATCATTCTCGCGCGGGATTTTCCGAACGAGAACGCGCCGCCTCGTCCGCCGCCCTGCATCTGGCGCATGAAGAAAATCCACACGCCGATGAGAAGCAGCATCGGGAACCACGAAACGAAGATATTCATGAGGAGCGAAGGCTCCTCCTCCCGCTTCGCCTTGATCTTGACGCCGTACTTGAGCAGGTCGGAGACCAGCCAGATGTCCCCGGGAGAGTAGCTGTTGACGGGCTTCCCGTCGTTGGTCTTGGCCTTGAGGTCGCGCCCTTCGATCATCACCTCGGCAATGCGCCCGGCTTTGACCTCCTCCATGAATTGCGAATAATCCATCACGGCCTGAACCTGCTGGCGCGTGTTGAACTGGTTGAACACGGTCATCAGGACAAGCCCGATGACCAGCCAAATGACTAGGTTCTTGAAGAGGTTATTCAACGTGCTTCCTTTTCCGCCGCATAGCGCATCTCGCGCATTCTAAGCCCTGGCAAGCTCAGGGGCCAGTGCCGCCCTTAAGTGTCTTACCCAACAGATACATCTCCCTGGAGTCGCCGCGCGAGGCCCCGGGTTTTCGCGAGGCAACGGCGACAAAAACCCCGCGCATCGCCGCCAGGAACTCAGAATAGCCGGCGCCCTGAAATACCTTGACCAGGAATGCACCTTTTGGTTTCAGGTGAGCCTTGGCGAATTCGAGCGCCAATTCGCACAGATGAATACTGCGGGCCTGATCGGTCGCGCTCACACCGCTCAAGTTGGGGGCCATATCGGAAACTACAAGGTCGAGCTTTCGACCTCCCAAGACCTCCTCGAGGCGCTGAAGCACGGTTTCTTCCCGGAAATCCCCGCGAACGATGGTAACTCCAGGTATCGGCGCAATTTCCAGAAGATCGACTGCGATGACGCGTCCGGACCGTCCGACGCGCTCCGCAAGCGCCTGCGCCCAGCCCCCGGGCGCAGCCCCGAGATCGACCACGGCGTCCCCGGGACGCGCGAGCCCTCCCCGATCCGCGATCTCGATCAGCTTGTAGGCCGCGCGCGAGCGGTAGCCGTGCGCTTTCGCCCGGTGAACGTAGGGATCATTCACGTGGCGTTTGAGCCACGCGCTGCTGGATTTGCTTCGGGCCATTCCGTCATGATACCCAAGTGAATCGCGGCCTCCGCGCTGCTGGGGAATTCGCGAAAGGCGATCTAGTGGGACCAAGTTAGTCACCGCATGACGGCCGGAGTATCATGACCGCTGTTGGATGTCAGGATACGGCAATGATCAATCAGAATCTCGTCGTGCACCGCGATCCGGAGATCTTGGGCGGAACGCCGGTATTCGTCGGTACGCGCGTTCCCGTCAAGATCCTGTTCGACTACCTTGAGGCTGGCGACAGCCTCGAAGTCTTTCTCGATGAGTTTCCGTCCGTAACTCGTGCGCAGGCGGTTGCGGCGCTCGAGCTGGCGCGGGAAGCCCTTGCGCCTGATGCGCATCCTGCTTGACGAATCCCTGCCACGGAAGCTAGCGCTCGAACTACCCGGACACCAGGCACAGACGGTTCAAAAGCGCGGCTGGTCGGGGCTCAAGAACGGCGCGCTCCTGCGCGAGGCAAGCCAGGAATTTCAGGTCCTTCTGACTGGCGATCGGAACCTGGAGTTTCAACAGAACCTGAGGACGTTGCCCATCGCAGTCATCGTGATGGTTGCGGTGAACAACCGAATCGAGACACTGCGTCTGCTGATTCCGGAAGTGCTAGAAGCGCTCAAGACCATTCAACCTGGCCAGGTTATTCGAATCGGTGCCTAACCCCCACCGTGCCAGCAGCGACCGACCACCAGACCAGGTTATTGGAGGCATGGAATGAATATTTCGGCGATTGAGATTGAAATACCTCTCGCGCAGTCGGTGACAGTCACCGAGGATACATTGCACGTCGATCTCTCCGACGGGCGAACGATCTCCGTGCCCCTCGCCTGGTATCCACGCCTGCTTCATGCCACACCGGACGAACGCCAAGCTTGGCGCTTCATCGCCAAAGGAAGAGGAATCCACTGGGAATCCGTTGACGAAGATATAAGCATAGAAGGGCTTCTAGCCGGCCGGACGTCTGGGGAGAGTCAAACTTCATTTAAGAGATGGTTGAGTTCGCGCTCGTCGAGCCTACCAACGCGTTCAACACCGACGCGCAGCAAGCGGCGCGCGCGTTGACGCGGACGTTTAGGTTTACCGTCCCGAGCAGGGGCGGCGCCTGACGCGAACACGCGCCATGAGGCCGGAGCGCGTCCGTTGTTTGCCGCGGGCTATTCCCTAGACTTCCTCGATGCCCGAACTATCACCCGCCCGGCGGCGCGAATTGAAGGCGCGAGCGCACGCGCTCGATCCGGTCGTCCGGATCGGCGGAGCCGGATTGTCGCCGACGGTCCTCGCGGAAATCGACCGCGGTCTGAAAAACCACGAGCTGATCAAGGTGCGTGTAAACGGCGCCGACCGCTCCGGGCGCGAAGCGATCCTTGAGGAGATTTGCAGGCGGACCGAAGCGCAATCGGTTCAACACATCGGCAAGATCCTTGTCCTATTCCGGGAGAACCCCGAACCTTCCCCCGGTTCGGGGGAGGACTCGCTTCGCAGGAAACGAAGCGGGCGTTAGTGCCGTTCCAACTGTCCCGAGCTAAGATTCTGGTAACTCACCGGAAGCCAATGCCGATGGCTGCTTGCGGACCGTTTGCAGCCTTTTGAGATCGTCGGCGAGACAGGCAGGCTACTCGTACCGCACCTCCAGCACCTCGTACTTCCTCACTCCCCCCGGAGTCTGCACCTCGACCTGGTCCCCCGCGTATTTGCCGATCAGCGCCCGCGCGATCGGCGAGCCGATCGAAATCTTGCCTTTCTTGATGTCGGCTTCGTCGTCTCCGACGATCTGGTAGGTCACCGCCTCGCCGCCCTTCTTCTCCTCGAGGTCGACGGTGGAGCCGAACACGCACCGCCCGTCGGCGTCGACACGCTTCGGATCGATGACCTGTGCGTTGGAAAGCTTGGCCTCGATCTCCTTGATCCTGGCTTCGACGAAGCCCTGGCGCTCTTTGGCGGCGTCGTATTCGGCGTTCTCCGAAAGATCGCCGTGTGTCCGCGCTTCGGCGATCGCCGTGATCGCGCTCGGCCGTTCCACCGTTTTCAGACGGTGCAACTCCTGTCGCAACAGCTCGGCTCCAATCGTGGTCAGCGGAATCGTGTTCATGGCCGTATCGAGAAAAAGCCGCCGCGGCGCCCGAAGAGCGCCAGGCTGCGGCATCGGTTATTCAAATCAGAAGAATTCGCGGAAGGCGGTCTAATGTGACCACTTTTCGAGCCATTTTGCAATAGGCCCGCGCGAGCGCAGGCCGGCGTGCAGCTCCTGAAGAGAGTACGGCACCAGGGATTTCATGTGCCGCATGCCCTCGCAGGCCGCCCGGGCGCCCGCCACCGTGGTGTAGTAGGTCACGCGCCGCTGCACCGCGCTGGTCCGGATGGAGCGCGAATCCGAGACGGCGCTGCGCTTTTCCTCCACCGTATTCACCACCAGACTCACCTCGCCGTTCTTGATCATGTCGACGATGTGAGGCCGGCCTTCGACCACCTTGTTGACGAGGGTCACGGCAATGCCGTGCGCGGCAAACACCCCGGCCGTCCCCCGGGTCGCAAGCAGTCGAAAACCCAGCTTGAGGAGGTCCCGCGCGACCTGCACCACCGCCAGCTTGTCGCCGTCGCGTACGCTGATGAACGCCGCGCCGGTTTCCGGAAGCTTCGCTCCCGCGGCGAGCTGCGATTTGACGAAAGCCTCCCCGAAGCTCTTCCCCACGCCCATCACTTCCCCGGTCGATTTCATCTCGGGGCCGAGAATGGTGTCGACGCCCGGAAACTTCACGAACGGAAACACGGCTTCCTTCACCGAAAAATATCCCGGCACCACCTCTGCGAGCGCGCCCTGCTGCGCGAGGGTCTGTCCCACCATGCAGCGCGCGGCGATTTTTGCGAGCGGAACGCCGGTGGCCTTGCCGACGAAAGGCACCGTGCGCGAAGCGCGGGGGTTGACTTCGAGCACGTATATGACGCCCCGCTGAATTGCGAACTGCACGTTCATCAGACCGACGACCTTGAGCGCGTGAGCGAGCAGAACGGTCTGCCGGCGCAATTCCCGCTCGATTTTCGAGCTCAAAGAATGCGGCGGCAAGGAGCACGCCGAGTCGCCCGAATGCACCCCGGCCTGCTCGATGTGTTCCATGACGCCTCCGATCAGCACGTTTTTCCCGTCGCTGACCGCGTCCACGTCCACCTCCGTGGCGTCGCTCAGGAACCGGTCGAGCAGCACCGGCGAGTCGTTCGAGACCTTGACCGCCTCGCGCATGTAGCGCTCGAGGTCCTTCTGCTCGTGCACGATCTCCATCGCGCGCCCGCCGAGCACGTAGCTCGGACGCACCACCAGCGGATAGCCGATTTCCCCCGCGAGGCGCAGCGCGTCGGCCTCGGTGCGCGCCGAGCGATTGGGCGGTTGCCTCAAGCCCAGCCGGTCGATGAGTTGCTGGAAGCGCTCGCGGTCCTCCGCCATGTCGATCATGTCGGGCGTCGTCCCGATGATAGTCACGCCGTTTGCCTCGAGATCCCGCGCCAGTTTCAAAGGGGTCTGCCCGCCGAACTGGACGATCACTCCGTAAGGCTTTTCCTTGTCGACGATCTCGAGGACGTCCTCGAGCGTAAGCGGCTCGAAATAAAGGCGGTCGGAGGTATCGTAGTCGGTCGAGACCGTTTCCGGGTTGCAGTTGACCATGATCGTCTCGAATCCGTCCTCGCGCAGAGCGAGCGCCGCGTGCACGCAGCAGTAGTCGAATTCGATGCCCTGCCCGATGCGATTCGGCCCGCCCCCCAGCACGATCACTTTTTTCCGCCGAGTGGGCAAGGCCTCGCATTCCTCTTCGTAAGTCGAGTACATGTATGCGGTCCGCGTCGCGAACTCCGCCGCACAGGTATCGACGCGTTTGTAGACCGGGCGGATCCCGAAACCATGCCTCGCGGCACGAACCTCCGTTTCGCTCGCATTGAACAGGTACGCAAGCCTTCTGTCGGAAAACCCCTTGCGCTTGAGCATGCGCAGCGTTTGCGCGTCCACCTCAGCGAGCCGCTTGTCGTCGAGCTCCATTTCAAGATCGACGATCTCCTTGATCTGCACGAGAAACCAGGGATCGATATGCGTGAGCTGGTGCACCTCCTCCAGCGTGAATCCGTTCTCGAAGGCGTCGCCGACGTACCAGATACGCTCCGGCCCCGGTTCACCGAGTTCCTTCTCGAGTTTCTCGCGGTCGGTCGTCTTCTGATTGAGCCCGTCGACGCCCACCTCGAGGCCCCGCAGCGCCTTCTGGAAGGATTCCTGGAAGGTGCGGCCGATCGCCATGACCTCGCCCACCGATTTCATCTGCGTCGTCAGCCTGTCGTTCGCCTGGGGGAATTTCTCGAATGCGAAGCGCGGCACCTTGGTGACGATGTAGTCGATGCTCGGCTCGAACGAAGCGGGGGTTGCGCCGCCGGTGATCTCGTTCTTCAGCTCATCGAGCGTGTAGCCGACGGCGAGCTTGGCCGCCACCTTGGCGATCGGGAAGCCGGTCGCCTTGGACGCGAGAGCGGAGGAGCGCGACACGCGCGGGTTCATCTCGATCACCAGCATGCGCCCGTCTTGCGGATTGACGGCGAACTGCACGTTCGAGCCGCCGGTGTCGACGCCGATCTCCCGCAGCACGGCGATCGCCGCGTCGCGCATGACCTGGTATTCCTTGTCGGTCAGGGTCTGCGCAGGCGCCACGGTGATGGAGTCGCCCGTATGCACCCCCATCGGGTCGACGTTTTCGATCGAGCAGACGATGATGCAGTTGTCTTTGCGGTCGCGCACCACCTCCATCTCGAATTCCTTCCAGCCGATCACCGACTCCTCGATCAGCAGCTCGTGCGTGGGGGAGGCATCCAGCCCGCGCTCGCAGATGGCGAGGAATTCCTCGCGGTTGTAGGCGATGCCGCCGCCCGACCCCCCGAGGGTGAACGAAGGCCGGATCACGGCCGGGAAACCGATCGCGGCCTGAACCTGCAGGGCCTCTTCCAGAGAGTGCGCGAGCGTCGAGCGCGGGCAAGCCAGCCCTATTCTCGCCATGGCCTGCTTGAATTTTTCGCGGTCCTCGGCCTTGTCGATCGCCTCGCTGCTCGCGCCGATCATCTCGACCCCGTACTTCTGCAGAACGCCGTGCCGGACAAGATCCAGCGCGCAATTGAGCCCCGTCTGGCCGCCCATGGTCGGCAGCAGCGCATCGGGCCGCTCCCGGGCAATGATCGCCTCGAGCATCTGCCAGTTCACCGGCTCGATGTAGGTGACATCGGCCATCTCCGGGTCGGTCATGATGGTCGCCGGATTCGAGTTCACCAGGATCACCTTGTAGCCTTCGGCGCGCAGCGCCTTGCAGGCCTGCGCGCCGGAATAGTCGAACTCGCAGGCCTGGCCGATGACAATCGGCCCTGCGCCGATGATGAGCACGCTCCCGATATCGGTGCGCTTAGGCACGCGGGCGCTCCTGCATCAGTTTTGCGAAGCGATCGAAGAGAGTCCCGATGTCGTGCGGCCCGGGGCTCGCTTCGGGATGCCCTTGAAAGCAGAACGCCGGACGATCGGTGCGTGCAAGGCCCTGCAGGCTGCCGTCGAAGAGCGAAATGTGGGTCGGTTTCAGGTTCGCCGGGAGCGTGTACGGGTCGACTTCGAAGCCGTGGTTCTGGCTGGTAATGACGACCGTTCCGCTCTCCAGATCCTTCACCGGGTGGTTGGCGCCGTGATGCCCGAACTTCATCTTCACGGTTTTCGCGCCGGAGGCGAGCCCCATGAGCTGGTGGCCCAGGCAGATTCCGAACGTCGGAGTCCCGGTGTCGATGATTTGGCGGATTGCGAGGATGGCGTAGTCGCACGGCTCGGGGTCGCCCGGACCGTTCGACAAAAACACCCCGTCGGGCTTGAGCGCAAGGGCTTCGGCTGCCGTCGTCTGCGCGGGAAGGACCGTGACCCGGCAGCCGCGCTCGACGAGCATGCGCAGTATGTTGTGCTTGATGCCGTAGTCGTATGCGACGACGTGAAAGCGCACATCGGGGCCTCTATCGAACCCGCCGCCGGTCCGCCACCCCCCTTCGGACCACTCGTAAGACTTGGCGGTCGTTACGACCTTGGCCAGATCCATTCCCGCAAGCCCGGGAAAGGCCCGAGCTGCCGCCAGCGCCCGATCGGCATCGTCGGAACCCGCGAGCAAGGCGCCATTCTGGGCACCTTTTTCGCGCAGGATGCGGGTGAGGCGCCGCGTGTCGATACCCGCAATGGCGACCACTTTGTTCGCGACCAGAAAATCGGGGAGACTCCCTTCGGCCCGCCAACTCGAGACCGCGAGGGATAGATCCCGAACCACCAGCCCCGCGGCAAACACCTTTCCCGACTCCATGTCCTCCCGGTTGGTCCCGGTATTGCCGATGTGCGGATGGGTCAGCGTGACGATCTGGCGGCAATACGACGGATCGGTGAGGATCTCCTGATATCCGGTCATGGCGGTATTGAAAACCACCTCGCCCGAGGCAAGACCGGCGGCTCCGGCCGACGTGCCCCGGAAAATAGTGCCATCAGCTAATGCAAGCAGGGCGGGCGGGGCGACGGGCACGGCAGCGGGCTCATTTTGGGGGCCAGACGTGCAGAGCGGGACCGGCTCGCGCCGGTCCCGCTCTGCAACGAGCCCGGAAGTATATCGTGATTCCTCCTGCCCCATCAAATTTCCGGCTGCCGGGTCCGCTTCTTGCTCGCGGAAACGGCATCGCCTGCTAAACCGTGCCAGAATTGATGATCCGCCGTTCACGACTCAAAAGAAGGAAAACGTGACTACGTCGCGCGCCTCCATCGGTGCCCTATCTTCGGCGGAATTTCTGCCGCAGCGAGTCTCTCTCCTATACCGGCTGGCTGGAAAGGACGTCCCAGCCATTCTCCTGACAGCGGTCATCGCCGCATTTGCCCTTTGGGGCTATATCAGCGACAAACTCCTCGTTGCCTGGCTGATCTGGCTGGTGCTGGCGAGCCTCGTGCGTATCCTCCTCAATCGCGCGTACCGCCTGCGCCGGCCCGGGCCGGAAGCCGCAGCGCGCTGGGAAGGTTATTTCTGCCTTACGAGCGCGTCGGTCGGCACGGCCTGGGGCCTGACGGTCCTGCTGCTCTATCCGGAGCGCGGCCAGTTTCACGAGATCCTCCTTCCGTTCCTCATCGGCAGCGTCGCGATGGGATTGCCCCCGGCACTCGCTCCCAGCCCCAAGTCGTTCGCCTGCCTGATCGTGCCGATCTTCACGCCCCTGATCGGCCTGCTGTTTTCGCAGGGCGGAGCATTCAACACCTCCGCCGGAATCTTGATTCTGGTCTTTACCGCGGTGCTCCTGGCGCTCTATCTGTCCTCCAACCGGGCGCTCATCGAAACGCTTCGCTTCGGTCAGCGGGTAGAGACCGAGCTGCTGGCCGCAGTGCAGCGCGAAAAGGAGCTCTCCGAAATGAAATCGAAATTCGTCTCGACCACTTCCCACGAGTTCCGCACGCCGCTCGCAACCATGCTGTCATCGGCCGAATTGCTCGAGCATTACTCCGAGAGCCTGAGCCCGGCCGAGAAGCTGAACCTCCTGCAGACCATACAGGGCGGCGCAAAACGCATGAGCGAGATGATCGACGACGTGCTCTACTTGGGCCGCGCCGAGTCGGGCGTGCTCAAGTTGAACCTCGGCCCGACGAATCTGCGCGAGCTCTGCGGCAGGGTGGTGTCGGAGTTCCGCATCGCGCAAGGAAAGCAGCATATCATCACCCTGGACGACCGCTTCGACCGCCTCGAGGCGGTCATGGACGAAAGGCTGCTGCGGCATATCCTGAACAACCTTCTCTCGAACGCGGTGAAATACTCTCCTCCGGGCAGCGAAGTCACCTTCTCCCTTGCCCGGCGCGACGAACAGGCCGCGATCGAGATCCAGGATCGGGGAATCGGAATACCTTTGGAAGACCAGCCGCGAATGTTCGAGAGCTTTCATCGGGCGTCGAACGTCGAAAACCGCCCCGGCACGGGCCTCGGCCTTGCGATCGTGAAGAAGGCGGTGGAGCTTCACGGCGGCGAAATCAGCCTGGCGAGCGCCGTCGGCTCCGGAACCCGGTTCACGGTGATGCTCCCCTTGCGGCCGATCGAACAGCCGGTCGGGGTGAACTGATGGCCGACGAATCCACAAAGAAAGTCCTCGTCATCGAGGACGAGCCCAGCATCCGCAACAACATCATGCTGATGTTGAAGGTCGAACGTTACGCTGCGATCGGAGCGGAAAACGGCCGTGTCGGCCTGGAGCTGGCGCGCAGAGACCCGCCGGATCTCATCCTCTGTGACGTGATGATGCCGGAGATGGATGGATTCGCCGTGCTCGAGGCCTTGCGGGCCGAGCCGCGTTTTGCCGAAATTCCGTTCATCTTCCTCACGGCGCTCGATGACCGCTCCAGCACGCGCCGCGGCATGAACCTCGGCGCCGACGACTACCTCCCGAAACCGTTCACCCGAAACGAGCTGATGGAAGCGGTGAACAGCCGGCTGAAGAAATTTGAAAACCTGACCCAGGCGCTGGCAGCGCGGCTGGTCCCGCAGCGGGACCGCCTCACGCAAAAGTTCCGGGACAAGATCTCCGGCGGCGACGGCACCGTTGCGCTCGAGGACACCGATCCCGGCAGTATTACCGGCAAGATCACCGAGGCGTCGGTGCTTTTCTCGGACATCCGCAACTTCACGACGTATTCGGAGCGGCTCACCAGCGACGAGATCGCGGAGCTCCTCAATGCCTACCTCGAGAGCGCCTGCGCGCCGATCATCCGCTGCGGCGGCGTCATCATGAAATTCATCGGCGACGGCGTCATGGCGCTGTTTGAGTCGCGCCAGAACGAAGGGGGCGAGTCCCACGCGCACCGGGCGGTGCGCGCCGGCCTCGCCATGCAAATTGCCGCGCTCGAATTCCGCGAATGGGTCAGGCAGCACCACCCCTCCAAAAGCCTGCCTGAATTTTCCATAGGCGTGGGCATACACAGCGGCGAGGTGCTGCTGTGTCATGTCGGCACCCCGGGCCGCGGAGAGCTTACGGTAGTCGGTGACACCGTGAACATCGCCTCGCGCCTGGAAGGTCAGACCAAGGAGCTCGGCTGGGCGGTAGTCGCAGGCGAAGCGACCGTCAACGCCACCCGCTCGGCGATCGTCGTCGGCTTGCGCCGCAAAGTTCAGTTGCGCGGACGCAGCATGCCAACCGAGGCGTTCGAAATCATCGGCATTTCGGCCGGCGATGCCGACCACGCTTCCGTTCAGATCCCGGAGGACATGCGTCAGGCGCTCGCGGCCAACGCCCGCATCGCCGCCGGTGCCGCAAAGGCCGCCCTGGGCATCACGTTGAGCATCGTGACCGGCGAAATCGGCGAAAAGCGCCTGGCGGTCCAAGGCTACCGCGTCGTATCAAAGATCGGCCGCGGCGGCTCCTCGATCGTCTATCTTGCCGAGCGGGAAAGCGACAAGCAGCAGGTCGTGCTCAAGATTCTCAACGCCACGGCCGGCCTGGACGAAATCCTGCTGCAGCGCTTCGTGCAGGAGTTCGACATCATCTCGTCGATCGATCACCCGAACGTGGTCAAGATCTACGATCGCGGCTTCAGCGATCGCCACGCGTACATCGCAATGGAGTATTTTCCCAACGGCAGCCTAGCCGAAGTCATCCCCCAGGGCTTGAGCGGGCGGCAGGCCTTGTCGCTCCTTGCACAGGCCGCGAGCGCGCTGCGCGAGGTTCACAGCCGCGGCATCATCCACCGCGATATCAAGCCCGGCAATCTCATGGCGCGCGCCGACGGCAGCATCGTCCTTGCCGATTTCGGCATCGCAAAGCGGCTCGGGGAGGACAAGGGGCGCACCCGGCAAGGCGAGCTCTACGGGACTCCTTATTACGTTTCACCGGAGCAAATCGAAGGAAGCCCCGCGACGATGCAGTCCGATATTTACGCCCTTGGAGTCATTTTTCACGAGATGTTGACGGGTCAGCGCCCGTTCGAGGCCGAATCGGTGTCGGGATTGTTCGCGCTGCACGTCAACGCACCGCGGCCGAAGCTCCCGGACGCGTTCGCCGAGTATCAGGGGCTGCTCGACCGGATGATCGCCGTTGACCCCCGCAAGCGTTGCAAGAACGCCGAAGAGCTGCTTGAGGGGATCGACGAGGTATGGACGCAGCAGGCGCTTCGGGCGCTGAAGCAAGGCAGTTGAGGTCCGGCTTACCGGAGCCCGAGCACGTCCTGCATGTCGTAGAGGCCGCGCTCCTTGTCCTCGAGGAAGCGCGCGGCTCGAAGCGCCCCGAGAGCGTAGGTGGCGCGGCTGCCCGAGCGCACCGTGATTTCAACGCGCTCGCCCTCTCCGGCGAACATGACCGTATGCTCGCCGACGATATCACCGCCGCGAACGGAGTGAAACCCGATCGCCTTGGGATCGCGTTCACCGACCTCTCCTTTGCGTCCGTGCACGGCGGTGCGCGCGAGGTCCCTGCCGAGGGCGCGGGCGACCAATTCGCCGAACTTGAGCGCCGTGCCCGAAGGCGCATCGATCTTGTGTCGATGGTGTGCTTCGAGGATCTCCACGTCGTAACCGTCACCAAGCGCGCGCGCGGCCGTCTCGGCAAGCCTGAACGCGACGTTCACGCCCGCCGACATGTTCGGCGCCTTTACGATCGCGATCTTTCCCGCCGCCGCCGCGATACGCTCATCCTGCTCCGCCGAAAAGCCGGTCGTTCCGATCACCATGCGCACGCCCTTCTTCAGGCACTGTTCCAGGTGCGCGAGCGTACCTTCCGGACGGGTAAAATCGATCAGGCAATCGCCTTTCGCAACTCCATCGGCGAAGTGGGAGGCGATCGTCACGCCGCAGGGGTGTCCGACCAGCTCTCCGGCATCCCGGCCGATGACGGGGCTTCCGGGAACCTCCACCGCCGCCGCGAGCTTGAGATCCCCCGATGCGAGCGCCATCTCGATCAAGGTACGCCCCATGCGCCCTCCCGCGCCGGCGATGACAAGCTTCACTGCCCGGACTTTCCGGGGATCGCGGCGGCCACGATATCTCCCTCGACGCGCTGCAACTTCCCGTCCTCGAAAAAAACCGCAATGCGGCGAAATTCTTTCTCACGGCTGTTGGCGCGTTGGCGCAGGAAAACGTAATCCCAGCGTCCTTCGTGAAAGATGTCGCTGACCAGGGGTGTGCCCAGAACAAATCGCACCTGATCGCGGGTCAGACCGGGCTTGAGCTGTGCGACCATTTCCTGGGTGATGTAATTCCCCTGCTGAATTTCCATGCGATAAGGTGTCAGGCTCGGCGCAAAACTGCACCCCGCCGTGAGGAACGGCAACGCAAAAATCAGCACTCGCACGATCCGGTGTTTCCGCGGCAATAAAACGCTATATCATAGCGGAAACGGCCATCCTCCCCGAGGTGATCCTCCGTGACCAACGTCCACGACTTGAAGACCAGCGGCCTGAAGGCCACGGGCCCGAGGCTGCGAATCCTGAAGCTTTTCGAAAACAGCAAGGTGCGCCACCTTTCGGCCGAGGACGTCTATCGGATTCTCATCAACGAGGGATTGGACATCGGGCTGGCCACGGTCTACCGCGTTCTCACCCAGTTCGAACAGGCCAGCATCCTCCAGCGCCATCATTTCGAGTCCGGGAAGGCGGTATTCGAGCTGAATGAGGGCAACCATCACGATCACCTCGTGTGCATGCAGTGCGGACGCGTCGAAGAGTTTTATGACGCCGAAATCGAGAAGCGCCAGGTCCGGGTAGCCTCGGAGCGCGGCTTTGCGATCCGCGAGCATTCGCTGCAGCTGTACGCCGAATGCACCAAGCCGAATTGCCCGCACAAGTCCGGCGCGAAAGGCTAGGACCTGTTACGAGCTGTGCCTCCCGATCGCCGGAGAAATAGAAGACAAGAACGAAGGAAGACGTTCATCCGCAGGGCCATCTCCGCATCGGGCAGGGAATGAGGCCGATTGCCCCGCGGCCTTCCCGGGGAAGATCTACTTCTGATACTTGAACGACAGCATCACCCGCGTCCGGTAGGCCACGACCTTGCCGTCCTCGACCTTCAAGTCCTGCTTTACGACCTCCGCGATGCGAAGGTCGCGCAAAGTCTTGGATGCAGCCTGGACCGCCCGCTTCGCAGCGTCCTCCCACGAGGTTTCGCTCGTTCCGATCACTTCCGTGATTCTGTAGACTCCATCGGCCTTGGCCATCGTTCGTCTCCTTTGACAGGTGCCGCCCTTCCCAGACGAGAGCGTTTCGGGATAATACTCCTCCGTCCGGTCGGGTAAACGCGATCGGTGCGAATCTCAGAAGGCGCGACGATGGATCTGATTCTCTGGCGACACGCCGAGGCCGAGGCCGGCAGCCCCGATTCCGCGCGAAAGCTGACCGGGCGCGGGCAGGAGGAGGCGCGACGCATCGCCGCCTGGCTGAAGCCCCGGTTGCCCGGAAATTGCGAAGTTCTCGTCAGCCCCGCCGCACGCGCGCAGCAGACCGCTCTGGCGCTCGGCGTGCCGTTCCTGACCTCGCCCGCGGTGGGCACTGATGCGGCCGCCGCCGACGTCATTGCCGCGGTCGGTTGGCCGGCAGATCCGGGGGTGAAACTCGTCGTCGGACACCAGCCGACACTGGGTCGCGTCGCAGCGCTCCTGCTCTCGGGCGCGGAAGCCGACTGGGATATCGGCAAAGGCGCGCTGTGGTGGATAGCCCGCGCGAACGGAAGGATCGCGCTGCGCGCCGTGGTTGACCCCGAATTGTTATAGCGACCGGCACGACATTATCTTGGCGTCACGGACTTCGGATAAGCTTGCGGTTTTGTCCGTCGTCACCAGTGCATGCCCGGTTTGATTGCCCGTCTCTCCGCAGCGCTTCCGCTCGCTTGTTGTTGCGCACTCGCACACGCGGCGAGACCTTTCGTGACCGACGATGCACGCATCATCGATCCGGGCGGCTATCAGATAGAGTCGTTTTTCAAACATCAGCGCAATGTCCGCGAGGACGAGTTTTGGTTTCTCCCGGGCTGGAATCCCCGGAGGAGCGTAGAGCTGACCCTGGGCGGATTTCTCCTGCGCAACGCCGAAGAAGGACGCGCCGGCACCCTGATCGCGCAAGCCAAGACCCTGCTGAGGCCTCTTCAAGCGAACGACTTCGGATTGGCCGTTACACTGGGAGCGCTTCGGCAAAACCCCGTCGTTTCAACGGACCGGTCGCGCTGGAGCCCCTTTGTCAACCTGATCGGCAGCCGATCATGGATGGACGATGCCGTGGTCGTGCACGCCAATGCCGGCCTCATTGACGATCGCTTAAGTGCTGTCAGGCGATACACCTGGGGACTCGGAGGCGAGATTGCGGCCGGCGTTCGGCTGTCGACGATCATCGAGACGTACAACCAAGAGGGGGAAAAACCGAGCAGTCAGATCGGCTTACGCTACTGGGTTGTCCCGAACCGTTTGCAGGTCGACGGAACGCTCGGTGGCCAGCGCCTCGATCCGCAGAATCGCAGCTGGGTGTCGATCGGGGTGCGGATTCTCTTCTGATCCGGAGGACTCATGAAACTTCAAGGCAAAACTGCAATCGTGACCGGCGCAGGAAGAGGGATCGGAAAAGCGATGGCGGCGCGGCTCGCCGCCGACGGCGCGAGCGTCGTCATCGCCGATATCGCGCGGTACGACGTCGCGGCCGCGGAGCTGGCCAAGTCCGGCACGCGCGCCCTCGGTCTCAGGGTCGACGTGTCTTCGGAGGCCGACACCGCATCCATGGCCTCGGAGACGATCAAGGCTTTCGGGCGCATCGATATCCTGGTCAACTGTGCGGCGATGTTCGCCGCGGTGAAGATCGGACCTTTCGAGGAGATTCCTGCGGGAGAATGGAAACGCCTTCTCGAAATCAACGTGCTGGGTGTCGCGCTGTGCTGCAAAGCCGTCACGCCGCACATGCGCAGGCAAAGGAGCGGCCGCATCATCAATCTCGCCTCGGGCGCCCCCCTCAAAGGCGTGCCCTACTTCCTGCACTACATCGCGAGCAAGGGCGCGGTGATCGCCATGACGCGCGGCCTCGCCCGCGAGCTGGGCAAAGACGGCATCACCGTGAACGCCATCGCCCCGGGCCTGACCGTGTCGGACGGGACCGCAGGCCGGCCGGAGCACCTGCGCAACCACGCCGAAAGCATTCGCAGCCGCGCCATCCAGCGCGAAGAACGTCCCGAGGACCTCGTAGGCGCGGTGAGCTTTCTTGCGGGCGATGACTCCGCGTTCATGACCGGCCAGACGCTGGCGGTCGACGGCGGCTCGGCGATGTTGTGAGCGCTAGCAGGGTGCTGAAAAATGGCGCGTTGTCATTCTGAGGAGCGCAGCGACGAAGAATCTGCTTTTGCAAGAGTTTGATCTGCAAGCAAAGCAGATTCTTCGCTCCGCTCAGAATGACAAGAAATTGGCGTCATGCGTACTTTTTCAACAGACTGCTAGTGTAGTGAATCGCAAATGCGTTGCATATTTATGCCGTCATTCCGGCCACGTCGCGAAAGCGACGTGAGCCGGAATCCAGAGATTTTTCAAGACACTGGATTCCCGCTTTCGCGGGAATGACGGGAGCGTATTTATGCCGCGAATCATTGACTCAGGACACTAGGCCGCCCTGACTACCTCACCGACGACCCAGATCAACGCAACGCCCAGCGCGATGAGCCCCACCTGCTGCGCCGTGGCGTGGAGTTCCGGACGCCTGTGCAGCCCGGGGATGAGGTCGGCGACCGCCACGTAGATCATGCTGGCGGCGGCGAGCGCAAGCACCGTGCCGATCCATTCCTGCGCCGCTTGCAGCGTGAAGTACGCGAGGAGTGCTCCAACCAGCATCGCGAGGCTCGACAGCAGATTGAGCGCCAATGCCGCAAGCTTGCTGTACCCCGAGTGCAGAAGAATGACGAAGTCGCCGATTTCCTGCGGGATTTCGTGCGCGATGATCGCCGCCGCGGTGACGATACCCAGCTCGGTGCTCTGCAAGAATGCAGCCGCAATCAGGATTCCATCGACGAAGTTGTGAAAACCGTCGCCGATGATGATCATGAGCCCGCTGCGGCCGCTGTCGTTCGGATTGGCGTGGTGATCGTGAGCCTCGCAGTCTTCGATATGGCAGTGGCGCCACAGCACGAGCTTCTCCAGAACGAAGAACCCCAGGATCCCGGCGAGCACCGTGGCAAACAACGCTTGAAGGTTGCCGGCGCTGCCGATCGCATGCGGCAGGATCTCGAGGAAGACCGCACCGAGCAAAGTACCGATCGCAAAGCTCACCAGCGCAGGCACCCAGCTTGCGGGCGCGGAGAGGGCAAACAACGCGGCGATTGCAATGCTGATCACGCCACCCGCGACGGTCGCCGCAGAAATCCACGCAATCGTCGCCATGCTAGCCTTTCTCCAGCCAGATGAGGCTCGCCATTCTGCCGGTGGTCCGGTCTCGACGGAAGGAAAAAAAACGCTCTTCGCTCGCGGTGCAGAATTCGCCGCCATGGACTTCAGCGACACCCGCCGCTGCAAGGCGCTGCCGCGCAAGCCCGTAGAGATCGACGAGGTACTTCCCGTCTTGCCTTGGGGCAAACGACCTCGCAGCAGCAGGGTCTCTGTCGACGAATGCCTTGCGGACATCCTCTCCGACTTCGTAGCAACGCGCTCCGATGCCCGGCCCGACGTAGGCGATGAGGTCTCGCGGGGGCTCGTCCATGGCCAGAACCACGTTCTCGACGATTCCCCCTGCAAGCCCCCGCCAGCCGGCGTGGGCGATCCCTACGCTCTTGCCTGCGCGATCGGTCAACAAGACCGGCAAGCAGTCGGCGGTCATCACCGCGCAGACCATGCCGGTGTCGTGCGCTACGACGCCGTCGGCTTCCGCGTCCGGCGCTGCCCGCCCCGCTTCGATCACGGCCGTCCCATGCACCTGCTTCACCCAGGCGGGCTCCGCGGGCAGGCACGCCCTCAGGATGGCGCGGTCACTTGTTACGCACTGCGGATCATCGCCGACCCGCATGCTCAGATTGAGGCTCGCGAATTTCCCCGTGCTGACGCCGCCTGAGCGCGTGGTGATGAGCGCGCGCACTCGTCTCTCCGCCGGCCAGTCGGGAGTGATCCAGTCTGAATGAAGCGGGCTCCTCACTCGAGCGAGTCCAGGAGCACCCGCAAGTCGTCGGGCAACGGCGCCGAGAAACGCCTGAGCACGCCGGAAACCGGGTGCGAAAACTCAAGCCGGACGGCATGCAAGGCTTGACGATGAAGCTGGGGGGGTCGCGGATCGCCCGGTCGCTTGCTGCGGTAGACCGGGTCGCCGACCAACGGATGGCCCAAAGACTGCATGTGCACGCGAATCTGATGGGTTCTGCCGGTAGCAAGGCTGCATTCGAGCAAGGTGGCGCGGGCGAAACGTTTTGTCACCTTGAAACGCGTCAGGGCCGGACGTCCGGCAGGCACCACGGCCATGCGCGTGCGATGCCGCGGATCGCGTCCTACGGGCGCGCTCACTTCTCCGTCCAGCTTGACCACCCCGTGCACCACGGCAAGGTAGTCGCGCCTCACCGTTCTCGCCTGGAGCTGCCGGACCAGCTCGGTGTGCGTTCGCAAAGTTCTTGCCACCACGAGAAGGCCGCTCGTGTCCTTGTCGAGCCGGTGGACGATACCCGCGCGGGGAATCGCCGCAAGCTGCGGCGAATGGTGCAAGAGCGCATTGAGCAGCGTCCCCTTCCAGTTGCCGCTCCCGGGATGAACCACCAGGCCCGCCGGTTTATTGATCACCAGGACGTCGTCGTCCTCGTAGACGATGTCGAGCGCGATGGGTTCGGGCCGAAACGCCGTGTCCGCGGGGCCGGGCTGCGATCGGATTTCGATGCGCTCACCGCCCCAGATTCTCTGTTTTGGTTTGGCGGCGTGCGAATCGAGGCTGACGTGCCCCTCTTTCAGCCACCTCTGCAGGCGGCTGCGCGAATGCTCGGGAAACATCTGCGCGAGTGCCCTGTCCAGGCGCAGACCGGCCAGAGTATCGGGAACGCGTCGTGTGACCTCCGCCACGGTATAATTCCCCGTCTTATCCGCAAGTTCCACCATGAAACGTAGTGTAGCTTTATTCGCTCTGTTGCTGGCGGCTTGTTCCTTCATCGACAAGCACGACCCCACCGCCGGATGGTCGGCCGAGAAGCTTTACCGCGAGGCGAAGGGGGCGCTGGAAGGCGGCCAGTACGACCTCGCGATCAAGCACTTCGAAACGCTCGAGGCACGCTTTCCCTATGGGCGCTACTCCCAGCAAGGCCAGCTCGAGATCGCTTACGCCTACTACAAGCAGAACGAGCAGGCATCCGCGGTCGCTGCAACAGACCGGTTTGTGAAGCTGCACCCCAACCATCCCAATGTCGACTACGCGTATTACCTGAAGGGTCTGGTTTACTTCAACGAAGACCTGGGATTGCTCGGCAAGGTGTCCCGCCAGGATCGAACCGAGCGCGATCCCAAGTCCGCGCGGGAATCATTCGACGCGTTCAAGGAACTGGTGCAGCGCTATCCGGAAAGCAGGTACGCGCCCGACGCGCTGGCGCGCATGAAATACCTCATCAACGCGCTTGCCTCCCACGAAGTTCATGTCGCCCGCTACTACATGAAGCGGGGCGCTTACGTCGCCGCGGCCAACCGCGCGCAATACGCGCTGAAGAACTACCCTCAGGCGCCGGCCCAGGAAGAGGCGCTCCTCATCATGATCCAGGCCTACGACGTGCTCGGCATGCCCGAACTGCGCAACGACGCCGAGCGGATCCTGAGAAAAAATTTTCCCGACAGCGCGCAGCCGAAAAGCACGCTCAGCCGGCTCGGCCGCTGACTTCGGGTAGGCCGCCGTCCCCCGCACCCGCAGTAGTTCCGGGCGACTTCTGATCGGCGGCGACAAACGCAAGGACTTTGTCGAGCTCACGCACCAGCTTCATCGGCGGCAGGCTCGCGAGGATTCGCCGGCCGTACGGCTTCGAAAAAAGCCTCGGATCGCAGATGACCAGAACGCCCCGGTCGGTTTCGTCGCGGATCAGTCTGCCGGCCCCCTGCTTCAGAGAAATGACCGCCTGAGGCAATTGGTAGTCGAAGAAGGGATTGCCGCCTTCGCGCTCGAGCGATTCGAGCCGCGCCGCGAGCACCGGGTCATCGGGCGGCGCGAACGGCAGCTTGTCGATGATCACCAGCGACAGTGCGTCCCCACGCACGTCCACGCCTTCCCAGAAGCTGGCGCTTCCGAGCAGGACCGCGTTTCCCAGCCGGCGGAAACGCTCGAGCAGCTCGCTGCGGGAGCCTTCGCCTTGGAGCATCAGGGGAAATCCCAGCGCCTGCCGCCGGAATTCCTCGTGCAGCAGCTCGTGAGCGAGCCGCATCGCGCGCAAGGTCGTGAACAAGAGAAAGGCGCGTCCGCCGCTCGCCCGGATCACCGGCAGCGAGGCTGCGACGACCGCGCGCGTATGCTCGTCGCTGTTCGGATCCGGGAGCTCCTTCGGAACGTAGAGCAGAGCCTGGGCAGCGTAGTCGAAAGGGCTGTCCCAGCACGCGGTGCGGGCGTCCTCCAGGCCCATCTCGCTGCGGTAGTGGCTGAAGTCGCCGGCGACCGCGAGCGTCGCGGAGGTAAAAATCCAGGCGCGCGGGTGGCCGTCGAGCTGCCTGCGGAAAATCTCTGCGATGGAAAGCGGCGTGGCATTCAGCCGAAGCGCGTGACTGAACACTTCGATCCAGCGGACCCGATCGGCGCGGCTGTCGTCGCACCAGCGTTCGAGCAAGGACTGCGCCGTTCGCGCGCGTTCGGAGCATCGCGCAAGACCCTCGCTGCGTTCGGAGAGGGCTTCGAGGGCCGCGCATAGCGAGCGTAGCGCGGAATCGAGCGCGGTGAGCGCATCCGAAAATCCGCGCTTTCGCCTGACCGACGCTGCGGTGAAGCGCGCGCCTTCGCCGGGCAGCGCGAGGCGCAGATCCCGGGCCGCCTTGTCCAGCGCGGCAGTGAGCCGCGGCGGGTCGGGCATGTCCTTCGCATGAGAGAGCGCTTCCGCACGCGCGTCCCGCGCGAGTTCGATGACTTGCCCCGTGGACAGAGTTTCGCCGAAAAAGAGCGTCGCCGTTTCCGGGAGCTGGTGCGCCTCGTCGAAGATCACGGTATTGCAGGCCGGCAACAGCTCCGCCATCCCCTCGTCCTTGAGCATCACATCGGCAAAGAACAGATGATGGTTGACGACGACGAGATCCGCGGCGAGCGCCTCGCGCCGTGCGGCCATCACGAAACAGTCGCGAAATCGCGGGCATGACTGCCCCAGGCAGTTTTCCCGGGTCGAGGTGGCAAGGCTCCAGGCAGGAGCTTCCTCCGGCACATCGGCAAGCTCGCTCTTGTCTCCGGTGCGGGTAACGCGCGCGAACCTCTCGATGCGCTGCAAGTCCCCGACGACCTCGCGGCCGGGCAGCCCGCCTCCTGCCAGATTGCGCTCCAGGTGATAGTGGCACACGTAGTTGGCCCGGCCTTTCAGCAGCGCCGTGGTCACGGGTACACTGAGTGCCGCGCGCACCGTCGGAAGGTCGCGATGGTAGAGCTGATCCTGGAGCGTCTTGGTGCCGGTCGACAGGATGACCTTGCCGGCGGAGAGCAGCGCAGGGACGAGATAGGCGAAGGTCTTGCCGGTGCCGGTGCCCGCCTCGCAGACCAGCACGGCATTGTCCCGGATCGCCTCGGACACGCGATTCGCCATTTCCAACTGCTGCGATCGCACGCGGTATTCCGGGATTATTGCTGCGAGCGGCCCGCGCCGGTCAAAGACCGCATCGAGCCGTTCCGGGATCCCTCCGCCGGGGCTAGTCGATTTCCTCAACCTTGACCTATTCTTTCCGCATCTTTCCAAGGGGCGTCGCTCAGGTCCCGCGGCGTCATGACTCCAGGCACTATATAACGTTGAAGTCCTGATCCGGACTTGGCTTCGGGCAAAGCCCAAGACCCGCCCTTCTTTACAGCGGAGTCCCTATCGTCTAAGGTACTTCATCATGCGCTGCAACTACCTGTTTTTCAGCATTTTGATTCTCTCGGCCTGCGCTGCACCCCCCCAGCGTCCCCGCAGCCCGGAAATGGTCTTCCAGGCGCTGGCAAGCGCGGGAGTACCGTATAAACGGGGCGGAGATTCGCCCGAGAATGGCTTTGATTGCAGCGGCCTGGTGGCGCACGTCTATAAGGAAGCGTTCGGCATCCAGCTGCCGCACAATGCCCTGGCGCAAAGCCGGATGGGCAAACGCGTGACCCTGTCGCAACTCGAAGCGGGCGACCTGGTGTTCTACAACACCGAGCGGCGACCCTACTCCCACGTGGGGATTTTCCTCGGGGACGATCGCTTCATCCACGCACCCCGGCCGGGCTCGGCAGTGCGCGTCGAAAACATGCGCGGAACCTACTGGGTCAGGCGCTTCGACGGAGCGCGTCGCATCATCGAGTGAGGGTCGAGGTAGTCGGCCGGAGGGGTCTGCTTCGCGGCTGGGCTATTATTGCGAATGATAATGATTCGCGTTACCATAAAGGTCCTCTACCCTTTTCGGAGCCGACTGACCATGAAGTCCCTGTTTTTTTGCAAATTTCCTGCGCTGGTTTGGGGGGCCGCAAGCCTTGCCGCTGCTTTTCCGGTTTTTCCCCAAGAGAGAGTGCTGAATCTGTACTCCTCCCGCCACTACAACACCGACGAAGCCCTGTACGTAAACTTCACCGGGCAGACCGGCATCCGCATCAATCGCATCGACGCCGCCGAAGATCCCCTCATCGAGCGCATCCGCAACGAAGGCGCGAGAAGCCCGGCCGACGTTTTCATTACGGTCGACGCCGGGCGCCTGTGGCGGGCCGAGCAGCTGGGATTCTTCCAGCCGGTGAAGTCGGCCGTGCTCGAGTCCCGGATTCCGGCGAACCTTCGCCATCCCGACGGGTTGTGGTTCGGCTTCTCGACCCGTGCCCGCGTCATCTTCTACGACAAATCCAAGATCAAGCCGGGCGCGATCGCCCGATACGAGGATCTCGCCGACCCGAAGTGGAAGGGCAAGATCTGCGTTCGTTCGGGCGGGCACGTCTACAATCTGTCGCTCCTGTCCAGCATCATCGGCACCTCCGGTGAAAGCGGCGCCGAAGCCTGGGCGAGGAGCGTGGCGGCAAACCTGGCGCGCGCGCCGAAGGGGGGAGACACCGACCAGATCGCCGCGGTTGCCGCAGGCGAATGCGAACTCGCCGTCGCCAACACCTACTACTACGCGCGGCTGGCGCGGTCGGCCAGACCCGATGAGCGGGCGATCGCCGAAAAGGTGGGCGTCGTGTGGCCCAACCAGGCGGCGGGCGACCGGGGGACCCATATCAACATCTCGGGCGCCGGTGTGCTGAAGAATGCACCCAACCGCGACAACGCGATCCGCTTCCTCGAATATCTCGCAAGCGACGACGCACAGCGCACCTTCGCCGACGGGAACAATGAGTGGCCCGCCGTCCCCACGGTAGAGGTCAAGAATCCGGTTTTCGCAGCGCTCGGAACCTTCAAGCAGGACACGCGGAGCGTGCTCACCTACGGAAAAAACCAGCCGGTTGCGCAGAAGATCTTCGACCGCGTGGGCTGGAAATAGGGCGCCGCGGGCAGGGAGTCACGCGGCCGGCCGCCTCCTTGCGATCGCCCGCGAAAGGAGGATTACCGGCGCGAGGCTCACGCCGACGATCACCAGCGAGGCAGCGGCGGCCTGCGCGAGACGCTCGTCGGAAGCGTAGTGGTAGGCCTGGACCGCGAGAGTGTCGAAATTGAATGGGCGCATCGCGAACGTCGCAGGCAGCTCCTTCATCACGTCGACGAATACGATCAAACCTGCGGTAAGGAGGCTCGCCCCCATCATCGGCGCGTGCACCCGTGCCAGCACCTCGCCGGGAGTGCGGCCGAGGCTCCGGGCCGCGTCCTCCATGCTGGGATGGATTCTGGCAAGACCCGCTTCAACCGACTGCAGCGCAACGGCGAGAAACCGGACCAGGTAGGCGTAGACGAGCGCCAGCACGGTGCCGGTGAAAATCAGTCCGACTTTCATCTCGAACTGCGCTTCCAGCCATCCGGCGAGCCAGTTGTCGAAGCGGGCCACCGGCACCAGGATCCCCACCGCGATCACGGCGCCGGGCATCGCATAACCGAGCGCCGCGATGCGGTTGGCGACGTGCACCGGCCGCCAGTGCGACAGCCGCGCGGCATACGCAAGCAAAAGCGCGAGCGCCACCGCGGCTGCGGCCGTGATGCCGGAGAGGGTAAAGCTGTTCGCCGCGAGCGAAAGAAACCGCCCGGTAAACAGCGGTTCGGGCTCGGTTGCCACCCTGTGGACGAGAATCGCGGCGGGAAGGACAAAGCCGAGCGCAGGAGGCACGGCACATATCAGTATCGCCGCTGCCGCGCGGAGCCCCGACAGACGATGCAGACGCTCCTGCGAAGGCGCCGAGTAGTCGTAGTAGCGGGCTTCGCCGCGATTCCAACGCTCCGCCAGAAGGATGAGCAGCACTACCGCGACGAGCGCGGCTGAAAGCTGCGCGGCGGCCGTGGCGTCGCCCATGGACATCCAGGCGCGATAGATTCCGGTGGTAAAGGTCTGCACCCCGAAATAGGAGACCGCGCCAAAATCGGCGAGCGTTTCCATCAACGCAAGCGAAGTGCCTACCGCGATCGCCGGCCGCGCGAGCGGGAGCGCGACGCGAAAGAAAGTTCCCCACGCTCCGCGCCCGAGCAGGCGCGCCGCTTCGACGAGGTTCGCCGACTGCTGCAGAAACGCGGCGCGGGCGAGAAGGTAGACGTACGGATAAAGGACCAGCGAAAAAACCAGGATTGCGCCTCCGAGCGAGCGGATGTCGGGAAACCAGTACTCGCCTGCCCGCCAGCCCGTGATCGCGCGCAACGCGCCCTGCACCGGCCCGGAAAACTGCAGGAAATCGGTATAGGCGTAAGCGATCACGTAGCCCGGTACCGCGAACGGAAGGATCAGCGCCCATTCGAAAAACGTCCGCGCCGGAAAACGGTAGGTGCTGACCACCCACGCGCTCGATACTCCCAGGACCACGACACCGAATGCGACGCCCAGCGTGAGCCAGAGGGTGGAGACGACATAGTCGGCAAGCACCGTGGAGACGAGATGCTGCCAGGTGCCCAGCCCCGGCCCGAATGCGCTCGCCAAGACCACGGCAATCGGGGCGACGAGCAGTGTGGCAACCGCGACGGCGCCGAATGCCAACCCTGCGGCGGAGCGCGGGGCGCGCGAGCCGATGATCGAAGAAACGGCGATGGCCGGGTTCACGGAGGAGGGGCAGTCGGGTGGTTGCTTCCGGATCGACGCATTCTAACAAGAACGATTCTCGTTATTACCCGGTTTCAGTCATAATCGCGCGACCATGAATGCGCGCAGCGAATCGGCCGCGGTCCTCGCCCTCAGCGACATCCACCAGGCTTACGGGAGCCACCCGGTCCTGCGCGGGCTTTCATTCGAATTGAAGCGCGGCAGCATCGGCTGCCTGCTGGGCCCGAGCGGTTGCGGCAAGACCACGGTGCTGCGCTGCATAGCCGGGTTCGAGCCGATTCGGTCGGGCGAAATCTGTCTGAACGACAGGCTCGTGAGCAGTCCGGGAACGATGGTTCCGCCCGAACGCCGCGGCGTCGGCATGGTGTTCCAGGATTACGCGCTGTTTCCTCATCTCACGGTCGCGCGGAACATCGCCTTCGGACTGCACGGAATAGACGGGGTCGAACGCGACCGGCGCATCGCACACTATCTCGAGGCGACGGGCTTGAGCGGCCTGGAGAAGAAATTTCCGCACGAGCTATCGGGCGGACAACAGCAGCGCGTGGCCCTGGCGAGGGCAATGGCCCCGCGTCCGGACCTGCTGCTCCTCGATGAGCCGTTTTCCAATCTCGATGTCGATCTGCGCGAGCGGCTCGCAGCGGACATACGCGCCGTCATCAAGCGCTTCAATATCACCGCGATTCTCGTCACTCACGACCAGCAGGAGGCTTTTGCCATCGCCGATGAGGTAGGGGTCATGCACGACGGGCAAATCGAGCAATGGGACAGCGGCTACAATCTTTATCATCGTCCGGCCACGCGTTTTGTCGCGGATTTCGTCGGCCAGGGCGTGTTTCTTCCGGGCGCCGTGCTCTCTCCGCGGCAGGTCAGCATCGAGCTCGGCGTGCTGAACGGCGACATCCCCGCGAACTGCGCCATCGGCTGCGACGCGTGCGGCAAGGGCTGCCAGGTGGAAGTGCTGCTGCGCCCCGATGATATCGTCCACGAGGATGGGAGCGGCTTGAAAGCCGAAGTTCTCAGCAAGGCTTTTCGGGGAGCCGAGATTCTCTATACGCTCAAGCTCGAGAGTGGCCGGAAGGTGCTCGCCTTGGTTCCGAGCCATCACAACCATGCGATTGGCGAGCACATCGGCATTCGACTCGACGTCGACCACGTCGTCGCGTTTGCGCCATAGCCGAGTCAATCGGCCTGAACCGCAGGCATCCGTTTCAGATTCAGCCCGTCTGCAGCTCGAAGATCACCGGAATATCCACGCTGAATTCCCGGCCGCGCAGCGCGGACGGAATCGGCTCGCGCCCTGTCCCTTTTTTTACCATGTCCAGTGCCTGATCATCGAGGATCTGGTAGCTGCTCGACGTTTTGACGTGCGTCCTCTTGATCACTCCATCCGCGCCGATGACCACGCGAATTTCGACTTTACCCTGCCAGCCTCTCTCCATCGCCTGCACCGGATAGCGCCTGTAACGCCTTGCCGCGTCGATCAGAGCGAGCCGATACGCGTCGAGCAGGCCGGCATCGAATCCCTCGACCAGGGGCTTTGCGGCGGCCTCGGTCAAACTTGCTTCAGGAGCGTGCGATGCCTCCGCCCGCGCTGCGCTTGGGGGGCTCGGAGCAGCCGGCGGCGAGGTCGGTGCAACCGGCTGCGAAGCAACGGGAGTAACAGGTACCGCTTCGGTGAGTTCCGGAAGCGGCAATGGAGGTTTCGCTTCCGTCCGCTGCTCGGGAGGCCTGCGTTGGGGTTCGCGGACTGCCGTCACGGCTTCTGCCTCCGGCCTGGGCGCGAAGGTGGCCGTCAGCACTTTGAGGTCGTCTGGATGCTCACCCGGCCGGAGACCCGGAAACGCAAACAGCGCCAACGCGTGCAGCGCGACCGAGACCCCGAAACACGCATACAGCGCGCGCTGCTGCGCGTCGTCGTGGAACAGTGCCGCCGTGCGTTTGGAGACCCACATCGGCTCGAGTATTACCTTTACGCAGATTTCCGATAAAACGCTTGATACCACTCCGCAAATCGCTTGACGCCGACTTCGATCGGAGTCTGTGGCTTGTAGCCGACCGATTTGTGCAGCTCGCCCACATCGGCAAAAGTCGCCGGCACATCTCCAGGCTGCATCGGAAGAAGGTCGATCTGCGCCTTTCTGCCGAGACACTGCTCGAGCACCTCGATATAGCGCATCAGCTTGACCGGCTGGTTGTTGCCGATATTGAAGATACGCCAGGGAGCATAACTTGTCGCGGGATCCGGGCGATCGCCGCTCCAGCCGGCCGCGGGAGCGGCAGGCTTGCCCATGACTCGGATGACCCCCTCGACGATGTCGTCGACGTAAGTGAAATCGCGCACCATTTCACCGCGGTTGAACACCGGGATCGGACGTCCGGCGAGGATTCCCTCGGTAAACTTGAAAAGCGCCATGTCGGGGCGGCCCCAGGGACCATAGACGGTAAAGAACCGCAGGCCGGTGCACGGCAACCCGTAAAGATGGGCGTAGCTGTGCGCCATCAATTCGTTTGCCTTCTTGGTCGCCGCGTATAACGAGACCGGGTGGTCGACATTGTCGTGCTCGGAAAACGGCAACCGGGTGTTTGCGCCGTAGACGGAGCTGCTCGATGCGAACACGAGGTGCCCGACCCGCGTGTGGCGGCAGCCTTCGAGCACGTGCATGAAGCCCACGAGGTTGGCATCAATGTAGGCCGAGGGGTTTTCAATCGAGTAACGCACCCCGGCCTGCGCGGCCAGGTGCACGACTGCACCGAATTTTCCGGCGGCGAAAAGCTCACCCATCGGCTTTTGCTCGACGATGTCGAGCTTCTGAAAGAGGAACCCGGCGCGCGCACGCAGGCGCTCGAGACGCGCCTGCTTGAGCCGGACGTCGTAGTAGGCGTTCAGATTATCGATGCCCACGACCTCGTCGCCGCGATCGAGCAGTTGGTGCGCCAGCGTCGAGCCGATGAACCCGGCGGCCCCGGTAACGAGAACCTTCATTTTCGAACGAGTCTCCTGATGTCGTTGTACGGACGGCAACCCGCGGCCCGGTGCTTCACGATGCGCGAAGGGCCGATTGCGCACCCTCCTCCCTATAGCCGTGGGGGTTCATGCTTTGCCATCGCCATGCATCGCGGCACATGTCATCGAGCTCGTAGACGGCCTTCCAACCCAGCGTCCTCGCCGCGAGTGACGGGTCCGCGTACGATTCGGCCACGTCGCCTGCACGCCGGGCGACCCGTTCGATCGGGATTGTTCGGCCGCTTGCCCGCTCGAATGCGCGTACCGCCTCCAGCACCGAGATTCCCCGCCCGGTGCCGAGATTCACCGTGATTCCCTGCCGCTCGCGCTGCAGGGTTTCCAGCGCTGCAATGTGACCCCGCGCGAGATCGACGACATGGATGAAGTCGCGAATCCCGGTACCGTCGCGCGTCGGATAGTCGCTGCCGAATACGCGCAGCCTGTCGCGAACGCCCACGGCAACCTGGGCGATATTGGGCATCAGATTGTTCGGAATGCCCTGCGGGTCCTCACCGATCAATCCGCTCGGGTGCGCGCCCGCAGGATTGAAGTAGCGCAGCAAAGCGATGCGCCACCGGGCGGGACCGGAAGCCGCGACATCTCCCAGGATCCGTTCGACCATCCATTTCGATTGACCGTAAGGATTGGTGGGGCCGAGCGGCGCGTCCTCGCGGATCGGCACCGAAGCAGCGTTGCCGTAGACCGTGGCGGAAGAGGAGAACACCAGCATCCCGATCCCCGCCTCCGCCATTGCGCGGCACAGGGACAAGGCACCCAGCACATTGTTGTCGTAATATTCGATCGGCTTTTCGACCGATTCGCCTACCGCCTTGAGTCCGGCGAAGTGAATCACTGCATCGAATCGGTGCCGGGCAAGGACGTCCCGCAACGCGCCGGTATCGCGGACATCCGATTGCGCAAATTCGGGCGTCTTGCCGACGATGCGCGCAATGCGTTCAATCACGGCGATATGGCTGTTACAGAGGTTGTCGAAAATGACGACTTCGTGCCCCACCTTCATCAGTTCGACGCAGGTGTGCGACCCGATATAACCTGTCCCGCCCGTTACCAGCACTTTCATGGCAGGGCGCTCGCGTTCACGCTCGGCAGAGCTGGCACGGGCCGGAGCATCCAGCGCGCCAGTCCTGCCTGCCGAAGCGCAGAGCCAGATAGTGCGGAGCCGCGACCATACATGGGATTCAGGGCGAGTAGACGAACCGGTGGGAGTTATAGCCGACCAGCCACGGATACGTCGGAGTATAGTCGGTATCGAGCCATGGGTAGTCGACGATACGGGGGATCAGAGCACTAACGTTGTCGGAGCCTCCTCTCCGCCGATGAAACGGCCGAACAGGTAAGCTACCCCCAAGCCGATCAAAGGCCACGCAACCAGTACCGCCACCCAAGCCATCCAGCTCATAAGGGCTGTAGCTCGAAAAAGAAAAAGAATCGGTCGGTCGCGTCGGGAATCTGGCGCGGCACTCTATGACGATATCATGATGCCGCCGGGCCGGCCAGGTCAAGCGCGGCACCGGGGCGCAGAAGCGGCCAGCCGTCGTCGCGCCCTCAAAGGCGGGAATTTCGGCGAGAATTGCACCCATCCAAAAGAAAAGAGGCAGGGACATATGAGTACAGTCGCCGTCGTCGGACTCGGTTACGTCGGTTTGCCGCTCGCGGTCGCATTCGGCAAGAAGTTCCGGACCATCGGATTTGACCTCAGCGCCGAGAAAGTGGAGAACTACCGACACTACGTCGATCCGACGGGTGAGATCTCCGGCGAGGAATTTCGTGCCGCAACCCAACTCACGGTAACGACCGATCCGGCGCAGCTTGCCGCCGCCGATATTATCGTGGTCGCCGTTCCCACGCCGGTGGACGCCGTGCGCCAGCCTGATTTCGGGCCGCTGGTCGGTGCGAGCACCACGGTCGGCAAATACATGAAAGAGGGTGCGATCGTGGTGTATGAATCGACCGTCTACCCGGGCGCGACCGAGGAAGTGTGCATTCCGGTGCTTGAAAAAAATTCCGGGAAGACCTGGCTCAAGCACTTCAATGTCGGCTACTCGCCCGAGCGCATCAACCCCGGCGACAAGGAGCACACGCTCGAGACCATCGTGAAGGTCGTCGCGGGCGATACACCCGAAACGCTAGCCAAGGTCGCCGATCTCTATGGCTCCATAGTCAAGGCCGGCGTGTACCCCGTATCGAGCATCAAGGTCGCCGAAGCCGCCAAGGTCATCGAGAACACTCAGCGCGATCTGAATATCGCACTGATCAACGAGCTGGCGATCATCTTCAACCGCATCGGTATCGATACCCTCGAGGTTCTCCAGGCGGCCGGAAGCAAATGGAACTTTCTCCCGTTCCGCCCCGGCTTGGTCGGCGGCCACTGCATCGGCGTCGACCCCTACTACCTCACCTACAAGGCGGAGATGCTCGGCTACCACCCGGAGGTGATCCTCGCCGGGCGGCGCATCAACGACAATATGGGGAAGTTCATCGCCGAGCAAACCATCAAGCAGGTGATCCGCAACGGCAATCCCGTGAAGGGCGCGAAGATCATCGTGCTCGGGCTGACCTTCAAGGAAAACGTTCCCGACCTGCGCAACTCGCACGTCATCGATGTGATCAACGAGCTGAAAAGCTATGGCGTCCAGGTGTTTGTACACGACCCGGTACCCGATCCCGAGGCGGCGCGCCACGAATACGGGCTGGAACTGATTTCCTGGGAGAAGCTGCCGATTGCCGAAGCGATGGTGGTCGCCGTCGCCCATCGCCAATTCCGAAACATGAGCACGGAGACGCTCGCGCGCAAGATCGCGAAGGGCGGCTGCTTCATCGACGTCAAGTCTCAGTTCGACGGCAAGGCGCTTGCCGCGGCCGGACTTTGCGTCTGGCGGCTGTAACTGCGCGCGGGACTTGCGGGCTCACGAGTCGTATGAATTTCCTGGAATGCGGCGTTCGTGGCGCGTGGGTCATCGAGCCGACCCCTCATGAAGACGATCGAGGTCGATTCATGCGCGCGTGGTGCCAGCGTGAGTTCGCCGAACACGCAATCCAATTCACCCCCCTGCAGGCCAATATGGGCTTCAGCGCCCGCAAGGGCACCCTCCGCGGTTTGCACTATCAGGTCGCCCCGGCGCTCGAGGCCAAACTCGTTCGCTGTACCCGAGGGGAGATCTTCGACGTGGTCGTAGATCTCCGGCCAACTTCGCCGACCTACCTGTCATGGTATGGATCTTGCTTGAGTTCTGGAAATGGTCGGATGCTCTACGTACCGGAAGGCTGTGCCCACGGCTGTCAGTCAACGGAAGACAATGCTGAAATCTATTACATGGCCTCAGCCTTCTATTCCCCCAATGATGTGAGGGGCATACGGTATGACGATCCAGCATTCGGAATCCGATGGCCATTGCCGGTATCATCGGTCTCTGATCAGGATCGCAGCTGGCCCCTTGTAGAGCAAGTCTGAGAACGGAGAATTCCTATGAACCCCAAGACCATCAATGTCTCTCGCAACACATCCGTCTACAGCATGCTCCAGCTTCGAGAGTCCGAAGGACGCCCCATCCGCGTTGGTGTCGTGGGCGCAGGCGCGACGGGTCGCGCCATCGCGTTGCAGCTGGGAACTCCGGTGCCGGGAATCCGGCTTGCCGGTATGGCAAATCGGACTCCACAACACGCCGAGCGCGCGTTTCGGGAGGCAGGCATTGGGGAATGGGAGACCGCAAAGACCGCGAGCGAAGCGGAGGCCAGGATCTCCCGAGGGATTCCGGTAATTACCGACGATCCCCACGTGCTGACGCGATGCAATGCAATCGACCTGATAGTCGAAGTGACCGGCAGCGTGGATTTCGGCGCGAGCGTGGTGCTCGACGCAATCGGACACGCCAAGCCCGTGGTGCTGGTCAATGCTGAGCTCGACTCTCTCATCGGCCCCATATTGAAGGCCAAGGCGGACGAGGCGGGTGTGGTCATTACGCACACCGATGGCGACGAACCAGGCGTGGCGATGACTCTTTTCCGCTATGTCCAAACGGTTGGACTCCGCCCGGTGGCGGCGGGCAACATCAAAGGCATGGTCGACTACTACCGAACACCCGATACCCAACGTGAGTTTGCCGCGAAGCACGATCAGGATGCCAGGAAAGTGACGTCCTTCGCCGACGCCACAAAGTTATCGATGGAAACGACCGTGCTTGCGAATGCAACGGGTTTTGGCGTTGCACGCCGCGGCATGACCGGCCCCGCATGCGGTTACGTCCGGGAACTCGCGAAGTTACTTCCCGCCGATGCGATGCTCAACGGAGGCATTGTCGACTACTCCGTCGGCGCAGCACCTCATACGGGGGGATTCGTCGTGGTATACGAGGACAACCCGTACAAGAGAACCCAGCTCGCCTACTACAAACTGGGCGAGGGTCCCTTCTACGTTTTCTACACCCCCTTTCACCTGCCACACATCCAGTTGCCCTCCACCATCGCCCGCGCCGTCATTCACGCCGATCCCACGGTGGCTCCGCTTGCGGGGCCATCGTGCGAAGTCGTAACCGTCGCCAAGCGGCAATTGAAGACCGGCGAGTGCCTCGATGGCGTGGGCGGATTCTGCGCCTACGGATTGATCGAAAATCACGCTGTTGCCCGGGCAGGCAACGCGCTTCCGATCGCCATGTCGGACGACTGCGTACTGCTCCGGGATGTTGGGAAAGACGAGGTCATCACGTTCAACGACGTGAAGATGCCACCCGCGAGGCTCAGAGATGAGCTCTGGTCGGAGCAGCGCAAGCGCTGGCCGGCGACCGCCCGGACTGACGCCTCCCCGGAACGCCGGTCACCCCAGCTCGCAACCATAGAGTAACTATTGCTGAAGGGGCACCGCCGTCAGCGGCGGTGGCAGCGATCTTGTATCGATGACCATAACCTCATTTGAAAGCTTCGTCTGGTGAAGAATATCGTTGTTCTCGGGACGGGTATGGCGGGATTCGGGGCCGCCAGTCATCTCCACGGTAAGGATATTCGGCCCGTTGTCTATGACAAGAACTCGTACTACGGTGGGCATACGGCTTCGTTTCGAGACAAGAACGACTTCCTGTTCGATCAAGGTCCGCACATCTCGTTTACAAAAGACGCTCGAATCCAGAACTTGCTCGCCCAGCACGTCGATCAGAAGTATGAGGCCCTTCAGGTAACGCTCAATAACTACTGGCGTGGCCTCAGGCTGACGCACCCGGTGCAGCTTCACTTGAACGGGCTGCCGAAGGATCTGATCGTGGAAATCGTTGCAGACTTCGTGAAGGAGCATGGGGTCGAGCGAAAGATCCAGAACTACGAGGACTGGTTGATCGCCAGCTACGGAAAGAAATTTGCCGAGCTCTTTCCGATGCAATATACCCGCAAGTACCATTTGACTTCCGCCGACAACATGAGCACGGAATGGCTCGGCCCCCGCATGTACCGTCCGAGTCTCGAAGAAATGCTCAAAGGCGCGCTCGCCCCCTGGGCCCCGGACGTCCACTACATAACGAATTTTCGCTACCCTACCAACGGTGGCTTTGTTTCATATCTGAGAAGTTTCCCCGCAATCGCCGACCTCCGGCTAAATCACGACCTGGTCGCCATCGACCCCAGGCAAAAAGAGCTTCGCTTCTCGAACGGCTTCAGGACCCGCTACGACGCGCTCGTATCGTCGGTGGCCCTGCCGGATCTCGTCCCGATGATCGCGGGCGCACCGCAGGATGTCATCGACGCCTCCCGGCGGCTCGCGTGCTCGACCTGCGTTCTGGTCAACGTCGGCGTGAATCGATCGGATCTCTCGGACACTCAAATAACTTACTTTTACGACCAGGATATCTGTTTCACGCGCTTGAGCTTTCCGCATATGTTGTCCGCGACCAACGCCCCTTCGGGGTGCGGGAGCATTCAGGCTGAAGTCTATTTTTCGAGCAAGTATCGTCCTCTGACCCAGTCTCCGGAAGACCTGATAGATCCAGTCATCGCTGACCTGCGCCGGACCGGCACGCTCCGGGATGACGATGCCATTGTGTCTCGTCATGCGACGATGGTACGTTACGCGAATGTCATCTTCGATCTCGAACGCGCGGCAGCTCTGGAGACCGTTCACGGATATCTCAAGGAGATTGGCATCAACTACTGCGGGCGATACGGGGACTGGGGATACATGTGGACCGACGAAAGCTACATCAGCGGGGAACGCGCTGCAGAGTCGGCGCTCGCTTCTTGAAGGACATTTGAATCCAGAGAGCGGGCTTCAGGCAGCCTCCGCGCAGACGCGTTCCGGGGAATGAGCGTTTTGTCGCCGTTTGGAATGTGAGGCAGCGAATGAAGGTAGTGTTGTTTTGCGGCGGCTTGGGAACCAGACTGCGCGAGCACTCGGATACGATTCCGAAGCCCCTGGTGAGCATCGGCTATAGACCCATCATCTGGCACCTGATGAGGTATTACGCGCATTTCGGGCACAAGGATTTTATTTTGTGTCTCGGTTACCGCGGCGACCTGATCAAGGAATACTTTGTAAACTATGCCGAATGGATGTCCAACGATTTCATTCTTTCGAATGGATGCAGAACTGTCGAGCCGATCCAGAGCGACGTCCAGGATTGGCGAATTACTTTTGTGGAAACCGGGCTGCACTCGAATATTGGCGAGCGATTGCTCGCGGTCCGCAAACACCTTGAGGGTGAAGAATATTTTTTTGCGAACTACAGCGATGCCTTGTCGGACCTGTCGCTTCAGGAATTCTCCAAGGCGTGCGAGGAGAAGAATGTCGTTGCCGGTTTCGTAGCGGTAAGGACGTGGCAGTCTTTCCACGCGGTGAATACCCGGGACGATGGTATCGTCAGTTACATTGGTCCCATGCGGGAATCGGGGTTTTGGCTCAACGGCGGATTCTTCCGTTTCAGGCGCGACATTTTCGACTACATCAAGCCGGGCGAGGAATTGGTGGAAGAGCCCTTCCAGCGCCTCATCGAAAAGGAGCAACTGTATTCATACAAGCACACTGGTTTCTGGACTGCCATGGATACTCTCAAGGACAAGATCACGTTCGATCGCATGAACGGAAGAGGTGACACCCCCTGGAAGGTGTGGGAAAAGTCCCGTGGCGCCGACGCGGGCGGATAAGGCGCTGCCGACGTCAGGCAACTAGGGGAGGTTTCCGTGGATCCGCAATTCTGGAAAGACCGCAAAGTATTTATCACGGGCCACACCGGCTTCAAGGGAAGCTGGCTTTCTTTGTGGCTGCAGCGGCTGTCGGCGCACGTTGTCGGTTATTCATTGCCGGCCCCTACGATCCCGAGCTTGTACGAGGCCGCCGACGTGACATCGGGTATGGTATCTATTGTCGGCGACGTTCGGGATTACCCTTCACTGCGGGAAAGTCTTGAGAAACACCGGCCGGAAATCGTTTTCCACATGGCAGCGCAGTCCGTGGTCAGGTTGTCGTATCGGGATCCGATCGATACCTACTCGACGAATGTGATGGGTACCGTGAACCTGCTGGAGGCCATGCGCCACCTTCCCGGGCGGGCCGTGGTTATCAATGTCACCAGCGACAAGAGCTACGAGAACAAGGGATGGATCTGGGGTTACCGGGAAACGGATCGTCTCGGAGGGTACGACCCTTACTCCAACAGCAAGGCTTGCTCGGAACTGGTCACCCAGGCTTTCGCGGATTCGTTTTTCTCCGCCGCGGCGGGCAAGGATACGGGGAAATCGATTGCAACGGCACGTGCCGGAAATGTCATAGGTGGCGGAGACTGGACCCACGATCAACTCGTTCCCGACGCTGTGAATGCCTTTCACGAAGGCCGTCCCGCCGTCCTGCGCAACCCTCACGCGGTACGCCCTTGGCAATTTGTCCTGGATTGCCTGGGCGGCTACATGACCCTTGCGGAGAAATTGTTTCTCGACGGCGCAAGGTTCGCCGGTCCTTGGAATTTCGGGCCGCGCCAGGACGATACGCTCGCGGTCCGGGAGCTTGTCGAGCGGCTGATCGGCAAATGGCCCGGCAAGGCGAGCTGGGTCCAGGACGCCGGCTCGC
>Ga0137459_1000049_pt1 | contig 38376 bp, 31 predicted proteins | sample EasRivERMGT700_2_FD_104908 | JGI IMG/M metagenome (GOLD analysis project Ga0137459, IMG submission 104908) | Soil microbial communities from meander-bound floodplain in the East River, Colorado, USA - East River MetaG ERMGT700_2 | ecosystem: Environmental > Terrestrial > Soil > Floodplain ...
CTGTGGTCGATGAGCGAGACCTGGAACTGCGTCGGCTCGTCGTCCCGCGCGGGCGGCGGCGGGATCCGTTCCAGGATCGCCTGGAACAGCGGCGTCATGTCCATGTTCCCGTCGTCGGGCTCGCGGCGCGCGTAGCCGTGGCGGCCCGACGCCCAGATGGTCGGGAAGTCGAGCAGCTGATCGTCGTGCGTCAGCTCGCAGAAGAGGTCGAAGACCTCGTCGAGCACCGCCCGGCAGCGCTGGTCCGGCCGGTCGATCTTGTTGATGACGACGATCGGCTTCAGGCCGCGCTCGAAGGCCTTGCGCAGCACGAAGCGCGTCTGCGGCATGACGCCCTCGGCGGCGTCGACGAGCAGCAGGCAGCCGTCGGCCATCGAGAGCACGCGCTCGACCTCGCCGCCGAAGTCGGAGTGGCCGGGCGTGTCGATGATGTTGATCTTGGTCCCGCCCCACTGGATGGCGGTGTTCTTGGCGAGGATCGTGATCCCGCGCTCGCGCTCCTGGTCGTTGGTGTCCATCAGGCGTTCGGTCGGCCCGCCCTTGTGGACCTTGAACGCACCGGCGGCCTGGAGCAGCCGGTCGACCAGCGTCGTCTTGCCGTGGTCGACGTGCGCGATGATGGCGATGTTGCGGATGCGGGCGTGGCTCATACGGCGGGCGGCGGCATTACGCGTAGATCCCGCGCAGCTTGTACACCTGCGCCACGCGCTCGACCGCGAGCATGTAGGCGCCGATGCGCAGGGAGACCTTCTTCTTCTCCGCCATCTCCGCCACCTCGGCGAAGGAGCGGTGCATCACCTCGTCGAGGCGCTGGTTCACCTCGGACTCGGGCCAGAAGAAGCCGGCGCGGTCCTGCACCCACTCGAAGTAGCTGACGGTCACGCCGCCCGCGTTGGCGAGGATGTCGGGGACGACCACCACGCCCTTGCCCTCGAGGATCTTGTCGGCCTCGTCGGTGGTCGGGCCGTTCGCCCCCTCGATGATGAGCTTCGCCTGGATGCGCGCGGCGTTCTGCTCGGTGATCTGGTTCTCGACCGCGGCCGGCACCAGCACTTCGCACGGCAGCGTGAGCAGGTCCTTCGCGTCGATCGACTCGGCGCCGGGGAAGCCGGCGAGGAAGCGGTTCTTGGTGACGTGCTCGCGCACGCGATGGACGTCGATGCCGTTGGGGTTGTAGATGGCGCCCTTCACGTCGGAGAGGCCGACCACCTTGATGCCCGCCTCGTGGAAGTAGCGCGCCGCGGTGCCGCCGACGTTGCCGAAGCCCTGGATCACGACGCGCGCCGTGCGCAGGTCGAGCCGGAAGCGGTGGGCAGCGTGCTGGAGGATGTCGAAGATGCCGCGCCCGGTCGCGTCGGCGCGGCCGCGCGACCCGCCGAGCAGCAGCGGCTTGCCGGTCACGACCGCGGCCGCCGTCTCGTGCTTGCGCATCGAGTAGGTGTCCATCACCCACGCCATGATCTGGTCGTTGGTGCCGACGTCGGGAGCCGGGACGTCGCGGTCGGGGCCGATGATGTCGCTGATCGCCGCGGTGTAGCGGCGCGTCAGAACCTCGAGCTCGCGCATCGAGAGCTTGCTCGGATCGCAGATCACGCCGCCCTTGGCGCCGCCGAAGGGCAGGTTGACGACCGCGCACTTCCAGGTCATCCACGCCGCGAGCGCCTTGACCTCCGCGATGTTGACGCCGAGGTCGTACCGGATGCCACCCTTGCACGGCCCCATCGCCCGGCTGTGCTGCACGCGGTAGCCGGTGAAGACCTCGACCTTGCCGTTGTCCATGACGACCGGGATCGAGACCTTGAGCTCGAGGTCGGCTTCGCTCAGGATCTTCCAGACCCCTTCGTCGAGATCGAGCCGGCGCGCGGCCTCGTTGAACCTCTTCAGCATCTCCTGCCAGGGGTCCTTCTGCGTCGTCGGCGTCGTCATGGGTGGTGGTCGACTCTCCGGGAAGCCCGCGGGCGCGATCCCTTCGCGCCGGATGCCGGAGGCAGGGCGTGCCGCCGCCTCGTGCATCGCGGGGTGGTGGAAAAGTGGGTCACAAATAAACAGTTGCGCCGCATTCGGCAAGGACAGGGCCCGCGGCGCGACGGAGCGACGGCGGGATCGCGTGTCGTAGCACGTGGGGGAGGCGGGACTCGAACCCGCACGGCCCGTGAAGGCCGGGAGATTTTAAGTCTCCCGCGTCTGCCAGTTTCGCCACTCCCCCGCTTGCGAGTCGCGTCGTTCGCCGCCGCAGGTGGTCAGCGGACCGGAGCGGCCTTCGGCGGCGCGAGGATCGTCTGCGCGAACCAGGTGTTCCACTTGTCGGCGGCCGCGAACGCGAGCGCCCGCGCATCGCCGCCGCCCCACCCGCCCGACATCGAGTCGTGGGCGTCGAGCTTCGCCATCAGCGTGCCCGCGCTGTCCTTCAACTGGTACTTCATGACGATCGTGGCCTTCCCCGCGCCCCACCCCCAGACGCGCGCGGCGCGGCTGCCCCAGTTGACCGTGACGTCGACGTCGAGCACCGCTTCGCCCGCGGCGGCGCTCTCGCCCTCGGCGATGGTCGTGAAGCGGCTCTTGAGCTTGGTCTTGAAGCTGTCGAGGAACGCCGTGCGCACCAGGTCGCCGCCCTCGTTGTTGCTGGTGGTCACCGAGACGAAGTGGATCTTGAGCGTCGGCGTCGCCGCCAGGTCTGCCGCGGGATTTCGGTAGTAGGGCTGGGCCGGATCGGTGGTCGAGACCCCGGAGCTCCCGCTGCCGCACGCGGGGAGCGCGACGACGCCGGCGACGAGGGCGAACGCCAACAGGACCTTCCTCAAGCGTTTCTCCTTTACGATGACCCCATGGACCTCTTCGACCGCATCCGGCCGCTGCTCGACGGCGTGCAGTCTCCCGCATGGTACGTCGGCGGCGAGGTGAACGAGGTCCGCAAGGAGGCCGCCGGCCTGCGCGGCCGCATCGCGCTGGTCTACCCCGACGCCTATCCGGTCGGCATGAGCCACTACGGGCTCAAGATCCTCTACCACGTCGTCAACCGCGAGCCCGACCTCGCCGCCGAGCGCGCCTTCACGCCCTGGCCCGACTTCGCCGACCGCCTGCGCGCCGCCGGCCTGCCGCTCTACTCGCTCGAGACCAAGACGCCGCTCTCCGACTTCGACGTGGTCGGCTTCACGCTGCAGAGCGAGCTCACGCTCACCAACCTCCTCGAGTGCCTCGCGCTGGCCCGGATCCCGCTGCGCGCGGCGGAGCGGAGCGACGCCCATCCGATCGTCGTCGCCGGCGGCGCGGGCGCCTTCAATCCGCAGCTCCTCGCCGAGGTGGTCGACCTCCACCTGCTCGGCGACGGCGAGGAGACGGTCGTCCCGCTCCTGCGCGAGGCGGCCGGGCGGCGCCGCCGCGGCGAGCCGCGCCGCGCGATCGTGGAGGCGATCGCGCGCCAATTCCCCTTCGTCGACGCGCCCTCGCTGCGCGAGGAGCTGCGCGACGACGAGGGCCGGCTCGCGGGCTACGCGACGCGCGTCGCCGGCCTCCCGGAAAAGGTGCACGGCGCCTACGTCCTCGACCTGGAGAACGCCCCCTTCCCCACCGACCCGATCGTCCCCCACACCGGCGTCGTGCACGACCGCGTCTCGATCGAGGTGATGCGCGGCTGCGTGCACGGCTGCCGCTTCTGCCAGGCCGGGATGATCACGCGGCCGTGGCGCATCCGATCGCCGCGCCGCCTGCTCGAGATCGCGCGCGCGAGCCTCGCCTCCACCGGCGCCGAGGAGATCGGCCTCCTCTCGCTCTCCACCTCCGACTACCCCTACCTGCAGGAGCTGCTGACGCTGCTGCGCGGCGCGTTCGACGAGCGCGAGGTCAACGTCTCGCTCCCGTCGCTGCGCGTGAACGAGCAGCTGCGCCTCCTGCCGTTCCAGAACGGGGAGAGCCGGCGCGGCGGGCTGACGCTCGCGCCGGAGGTCGCGACCGACCGGCTGCGCCGCCGCGTGAACAAGCCGATCCGCAACGACGACCTCTATGCCGGCGTGCGCGAGGCGTACCGCAACGGCTGGGACCACGTGAAGCTCTACTTCATGATCGGCGTGCCGGGCGAGCGTCAGGACGACCTCGACGGCATCGTCGACATGGCCGAGACCTGCGCGCACATCGGGAAGGAGGAGCTCGGCCGCTACGCGGAAGTGCACGCGGCGGTCTCGACCTTCGTCCCCAAGCCCTTCACCCCCTACCAGTGGGACGGGATGCTCCCCGTCGCGGAGGTGCGCGAGCGGCAGAACTATCTCCTCGCGCGTCGGCGCCTGCGCAGCGTCCGCATCGACTGCCACGACGTCGGCCAGTCGTTCCTGGAGACGGTGCTCGCGCGGGGCGACCGCCGCGTCGGTCGCGCGCTCCTGCGTGCCCACGAGCTCGGCGCGCGCTTCGACGAGTGGCGCGAGCACTTCCGCCCCGAGCTCTGGGAGCGCGCCTTCGCCGACTGCGGCCTCGACGCGACGGAGCTCGCGACGCGGACGATCCCCTACGCAGAGCCGCTGCCGTGGGACCACCTCGACGCCGGCCCGTCGAAGGAGTTCCTGGTCGACGAGTCGGAGCGCGCGCGCTCCGAGGTCGGGACGCACCACTGCTTCGACCAGAGCTGCCACGCCTGCGGCGTCGACGCGAAGGAGTGCTTCGACCTGAAGCGCGCGATGGCGGCGATGCCCCGGGCCTGAGGCGCGACCCACTTCCGTGTTCGAGCTCCTCCGTCAGGCGTCTCCCTGGCTCCGCCGGCAGCGCGGTCCGCTGCTGCTCGGCTTCTCGCTGCAGGTCGCGATCGTCGGGGTCGAGCTGAACATTCCCCTGTTGTGGAGGCGCGCCATCGACGGCGCGATCGGGCGCTCGCTCGGCGTCGGCGCGATCCTCGGGCTCGGCGCGCTGGTGGTCGCGCTCGGCGGGATGCGGGCGGCGCTCGACTACTACGTCCGCATGAAGGTGGTCGGCGCGAGCCGCGACTTCGAGCGCGACCTGCGCGGCTCGCTCTTCCGCAAGATGCTCGCGCTGCCGAGCTCCTTCTTCGGCGCGTCGACCGTGGGCGACCTCGTCTCCCGCATGACGCAGGACGTCGAGGCGGTCCGCATGGCGCTCGGCCCCGGCGTCATGTACGTCGGGCGCGCCGTGCTCAACATGACGGCCGCGGCGACGGCGCTGCTCCTCTTCGATCCGACGCTCGCCCTCTGGATCGCGGTGCCGCTCGTCGTGCTCGGCGCGGCGGCCCTCGTGCTGGCGCCGCGGCTCGGGCGCGCCTCCGACGCGGTGCAGACCGGCATCGGCAGGATCTCCGCGCGCGCGACGGAGAGCTTCGGCGGGATCCGGGTGCTCAAGTTGTTCGCGCGGGAAGACCTGCAGGCGCGCCGCATGGAGGCGCTCGGCCTCGACTACTACGCCGCGCAGATGCGGCTCGCGAAGGCGCGCGGCGGGATGCTCGGCCTGCTCGCGCTCGGCAAGGACGCGGCGCAGTTCGTGATCCTGCTCGTCTGCGGGCTGCACATCGTCGACGGTCGCGCCTCGTTCGGCGACTTCGTCGCCTACCGCTCGTGGCTCATGCAGTGCTTCTGGCCGCTCGTGATGTTCGGCTGGATCATCTCGATGGTGCAGCGCGCCTCCGCCGGCATGCGCCGCATCGACGCGATCCTCGCCACGCCGGTCGCGATCGCTCCCCCCGCACGCGCCGTGACGCCGGCGGCGGAGGACGGCCGCCCGATCGACCTCGAGTGGCGCGACGTCGTGCTCGAGATGGGCGGGCGGCGCGTGCTCGACCGCGTGTCGCTGCGCGTGCCGGCGGGGACGTCGCTCGGGATCACCGGGCGCACGGGCGCCGGCAAGTCGCTCCTCGCGCAGCTGCTGCCGCGCCTCCTCGACCCGACGGCGGGAACGGTCCTCGTGGGCGGCGTCGACGCGCGCGCCTGGGACCTCGACGAGCTGCGCCGCCGCGTCGGCTTCGTGGCGCAGGAGCCTTTCCTCTTCTCCGACAGCCTGCGAGAGAACCTTCGCTTCGCGCGGCCCGGCGCCGACGACGCGGCGATCCGCGCGGCGCTGCGCCGCGCCGACCTCGAGCGCGACCTCGACGCACTCCCCGCCGCGCTCGACACGCGCGTCGGCGAGCGCGGCGTCACGCTCTCCGGCGGACAACGGCAGCGCGCGACGGTGGCGCGCACGCTGCTCGCCGACCCGCCCGTCGTCGTCCTCGACGACTGCCTCTCCGCGGTCGACGCGCAGACCGAGGCGCGCATCCTCGAGGAGCTCGAGCAGGCGCTCTCCGGCCGGACGGCGGTCGTCGTCTCGCACCGCATCGCCGCACTGCGCGGCCTCGACCGCATCGCCGTCCTCGACGAGGGGCGGCTGATCGAGCTCGGGACGCACGACGAGCTGGTCGCCGCGCGCGGTGCCTACGCGAAGCTCGACCGCGACCAGCGGCTGCTCGCCGAGCTCGAGGCGCTGTGAGACGGCCATGAGCCTCGAAGACGACGAACCGGAGCGCACCGTCCCGCTCGACCGCGCGCTGATCGCGCGGCTCGGCCGGTTCCTGCGGCCGCACCGCGGCGTGCTCGCGCTCGGCGCCGCCCTCCTCGTCGCGAGCCGCGCCTGCGACTGGGCGCTGCCGCGCGTGCTCGAGAACGCCGTGAACGGGCCCCTGCTCGCGGCGATCCAGGGCGCGGAGACGGGCGCGCTCGCGGACGCGGCGCGGCCGCTGCTCGCCGTCGCGCTGGTCTACCTCGCGATCGCGGTCGTCCACGGCGCGCTGCAGTACTTCACCGCGACGGTGCTCGCGAAGCTCGGCCAGGTGACGACGGTCGACGTGCGTAGAGCGGTCTTCCGCCACGTGCTGCGCCTGCCGCTCTCGTGGTTCGACAAGAAGCCGGTCGGCGAGCTGGTGACGCGCATGACCGGCGACGTCGAGAACCTGATCGAGCTCTTCTCGACCGGCGCGGCGTCGCTCGTCCTCGACCCGCTCTGGATCGTGTCGGTCCTGGTCACGCTCTTCGTCCTCGACTGGCGCCTCGGCCTCGTGACGCTGCTGAGCCTGCCCCTCTTCGCCGTCGCCGCCTTCCGCTTCCGCGAGCGCGCGCGCGTGGCCTACCGCGACTCGCGCAAGGCGATCGCGCGCAGCAGCGCCTTCATCCAGGAGTCGATCGCCGGGATGCGCGTGACGCAGCTCTCCGTCCAGCAGGAGCGGATGGACGGCCGCTTCGCCGCCGTCGCCGCGACGCTGCGCGACGCGTGGCTCGTCACGATCCACCACTTCGCCCTCTTCTTCAGCGCGGTCGACCTGCTCACGCTGCTGGTCAAGGTCGCGATCTGCGCGGTCGGGCTGCCGTTCGTGCGCGACGGCTCGCTCTCGCCCGGCGCGTGGTTCGGGGTCTGGATCTACGTCGACTTCCTCTTCGAGCCGCTGCGCGAGCTGGCGGAGCGCTGGAACGTGCTGCAGTCGGCGCTCGTCTCGACCGAGCGGATCGGCCGCATCCTGGACGAGCCGCCCGAGCCCGACGGCGCCATCGACCACGCGCCGCGCGGTCGCCTCGCGTTCCGCGGCGTGACCTTCGCCTACGGGGCCGGCCCCGACGTCGTGTCCGACCTCGACCTCACGATCGAGCCGGGGCAGCTGGTCGCCTTCGTCGGCGCGACGGGCGCGGGCAAGACGACGATCACGCAGCTCCTGTTGCGCCTCTACCGCCGCCGCACCGGCGCGATCGAGGTCGACGGCCTCGACGCCGACACGCTCTCGCTGCGGAGCCTCCGCACCGGCATCGGCGTCGTGCCGCAGGACGTCTTCCTCTTCGCCGACACGATCGCCGAGAACGTGCGCCTCTTCGATCCCGCCATCTCCGAAGAGGCGGTGCGGCGCGCCTGCGAGACGGTCGGCGCGGCGCGCTTCATCGAGCGCCTCCCGCAGGGCTACGCCACGCCGCTCGGCGAGCGCGGCATGAACCTCTCGGCCGGCCAGCGCCAGCTCCTCGCCTTCGCGCGCGTCCTGGTCCACGACCCCGCCGTCCTGATCCTGGACGAGGCGACCAGCTCGATCGACACGGAGAGCGAGCGGCTGCTGCAGGCCGCCGTGGAGCGCGTCCTGGCGGGCCGCACCTGCCTCGTGATCGCCCACCGCCTCTCGACCATCCGCCGCGCCGACCAGATCGTCGTCCTGCACCACGGGAGGCTGCGAGAACGCGGAACGCACGCGGAGCTCGTGAAGCTCGACGGGATCTATGCGCGGCTCCACGCGCTGCAGTTCGCGCAGGATTGACGGCGCGCTACAATCCCCGCCGTTCGCGAGTCCAAGCGCGAACGCGGCCCCATCGTCCAGCCTGGTAGGACATCGCCCTTTCAAGGCGGTAACACGGGTTCAAATCCCGTTGGGGTCACCAGCGGGCGGGCGGCGAGGGCGGGTCTACTTCGTCATGCTCGGCTCGCAGTGTCCTTTCGGACACAGCTTCGCCTCGCAATCCTCGTATCCCCACCCTCGGCGCCCACCCGCGGGTTTTCGCGCTTTGAAAACATGGGACGAGCGTGAGCTTGGCGGGCGGCGGTGAGGGCTCGCTGCGTCCTGCGGACGCAGCGTTGCCGCGCGAGCGAAGAGGAAGGCGGGTGGGCGGCGCGACGGCTGGAGATCTGCGCGCGAGGACGCGACGGATGGTGGTCAGTGCGTTCGGATGGAATGCAGAGAAGGGATGGTAGGGGCGCCGGGGATCGAACCCGGGACCGCCAGCTTAAAAGGCTGTTGCTCTACCAGCTGAGCTACGCCCCCATCGCGATGAAGCTGGACGAACACGTGGCGGCGGTTCGATCCTAACGCGGCGGCGAAAGGCGCGACGTGCGACGGTGGTCGCTCGAGCGCACGTGCCCGGACCTCGCATTGCCCCGCGACCCCCGGCCCGATGACCTGCGACGGTCCGTGCGACGACCGTCCCTCACTTCGGCCACGGTCCCCGGACCGTCGGCAGGTCCATCGTCATTTCGACAGCGAGGGCTCCGCCCTCGCTGAGCGATGGGGTCGCTGACCTGCGAAGGGCCGGATCTCTACCGTCCTCGCTGCGACCCGCGTCCTCGGCCCTTCGTCAGGTCCAGCGACATCTCGACGTCCCCCCCCGCCTCAGCTCTCCATGATCTCCTTCGTCTTCGTCGCCAGCGTCTTCTCGACATCCCCCTCCGACTGCTTCAAGAGATTCTGGACGCCTTCCTTGGCCTTGGCGACCTGGTCGTCCGTGAGATCCTTCGCCTCGTCGAGGTGTTTGTTGGCGTCGCGGCGGGTGTTGCGGAGCGCGATCTTGGCCTGCTCGGCCATCTCCTTCAGGCGGCCGACCAGCTTCTTGCGCTGCTCCTCGGAGAGCATCGGGACGGTGAGGCGGATGATCTTGCCGTCGTTCTGCGGGTTGATGCCGATGTTGCTCGCCTGGATCGCCTTCTCGATCTCCTTCAGGGCGCCGGCGTCGTAGGGCTTGATGGCGAGCTGGCGCGGCTCGGGGACCTGGATCTGCGCGAGCTGCCCGATCGGCGTCGCGCTGCCGTAGTAGTCGACCTTGATGTTCTCGACCAGCGCCGGCGTGGCGCGGCCGGATCGCAGGCCGCGGTACTCGGTCGCGAGATGGTCGAGGCTCGCCTTCATCTTCGTGCGCGCGTCGGTGACGGCCTTGGGGTCCACGCGTGTCCTCCTCTTCTCCGGATTCAGCTGCGCGGCGCCGGCTTCGCGGGCGGCGCGCCGTCGTCGATGATCGTCCCGATGGCCTCCCCGCGCATCGCGCGCACGAGGTTGCCCTTCTTGTGCAGATCGAACACGACGATCGGGATGTCGTTCTCCTTGCAGAGGACCACCGCCGCCGTGTCCATGACCTTGAGGTCGCGCTCGATCACCTCCTTGAAGGTGAGCCGAGTGAAGCGCTCCGCCTTGGGGTCGAGCTTGGGGTCGGCGGAATAGACGCCGTCGACCTGGGTCGCCTTGAGCAGGCAGTCCGCGCCGAGCTCGCTGGCGCGCAACGCCGCCGCCGAGTCGGTGCTGAAGAAGGGGTTGCCGGTGCCGGCGACCAGGATCACGACCCGCTTCTTCTCGAGGTGGCGGATGCAGCGGCGCCGGATGAACGGCTCGCAGAAGTCGGCGATCGTGACCGCCGACTGCACACGCGTGTCGACGCCCTTCTGCTCGAGCGCATCCTGGAGCGCGAGCCCGTTCATGGCCGTCGCCAGCATCCCCATCTGGTCCGCGACCGCGCGGTTGATGCCGGGGAACCGGTTCCCGCGCAGCCAGTTGCCGCCGCCGACCACGATGGCGATCTGCTTGCCGAGCGCGAGCAGCTCGCGCAGGTCGTTGGCCAGCGCCTCGACGATCTCCGGGTCGAGCCGGCCGTCCTTGCCGGCGAGCCCCTCGCCCGAGAGCTTGAGGACGGCGCGGCCGAACGGGCGCGCGCCGGCCGTCACTCGCCGACCTCGATGCGGGCGAAGCGGCCGACGCTGATGTTCTCGCCGATCGAGGCGACCAGCTCCTTCACGACGTCGGCCACCTTCTTCTTGTCGTCCAGCACCCACGGCTGCTCGAGCAGGCAGTGCTGGGAGTAGAACTTCTGCAGGCGCCCCTCGATGATCTTGGCGCGCGCCGCCTCGGGCTTCTTGGCCATCTCCTCGGCGCTCTCCGCCGCGATCATGGCCTTCTCCTTCTCGATCGCGTCGGCCGGGACCTCCTCCTTGTTCGTCCAGCGCGGCTTGGCCGCGGCGACGTGCATGGCGAGGCCCTTCGCGAACTCCTTGAACTTGTCGTTGCGCGCCACGAAATCGGTCTCGCACTTCACCTCGACGATGACGGCCTTCTTGCCGTCGTGGTGGAGGTAGTGCCCGATGCCGCCCTGCGACGTGGCGCGGCCCGACTTCTTCTCGGCCGTCTTGATCCCCTTGATGCGGAGGTTGTCCTCGGCCTTGGTGACGTCGCCGGCCGCCTCGTCGAGCGCGCGCTTGCAGTCCATCATGGCGGCGCCCGTCTTCTCGCGCAGCGCCTGGACCATCGCCGCCGTGATCGGATTGCCCATCTCGTCGTGCTCCTGATCGCGACGCGCGGTGCGCGTCGTTCCTCGCGGTCGTCGCTCGCATGCCGGGACGGCCGTCGCGGTCGACGGCGTCCCCGCGGCGTCACTCGGCCTTCTCGGGCACCTTGACGTCGCCCTTCGCGGCCGCCTCGGGCGCGCCGCCCTCGGCCGCCGCGACCTCGGCCGGCGGCTTCTCGTCGCCGTACTCGTCGATCTTCCTCGGGGGCGCCGGCTTGCGCGGCGCCCGCCGCTCGGCGCTGGTGCCGGCGCGGTAGCGGACCGAGCGGATGTCGGGGTCGACGGAGGTCTTCGCCGCGTCCGCGGGCGCGCCGCGCTGGTTCGCCTTGCCCTCGACCACGGCGTCGATCAGCCGCGAGAGGAGGAGCGAGACCGACCGCATCGCGTCGTCGTTGCCCGGGATCGCGAAGTCGACCGAGGTCGGGTCGCAGTCGGTGTCGAGGATCCCGACGATCGGGATCCCGAGGCGGTTCGCCTCCTTGACCGCGATGTACTCCTTGCCCACGTCCACCACGATGAGCGCGCCCGGCAAGCGATCGAGGGTGCGGATCCCTTCGAGGTTGCGGCGGATGCGCTCGAGCTCGCGCGTATAGAAGGCCTGCTGCTTCTTGGGCAACGTGGCCAGGCGGCCCGACGACTCGAGCGCTTCCAGCTCCTCGAGCCGGCGCAGGCGCGAGCGGATCGTCGTGTAGTTGGTGAGCGTGCCGCCGAGCCAGCGCTCGTTCACGTACGGCATGCCGCCGCGCGTCGCCTCGACCTGGATGACGTTCTTCACCTGGCGCTTGGTGCCGACCAGGATGATCTTGTGGCCGGCGGCCACGAGGCCGGTGAGGAAGCGCTGCGCGCGCGCGAGACCGCGTACCGTCGCGACCAGATCGATGATGTGGATCAGGTTGCGCTTGCCGTGGATGAACGGCTTCATCTTCGGGTTCCACCGGCTCACGTGGTGCCCGAAGTGGACTCCGGCCTCGACCAGCTCCTCGATCTGCGGAACCGCCACGAACTCGACCTCCCGGGCCGCGAGGCCCGCTGCCGCCGGTTTGCGTGAGTCGGCGGCGCGCGAGGCGCCGTCCGGCCAACCGGCGAAGTCGGGGGACGGTACCCGGCGGCGGCGTGACGATCGTCACCCGCTGCCGCTCCGCGTCGCGCCGGCACCATGCCGGACCCGCGCGGACGTCTCCCGGCGAACAAGGGCGGAGAAGTGTAGTGATCGGCCGGGGGCGGTCAAGCGAAGCGCGTCGCGCGCGGCCGCGTCGCGCGCAGCCTCTTCCCGTCGACGCCGCCCCATGCGAAAGTCCTGTCCGCCCTCCGCGTTTCCGAAAGACCGGGATGATGACCGACCGCCCTCCCCGCCTCCTGCTGGCGAACCACCACACCTCCGCGCTGCCTGCCCTCGAACCGCTCCTGCTCGAGCGGGGCTACGCCGTCGAGACCACGCGCCACCTGATCGAGACGGTCGCCCGTATCGCGGCGCAGCCCCCCGACGTCGTCGTCTTCCAGCCGCTGACCAACAACGTCGACGGCTTCGAGATCCGCCACGTCCTCGAGTCGGGGGGCGAGGAGCGCGACCACCCGATCCTGCTGGTGCTGCCGGAGCCGCCGCTCGACACGGCGCTCGCCATCTCGCGGCTGGGGCCGTTCGACGACTTCGTGGCGCTCCCCTGCCCGCTCGACGCCCTGCTGGCGCGCGTCGACCTGTTGATCGCCCGCAGCCGCCGCTGCCGGGAGCTCTCGCGCGCCGCCCGCACGCGCGAGCGCGACTCGGTCACCGACTTCAAGACGGGGCTCTGGAACGACCGCTTCTTCTTCCAGCGCCTGGGCGAGGAGGTCGCGCGCAGCCGGCGCCACCACCTGGCGGCGGCGCTGGTCCTGCTCGACATCGACCACTTCAAGGCGATCAACGACCAGTTCGACCACCTCTTCGGCGACTTCGTCCTCTTCTCCTTCGCGAAGAAGCTGCGCACCGTCGTGCGCCAGATCGACATCCCGGCGCGGCTCGGCGGCGACGAGTTCGGCCTGCTCCTCCCCAACACCGACCTCGAGGAAGCGGCGCTGCTCGCCACGCGCCTGAAGGCGGTCGTCGCCGCGAGCCCCTTCGAGAAGGACAGCCAGCGCACGGTCATCACGCTCTCGATGGGGATCGACGCGCTGCAGGGCGACGAGGCGGTCGAGCCCGACCAGTTCCTGCGTCGCGCCGACGCGGCGCTCTTCGAGGCGAAGCGGCGCGGCCGCAACCGCATCTGCCTCTGGCCGGAGATCGCGCCGCCCCCGACCGCGGCGCGCGCCGACGACGGCCCCGGGGCCGGCGCCGCCGCGCCCGCGAACTGACCGCGCGCCTACTTCTCCGTGCGCCGTAGGGCGACCGCGAGCTTCTCGCCGTCGACGTCGTAGTCGAACCGCTTCGCGTCGGCCGGCGCGGCGCCGCCGACCTCGAGCCGCGTCGCGAGCACGTCGCCCGCGATCTTCGCCTTCCCGTCGCGCGCGGCGGCGAGCAGCTTCTCCGAGCCGTCGAGCCAGAGCTCGATGCGGTCCTCGACGCGCAAGCCCGCCTCCTTGCGCGACTGGTTCACGCGCTTGACGACCTCGCGCACCGAACCCTCGGCCAGGAGCTCGGGGGTGAGACGCGTGTCGAGCGCGACCAGCGTGCGGCCGTCGGTCTCGACGTCGAATCCCTCGCGCGCCTGCACGACGACCTCGATCTCCTGCGAGGTGAAGGTCACCGGCTCGCCCGCGATCGGGAGCGTCACCTTGCCGTCGCGCTGGAGCGCCTCGATCGCGTCGCTCTGGAGCTCCGCGAGCGCCTGCTTGGCGGCGTTGAGCTTCGGCCCGAGCTTCGGGCCGAGCAGGCGGAAGTTCGGCTTCGCCTTGAGCGTGCGTAACGTGCCGAGCTCACCCGCGGCGACCGCGACCTCGTGGACGTTCAATTCGTCTGCGATGAGGGCGTTGCAGCGCGTGCGCAGCACCTCGTCGGCGCGCGCATCGGCCCCCTTGACGAAGATCCTCGCCAGCGGCTGGCGCAGGTGGATGTCGGCGGCGTTGCGCGCGCGCCGGCCGAGCGCCACGACGTCGAGCACCGCCTCCATGTCGCGCTCGAGCTGCGCGTCGCGCCGCTCGGGCCGGGCGACGGGGAAGTCGGCGAGGTGGACCGTGCCCTGGCCCGGCTCGAGCCACGACCAGAGCGCGTCGGGGAAGAACGGCGCGATCGGCGCCATCAGCCGCGCGACGCGGTGCAGCGCGTCGTAGAGCGCGTGGAAGGCGGAGAGCTTGTCGCCACCCGTCTCGCGCCCCCAGAAGCGCTCGCGGCTCAGCCGGATGTACCAGTTGGAGAGCTTGCGGTCGACGAAGGCGCCGATCAGCGTCGCGGCGCGCGTGAGGTCGTAGCGCTCGTAGGCGGCGCCCACGTCGGCGACCAGCCGCTCGAGCTCGGCGGCGAGCCAGCGGTCGAGCTCGGGCCGCTGCGCGAGCGGCGGCTCGGGCGTCGCGGCGGGGTCGAAGCGGTCGATCTCGGCGTAGGTCGCGAAGAACGAGAAGCAGTTGAAGAGCGTGCCGAACAGCTCGCGCCCGGCCGCGCCGACCGCCGCCGAGTCGTAGACCTTCGGCAGCCACGGCTGGCTCTGCGCGAGGAAGTACCAGCGCACCGAGTCGATGCCGTGCGTCGCGATCTCGTGCCACGGATCCACCGCGTTGCCGCGCGACTTCGACATCTTCTGCTTCTTGGCGTCGAGCACGAGGTCGCCGACCAGGATGCGCTTCGACGCCGGCCGCCCGGTCAGGAAGACCGAGAGCACGTGCAGCGTGTAGAACCAGCCGCGCGTCTGGTCGAGCCCCTCCGCGATGTAGTCCGCGGGCGTGCCGGCCGGCGGCGCCTTCCCCTCCTCGGCGAGCCAGCCGTGCTGGGCGAACGGGACGCCGCCCGAGTCGAACCAGCAATCGACCACCTCCGGCGTGCGGCGCGCCGTCCCGCCGCAGCCCGCCTTCGCGCACGGCAGCGTCACGCCGTCGATGTGCGGCCGGTGCAGGTCGAACTCCTTCGGGAGCGACGGCACCAGCTTGCGCAGCTCGGGCTCGCTGCGGACGCAGCGCATCGTCTGGCACTTCTCGCAGATCCAGAGGTTGAGCGGCGTGCCCCAGTAGCGCTCGCGCGAGATCGCCCAGTCGACGTTGTTCGCCAGCCATTCGCCGAAGCGCCCGCTGCCGGTCTCGGGCGGGAACCACTGGATCTGCTTGTTCTGCTCGACGAGCTGGTCGCGGATGCGCGTCGTGCGCAAGTACCAGCTCGGCCGCAGCCAGTAGAGGAGCGGCGTCTTGCAGCGCCAGCAGTGCGGGTAGGAGTGGACGAACGAGTCGCGCCGGAAGAGCTTCCCGCGCCGCTCGAGCTCGCGCACCAGCTCCGAGTTGGCGTCGCGCACGAACTGGCCGGAGAACGGCGCCGGCAGCGCGTCGGTGAAGCGGCCCTGCGCGTCGACGGGATTGAGCAGCGCGAGCTGCTCCTTCACGCTCGCGGCGTGATCGTCCTCACCGAAGGCGGGTGCCAGGTGGACGATCCCGCTGCCGTCCTCGGCCGAGACGAACTCGGCGGCGACGACGACGTCGTGACGGCCGTCCGCGAACGGGACGTAGTCGAACGGCCGTTCATAGGTCGCGCCGACCAGCGTCTTTCCGGCGAACTTCTCGACGACCTCGAACTTCTCCTTGGCGAGCACCTTCGCCGCGAGCGGCTCCGCGAGGATCAGCTCCTCGCTCGAGCCGTCCTTCTTCGTCAGGCGAGCACGGACGTACGTCAGTCCCGCGTTCACCGCGAGCGCGACGTTCGACGGAAGCGTCCAGGGCGTCGTGGTCCAGACCAGGAACGCAGAGCCGGGCTTGTCCTTGCGCGGGAAGCGGACGAAGACCGCCGGGTCCTGGACGTCCTGGTACCCCTGCGCGACCTCGTGGCTCGAGAGCCCGGTGCCGCAGCGCGGGCACCACGGCAGGATGCGGTGACCCTTCTCGAGCAGCCCCTTCTCGAAGAAGCGCGCGAGGATCGACCAGAGCGACGAGATGTACTCGTTGTCGCAGGTGACGTAGGGGTGGGCGTAGTCGAGCCAGTAGCCCATCCGCTCGGAGAGGCGCTCCCACTCCTCCTTGTACTTGAAGACGCTGGCGCGGCACTTCTCGTTGAAGGGGCCGATGCCGTACGCCTCGATCTCCGGCTTGAGCGAGATGCCGAGCTCCTTCTGGACCTCGATCTCGACCGGGAGCCCGTGCGTGTCCCAGCCCGCCTTGCGCGGGACGTGGAACCCCTTCATGGTGTGGTAGCGGCAGACGACGTCCTTCAGCATGCGCGCGAAGACGTGGTGGATGCCGGGGCGGCCGTTGGCGGTGGGCGGCCCTTCGCAGAAGACGAAGGTCGGGCGGCCGTCTTTACGCGCGAGGACCCGCTGGACGGTGCCCTCCGCCTTCCAGCGCGCGAGCAGCTGCTCTTCCAGCGCCGGGAGGTCGAGCGCCCCCTCCGGCTTCCTGAACCGCGGCTTCCCGTCCAACCCGTTCCCTCCGCCTTCGTGCCGGATCGCGAAACGGGGCAGACTACCAGGGGCGGCTGCGGATCTGCTCGAGGACGGCCTCCGCCGCCTCGAGCGCGCGCAGCGCCTCGTCGGCCGAGACCTCCGGCGGCGAGCCGGTCCGCACCGCGCGCACGAACGAAGCGAGCTCGGCCTGCAGCGGCTCCTCGTCGTCGAGCTCGAGCTCCTCGAACTCGATCAGGCCGCGGAAGGCGGTGGCGGCGATCAGCGGCAGCTCCTCGTCGGGCGTCGCCGCGATGCGCGCCCACTGCTTCGCGAGGCGCGCGTCGAAGTCGCGCGGCCGCCTCGCGAGGAAGGCGTACTTCTTCCCGAAGTCGAGCGAGAGGAAGACGTCGCGCGAGAAGACGCGCGTGCGGCGCATCGGCGCGAGGCTGACGCGGCTGGCGGTCAGGTTGGCGACCGCGCCGTCGGCGAACTCGAGCCGCGCGCTCGCGATGTCCTCGTGCGGCGAGAGCAGCGCGCCCCCGACGGCCCGGACCTCGCGCAAGGGACTGCGGATCAGGTGCAGCACGATGTCGAGGTCGTGGATCATCAGGTCGTGCACGACGCCGACGTCGGCCGACCGGAAGGAGAAGGGGGCGAGGCGGTGCGCCTCGATGAAGCGCGGCTCGAGCGCGAGGCGGCGTGCTGCGCGCAGCGCCGGGTTGAAGCGCTCGACGTGGCCCACCTGCAGGCAGACGCCGCGCGTGCGCGCCAGCGCCGCCAGCGCGCGCGCCTCGTCGAGCCTGGCGGCGAGCGGCTTCTCGACCAGCACCGCGATGCCGCGCTCGATCAGGGGCGCGGCGACCTCGCGATGGAGGCGCGTCGGCACGCAGACGCTGGCGAGGTCGAGGTCGGCGTCGAGCTGCTCGCACGACTCGAGCGCGCGCCCGCCATGGCGCCCGGCCACCTCCGTCGCCCGGGCGAGGTCGGGGTCGACCACCGCGGCGAGCTCGACGCCGCCCGCCGCCATCCCGGCGTAGATCCGGGCGTGCTGCCGGCCGACGTGGCCGGCGCCGACGACCGCGGCGCGAAGCCTCCGCATGCAAACCTCCCGCGCGTCAGTTCGACGGCGGTACCGGGCGGTCGGTGCGGAACTGCTCGAGGTAGCGGCCCGCGGGCGACGAGGTCCACTCGCGGACGAACCCGATCAGCTCCTCGGCCAGGCTGCCCGGAGGCGCCTCGACGTTCGGCAGGACCTGCGACAACGCCGTCTTGCGGCGGAACAGCAGGTTGTAGACGCGCTTCAGCTCCTCGATCTCCTCGTCCTTCACGCCCGCCCGCTGCAGGCCGACCAGGTTGAGCGCGCGCACGCGCACGCGGTCGCCCGCGACCTTCATGAAGGGCGGCACGTCGTGCACGATGCGGCTGCACCCGCCGACGTAGGTCATGCGTCCGATGCGGGCGAAGTGGTGGCAGGCGACGGCGCCGGCGAGCACGCAGCGGTCGCCGATCTCGACGTGGCCGGCGATCAGCACCGCGTTGGCCATCGTGATGTCGTTGCCGACCTTGCAGTCGTGGCCGATGTGGCTGCACGCCATCAGCATGTTGCGGTCGCCGATGACCGTCGCCCCGCCGCCCTTCACCGTCCCGCGGCTGATGGTCACGCACTCGCGGATGATGTTGTGGTTGCCGACGGTCAGCGTGGTCGGCTCGCCGCGGTAGGTCTTGTCCTGCGGCATCCCCCCGACCACGGCACCCGGGTGGACCTGGTTGTCGGTGCCGAGCGTCGTGTAGCTGCCGACCACCACGTGCGAGAGGAGCTTCGTGCGGTCGCCGATGCGCACGCCGGGGTGGACGTGGCAGAACGGGCCGACCTCGACGTCGGCGCCGAGCTCGGCGCCCGCCTCGACGATCGCCAGCGGGTGGATGTGCGGCGCGCTCACGTCGCGTCCACCAGGGTGAAGGTGAGCAGCGCCTCGGCGACCTTGTGGTTGCCGACCTTCGCGACCGCGGCGCCCTGCCCCATCTTGCTGCGGACCTTGGTCGCCTCGATCTCGATGCGGAGCTGGTCGCCGGGGACGACCGCGCGGCGGAACCGGACCTGGTCGATCGACCAGAGCATCGCGAGCTTGCCGGTGTTCTCGAGCCGGCGCAGCAGGAGCAGGCCGGCGAGCTGCGCCATCGCCTCGAGGATCAGCACGCCGGGCATGATCGGCTGGCCGGGGAAGTGACCCTGGAAGAAGGGCTCGTTGATCGTGACGTTCTTGATGCCGACCGCTCTACGGTAGCCCTCGAGCTCGATCACGCGGTCGATCAGCAGGAACGGATACCGGTGCGGCAGGAGAGTGAGGATCTCCTTGATGTCCATCGCGGACGCCGCTTCGACCGTCTGCGCCGCCTCGTCGGCCTCGAGCTGCTCGAGCAGGCGGCCGACCAGCTTGCGGTTGGCGGCGTGGCCGGTCTTGGTCGCGACCACGCGGCCCTTCAGGTCGGCGCCGAGCAGGAAGAGGTCCCCCATCAGGTCGAGGACCTTGTGGCGCACGAGCTCGTCGCCGAAGCGCAGCGGCGGGTTGCCGTCGGTGGCGGAGCCGTTGCTGCGCACGACGATCGTGTTCTCGGCCGACGCGCCCTGGCCGAGCCCGCGCTTGCGCAGCTCCTCGATCTCGCTCTCGAAGCAGAAGGTGCGCGCCGGCGCGATCGACTTCGAGAAGGTTTCGGCGTCGACATGGAGCGCGAAGTACTGGCTGCGCACCGTCGACTCGGGATAGTCGAGGGTGTAGGCGAGCGAGAGCCCCTCCTCGTCGCTCGGGACCGCGCTGATGAAGGAGTCGCCGATCGTGACGGCGACCGCGTCGCGCACCTCGAGCTGCTTGCGCAGCGACTTCTGCTCGACGATGCCGGCCTTCTGCAGCGCCTCGGCCCACGGGAGCGCGCTCCCGTCGAGGCCCGGCATCTCGACGCCGTCGATCTCGACGTGCAGGTTGTCGACGCCGAGCCCCATGAGCGCCGCGCACAGGTGCTCGACGGTGTGGACCTCCGCCTCCTCGTTCTTGAGCGCCGTCCGCCGCGGATTGTCGGCGATGAAGCGGTAGGCGGCGGGGATCTCCGGCGCGTCGGGCAGGTCCTTGCGCACGAAGACCACGCCGCCGTCGGCGTCCCCCGGGGAGACCTTCACCCTCGTCTGCGCGCCGGAGTGGAGTCCCACGCCGGTGAGCTCGAAGGCGGATTTGATCGTTCGCTGGTTGCGGCGCATGTCCTGCCGGTAGGGGGTTCCTGGGCGACGCGGGGCCGGGAGGGCCCGCGATCTTACTTCGCGTCGAGGATCCCGAGGATCGCGTCGGTCACGTCGAGCGCGGCGCGATGGGCGACCACGCTCCGCACCACGATCTCCGGGATCACCTCGTTGCGCGTGTTCCCCGAGACGGCGCCCGAGGTGAACTGCAGGATCAGGTCGAGGTCGTGCCCCTCGAGGTAGGTCTTGCAGGCGGTGACCACCCGCGCGTGGGCGTCGATCAGCGAGCGCGCCACCTTGGCGTCGAACTCCTCGTCGAGCCCCTTCGCCTTCTGCGTCAGCTTGAACTCCTCGAGCTTGATCTCCTGCTGCTGGCGCTTCCACTCCTCGCTGCCGGTCTTGAAGGTCTCGAGCGTGCCGCGCAGGGCGGAGAGGTTCTTGTCGTCCGCCTCGAGCAGCTTGCGCATGGCGTCGTGCCACTGCTGGATCAGGGTCTGCTCGGCCTGCGACTGCTTGTGCTGGCTCACCAGCTTCGACATGTCGATGAAGGCGACGCGCGGCCCCTCGCTCGGCCGGAAGCCGACCGAGACGTACGCGAAGAGGAGCAGCGCCGGCACGAGCAGGCGGCGCGCGTCGAAGCGGGGCTTGCGTTCCATGCGATCCTCCGGGCGGAGCGGGGCCCCACATCTTGGCAGACGGGGCGGCTCAGAATCTCGCGGAAAAGCTGATCTGGAAGCTCTCGCGCTCGTCGTCGCGGCGGCGCTGCAGCGGGATGCCGTAGTAGAGCTCGAGCGGCGCGGAGAGGATCTGGATCGGGATGCGCAGCCGCAGCCCCACGCCGACGCTCATGCGCCAGTGGTCGTCGATGAACGAGTTCCAGTCGCTCGACAGCATGCCCTGGTCCATGAAGACCAGACCGCGCAGGAAGGGCTGGTTCTCGCGCAGCCGCGCGTCGTAGGTGTCGAGCAGCGGGAAGACGTACTCCGTGTTCACGACCCAGCCGATCTCGCCGCCCTCGGAGAAGCCCTGGTCGTGCGGGCCGACGCCGCGGTACTCGAAGCCGCGCAACTGGAGGTAGTCGTTGGGGCCGCCCGCGAAGAAGCGCTCGAAGAAGGGGATGTCGTTCTCGGGGCCGAACGGGTGGGCGAAGCCGACCGCGCCGCGCACCGACCAGACCTGGCGCTGCTCGTCCTCGTTCTCCACGACCGGCACCAGGTTCTCGACCGACGCCGACAGCTTGTAGGCGTCGACCTCGCCGCCGAGCGGCCCGCCGAGCAGCTGCGCGCCGGCGTCGACGCGCTGCCCGTCGGTCGGGTTGCGCAGCGAGTCGAGGCGCTGCCAGTTCCAGTTGGAGAGCAGGCCGTGCACCTGCGTCACGCCCTGCGCCGCCTCGAGGTCCTCGATCGGCGGGGTGAACTCGACGATGTTGCTGATTTCGACGTTGTCGATGCGCGCGCCGAGCGAGACCCCCGTGTTGCGGGTCAGCTTCTTGCCGACCGTCACCGTCGTGCCGACCGTGCGCTCGTCGTAGAAGCGCGGCAGGTACTCCTGCAGGTGGGCGTTGGCGCTGAAGAACCAGGGGTTGACGTCGGGCCCGCTCAGGTAGGGCTCGCTGAACTCGACCAGGTAGTTCGACGTCGTGCTGCCCGGGTTGGCGCGCAGGTGGATGCGCTGGCCGGCGCCGTGGAAGGCGCGCTGCTCGATGAACTCCTGGAACGTCGCGCCCGGACTGCTCGGGAAATCGAAGATGTCGGCGTTGGAGATGGCGAGGTCGACGCCGAAGAAGGGCCCCTGGCCCGACGCGATGCCGCCGAAGATGTTGAAGACGCCGTTGGTGCCGTCGTTGACGCGCAGCACGATGTTCTCGCGCTTGGGGTCGTCGGGGATCTTCTCCTGCTCGACCCACGCGTTCGGACGGTTCTGCTCGTCGGAGAAGAAGCCGGTGGTGCGCAGGCGGTCGGTGGCGAGGTCCATCTCGTCGCCGTCGAAGAGCTCGCCGGGGTGGAGGTCGAGCTCGCGGCGGACCACCTCGTCCTTCGTGTTCTTGTTCCCGACGACGCGCACGTCGCCGACGAGCTTGGGCTGGTCCTCGTTGATCCGGAAGGTGAGGTCGACCTCGGTGCTGCCGAGCGAACTCGCCTCGATCGGCTTCTGCGGGATCATGACCTCGACGTAGCCGCGGTGGCGGTAGTACTTGATGATGCGGTCGCGGTCCTTGCGGTAGAGCGTCTGGCGGTAGGGCTGGCCCGGCTTCATCTTCACGAGACCGGCGGAGAGCAGCTCCGAGGTCGGGAAGTTGACGTTCCCCTCGAACTTCACCGACCGGATCGTGTAGCGCGGCCCCTGGTCGATGCGGAGCACGATGTCGACCGTGTCGCCGAGCTCGTTCGACGTCACCGAGTCGACCGCGACGCGCGCGTCGAGGTAGCCCTCGTCCCAGAGGAACTGCTCGATCTGGACCACGTCCTCCTGGAGCACTTCGGGCTTGTAGGTCTGCGTGAAGATCCAGAACGAGCGGCTCGTCTTCATGATCGAGCGCAGCGGGTGGCGCTCCCAGAAGCGCCACGCCGACGAGGTGAAGTCGCGCAGCCCCTCGAACTCGACGTGGTCGACGTGGACCTCGGGTCCCTCGATCACGTGGAAGGCGAGCACGAAGTCGTCGCCGTCCTTCTCGATGCGCGGCGCGATCTCGACGTGGAGGTAGCCCTCCTCCTGGTACTTCTCCTCGAGCTTGCGCACCAGCACGAGCAGGCCGCCGCCGCCGCGGTCGGAGATGGTGGGCGCCGGGATCGTGCCCGACTCCGACAGGCCGAGCGCCTTGCGCAGGTCGGCTTCCTCGAGCTCCTTGTTGCCGACGAAGCGCACGCGCCGCACGGTCGGGACGTCGCCGAGCTCGAAGACGACGCGGACGCCGCCGCTCGGGAGGCGCGTCGCGGTGACCTGCGTGGTCCAGACCAGGAACTGCGCGATCGCCTTCATGTCCTCGTCGACGGTCTTGGGCGACCAGGGCTTGCCCTTCTGCGTGCGCACGCGCAGGCGCAGCGCCTCCTCCGTCATCCGCTTGCTGCCCCGGAAGACGACCTCCTCGACGATCGCCTGCTCGACGGCGCCCTCCTGGACGATGCGCGGCGCGTCGTCCTGGCGGGGCTGCTTCGGCTTCTCCTGCGGCGCGGCGGCCGGGCGGGCGTTGGGCACGCCGTCGCCCTGCGGGGCCGCGGCGATCAGGGGACCGAAGAGGAGCGCGGCCGCGACGTGCAAGCTTTCACCCGCGGAAGTCGAGGTCGGAGAACGGCTCGAAGCGCAGTTGGCTCGGGAAGAAGGTGAGCTTGAACTCGCCGATCGGGCCGTTGCGGTTCTTGGCGATGATGCAGTTGGCCTGGTTCTGCGTCTGCGGGTTCTTGCCGCCGTCGTAGTAGTCCTCTCGGTAGAGGAACAGCACGACGTCCGCGTCCTGCTCGATCGAGCCCGACTCGCGCAGGTCGGACATGCGCGGGCGGTGGTCCTCGCGCGCGTCGACGCTGCGGTTGAGCTGGGAGATCGCGATCACCGGGAGGTCGAGCTCGCGCGCGAGGCGCTTGAGCGACATCGAGATCTGCGAGATCTCCTGCTGGCGGCTCTCCGCCAGCGGCGCCGTGACCAGCTGCAGGTAGTCGACGATCACGAGCCCGATGTCGTGCGCCGACTTGAGGCGGCGCGCCCGGGCCCGGATCTGCAGCGCGCTCATGCCCGGCGTGTCGTCGATGAAGATCGGCGCCTCCGCCAGCACGCCGACCGCCTCGGAGAAGCGCGCGCGGTCGTCCGCGCCGAGGCTGCCGCGCCGGATCAGGTGGGCGTCGACCTGCCCCTGCGACGCCGTGATGTTGAGCGCGATCTGGTCCTTCGGCATCTCGAGGCTGAAGATCGCGACGCCGACGCGCGGGTCGTTCTCCGTCGCGACGCGCCGCGCGATGTTGAGCGCGAGCGTCGTCTTGCCGACGCTCGGCCGCGCGGCGAGCACGACCATCTGCCCCCGCTGCAGGCCGGAGAGCTTGTCGTCGAGCTCGGGGAAGCGCGTGCGGACGCCCTGGAACTCGCGCCGCTGCTCCAGCCCGAGCATCATCTCGCCGAGCACCGACTTGATGTCGATCGAGTCGCGCCGCGCGCCGCGCTCGCCGTGGCGCGCCACGTCGAAGATCACCTGCTCGGCGCCGTCGATCAGCTCCTCGATCGGGCGGCCGCCGCCGCGAGCCTCCTCGAGGATGCGCTGCGCGGCGAGGATCAGGCGGCGCTGCAGGGCGCGCTCGCGCACGATCGCCGCGTGGTAGGCGACGTTGGCCGCCGACGGCACGCGCTCGAGCAGCCGCGTCAGCTCGAGCGCGCCGCCGATCCGCTCGAACTCGCCCGACTTCTGCAGGTGGGCGCCGACGATCGTGACGTCGACGCCGCTGCCGTGGTCGAACAACTCGAGGATGGCCCGGAAGACGATCTGGTTGCTGACGACGTAGAAGTCGTCGACGTCGAGCAGGTCGACGACGTCGGTCAGGACGTTGCGGTCCTGCAGCAGCGAGCCGAGCACCGCCTCCTCGGCCTCGCGGTGGTGCGGCGGCGCCTTCGCCGCCAGCGTCTCGAGAACGCTCGGATCGATCGAGACCACGGCGCTCCCTCCCCTCTGACTCGTCCTCCATTCCTGCGGGGACGGCGCGCCGCTGCCGGTCCGCCCCCGGTGCGCCCGGCTCCTCGCCCCGCCGGGTTGGCGCGCGACCCGGAACGATACTCAGCTCTCGGCGGCGGGTGCAGACTCCGGCTTGGCGGCCCCGGCCGCGGATTCGTCGGCCGCCGGTGCGGCGGCGCCATCGGCCGGCGCGGCGCCCTCCTCGTCCGTGCCGCCCTCGGCCGCGACCACCACCGTGATCTGGACCTTGACGTCGGCGTGGAGGTGGATCGCGACGGGATAGGTGCCGACCGCCTTGATCGGGTCCTTGATCCGGAAGTCGCGCTCGGCCACCTCGAAGCCCTTCTCGTGCAGGGCCTCGACCAGGACGTGCGGGCTCACCGAGCCGAACAGGTGTCCCTCGGGGGTCGCGCGCATCGTCAGCGTGAGCGTGAGCCCCTCGAGCTTCCCCGCCACGCCCTGCAGCGCGGTGACGATCTTCTGCTCCTCGACGGCGAACTTCTTCTTCATCGCCGTGAGGCGCGAGAGGACGCCGGGCGACGCGAGCAGCGCCTTGCGCTGCGGCAGCAGGTGATTGCGGCCGTACCCCTCGCGCACCTGGACCTGGTCGCCCTTGCGGCCGAGCCCCTCGATGTTCTCGAGCAGGATGATCTGCATGGTGTCCTCCGGCCGCTCAGCCGACGAACGGGAGCAGGCCGACGTAGCGCGCCTGCTTCACCGCGTTCTTCAGCTGCCGCTGGTGCTTCGCGCAGTTGCCCGAGCGCTTGCGCGAGAAGAGCTTGCCCTGCTGCGAGCAGAGCCGCTCCAGCGTGCCGACGTCTTTGTAGTCGATGACCAGCCCCTCCTTCTTGCAGAAGCGGCACGGTCCGCGGTCGACGAACTTCTTGTAACGGCGCTGCCGGGCGCGGGCGAGCGCGATGCGTGACTTCTTCTTCGGCATGGTCGTCCTCGTCCTCTCAGCCCGGTTCCGCTTCGCGTTCGCGTTCGCGCTCGCCGTCGCCCGGACCCATCGGGCCCATGGGTCCCGGTGGGCCGCGCCGGTCGCTGCGCGGACGGCGTCCGCCGTCGTAGCCGCCCTCGCCGCGCAGCTCCTCGCCCTCTCGCATCGCCTCCTCGGCCGACGACGAGCGCTTGCGCAGCTCCTCCTCGGTCGGGATCCGGTCGAGCGCCAGGACCAGCGCGCGCAGCACGAGCTCGGAGAGCTCCGCCTCGCGCTTGAGGTGGGCGATGACGTCGGTCGGCGCCTCGAAATAGACGAGGTAGTAGATGCCCTCGCGCTGCCCGTTGATCTCGAAGGCGAGCTGGCGCTGGTCCCACTTGTGGAAGCGGGCGACCTTCGCGCCGACCTTCGCGAGGAGCGCCTGGATGTGCTCCTCGAGGTACTCGTGGGTCTTGCGCGCCTCCTTGTTGAAGGCGACGAACATGCCTTCGTAGGGACGCGTCCGCGCCACGGGGGCGGCGGGTTCGGACGTCGCGGCCTCGGTCGATCCGGTCGTCAAACGATGCTCCTCCATCGGGCGCGAAGCCTCGCGGCCTCGCGCGATACCCACGGCCCGACAATGTCGAGCCCGGGCGTTTTCTCGGTGGCGGTCCGGGTCGCCGCGCGGCGACCCCGTCGCTGCACTCCTCTCGCCGTCATTCCCTCGCCGGAGGCTCGGGGTCGCGGTTGATCCGGTTCATCAGGATCGCGAGCGGCGTGCAGTCCAGCCACGCTACCATGCCGTGGACCGCCTCGGCAATCGCGCGGTCGAGCCGCGCCTGCTCCTCCGGCGCCGGCTTTTCGAGGACGAAGTCCTTCGTCTCCCCCTTCTCCGGCGACGCCCCGATCCCGATGCGCAGTCGGGGATATCCCGCCGAGCCGAGCCGCTCCTCGATCGAGTGCAGGCCGCGGTGGCCGCCGTCGCTGCCGCTCGCCCGCAGCCGCATCCGTCCGGCCGGCAGCGCGAGGTCGTCGCACACGACCATCACCTCGGCGGGGTCCCACGTCCGTCCCGGATCGAGCCGCGCGAGCGCCTCGCCCGAGTCGTTCATGTAGGTGAGCGGGCAGACCAGAACGACGTCCTCACCACCGCGGGACGTCCGCGCCGACAGCGCCGGCCCCTTCCCTTCCTTGAGCTTCACCTTGAGCCGCGAGGCGACCTTGCGCACCACCTCGAAGCCGAGGTTGTGGCGCGTCCCCTCGTACTCCGCCCCCGGATTCCCGAGCCCGACCAGCACCTTCATCAAAGCGCGACCTTCGACGACTCCGACCCCAAGACGACTCCCGCCTCAATGAGAACCGGCGCACGGGAACTGCCGTGCGCCGGTGAATTCCAGTTTCATCGTCCAGAGTTTCCGGGTGCCAGCAGCGATCAGCTGCGGGCCGCTGGCCCGCCAGCTGCATCGCAGCGCACCCGAAACTTCCGTTACTGCTTTTTCTCCTTCTTGGCGGAAGGAGCCGCGGCCCCCTTCTTGTCCGCTCCCGCCTCTCCGCCCGGCGCGGCACCCTCCTCCTCCTCGCCCGGCTTCGGCGCCTTGACGATGAGCTCCGGCTCGGTCGGCGCCACCTCGGCCGTGCCCGGCACCGGCAGCTCCTCCTTCTTGGGCTCGACGATCGAGAGAACCAGCGCCTCGGGCGCGTCGACCGCCTCGAGGCCCTTGGGCAGGACGAGGTCCTTCACGTGGATCGACTCGTGCTGCAGCAACGGCCGGATGTCGATGTCGATCTGGTCGGGGATCTCGAGCGGCAGGCAGCGCACGCGCACCTGGTCGAGCTGGACGACCAGGATGCCGCCGTCGGCCTCGCCCTTCGACGGCCCCTTCGTCTTGATCGGGACCTCGACGACGACCTTCTCGTTCATGTTGATGCGCTGGAAGTCGACGTGCAGCGGCTCCTGCGTGATCGTGTCCCACGCGACGTCGTGGATGATCGCCGGCTCCGTCGCGCCCGCGAGCTGCAGCAGGATGATGCGCGCGTGCTGCTTGCGGGCCTCGTCGAACTCGCGCACGCTCACGTGCAGCGGACGGGTCTCGACGCCGTGGCCGCAGAGGACCGCGGGGATGCGGCCCTCCCGGCGCAGCCCGCGGCTGCTGCGGCTGCCTGCGTTCGTCCGCGCTTCGGCCTTCATCTCGTACTGTCGCATCGCTTCGCTCCGTGTCCTTCCTGCGTCGCGCGCCGGGTCCGGCGCCGCGCTCACACCTTCTCGAACAACGCGCTCACCGACTCGCTGTTGTGGATCGCCTTGATCGCGCGGGCGAGCAGCCCGGCCACCGAGCGCGACTGGAAGCGCTCGGGCAGCGGCTCGTGCACGGGGACCGAATCGGTGATCACGATCCCGTCGGCGCCGCAATGCGCCAGCTTGTGGACCGCGTCGCCGCAGAATACCGCGTGCGTCGCGCCGACGTACACCGACCGCGCGCCGTGTTCCTTGACGATCCGGACCGCCTGCACCATCGAACCGCCGGTCGCGATCATGTCGTCGATCAGCAGCGCGTCGCGCCCCTCGACCTCGCCGATGATGTGCTCCCAGTCGACCTTGTCGGCCGAGATGCGGCGCTTGTCGACGATCGCGACCTGCGCGCCGAGCGACTCGGCGTAGGCGCGCGCGCGCTTGAGCCCGCCCATGTCGGGGGCGACGATCACCGGGTCCTTGGGGTCGAGGCTCTTGAAGTAGTCGATCAGCACCGGCTTCGCGTAGAGGTGGTCGACCGGGATGTCGAAGAAGCCCTGGATCTGCGCCGCGTGCAGGTCGATGGTGAGCACGCGGTCGGCGCCGGCGCTGCAGATCATGTTGGCGACCAGCTTCGCGCTGATCGGCACGCGGCCCTCGTCCTTCCGATCCTTCCGCGCGTAGCCGTAGTACGGGATCACGGCCGTCATGCGGCCCGAGCTGGCGCGCCGGCAGGTGTCGAGCAGAAGCAGGAGCTCGATCAGGTGGTCGTTCACCGGCGGGCTGGTCGGCTGCACGATGAAGACGTCGGAGCCGCGCAGGTCGTCGTAGATCTTGACGTCGATCTCGCCGTCGGGGAACCGCCCCACCGTCGCGCGGCAGAGCTCGATCCCGAGCGACTCCGCGATCGAGCGCGCCAGCGCCGGATGGGCGTTGCCGGACAACACCGCGATCTTGTCGCGCGTCACGACCTCTTCTCCTTCCGGGAGGGCTTCCCGGGCTTGCGGGACGACGGAATGAGAGCGGCCTTCGCCGGCCGCGCCGCCGGCTTCGCGCCGGCCGGCCTCTTCACGATGGGACGCGCGGGGACGCCGACCACCACCTCCCCCGCCGCCACGTCGCGGTTGCGCGTCACCACGGCGCCGGCCCCGGTCGTCGCGCCGTCGCCGATCACGACCGGCGCGACCAGCACCGTGCCGCTCCCGATGAAGGCCCGGCTCCCGATCCGGGTGGCGTGCTTCTCCTTGCCGTCGTAGTTCGCGGTGATCGTGCCGGCGCCGACGTTGGTCGCGGCGCCGATCGTCGCGTCGCCGAGGTAGGTGAGGTGCTTCGCTTTCACGCGCTCGCCGAGGCGGCTGTTCTTCACCTCGACGAAGTTGCCGACCTCGGCGCCGTCCTCGAGCACGGCGCCGTTGCGCAGGTGGGAGAACGGCCCGACCTCGCAGTGCCTGCCGATGCGCACGCCGGAGCGGATCACGCTGAAGGGCTGGATGCGCGTGCCCGCGCCGATCGCGACGTCGTGGTCGACGAAGGTCGTGTCGGGGTCGGCGATCTCGACGCCGTTCCGCTGGTGGCGCGCGAGGATGCGCGCGCGCATGCGGCGGCGGCACTCGTGCAGCTCGGCGGCGGTGTTGAAGCTCAGCGCCTCCTCGGAGTCGGCGAGGGGCTTCAGGTCGACGCGGCCGCCCGCGGCGCGGATCAGCCCGTAGACGTCGGTGAGGTAGTACTCCTTCTGCGCGTTCTGCCGGCCGAGCTGCGCCAGCGCCGGGAAGAGGTCGGTCGCGCGGAAGACGGCGATGCCGCAGTGGACCTCGCGGATCGCCTTCGTCGCCGCGTCGGCGTCGCGCTCCTCGACGATGCGCTCGAGCGAGCCGTCGGCGGCGCGCACCACGCGGCCGTAGCCGGTCGGGTCGTCGAGGCGCGCCGGCGCCATCGTGACGGCGCCGCCGCGCGCGCGGTGCTCGGCCACGAGCTCCAGCAGCGTCTCGCCCCGGAGCAGCGGCCCGTCTCCGAAGAGCACCAGTACGTCGCCGGTGAAGCCGGGCAGCTTGGGCACCGCCGTCTTCACCGCGTGGCCGGTGCCGAGCGCCTCGCCCTGGTCGACCGCCTCGACGCCTTTGCGGCCCTCGAGCCACTTGGTCACGAGCTCGCGCCGGTGGCAGACGACGACCAGCGTGCGCGTCGGCGCGAGGGCCGCGGTGGCGTCGAGGACGTAGCCGAGCGCGGGCGTCCCGCAGATCTCGGCCATCACCTTGGGCGCGTCACTCCCGAGCCGCTTGCCCTGGCCGCCCGCGAGGACGACGACCGCGAGCGGCGTCCGGCGCGTCCCGGCTTGCGCCGGCGCACGCGCGATCGGATCTCGGTCGGACGCTCGGATGGCGCAGCTCCGCGTCGACGTCGGGGCTCCGGAAGACTTCCGCGCCGCCCGCCCGCCGCCTGAAAAAGGGGGAAGGGTTGTAACCGGCGCGCCGGGGAGCGGTCAATGCAGGGGCGACGCCGGCGTGGGCGCGGCGCCCGACGGCGCGGCGGGTTCCGGCACGAGGCGGCGGATGGCGTCGAGCGCGGCGCGCGCCGCCGCCTCGCCGGCGGCGACGATCGATTCGGGCTCGGAGAAGTCGAGCCAGTAGCGGCTGCCCAGCCGCGGCTCGATCCGGACCTCGGCGAGGCCGGCGCGCTGGCGGTTGTTCCAGCGCGACGCCAGCTCCTCGCCGCGGAGCAGCGCCTCGATCCCGGTCATGCCCGGCTCGCAGCGCTCGTCGAGGTCGCAGCTCAGGTTGACCGCCACGATCGGCCCGCCCATGCGCTCCCGGGCGGCGAGAACGGGGAGGTTGTCGGCGAGCCCCGAATCGATGAGGAGGTGCCCCTCATGAGGGACCGGCGGGAAGAATCCGGCGACCGACGCGGCCGCGGTGAGGACGGTGTGGAGGTCGCCGCTTCCGAGCACCACCGGCTCGCCGCTGCGCAGATCGAGAGCGACGACCCAGAGCGGGAGGCGCAGCAGCTCGAGCCGGCCGGGGCGGACCGCCGCGCCGATCAGGATCTCGAGGCGGCGCCGGTGGAAGAGCGACGCGCGCCGGAAGAGGAGGTGCATCGCGACGTGGCTGCGCCAGCCCGACAGGATGCGCCGCAGGAAGGAGGGCGGACGGCCGCGCAGCTGCCGCGTCGGACGGAACGACAGGCCGAGGCGGCGGAACGCCTGCGAGTGCTGGAAGGCGAGGACGTGGCGGATCGCCGTCTTCGCGTCGGAGTGCTGCAGCCACGACGCGGCCATGATGGCGCCGGCGCTGTTGCCGACGACCGCGCGAACCGGGATCGCCGCCTCCTCGAGCACCTTGAGTACGCCGAGATGGGCGAGACCACGCGCACCGCCCCCACCGAGGACGAGCGTGACGCCGTGCTCCGGTCCGCGGACGACGCCGTGCGCGCTTCCGTTCGCGCTGCCGTTTCTCGAATCCGTCAGGGGCGACTCCCTTTTCGGGAATCTCCTCCCTCCCCTTCGGACGGCCCCGCGCCGCGGGACCGGACCCATCCGGTACATCGGACGAAGGCCGCAGAAACCTAGCACGCGTTCGGGGCGGCCGCTGGTTCCCCGACCAGGAGTCGAACCTGGACCGAGGGATTCAAAGTCCCTCGTGCTACCGATTACACCATCGGGGAAATGGTTCGGAGAAAACGTCGCGTCGACATTCCGGTCGTCTGCTCCAGCCGCCGACGCTGCGGGCCATCATCGCGGAGAGACCGGCCCGGCTCAACGGAGCGCGCGGCGGAGCAGGTCGAGCGCGGCGGTGACGGCGAAGGTGCGCACCAGGGCGCGATCGCCCGGAAACCGTTTCTCGAGGTGCGCGACGCCGTCGGGTCCCGCGACGGCCGCGTGCACGAGGCCGACCGGCTTCTCCGGAGTCCCGCCGCCCGGGCCGGCGACACCGGTCGTCGCGACGCCGAAGGTCGCGCCGGCGCGCCGGCGCACCCCTTCGGCCATGGCGCGCGCCACCTCCTCGCTCACCGCGCCGTGCCGCCGCAGCAGCTCCTCGCCCACGCCGAGCGTCCGCGTCTTCGCCGCCTCCGTGTAGGTCACGCAGCCCTCGAGCACCGCCTCCGACGCGCCGGGCACGTCGGTCAGCGCCGCCGCGACGAGGCCGCCGGTGCACGATTCGGCGAGCGCGACCGTGAGGCGCCGCTCGCGCAGCCGCCCGACGACGTGCTCCGCGAGCGTCACGTCGCCTTCGGCGAAGACGTGGTCGCCGAGCGCGGCGCGCATCGCCTGCGTGCACGCGTCGAGGCGCGCGCGGCCGGCCGCGTCGGCGGCGTCGCTCGCGCAGATCGTCACGCGTGACGCCGCGACCGTGACCGAGACGAGCGGCGCGTCCGCGCGCATCCAGGCGTCGATGCGCTCGCCCACCACCGATTCGGCGAGGCCGACCACCTGCAGCAGCCGCTCCTCGAACGCCACCGCGCCGTTGCGCGCGCGCACCCGCGGCACGAGCCACTCCTCCACCATCCGCTGCATCTCGGTCGGGACGCCCGGCAGCACGACGGCGAGCGCGCCGCCGATCTGGAGCGCGAAACCGGGCGCCGAGCCGATCGGGTTCACGACCACGCGCGCCCCTTCGGGCAGCAGCGCCTGGCGGCGGTTCGACGCCGACGCGGTCCGCCGGAACCGCGCGAAGTAGGCCTCGACCTGCGCGAGCGCCGCCGCGTCCTCGCGCACCGCCACTCCCGCCGCGTCGGCGAGCGCCTCGCGCGTGCGGTCGTCGGCCGTCGGTCCGATGCCGCCGGTGACGACCAGCAGGTCGCAGCGTCGGGACAGCTCGAGCGCCGCCGCCGCGATCGTCGCGCGGCCGTCGCCGACCTGCCGCGCCTCGACGACGAGCGCGCCGAGCCGCTTCAGCGTGCGCGCGATCCAGGGGGCGTTGGTGTCGGCGATGGCGCCGCGCACCAGCTCCTCGCCCGTCGAGAGGAGGGCGACCCGCCGGATCGGCGCTTCGCTCGGCGTTCCCTCGGCCATGGCGCGGCGACCCCCGGCGCCGGTCGGGCTCAGAGCCTATCTCGGTAGGCCCTCAGACGCTGAACCGGATGTTCAGGATGTCGCCGTCCCGGACCTCGTGCTCCTTGCCCACCAGGTCGGCGCGGCCGAGCGTCTTCAACTGCTTCAGGTCGGCCGCCCCCTCGATGCGCGCGAACGGGATCACCTCGGCGCGGATGAAGCCGCGCGCGAGGTCGCTGTGGATCTTGCCGGCGGCGGTCACCGCGTTGCTGCCGCGCACGATCGGCCAGGCGCGCACCTCGTCCTCCCCCATCGTGAAGAACGAGATCAGGTCGAGCGCCTCGTAGGCCAGCCGCGTGAGCAGCGGCGCGGCCGGCTCGGTCAGGTTGTACTCCTTGAGGAAGGCGGCGAGGTCGGCCCCCTCGAGCTGCGCGATCTCGCGCTCGATCGGCGCGGAGAGGACGGCGGCGCGCTTCGACGAGCCGCGCAGCTTCTCGACCGCGGCACGGTCGGAGAGGGTCGCCTCGTCGACGTTGAAGACCGCGACCGCCGGCTTGTCGTGGAAGAGCTTGAGCTCGTGCAGCAGGCGCTCCCCGTCGGGGTCCTTCACCTCGTGCAGCGACGCCCCCTTCTCGACGAGCGCCGAGATCCGCTTCATCGCGTCGACGTCGCGCAGGAGCATGGCGCGGTCGCCGGAGCCCTTCTTGATGCGCTCCTCGCTCTTGCCGACCCGCTTCTCGATCGCCTCCATGTCGAACAGCAGCAGGTCGTCGCGCAGCGCCCGCTCCTGCGCGAGCGGGTCGGCGAGCTCCTTCGGCAGCAGCCCGCGCGCCGCCTCCGACGTCCCGATCACGAGCAGCAGCACGTCGGGGTCGCGCAGCGCGGCGACCCGCTCGCTGCGGCCCGACACGTCGCCGCGCGGCACCGCCGGCTCGTCCTCGACCTCGAAGCGGGCGCGCGTGAACTTGCGCGGCTGCCAGAGGGAGCGCAGCCGGTCGAGGCGCGGGTCGACGACGTCGACCGTCGCCAGGTGGCGCTCCGAGGGATGGTGCGCCGCGGCCGCCTGGCCGGTCAGCACGGTGAAGAGCGACGTCTTGCCGACGCCGCCGTAGCCGACGATTCCGACCTTCATGTTGCTCGCGCGCCCTCGTTCGCGGCGAGACGCGCCTCCCGGCGCTTCGCCGCGCGACCCGCCAGGACCAGCCCCGCCTCGAAGAGCAGCAGCATCGGTCCGGCGACCAGCAATTGCGACACGTAATCGGGCGGCGTGATCACCGCCGCCAGGATGAAGATCACCAGGATGCAGTGGCGCCGCTTGGAGCGGAACCAGCGAGGCGAGACGATCCCCACGCTCGCGAGGACCGTCATCACGAGCGGGATCTGGAAGACGAGCCCCATCACCAGCAGCAGCAGGAAGAGGAGCCCGAGGTAGGCGCCGATCGCCGGCTGCGGCCGCACCAGGGTCACGTCGCCGTAGCTCAGCAGGAACTCGACCGAGAGGTTGGCGAGCACTCCGAACCCGAAGGCGAGGCCGAGGAAGAACAGGAGCAGCGACCACGGCAGCACCCGCCGGACGGTGCGCTTCTCGTGGTCGTAGAGACCGGCCGCGATGAAGGCCCAGAGCTGATGGAGCAGGATCGGCGCCGAGACGAGCGCCGCGGCCAGCGTGCAGATCTGCATGTAGGCGCCGAACGTCTCGCCGAGGCTCACCGCCTGCAGGTCGTCGGGGAGCGTCGGCGCCTCGCGGTCGAGCGCGCGCTCGCGCTCCCGCTGCTGCGCTGCCCGCAGCCGCGCGATCGCGTCGGGCGGGAGCACCTTGCCCTTCTCGAGTTCGTCGATCATCGCGTCGTCGAGGGTCTCGACCGGCGCGTGCGGCTGCTTCTTGTACTCCTCGCGCATCGACTGGCCGAGGTCGGCGACCGCGAGCCGGTAGGGCCGGGTCAGGAGCCGCATCAGCTGGTCCTGGAACCCGAGCGCCACGCAGAACGCCACGCCGAACGCGAGCAGCGAGATGATGACCCGGCGGCGGAGCTCTTCGAGGTGCTCCCCGAACGTCATCCGGAATTCGTCGGGGCTGCCGCCCACGTCACCTCATTCCGCATGGGAAGAAACGGTCGTCGTCGAAATGCGCGCGGCGCGAAGCCTTGGCTTCGCGCCGCGCGACGACAGCGTACGTTCGGACGGGCCGGGACGCGCCGGCCCCGGCGGTCACTCGTACTTCACGTACTCGAGGATGTCGCGGACCGCGACGATCTGCACCCGGTAGAGCTGCGCGAGCTTCAGCTCCTCGTCCTCGCTCGGAGCAGCGGCGGCCGCGTCGCCCTCTTTCGTCTCCTCGGGCTTCGTCCCCTCGTCCTTGTCGCCGATCACGAGGAAGTCGGTCGAGGGGCCGACCTTGTCCTTCACCGTAGCGCCGAGCGCGCGCAGCCGGTCGGCGACGAGCGCCCGCGAATAACCCGAAGGAAATCTGCCGACGAGCACGAATTCGCGCTTCATGTTCGGGTCGTAGTTGGGCGCCGCGATCTTGTCGCCCTTGGTGATCGGGTCGAACTTGTCCCTGAGATCGACGACGGTCGCTTCCGCCATCGCGTCCTCGACCTTCGTGACCTCGATCATCCCCTTCTCGTGCATCGCGCCGTTCTTGGAGTAGTTGAACACCTTGAACCGCGTCCCGCGCACGAGCTGGTTCTTGCGGCCGAGGTCGATGTAGCAGGTGCTCGCGGTGCTGGCGTCGAGGACCGATCCGTCCGGCGTGTCCGGGAGGCGGATCATCTCGACGCGCTTGCTGAGCTCGGTGATGCGGCCGTCGCGGACCTTGACCGCCTCGGTCAGCGCTGCGACCTGCTTTTCGGCCTCGTCCTTCGCCGCCTTGACGCGCGCGTCGGCGTCCTTCAGCCGCTTCTCGAGGTCGTCGATGCGGCCCTTGTCGGTCGTCTCCTGGTTCGCGTGGCGGTCGCGCTCGTCGGTGAGCTGCTTGGTGATCTTCTCGTTCTCCTCGTCCTTGGCCTTGGTGACGTCCTGCAGGTTGCCCTGCAGCGACGCGCGCGCCTGCACCTCGGTGCCGTGCTGCGTCTTGGCCTCGGCGAGCTGACGGTTGAGCTCCTCGATCTGCGCCTGGAGCTTCTCGATCACCTTCGACGTGCTGGTCGCGTCGGCGCCGAGTCCCTGCTTGGTGCGGACGTCGTCGAGCGCCTTGGTGATCTGCTCCTCGCGCGAGTCGCCCTGGTCGGATTCGTCGCGGAAGCCGACGACCTTCGACAGCGAGCTCAGCTTGTCCTTGATCGTCTTGAGCTTCTTGTCGGCCTCTTCGGTGAGGCGCTTCTGCGCCGCGACGGCCTCCTCGGCCTTGGTCTTGTCGGCGCTCACCATGTACAGCCCCGCCGCGCAACCGAGCAGGAGCAGGATGAGGACAATGATCCAGATCAGTCCGACCGTCGCCGCACCGCTGGTCCTGCGGTTCATGCAGAGGCTCCCGTCCTAGGATTCGTCGCGGATCGATGCTGTCGAGGGAATGGAGGCCGACCGAACCGGCTTCGCGCCCGCGCTCTACGCGCGGACCCGCCCTCCGGCAACGCCTCGGTCGCCCCCTTCGCCGCACGCGCCGCCGCGTGGCGCGGCGGCGGTTCCGACCCCGGATCGCGACGGCGAACGCAACTCATTGTCGCGACGTAGGATAGGTCGGGCGCACGGAAAGGCGGGCGATCTTAGCAGCGCTTTTTCGACAGTGTCAAGCACGGAGAGGTGCGTGAAAGCGACGCGACGACCGCTCGTCGTGGGACTGCTCGGCGGCATCGCCAGCGGCAAGAGCAGCGTCGCCGCGATCCTCGGCGAACGCGGCGCGGCGATCCTCGATGCCGACGCGATCGCGCGGCGCGAGCTCGAGCGGCCCGACGTGCGCGCCGCCCTCGTCCGCCGCTTCGGACCGGCCGTCGCGTCAGAGGACGCGGTCGATCGCGCCGCGCTCGCGCGCGCGACCTTCGGCGACCCCGAAGCCCTTTCCGACCTCGAGAAGATCGTCCACCCCCTCGTCCGCAGCGAGCTCGCCGCGCGGCTCGAGCGGCTGCTCGCCACGAACGAGGTGCCGGCGGTCGTCCTCGACGTCCCGCTGCTGCTCGAGACGAGCCCGCTCTCCTCCGCCTGCGATCTGCTGCTCTACGTGGAGTCCCCCGCCGCCGAACGCCGAAGGAGGGGGGTGGAGCTGCGCGGCTGGGACGGCGAGGAGCTCGCGCGTCGGGAGGCCCACCAGGCGTCCCCCGACGAGAAGCGGCGCCGAGCCGACGTCGTGCTCGTGAACGACGGGTCCTTCGCCGAGCTGCGCGACCGCGTGGCCGCCTGGCTCGACGGTGCCGGCGGTTTCGCCGGCCTTCCGCGTCGGACCGCCCTGGCCCGCCGAAGCGAGGTTCGAGATGAGCGAGACGACCCCGAGCGACGGCGGCAGCGACCTGCGCGCCGCCGTGGCGACGCCTGATCCGGCGCTCGCCGCGCTCGAGCTCGGCCTCCTCCGCCTCTCCGACCTCCAGGCGCTCCCCGCCGACGAGCTGCGCCGCCTCGCCGAAACGCTCGGCGCGAAGCAGCTCGACGACCTTACGGCGCAGCAGCTCGTGCTGCGCATCATGGACCGTTACCTCGGCCAGCGCGGCGTCCTCTTCGGCGAAGGGGTGGCCGAGATCCTCCCCGACGGATTCGGCTTCCTGCGCTCTCCCGAGCACTCCTTCCTGCCCTCGGCCGACGACATCTACCTCGCCCCCGCGCTCGTCGCGCGCCACGGCCTGCGCACCGGCATGACGGTCGGCGGCCAGATCCGCCGCCCGCAGGGGAACGAGCGCTACTTCGCGCTGCTGCGCGTCGAGCAGATCGGCGAGCTCCCGGCCGACCACGCGCCGCCGGCCGCCGACTTCGACGCGCTCACGCCGGTCCACCCCGATCGCCGCGTCGAGCTCGAGACCGAGGACCACCACGACCTCGAGATGCGCGTCGTCGACCTCGTCGCTCCGATCGGCTTCGGACAGCGCGCGCTGATCGTCGCGCCGCCGCGCACCGGCAAGACCGTCCTGCTGCAGCGCTTCGCGCGCGCCATCGCGCGCAACCATCCCGAGGCGCACCTCCTGGTGCTGCTCGTCGACGAGCGGCCCGAAGAGGTGACCGACATGGAGCGCTCGGTCGACGGCGAGGTGATCGCGTCGACCTTCGACGAGGCCCCCGAGCGCCACGTGCAGGTGGCCGACATGGTGCTGGAGAAGGCGAAGCGGCTGGTCGAGGGCGGCCGCGACGTCGTCGTCCTGCTCGACTCGATCACGCGCCTCGCGCGCGCCTGCAACGCGCAGGCGCCGAGCGGCGGACGCGTCCTCTCCGGCGGCATCGAGTCGCACGCGATGCAGCGGCCGCGCCGCTTCTTCGGCTCGGCGCGCTCGGTCGAGGGGGGCGGCAGCCTGACCATCCTCGCCACCGCGCTGATCGAGACCGGCTCGCGCATGGACGAGGTGATCTTCGAGGAGTTCAAGGGGACCGGGAACCTCGAGATCGTCCTCGACCGCCGCCTCGCGGAGCGCCGCGTCTTCCCCGCCATCGACGTGCTGCGCTCGGGCACGCGCATGGAAGAGCGGCTCGTCCCGCCCGATCAGCTGCGCGACCGCGCGCTCCTGCGCCGCATGCTCGCCACGCTCGAGCCGGTGGATGCCACCGAGACGCTGATCCACCGGCTGCGCGCGACGCGGACGAACGCCGAGTTCCTGGCCTCCTTGAAGCGCGGCGAGTGACCGACGCGCGGCGAGCTACCCCTTGAGCTGCGCGAGCAGCGCCTTGGCGCCCTTCCCCGCCGGCAGCTCCTTGAAGCTCTTCGCA
>Ga0137459_1000050_pt1 | contig 38361 bp, 49 predicted proteins | sample EasRivERMGT700_2_FD_104908 | JGI IMG/M metagenome (GOLD analysis project Ga0137459, IMG submission 104908) | Soil microbial communities from meander-bound floodplain in the East River, Colorado, USA - East River MetaG ERMGT700_2 | ecosystem: Environmental > Terrestrial > Soil > Floodplain ...
CTGGTGTAGACTGTCGCGGTCTTGGGCTGTTCGTTGCTCATCTTGTTGGTTTTTATATAGTTTCACCAGGAAGCTCTCCCTGGCCTGGTTCCTGAAGTCCCTCTCCATCCTACACGTCGCCTCTGTCACCAGGACCGGGAAGCGGACCAGGACCAGGGGCCACAGCTGGCGGCGTTCCCTGGGCGTCATCAGTAGGGTATCTTTTTGCGGCGCTTCGAGGCGTCGGTCTCGTTGTCGTCCCCATTATCCGGGTCGAAGGGATCCTCCGGGTCGCCCTCCTGGGGGCTCAGATCCTGGCCAGCCATCTCGATCGGGGTCATCCCGGAAGGGATCAGGCTGGTGGCATAGATCCCACCCTTGGGCTCGCGGTTCATCTCGATCCGCTTCTCGTCTTCTGTCAGCCAGTAGGCCATCCTGAGGCTGTTCACCAGCTTCTCGATGTCCCGCTGGAGCTCTGGAAGGCTGGCCGCGTCGAAGTCGATAAAATACTTCCCTTCGGCCTTGAAGCGGGGGAGTAGCCACTTGTTCAGCTGATCCCGGAAGCTCGACATCTTGGGGATCACGGTATTAGTCACCAGGTCCCTGAGGGCGTTCTGGTAGTTGTTGTCGCTGGTATGTTCGGCGTCGAAGAGGACGGTCGGGAGGCCCAGCATCCTACACCATTGATGTAGGGTGAGGTTCATTATCGGGATGATCTGGAGATCCACAGCATTGAGCCCGAAGTTCAGATAGTCGTAAGGGCCAGCCAGGACGCCGATCGTGTTGATGTTCTCCACGCCGTTAAACCTGGCATTGACCGAAGCGCTGGCGGCGTCCAGCTGGGGCTTGTCCAGGCGGGTCACCTGGTTGCCGACTGGGATCGGGCTGAGGGCGCCCTTGCTTCCCCCGTTCTTCAGCATCCCGGCGGCCACCTCAGCGCCCCCGATGTTCATCATGTAGGTCTTCCAGCCCACCTGGACGATGGAGATCCCTCTCATGTGGACCCTGGTCTGGGCGTCGAACTCTGGGGTCCAGTTCTTCCATCTCATCAGGTTCTCCTTGGCGATGGGGATCCGCCCGTTAGCCTCCAGGGCGTGGGCCAGGATCCCGTAGAGATCCTTCGGGTCATAGTAGTCCAGGACGAACTGGGTCGGGAGGACCTCCATCTCCACGATCTCCCCTTTCGGATCCAGGCCGCTGTTCCCGTAAATGTTCGCCTCCCCGCTCAGGTTGTGGTAGCCGAAGGCGCTCTCCATGAACTGATCCTGGCCCTGGTGACCGTTCGGCCTGGCCATCAGGCGACCGAGGCCCTCCCCGTCGCTAAGGATGGCGTTCTCGTCGTAGGCCGCCTTCCTGAGTCGCTGGGCCTTCATCCAGGTCTGGACGTTCATCTCCTGGCGGGTCATATCCTTGTAGCGCCTGAGCGCCTTCTGGGCGTCCGCCCCCTTGTTCACCTCGTAGACATACCAGGGGATGGAGGCCATCTTCCTATTCAGGAAGGTCACCACGCTGTAGAGGTCGGCGCTCGTGAGGTAGGCCTTCACATAGTTCCCGGTCCCATAGGCCCCCACAGCCGAGACATTGATGGGGACCAGGGGGCTGTAGTTCAGGTGGGCCTGGGTAGGGTCCAGGCTCTTCTTCCCGTTTAGGGCTGGCCCCCGGAAGGGGCTGAGGATGGCGTCGATTATTGACATAGTTGTAGATTCATAGTATAAAAAATTCAGGAGCCTGGACCAGGTCCCCCAGCTCTCTCATCATTAGCATATCTGAGTAATCGGGAGATCTCCCGATCAGTTCCTTGACCTTGTTCTTGGGGACGACCTGGCGCTTGCCATCGTAGTCCATCTTATCCTGTTTGACCTGTTCCAGCTCTTCGGTGATCAGGGCCTTCTCGTGATCCTCCACCTCCACCACCAGGAGGCCGCCCTGGTTGATCCGTTCGGCTAGCTTGAAATAGCATTGACTTTTTAGGTTGTTGAAGTTCTCCCCGCCGATGGGGGTCGAGTTATTCACGAAGCCCCTACATCCCAGCTGATCCACCACGCCGCCGCCCAGGCCATCCTCGTCCACGATCACCCTGGAGCTTGGGATCTGGTGGCGCTCCTGGAGCTCCCGGATCTTGGCGGTCACCTGGGTGGTGGCCAGTCCCTGGTAGCGGCGGATCTTCACCCTGAAGCCCGACCACAGCCCGATCACGGTGGAGTCCTTCCCGAAGCGGGCGACGTCGGCCGTGATCCAGCGCTCCCCTTCTGGGACGTGGTCGTTCTTGTAGATCTGGGTTATCCGCTCGAAGTCGATCAGGGTGGCCGGATCGTCATCGTATTCCCAGTTACCCAGGAGAAGCCTCTCCCGGCTGTTCTTGTCCAGGCTGAGGAGGGTCTTGATGTATTCCTCCGGGATATGTTTATTGTCCTTCACCAGGGCCTGGATGAAGGCCCGGTCCTCCCTCAGCTGGCCATCTTTATGGGCCAGGTAGAACTGATAATAGGCCCAGTTCTTCGAGGGGTTGCCCGTCATCAGGAGCTTGGGGATCAGCCCCCTGGAGCGGTGGCCGTTGGCGCACCTCCACAGGATGGGCTCACCATTGGCGTCCTGTTCCAGGATCTCAGCCTTCTCCTGGTTCCCACAAAGGTGGCAATATTGTTTTAGCTTATATCTCATCCTGGAGATCACGATCCCCTTGGCCTTCTCAGTCACCTGGGGCGCCTCGTCGATGAAGCCCCCACAGATCTCCAGGGATCCCAGGGCGTCGAAGTTCGGATCGGCCGGATAGGCGAATAGGTCCGCCAGGACGATCTGGCTCCCGTTGGCCCAGTAGATGACGCCCGACTGTTCGGCGTATCGGTAATGATAGCCAGCCTGGGCTCCCTGCCTGGCCATCACCTCGAAGAAGGTCTGGAGGGTGGTCTTCTTCAGGTTCTTCAGCTCCGCCCTGGCCATCATCCACCTGGATCCTGGGTAGAGGCAACAAACCTTCCCCAGCCAGTAGGATCCCAGGGCGCTCTTCCCTCCACCAGCTCCTCCACCGAAGTAGAGCTCCCTAGTCTTCCGGTCCTGTAATATGTCGATCCCGGTCGTCTGCTTGATCGTTAGCTCCATTATAGTTTTTTACCTCGTTCCAGTTAAGATTCAGCTGGCCGCTCATATCCAGCTCGGTCCGCTCGATGTAGCCCCGCTTCTTGCCCTTGGTCTTCAGGTAGAAGATATTGGCGGTGTCGGATCCCCGCTTGATCGACTGGATCAGCTTCCGCTCGGCGAAGTCCAGGGCGACGTCCTGGAAGCTCTCGACCTTGGCCTTGTAGTCCGGGTCGGTCTTCATCCAGTCGTAGTGAGTCTCCCGCCTGATCCCAGCCATCTCGGCCGCCGGGGTGACGATTCCCAGGTTATACTCTAGCGCCTCCAGCATTTTTATCTTTAGCTGGTTGGACTTGTCAGCCACCACAGCCCGCCCCTTGGCCCGATCCGCGTCGGTCAGGTTGTTGGCTGGGCTCCACTTGACCACCTCACCAGGTTCCTGGGCGACCTTCAGCCCTCCACCCTGGACCGGGATCTCCGGCGCCTGGGCGGGGGCCTTGGGCTTGGTTGCGGTCTTCTTCTTTGTTGTCATCGGTTCAATATTAGGCGGGTTATGTGATTAATTCAGCGTTATTTTATCAACATAGTGTTGATTAATCCCTATTTTTGGCCTCTTGGTCATACTTGGGTTGAATTGGTGGCCGGACGAAAGTCCGGCTTTTTTATGTATTTTCCGCTAGGATATAGAAGTTTGAGTTAATGGGTATTGGATGACCGATAAGTCAAACAAGACGGCCCTGGAGTTCCCTCCGGGGCCCTTTCGTTTATAGGTCTTCCATCCAGATCGGGGTCTGTTCCCCGACATAGGCGTCCCTGGTGTTAAAGTCAAAATATTCCAGGGCGTCCTCCCGACTCATATCCTCCATCAGGATGTCGATACACTTCGCCACAGAATAAACCAGGCGCTCCCCTTTGTAGCCAATAACAGCGCCCTCCAGGCCATCCGCCGAAAGGAAGGTTTTCTCCGGGTTCGCCTCGATGATTTCTTCCAGGCTTCCAGCGATAAATAGCTCATTGCTCATACGTTTCAGTTTTTTTAGCCAGGTCCGGCCGGCTCTCTGTCTCCAGGAAGAGCCTCCACCGGCGCCTGGCTAGTAGTTCACGATACATTTTTTTACGTTGGGTGATCCAGTTGGTCACAGTCGCCAGGTCCATCGGGATAGACCGCTCTTCATCCATCCCCTGGATCTGGAAGACCGCGGTGAATTTACGCTTCATCCTTTACACGTTTTAGCCTGGCCTTCACGGCTTCCATCAGTCTCTCCTGGGTTCTGGTCTTGGCGGTCAGCGCCAGGGCCAGGTCATCCTCGACCGTCCCCCTGGTCATCAGGATCTGGTTAACGACCACCCTGGTCTGGCCCTGGCGATCCAGGCGGTGGATGGCTTGCTCGTAGAGCTCCAGGCTTCGGGGCAAGGTAAACCAGACGATCCGGTGACCGCCCGCCTGGAGGTTCAGCCCGTGGCCGGCGCTGGCCGGGTGGGCCACCATCAGGGGGACCTCTCCCGTGTTCCAGTCCTTCACGTCCTGGGCTGAGTCCATCACCCTGGCCCCTGGGAAGCGCTCCTGGATCCTCTCCAGCTCGTGGCGGTATTGGTAGAAGACCAGGACCGGGGAGCCCAGGGCGGCCTCGTAGATGTCCTCCAGGGCGTCCAGCTTGTGGTCGTGGATCCTTCCCCATCCTCCCAGGTCGGTGTAGATCGCCCCGCTGGTGAACTGAAGGAGCTTAGTCGACATCGCCAGGGCGTTCACGCCGGTGATCTCCTCGCCCTCCACCTCCATCACGCAGTCCTCCTCGAATTTACGATAATGTTCGGTTAACTCATCCCCCAGGCGGACGGGGTAGACCTGGTCCAGGCGACCAGGAAGATCCAGGTGGTCGCTGGCCTTCATACTGATACAGATGTCCCCGATCCGCTCGTGGATCTGGGCTTCCGCGCCCCTTCTCAGCCCGTACTTGGTGACGATCATCCCATAGGTGGCCGCCGGGAAGAAGAAGTCCTTCCGGTATTCTCCCAGGGTGAGGCCGAGCCTGGCCCCCTGGTCCAGGAGATAGACCTGGCTCCACAGATCCAGGAGGCCGTTGGGGGCTGGCGTTCCCGTGAGGCCGATCACCCTGGAGATCTTGCCGCGGACCTTCCTGAGTGCCCGGAAGCGCTTGGCGCTGGGGCTCTTGAAGCTGCTCAGTTCGTCTATCACCACCAGATCCCAGGGCCAGGTCCTGGCCATCTGAGTGACCAGCCAGGGGACGTTCTCCCGGTTGATCAGGTGGATGTCGGCCGGGGTCTTGATCGCGGCCAGGCGTTGGGCCGCTGTGCCCATTATCCTGGAGGTGGTCAGATCTGCCAGGTGATCCCAGGCGGCGATCTCGTCCGTCCAGGTGTCCCTGGCCACCCTTTTGGGGGCGATCACCAGGACCCTGGAGACTTCAAACCTGTCATAAAGTAGCTCCTGGATCGCGGTCAGGGTGGCGGCTGTCTTGCCCAGACCCATATCCAGGAAGAGCCCGGCCGCCGGGTTCTTGATGACGTGGCTGATCGCGGCCTCCTGGTAGGGGTGAAGATCCTTTTTAGATCTCATCGTCCACCTCCCTGTCATTGATCTCGCCCTGGAGATCCTCGACCTCTTGCTCCAGGTCCTGGATCCTGTCCTTCTGGCCATCCCGGTCCCGCTTGATCTCGGCCAGCTCATCCTTCAGATCCTGGAGCTGTTCTTCCTGGGCGGCGAAGCCATTAAAGCGGCGGACGATCTCGTTCAGGTAGTCCTGGCCCCGGATCTCGCCGACATAGTCAGCCTGGTCGGTGTAAATGGACTGAGTCCCTGGTCTTACTTGGATTGCTCTCATAATTGTTGAATTGATGTTAAGTAATTCTCGACCGCTAGGTCGGTGTTTAAAGTAAATACATTGAAGCCCAGCTCCCGGAGCTGGCGGTGGACGTATAGCTGGCGGGGGCTTGGCCCTTCCTTCAGGTCCTTCAGCTCGATGAAGTCGATCCTGGCCCCTGGTAACAGGACCATCCGGTCCGGTAATCCGGTGAAGGAGATCGGCCACAGCTTCAGGGCCAGGCCTCCCTGGCGCTTGACGCCGTCCTTTAGTTTCTGCTCGATCCTTTTTTCTATGCTCTCCATATTTGTCGGTTTTTCTTGCCTGGGGTAGCGGGGTTGGTGGGGTAGCGTTTTTCCATGCGTTTCCTAAATGCTTACGCGGGTGCACATATTACGCGGGCGCCCCCAGGCCCATCCCCCCTATATATTATATTTCTACCTCTATATAAATTCGCTTCCCCACCTTCCCCGATAGCCCGGAAGCCGCCACCAGCCTGGGACGCCCCTGGGGTCGCGCCTGGGGAAGGTGCTGGGGTCGCGCTCATGCTTCCCCAGTTTTAGCCGCCCTTATGTAGGTAATTACCTTACCGTAAGGCCCCCGCTTCATCCAGGGCGCCCGCTCCCAGCCCTCCAGCTTCTTCATTATATCGTGGATCGGCTTGGTCCGGTTGCTGTCCATCCGCTCCGCTGCCCCGCGTAAACATTCCAGCCAGATCTCCGCCGCGCTAACTTTCTGGCGCCGGACCGTCCCCCTGGCCTGGAGACTGTCGTCCCCCTTCAGGCCATCCAGCCACCGGATCCGCTCATCCAGATCCATCTGGTCCCAGCCCGATGGGAGAAGGATCTCCAGGTAGTCCTGGATCAGGGTGGCCCGGTCATCGACCTCGTGGTGGTCCTCCTGGCGCTCCCTGGCTTTCTGTTCCATCTCCCGGTCCAGGTAGATCGGCTCCCCGTCTTCCCAGGCGGCCACGGCTTCGCCCCAGATCTGGAGGACGTCGGCCTCCCGGAGATCCCGCCAGACGTTCAGCGAAGTCTTCCCGCCGGTGACAGGGACCGGCCAGAAGCGGCGGTTCCCGGTCGCGTCCTTCAGGAAGCCCTCGGTGTTAGTGGTCCCTATAAATATACACTCTCTGGGGTGGGCCTCGGTGTTCCTTCCATAGGCGGCCCGGAAGACGTCCTCCGGCCGGCTGATAAAGTTCTTTATGATCTCGGCCTCGTGCTTCCGTAGACCGGCCAGCTCTCCCATCTCGATCAGCCAGAAGCCAGCCAGGAGCTCCGCGGCTTCCTTCCCCTGGACGGTGGTCAGGCTGTCGGAGTACCAGGCGCCACCCAGGCGGGCCACCAGGGTGGACTTGCCAGCTCCCTGGGGACCGACCAGGGTCAGGACGTGGTCGAACTTGATCCCAGGGCGGTGGATCCTGGCGACCGCTGCCACCAGGGTCGTCCTGGTCACGGCTCTCGTGTAGTCATTATCCTCCGCGCCCAGGTAGTCCACCAGGAGACGGTCCAGCCTCCGCTCCCCGTCCCAGGATCTCCTGGCCGCTGCCAGGTAATCGCGGACCGGGTGGAAGGCGCCCTCCTTCATCACTACCTGGACGGCCTCCTGGGTGAGATCTTTGTGGCTCAGGTTGTTGTAGTCCTTCTCAATGATCAGCCTCACGTCGCTGAGATCCGCGTCGGTGAAGCCGCGGCCATCGATCAGTCCCTTCCTGGTGAACTCGTTAAACTTCAGCCGGCCCTTCAGCCTGGGATCGTTCTGTAGGATCAGGACGAAGTTGTTCAGGGTCTTCAGGAAGCCGGAGCGGTTCATCTTCAGGAGCCCCCTCCACTTCTTGGTCGGTGGCTTCACTTCATCCACCAGCCCAGGCTCATCCCCTTCCTCTTCCTGGAAGAAGCCAGCCGGGTCTTCCTGGCTCCACTCTTCCCGGACCTCGGCGTCGTTCAGACAAAGCTGTTCCATCCGCTTGAAGGATGGCCAGCTCCCTGGGTGATCCCGGTCCAGGTCAGCCTTCAGGTCCAGCTCTCCGAAGAGGTGGATCCTCACCAGGTCGAAGGCGTTCCTAGGCCGACCGCCCGCCGGGTCGGTGTCGTGGTAGCTCTTGGCGTGGCCATCAGCGAAAAGGATCACGCCGTGGGTCGTGCTGCCACCCTTGTAGGTGTAGCGGCCATCGTCCTCCTCCTGGTAGACATCACCCAGGAAGGTGGCGATCGCTTCCTCGATCCGGTAGGCCCTACAGAAGGCGCCGATCCAGCCAGGCTTCTGGGTCGGATCCGCGGCCAGCTCTCCAGCCTTGCCCTCGTATTCTTTCAGCTGTTCCCCGTCACCCATCGGCCAGGCGCTTATATCTTGCCATCCTCCTGGGTAGCGGAAGGCCAGGAGCTGTTCAGGGTCCAGCCAGTCGCCCTTCTGTTCAGCCCAGGCGAAGGGGCCATCGGCCGAGGCGCTGGGCCAGTACATCAGCTGAGTCGCCTGGTAGCTGGTAGCGTCGAAGCGCTCCATCCCCAGGAGCTCGGCCACGGCTCTGGCCAGGGGCTGATATTGTTCCTCACTTACTACAGTCTTCAGGGGGATGATCAGCCTCAGCCTGGGCCGGTCCCTGGTGGAGCTGTGGGTCGAGTAGGCGACCGCTGCCATCCCAGGGAGGACCAGCTCCAGGACGTCCCAGAAGTCGGCCCCCGCCTGATCAGCGTCCAGGGTGAGGAGCTGGCGGTGGAGGACCTGGCCCTTGCGCCTCAGCCCGCCGGTCAGGTAGCCGCCGAAGTAGCCGCCGGCCTGGGTCTTGATCAGGCCCCGCTCCTCCTTAGGCATGGCCCAGTATTCGATGACCGTCTCAGCGGTCCGCTTCACGGCGGCCGTCCTGGCGACCAGCTCCTCCCAGGTCATCGGCTTATTGCGCCAGGTCTTCATGTTCTTCTGGCCGCGGGCCAGGGCCACGGCGATGTCTAGCTTGTTCATGGATGTCGTTGATTAAATTCGTGGATGTATGCGGTGATTACCAGGAGCCAGATCAGCCCAGCCACCGAGGCACAGATCCGCCCGGTGACGGTCGTCCCGCCTTCCCCCGCCAGCCATCCGATCAGGATGACCCAGGCCACGAAGGCCAGGGGGATGAAGACCAGGAAGCGGATCATCTTCACCACCCAGGAGGGGACGCCGCGGTGGAGCTGGGCTTCCTCGTGGCTGAGCCTTCCGACCTTCAGGCGGCCGTCGTCGGTCTGGACCTCGATCGTCTTCCTGGGTCCACCCAGGTCCTCCAGCTCCACCTTGGTCGGGTGCTTCATATCCTGGATCCGGCGCTCGGCTGCCATCCTGGGGGAGATCTCCGCCAGGCGTCCCTGGATCATGGCCGCCACGTCCTTCAGGGTGCTGGCCTGGGTGACCGACTCGGCCCGTCCGGTGGCTCTCCGGAGCTCGTCCAGGATCGCGCTCAGTTCTTCGGGGACGGTCCCGAAGTCTTCCACCGGCCGGCTCCTGATCATGGCCTTGGCGTTATTCACAGCGATGTCGAAGGCGATCGCCTTGTCCTCCAGGTGGGCCCGCTTGGCGGCCTCTCTCAGTCCTTCCAGCTTCTCGATTAGTTGCTCTAGTTCTTGGTTCATACTTGGTTGGTTATTTTTTAAAATACGGTGATTCAAATCCGTCCGCGGTCAGGGGTAGACCGGGAGCCCAGGCGACCGGCCAGGCCATAACCTTCAGGGCCTTGGCCAGATCGCCAGGCTCCCCCTCCATCAGGATCTCGTCGTGGATGGTGGAGATAATACGGAAGCCGGTCTTGTCCAGGATCAGCATCTTCTCCGCCAGGATGTCCCTGGCGATGGCCTGGACCACGTTCTCCGCGATCCTTCCACCATAGAGTCGGTCCTTCTGCCACTTCCCCTGGATCCAGGCCATAAAGCCCACAGTCTGGCGGCCCTGCCATCGCTCCACGCGGGCGCTGGCGTAGGCCAGGCGTCGCCCGCTGGGTAGCTGGATGTAGAGGGTCCCCTTCAGGTGGATGAAGCGGAGCGGGCCCAGCTTACTGTGGCCATCCAGGAGGGCCTCGATCACCGAGTCCTCCAGGTCCTCCCACAGCTGGACGATCTTGGGGTTCGCATATCTCCAGGCGTCGACCAGGGGCTGGAGCTCTCTCGGTTCCAGGCCCATCGTGAGGGCGCCCATAGAGATCAGGGACCCGGTGGATCCCTGGTAACCCAGGGCCAGCTCGGCGATCTTCCCCTTCGCCCGGAGCTTCTTGTCGACCCGGTCCAGGGGGACGCTGAACATCCTGGACGCGCTCTCCTCGTAGATCTTCCCCTGGGCGTGGAAGATGTCCATCCTCCACTTCTCCCCGCTCAGCCAGGCGATGACGCGGGCCTCGATCTGGGAGAAGTCCACCGAGACCAGGAGCTTCCCAGGTGGGGCGATGATCGCCGTCCTGATCAGCTGGCTGAGGGTATCGGGGACCGAGTCGAAGAGGAGCTCCAGGGTCTCCAGGTCTCCCTCCAGGACGGTCTCCCTGGCCACGTCCAGGGCCTCGATGTGATTTTGCGGAAGGTTCTGAGTCTGGAGGATCCGGCCCGCCCAGCGGCCCGTCCTGGCCCCGTAGAATTGATGGGCCCCGCGGATCCGGTTATCGCTCCCGGCGGAGTTCAGGATGGCCTGGTATTTAGTGACCGACGTCTTCGCCAGGAGAAGCCTCAGCTCCAGGGCCCGGCGGATCTCAGGGTCCAGGTCCTCGTCCAGGGCTTCCTTGATCGTCTCCTTGGTGAGCTGTTTCATCTCCCACAGTCCGGCCTTCACCAGCCAGCCCTTCATCTGGAGGGCGCTCCCTGGGTTGGCCAGCCCGGTGAGCTCGGCCGCCTCGTCCAGGCTCCTGATCCGGTGGATCTCATCCATCTGGATGGCGTTGGCTGCCAGGTCCAGGTCGACCAGGATCCCGCGGTCATTGATCTCCTGGTCCAGGGTCCAAAGGGCTTGCTCGAAGTCGCTGATCGGGTTCATCTTTGCCAGGCGGGTGGAGACCTGGCGCTCAGCTTCCACGTCCGTCCCACAGTAATCCCCGTAGCGGATCCACTTGTCGGGCTCATCCTCCGGGAGGATCCTGGTCCGCTGGCCGTTTTTCTTGGTCGGCTTCTGGGGCTTGCTGAAGAGGTTCATCAGGGCCTTGCCGGCCGCGTCCTTCTCCTGGCCACCGAGCACCCTGGCCGCCGCGTCCAGGCTCATCGGGAGCCCGTTCACAGCTGCCTGGACCATCGTACACCTCCAGCTCCTGGGATCCATCGGCCTCCCATAGTGAGCGGCCAGGGCGGCCCGCTCGAAGGCGGCGTTAAAGGCTCGCTTGATCACCCAGGGATCCATCAGGTGGCGGGCGAAGGTGTCCAGGTGTTCATAGTTAGGGTCCGACATATCGATCCGGGTGACCGGGCCACCATCCAGGGCGAAGGCTATCCAAAGGATTTCAAAGGATGGATCCGCACAATAACGGTAAAGGCCGACCTTCTTCAGGTCCGCCTTGCTAAAGGTCTCGACGTCGACGTTCATCTCGGTCATAACAGTCTGGTTGAATTGGTAGAAAAATAGCCCAGGAGGAAGGTCCTCCCAGGCTGGTGGTGGTGTTAATCGAGGAAGCTATAGTCCTCTTCATCCTCGACCTCGAAGGCGTCCTCCGGCTTCCCGATGGATCCGCCCAGGGCTTCGCCGTCCTTGATCTTCTGTAGATGGTTCAGGCCACAGGCGACGCCCTTGTTCCCTTTCACGGCGAAGGGGTAGAAGGTGACGTTAGCCTTGCCCCAGTCCCCGCTCTTGATGTCCTCAGGGGAGATAATCGCCTGGAGGTTCTTGTCCACGATCCCCGGCTTCTGCTTACAGTTTGCGCCCAGGAAGTACATCCCCGCGTAGTTCTCGTCGTCTGGATATTCGACGTCGCCGTCGCGGAGCGGGAGCTTCAGGCCGCCGGTCTTCCCGCCGAACTTGGTCGTCTTGCCTTCCGCGATCGCCGTCGCGATGGCTGTCTCGATGGCCTTCACGCCAGCCTTGTCCGACTTAGGGACCAGGAGGGCGACGGAAAACTTCAGCTCGTCCCCATCGGCGACGGCCTCGGCCTTGAATACTTTCAGATAAGAAAAGCGGACCAGGCAAGTCGTGAGCCTGGTGGCTTGGGCTGTTGTGCTTGTAGTGCTCATTTTTATTTACATTGAATTGGTGACTAAAAAATTAAATTACTTAGGTCCTGGATCTTCACGGCCGCGTCCTTCTCCATCGCCTCGATCTCGCGCTTGGCGCCGTCCAGGCGGCGCTTTAGCTCCTCGATGTCGTAGCTCCTGAGCTCCTCAGCCGAGGCCCGGAGGGTGGACAATATAGCCGATCTTTCTGAGCTGGTCAGGGCTTCCCTGAACATGGTGGAAAACTTTTCCACGAGGTCCTTCACGTCCAGGGGGAGCGGGATCGGCGGCGGGTTAAGATAGCCAGGGAGGGCCCTGGTGTTCAGGTCGGCCTTGGTCTGTGGGTACATTTAATCCTCCTTTGTGAATGTAGCCGCGGCCGCCTCGCTGGAGTGCCAGGCTGGACGCTTGTCTTCCAGGATGGCCAGGGTCGGCTTGCCTTCGGGCTTGGTGATAAATTTGTTCAGTAGCTCGCCGAAGCGCTTCTTCCCCAGGAGCTTCTCCAGGTCGCCGATGGGCTTCAGCTGGGTCGGCTTGAAGATCTGGACCAGCTCCTGGCCGTCCTCGATCAGGGCCTTCCCAGCTCCCTGGGGGTCGGTGATCTTCCGGTTACTCTTGCCCTCGACCAGCTTGAAGCCTGGCCAGGTGACGCCGTTATTCAGCGCCTCGTGGAGGGCGTGATCCTTCACAGCGGTGAGCCAGTTCTCCAGGCGGAGCGCTCCCTTCAGGATGTCAGCGACCTCCTGGGGCTCCAGCTCGGTGGCTGGCGCGAAGGCCTTCTTCGCGGTCTCCTGGTTCAGCTCGGCGTTGGCCCTACAGGTGGCGGCGATCTTACAGAAGCGGCAATGGTCACCAGCGACCAGGTCACCACCTCCCTGGAAGGCGGTCCAGGCCAGGGGTCGGAGTTCTTCGGAGGCCCATCTCAGGAGCTCCTCCACCGGGATGTCCCAGCTGGAGAAGTTGGAGATCCTGGGCTGGTAGATGGTGAGGCGGACGGTCTGGATCCCCTCGTAGAGGAAGCCGAAGCGGAGATAGGCGCCGACGCCGTAGAGCTTCAGCTGTGGGTTATTCACAGCGCTCACGGGGACGCCCTTCCCATACTTCAGGTCGATCACTTCCAGGATGTTCTCCGCCACGATCACCACGTCGCCAGTCCCCTCACAGTCGGGGGCGTAGTCCGACATATTGAGAAGTTCCTCCAGGAAGATGATCCCCTCCTCGGCGGCGTGGAAGCGCTCCGCCACGAAGTCTACATACTCGTAGATGTGGGCCAGCATATCCTCACTATAGAGCTCGTTCTCCTGGAGGGCCAGGAGCTTGGGCTCCAGGCGGTCGTCCGGTTCCAGGAGCTCTTCCCTCAGGAGGAGCTCGGCGATGGCGTGGGCCAGGGTCCCTTCCTCGGCGGCCTCACTCGTCCGGTCTGGCCTAGACGCCTCGATCCTGGCGGACGGGGTGCAAACCAGCCAGCGGTGGGCGGCCGATGGGCTCAGGATGGCGTGGCTCATAGTGCTGCCAGTTTAGCGTGAAAGTCATCCAGGTCAGCGACCGCCAGCTCGCTCACCTTCTCGATGTCCAGCTCCGCCAGGAAGCCCTTGATCGCCTTCGCGTGGCCAGCCTGGGCCTTCGCCTTGCTGAGCGCCTGGACGGTCGCCAGGGTGATCACGGGGGCCTTGCCGTTAGTCGGCTGGACGTCAGCCTTCACGGGCTCGACGGTCGGGGCGGCTGGCGCTTCCGGCTTCTTCTTGTGGGAGCGCTTCACCTCAGGGGCGGGCGTCTCCTGGGTGACCGGATCGGGGACCTCCTTGGTCAGGATCTGCCCAGCCTTGAAGGTGTCAGGGCCGACGTCGGTCCTGGGGCGGAGCGCTTCGGCGCGGGCGGCCAGCTCGTCAGCTCGTTGGCCCAAGGCCATCAGCTTCTCCAGGTCAGCCAGATGGGGGCGGCCGAAGGCCTGGGCGATCTTTGCGATACTTTCTACAGTCGAGGGCGCTAGGTCGATGACCAGCTTGATGGAAATTTCCATTGATGTTTATATTTAACGGTTAAAAATTACGGGCTCTAAGCCTCACGTTCCTGTCGTCCAGGAAGCCCTGGAGGCGGACGCGGTGGCGGTCTAGGGTTTCAGGGTCGGCGATCCCGGTGAACGTGTCCAGGAACTGATCCAGGTCGTGGTCACATTCCACCAGCTCGGCCAGGCTCGCCGCCTGGAGGATCCGGTCCTGGATCTTGTAGCTGTGGCGGATCAGGTCGCGGACTCGCTCGTCGCGCTCGACCAGCTCTTCCGGGCTCAGCTTGGTCCGGCGGATGTAGTAGCGGCGGGCCATCCAGAAGAGGGCGATCAGCCCGGCCACGGCCAGGAGGTTATAGAAGAGTCTCATGTTATCCCTCCATGATTTTAGTCGGCTGGATCTCCTCGGTCAGGACGTAGTCCCTGCACATCTCCAGGAGCCTGGTGTATAGCTCCGGGGCTTCCTGGGTGATCAGGAAGGTGATGTCGGCCTTGGCGCTGGACTTGTAGGCCTGGACGTAGGTGATGGACTGGATCCTGATCTCGTGGTTATCCATCAGGAGGAAGCGGACCTGGAGGTCGCCGTGGCGAAGGGCCAGGTCGTTAACGGGGGTGATAAATTTTACTAGCTTAGGCATGGTATTAAATTGAATTGGTTAAAGGTTAAGCCTGGACCAGGAGGCGGCTCTTGAAGAAGCGCCGCTTCCCGGTGATCAGGGTGATGTAGGTGTCCTTCGGGAGGACGCCCAGGTGGACCTTATTCCTGAGGGTCCTGGTGTGGATCCCCAGGAGCTTGGCCGCCTGGGCTTCCGTGATCAGGTCCTCGCTCGCCAGGTCCAGGGTGGTCGTGTTATTCTGTTTCATCGTTTTTAATGCTAATATAGGGAAAATTGTGTTATTCAGTTCCATCCTGGGCCTCCTTCTTCTTGACGTCCTCGATCAGGCGCTTCAGCTCCTGGCATCGGGAAGAGATGGTGAGCCTGTTCTTCAGGCGGGCGACCAGGATGGCCCGGCGCTTCCCCCTGGGGAGATCCTTCAGCTGGGCCTGGAGGTCCATCGCGTCCAGGCGGGCGGCCTCCTGGATGTTGTCCAGCTGGCGGTTGGTAAGGCGTTCGACGTTCATGGCTTATTGATTTCGATCCAGGTGGACCAGGGTGAGCAATCAGTTTTGACGCGGACCTGGGCGTGGCCCTCGATCCGGTGCTCGCCTATCTCGTTAGGCGTGAAGATGGCGTGGCCTGGCCAGCTGATCCCCTGGACCTCGATCTGGACCCGGACCGGATTGGTCCAGGTGACGATCCCAGGAAGGCGGAGGCCGACCTCGCCAGGGCCCAGACAGGTGTCGGCTTTCTTACAGCTTCCCATCAGGGAGATGATCGCCAGGAGGACGGTGAGCCAGCCCAGGATGGCGATCAGGCGGAGGACGTCCTGGAAGGTCGGAAGGTTGAATTTTTTCACTTGTCTACAGTTTTAGGGGTGAGGGCCAGGAAGGCGATCAGGGAGCTGATCAGGTCGTCCCAGCCGTTAGATGGTGTCAGGATCCAGCGGTCGGCGTAGAGACAGACGTGGAGGGTGTCGCCGTCGTTGGGGACGGTCACCTCCAGGCCTCTCACGCGCCCCTGGTTCAGGCCCTTGGTCGGGTGGGGGTTGTCCTCCACCAGGGCCAGGAAGCGGAAGGCGTCGTCGATGGTGTGGCCTTCGACCAGGCGATCGCCTGGGTAGCTAAGGGTCTCGAAGATGTAAGTCTGTGGCATATACTTGGGTTTTAGTTTGCGATTACTTGGTCCAGGGTCCGGCCAGCCTGGCCCTTCTTAGGCGCCTGGAAGGTGTGGCCGATCTTGATCTCCAGGGCCACGATCTCAGCCAGGAGCTCAGGGCGAAGGCGGGCGGCGGTCTGGAGGTCCTTCTTACAAGCCATTATGCAAAAGGCGCAAGACAGGCGGCTCATCCCTTCAGCGTAGGCTGGGTGGGGAGTCTGGCCGGCGTCGGCGATGGTGGCCCAGACGTGGCCGATCTTGAAGTCGTGGATCGGTAACCAGGTGTAGACAGTCCGGCCGGCCACGCTCTCCCTCTTGTTCAGCTTGAAGGTCTCAGCCTTGGCGCGGGCGCTAGACTCTTCAGCGCGGAGGCCCATACAATGGACCACAGTCCTGAAGCCACGCTCGCGGCAAAGGAGACGAACTTCTTTATCAATCGGGTCACGCTTCAGGTCAGAAGTACATTGACGAGTAGACGCTGAAGGCCACATCCCGCGGCGCTCCACCATCTCCAGGAAGGTCTTCCCAGCCCTCACGGCCCTGATCTCCAGGCCTGGGGTGTTCACGCTGATATGATCCATCAGGCCAGCCCAGTCCATCCCTGGAAGCTCGGCGTGGATCACCACGATCTGAGACGCTGGGACCAGCTGGCGGACGACCTGGGTCATCGCCTGGGAGTCCTTGCCAGCGCTGTGATTGATCACGAAAAGGGCGCCCTGGGCGATCAGATCCTGGAGAAGTTCGGGGGTCATATTAGAAAAATTTGTCATCTGTGGGGTGGCGTTTTATTCTGGCGCCGGATCAAATATACGCACAAAAAGAGCACTTTCGTGCTCTTCGGTGTAAATGTGGATAACTTTTTATTTTACTACTTCTCCCAGGGGGACAAAGGGGTCAGAAGAGCCAGGTCCAGCTCGGTCGTGTTCAGGGTCTTCCTCAGCTTCTGGTAGTCCTCCAGGGGGAGGATGGCTTCCAGGTCAGCCAGGAGGATCCAGGTCCGGCCCCGGCTGTCCTGGTAGGGCGTGAGATCCTCCAGGTCCACCGGGAGGGCCATCGCGCTCACTATGGGGACGGAGTAGAAGCGGGCCAGGTTCCTCTCCTGGGCTGGCGGGAGGAGGGTGTAGTGGCCCTCCTCGATCGCGGCGATCACGCCCTGGGTGAAGAGGTAGAAGTCCGCGCACTTGTAGGGCTGGCTGATATTCTCCACCAGGGTCTTCCTGGGTCCGCTCTTCTTGATCAGGAGGGTCTGGCGGCGCTTGCTACTGTCAAAAAATTCGATCATATAGCCGGGGGTGATCTTGATCTTGCTCATGGTCTAAAGTTGAAAAGTTGGATAAAATTGTTCGCTTCCTGGGGCGTCCGGCAAACCTTCAGACAAAGGTGTTCGCCGGTCCTGTAGAGGTAGGCCCTGGCCTGGAAGAAGTCCCCATCGGGGCGGACGAAGAGGGAGGCGACCTTCTGGTCGTCTACCCTGATCAGGAGGGAGCCATCGGCCTGGAGGATCTTGATCTGGTTCATGGTGGGGGTATTGTGGGGGCCCGAAGGCCCCCTGGTGATTAGTTGATTAAGTAGGCGACCTCGTTGGCCAGGTCCAGCATCTCCTGGTTAACTGGGTGGCTCTTCACCCAGGTCCAGCGGCCCGTCCTGGCGTCGTAGTTACGGCCCCAGCCCTGGGCCATCTTGATGACGTTCCCGTGGTCACCTTTGCCCACCAGGTCGCGGCGGCCGAAGTAGTGGCTCCCGTTGGCCGTGGCGGCCTCATAGTGGCGATCACTCTGGCGGGTGCTCACTACATTACCGAGGCGGTCGATCACCTCGTAGGTGAACTTCGCGGTCTTCCTGGCTGTCTCCTTCTTCACCAGACGATATTCAGGAGCCTCCACCAGGTCAGCCAGGTCCACGGTCACCTCGCTACAGCCCACAGCGATCGACATAAAAAGGCTGGCGTCGATCGCGGCCTGGACGTCGCTCTTCAGGATGTAGGTGAAGCCCAGGTCCGCCTGGGGCTTGTAGCTGTAGATCTTCAGGTCCTTCAGGGCTTCAGCGCCTTCCAGCTTCAGGGCGAACTTCAGGATCTTAGCGGAGTAAACTATCACCGGCTGGCCAGAAGAATAGGTCGTATTAGTATTTTGTGTCATGTGAGTGGGTGGCCTTGTTTTTAGCGGCCGGTGTAAATATAGAACGAAAGGAGCACTTTCGTGCTCCCTCGTGTTCATTTATGTTCCCTTTAACAAAACTTTAACATTTCATTTCCTCCTGGAGATCTTCAGCTTCAGCCCAGCGACCAGGAGCGGGATGATCAGGAGAAGGGCGACGACGACCCAGAAGCCGGTCCTCCAGGCGTTCCTGGAAGATCTCATCGCCTGGCAATCGATGCAAGCCTCCCCGATCTGGAAGGATCCGCGGAGCTTGTAGGATCCATCCGCCTGGCGGCCCTGGTTCGCGATGGCCAGGGGGGCCCTATAGCCCAGGCTGTCCAGGATCACCATCTCCAGGGAGTAGGTCCCGGTCGGAAGATCCAGGGGGACCTGGAGCTGGTCCAGGAACATCGTGGCCACGGCCGAGGATCTGAAGAGCTTGGGACGGAAGACGCTCTCCTGGTTGATCACGGACTGGCCGCCGGAGTTCTTCACCATCAGGCGGACCAGGTAGACGTCATAAACAGGACAGACGCCGGCGTTCCTCCACCAGGTCTTCACCTGGATCACGCCACCCTGGGAGACGGAGGAGCTCATCACCAGGCTGTCCACCTGGAGCCTGGCGCCGGCCAGCTTGGAAGCCAGGCGGACGCTGTCCCTGGTTCCCTGGGTCAGGAGGTCCGGCCTATACATCGGGCTGGTCCACAGGTTCCCGTTGCCGAAGCTCATCGGGTGATAGCGGCGGACCTCGGTCGGTAAATTCTTTTGGTAGGGGTTGTCCCCGTTATTCCAGTTCCCTGGCGGCTCGCCGACTACGGGAGCGAAGTTGTGGCGGTCCATGATGACGGTATCGAAACGGATCCCGCCCCAGGTGTTCACGTTCTGGTCTGTCCAGGATCTCACATACGTCGCGCCGTTATCGGCAAAGCCCCATTGGTCGCGCCTCCAGCCGACCAGGCCCCAGGCGTTCCTCTTGGTCAGGGCGTAGTAGCCGACCTCCTCCGGGATCCAGGTGTTAGGAAGCTGGCGGCCATCGTAGACGGAGAAGTTCACGACGGTCTTCATATCAGGATAGGCGTCGACGTAGGCGTCCAGGATCGCCTTGTAGGAAGCCACAGAAGGCTGGCGTCCGGCTGGCCAGTAGGTCGAGTCCGGGGCGGTCGCGTTGTAGTGCCATTCGCCCCATTCACCGACGTGGCGGATGTCGACGTAATTGATCACATCCTTGAAGCGGACGCCCTTGTAGGTGGTCCGCCCCAGCCAGGCATAGATCGAGTCGTTCAGTCGCCTGGTCCTGGCCAGGAAGTTCGGGCTGTTATAGTTGGGGACCCATTCCCCGCCGTCGTGGCGGATATAGTCGCGGGAGTTCTGGCTCTCCGACTGCATCAGCCGGTGAAGATAAAAAGGGTAGTACATCACCACGCCCTGGTCGGTGTCCATCTGGACGCCGGTCCTCCAGTTAGCGCTGGCGGTCTGGGTCATTATCCCGAAGCTCAGGACCTGGTGGGCGTCGATCGCCCGGCGGATCTCATCTTCCAGGGTGGCCCAGCGGAAGATCCCGTCCCCGGTCTCGATCTCCTTCCAGGCAAATCTCCAGTAGATCGCGTCCAAGGGCTGGCGGCTGGCCTCGGTCGGGATGTTCACATAGTATTGGTCAAACCATTGCTCACTACCTCCTCCCCGGCGCTGAAATTCAGGATCGGAGAAGGGGATGATCGGGAAGCTCAGGGTCGTGGATCCTCCTGGGTCGGCCGCGGTGACGACCACGCTCACCTGGTCGGAGGAGCTCAGGCCGCCGTTATCGGTCGCGGTAAACTTATAGACATAGGTCCCAGCCTGGAGGGCTGTCACCAGGGTCGTCGCCTGGGATGGGGAGGCGATCGCTCCGCCAGCCGGCCCGCTTACCTTCTCCCATAGCCTGGAAGAGATCGTCCCGTCGGCGTCAGAAGCCGAGGAGGTCAGCGTCGCCTGGCTGGCCGGTAGGCTTACCGCCTGATCCTGGCCAGCGCTCACAGTTGGCGCCTGGTTGGTGACTGTCCCCTGTTTGTAGATATTGTGGGGGCCCGCGTACTGGGGCGGGGCCTCGAAGTAGATGGTGTAAGATCCTGAAGCTGTGGTGGAGCTCTCATAAAACTGGGCGAAGACGGCGCTCCCGGCGCTCACGCTCTTCTTGTAGCGGATCTTTGTCCCCTCGTAGGAGATCTGAAGGATGTAATTAGAGGAGATCGGTGTCGACTGGATGATATAGCCCTTCTCGTAGACCGAAGCCTGGGAAGAGTTTCCCACAGTCAGCCCGAAGATCATCGCGGTGTTGCCGACCGGGGTCGAATAGATGTTAGTCTGAGGCGGTCCCTGGGCCAGGCCGATCACATACATATTGTTAGGGTTCTGGATGTCAAAGCTCAGGCTCTCCCCTGGGCTCAGGCTCTCCTGGTAGCGGACGACGTTCCTGTTCTCATTAAACTCAGGGCCGCCGTAAGCTGTGCCGCCGACCGCCCGGATCCCGTGAGGGCTCTGGGCTTCATTGCCGACCGTGATCTGGACCGGGGTGATGTAGATCTTGGGCTGAGCCTGGGCTCCCAGGGAAGCCAGGACCAGGAGGGCGAAGAATAATTTTTTCATTTTGGCATTATTTAAGGAACATATATTTCGGTAGTTTTCTAAGGGTGGCGGGCAAAGGGGCGGCGACTGGGATCGCGGCGTAGGCCGCTATCTCCGGGGGGCGGTAGGGGACGCCGTAATTATCATACATTCCCCAGGGGAAGTCTTGGGCTGGTGTCGCGTCCTCGTTTAAACACCAGAAGGAGATCCCGGTGATGTTCGGATCTGAGATATAGGTCTGCCAGTCGGTGATGAAGTTTAACCGATTACCTCCATAGCTTACCGATCCCGACTTCGCGATCCCGACTTCGCCCAGGTAGATCGGCTTCCCGTGTTCCAGGGCCGGGTCCATGTGCGAAGGGTGGAAGGGGTAGTAGTAGACGTGGAAGCTCAGGTAGTCGACGTGGGGGGCGATATAGGGGACGATCGCCAGGTCAAATAAATACTCATACATCAGCCAGGGCTGGATCGAGCAAGTTAATTGCTTGGTCACGCCGGCGGATTTTACTGTCCCGATCAGGGTCTCGATAAAGGCTACATTTTGCGCCTCAGTTCTCTCCCCGCTGAGGTTCCCCCATCCGTTAACCTCCTGGACCAGATCGATCCCGATCACGTTGTCGTGGCCGTTGGCCATCAGGGCGAACTGGGTGAGGTGGTCTATGATGGTCGCCTCCGGGAAAGTCACCAGGGTGTCCACGTCTACCAGGTTCTGCCAGCCGCACCCGGTCGCCTCGACATAGCAGCCCTTAGAGGCGCAATATGAAATCATTTCGCTGTAGTTAGCCAGGTAAGTCGATAAGTCCATCCTGGGGGTGGCTGATAGAACATAATCAGGGGAGGCTATTTGCCGGAAGCAGTTCACGCCCATATCATCCACGGCCTTATCGATCAGGTCCTTCACCAGGGGGAAGACGTCATCCCATTGAAGCAGCATTTCCCCCCAGCTAAAAAAGCCTAAGTTATTAAAGCAGGGCGCTAGGTTCATTCCCTTCAGCTTAAAGTCTAAACTTCCGATTCCTGGCATAGTATAAAAATTAACTATAAACTGAGCTAGTCCATTTCCAGTTCGCCCCGTTATATCTTCCCACCAGGAGGGTGACGTCTCCCGCGCCTGTCGCCCAGGCGAAGCCATCCTCGAAGGTCCCAGGGAGGCCCGTGATCGTCGTCCCCGCTCCTGTATGGGTCACCTCGATCAGGATGTAGGTCGGCGTCGCTGGCGTCGAGAAGCTGGCGGTAATATTTGCCGCGATCGAGATCCTGAAGTCATTGAAGAGGTCCAGGTTAAAGGCGACCGCGCCAGCCACGGCTCCTTTATTTTGCAGCCCGGTGAAGGTTTGCGACGCCGTGGTCGCGTAGTCCAGCATACTGGTGAGGACCGCCTTCAGATCGTTCCACTCGACTCTCGCGGGGTCTGTCCCCGCGGCCTTACAGGCTTCTATCTCGGCCAAGACTTCCGCGTAGGTTGGCATAGTTAAAGGTTTTCCGCTGTGATACTGTCAATTATGAACGTGTTGGCATGGGCCACGGTTGAATAAGGCTGAAAGGCCACGCGCCGGCCCGCTGTCAATGTCGCGTCGGTGTCCGTTATAATTAGAGCGCCGTCTACCCTGAAGTTTAGGGTGTTGCCTATCACTTCAAAGACCAGCTCGTGGTAGAGTCCATCCACAAACTCGACGTCAATATTATCGGCCACGCCCAGGTCGGTGTTCACGCCGTTCACGCACTTGTAAAAGTAACAAAGCAGCCCGGTGGCAAATGTATTGATAAGCTGCACTTGATACCCTGTCATATCTGCCGACGCGCCCGGATCGACCCGAAGCCACAGGGCCAGCACATCTATCTCGCCGGAGGCAACGCTCCCCGCTTTTTTAGCGACGCAAGTGATCCGCTGGTCCGCGCCAGTAAAGGCATTGGCATACATATAGTAGACCGTTGAACTGAACGGGGCCGCGACCTTCGCCGTCCCGTCGCCGTTAGTCACGCCGACGCCCGTAGAGCTGAAGGCCTTGGTAATCGCTCCACCTATCGCCGGGGTATGGAGGGCGATGTCATTGGCCGCCGTGCCGATCATGTCATCGTAAACAGTAGCAAGAATATTCTCCGCCTGAAATCTGCCAACAATAAACTGGTTAGCGGTAGGGTTCACGCTATAAAAACCGATGACCGCCTTCCTTCCCGCGGTCAGGGTCGCGTCGGTCTCGGTGATCAGGGTGACGCCGTTAGCCCTGGCGATCAATGTGCTGCCTATTGCCAGAAAGTCGATGTCGACATAGGTCCCACCCAGGTAGGCGTTCATAGCTACCGGGGACCCGATCGCGGTGTTCACGCCGGCCACCTTCTTGTAGAGGCCCATCGTCCAGCCTGAAGGGGTTCCCGCGTCAATTAGCTGCAAGTAATAACAGGTAATTAAAGCGCCTGAAGTATCAGCCCGGAGCTGGATCTCGACGACGTCGAAGTCCGCCACGCCGATCATCGCCGTCTTCTTAACGCGCAAAATAACTTTTTGATTTTCCCCCGCGAAGCTGTTCGCATAGGTGTAATATGACGCTGTACTATGTGGAGCGGCTTCTTTCGCGGTCCCGTCCCCGTTAGTCACGCCGACGCCGGTCGAGCTATAAACTTTTGAAACAATACCGCCCACCGTCGGGGTGTGCGAAAGGATGTCAGTCGCCGCGGCTCCGATAAATTCATCGTCGACCACGCCGACCGTCACGGCGGTCAGGTAGTTAGTCACCGGGCCGTTGGTGAAGCTCACTAGCTCGTTGGCGGAGCTGTCGGTCGTGGATCCCGTCGCGCTGTTATAGGACAAGGTCACCACGTCGCCAGCCACGGCGTCGGAGGCCATCGTGAACTTCTTCTGGAAGCCGGTCCCGGCCGCCACGCTAGAGATCGCCCAGGCCACGCCGTTCTTCAGGGCGCTCCATCCCGCTGTCGTGATGGTGACCGCTTCATCGAAGCCGACGGTGATCTTGTTAGACTCTCCCGCGATCAGGGTCAGGGTCAGGATCGTCGGCGGTGTCACGTCTCCGCCACCCACCAGGGCGTCCAGGGCGGCCTTCAGCTGGGTCAGGGTGAACTTGCCCGTCGAAGCGGATCCGCTCAGCTGTCCCTCCAGCTCGGTGTTGGCGTTCAGGCTGGCGCCGATGTTTGTGGTCAATTGGTTGATCGTCTTACCCATAGCTTTATATTTTTACTTGTACTGCTCCATTATTTGTTCTATACAGGTCCCCGCTCACCAGGCCGCCGGCTCCCGCCTGGGCGTCATTATTAAAAACCTGGAGACCGGATAACTTCCTCGCCTTCAGGGGAGGCGTCGGGTGGTCCGGGATCTTCAGCTTCCCCAGGATGGCCAGGAGGTCGCTCCACTTGACCAGGTCACCATCGGCGGCGATCGCTCGCTGGATAAGTTCCTGGAGGGCCCTGGCGGTGATCTCGTTCATAGCTCTAAATTTAATAAAAATCTCCACTAAAGTCCCCGTCCCCGATCACGAAGTCCGTCCCGCCTCCCGATGGTGGTGGCTCAACTTCGCCAGTATCAAACCAGGGCTTGGTCACAAACAGGACCAGGAGCTCGTCCGTCCTGGCGATGGCCAGGAGGACCTGGACGGCCCCGGTCTCCTCGTCCACGGTGCAAGCTGGACCGATCTCCAGGCTCTCGCCCTTAAAGATCACGTCCAGACATCGGTGGCCACCCATCGGGTGGATGTAGACCGGCCCGGTCTCGGTTCCCTTGAATTGATATTGAATAGCTGCCACCATCTAGCTGTATATTCTATAGTCTCCAGATCCGTCCACTCTCACGTCGCCGTCGCCGATGTCCCTGGCGGTGACCGGGATCTCTGGCGGCGGGATGGGGACGCTGTCCACGTCAATGTATAATATTTTTATGTAGTCTCCAGCGGTCAGCGGAGTGATCCAGGTGAAGACCTGGGTCGCCTCGTTGTAACTCACCTGGTCGGACGTATAGCCCGCCGGGTAGATCTTCACGGCCTTGCTGAGCCCGTTCAGATAGAAGACCAGGATGGTCACCGAGTCGCTCACGAACACAGCCGACATATCCAGGGAAGTCTCTCCCCCGGTGGCGGTGAACTCAGCGGTCAGGATCTGGGGGTTCTCGTTAGCGACCGGCGTGGTCGTGATCACGGGCTGGCCGCTCATCAGTAGGCTGAAGTTCTGGCCCAGCATGGCCCCGGAGCTCTTGGAAAGGCCGACCGACTGGATCAGGCAAAGCACCTCGAAGACCTTGATGTTCCCCTGGGGATCCTCGATAACATACTTCACCAGGACCTTCTGCTTGTTCCATTGATAGCTGAAGATGTCAAAAATCGTGTAGAGGTTATCCGGGGAGGTGACGATCTTGGTCAGCCCGGTCCCGGAGATCTGTCCATTAAATTTTCCATATTCAAAGTCAGGGAAGTCTCCCGCCGTCCTGGGCGCTAGCTCCAGCATCTCCACGGAGGTGATGATCTCCACGGTCTGGGTGCAAGCTATCGGGTAGTAAACCGAGCCCAGCTTCATGTAGAGGATGCAAAATTTACCACGAACGACGTCAGCCATAGCCCTAATTTAGCCAGGCGCTCAGATCTGGGGCAAAAAAGATTTACACATCTTTCTCGTAAATGTTAGCAAAGTCATGCGGAGGGTAGAGTGAGTCGTCGGTGGAGTCCAGGACGTCGTCCCAGATCTCCACCAGGGTGGCCGACCAGCGGCCGCTCGCGAAGTCCATCTCCTTCAGGTTCGCGATCATAAACTTTTTACCAGGGGCGTCGTCCACGAAGACGATCCGGTTATGGATCCACAGCGGCGTCCCGTCGGGTCGCTTCAGCCCCAGCATCACCACCTCCAGCTTCATCCTGATCCGCTGGTGTTGTAACATCAGGCTGATCGCCTTGTGGCGCTTAAAGGTCAGCCGCTCGGCTGGGTAGTCCATCCGATACCAGCGATCTCCGGTAAGCTGGCCCGCGAAGAAGAGGGCGCCCCTGTGTTGGCGGTTGTTCGTGTCGTCCAGGAAGATCTCCTCCTCGTAGTCCTGGGCCCAGAACTGGGGGATCGTGTAGCGGTCGAAGTCGCCGATCACGCCGGGGAGCTTGGAGGCTTCCCGGATCTCGATCTCCAGGTTCCTGAACTGGACCGAGTCGGCGGCCCCGACGGCGTGGGCCAGGCGGATCACCACATAGCCAGGCTCTGGGACCTTCTTGGACCGCTGGGCGTATTGCTTCCAGTCCAGGGCGCTCTCTCCTGTGGCGTAGACGAGGGTCAGGTGCTGGATCATCCCGCTCCAGATCCCTGTGGCCGGGATCCATACACCATCGTCGTCCATCGTGTAGCGCTGGCCTGAGTCTCCCCAGAACTGGATGATCGCGATGTTCACGGTCGTGCTGGTGGGCTCGCTGTTCTTGTATTCGACGGAGAAGTCGAAGGCGTCCTCCTTACTCAGATACATCGGCTGGGAGGTCATCCAGGTCTCCAGGGCGGCCGGCCCGATATAGGCGTAATTATCCAGGATGTTCCCGTCCACGTCCTTCTCCTCTTCCCTCCACCAGTCGGCGGAGCTGGCGGCCGGGGCGTCATTGAGCGGGGCCTGTTCCAGGGTCCAGCAGTCGATCTCGAAGGTGACGAGGGTCGGGATGATCACGGCGCCAGCCTGGAAAGTCTGGTTACAGAAGATCTCGTCGGGGTAGTGGTAGAAAAACTTCACCTTGGTCTTGGTGAAGGGCCGGCGGATCCCCCGAAGCATATCAGGAGCCAGGACCTTCACGTTCTCATTATTACCGACCTGGATGAAGTTGTCCGCCGGGGTGATGTTCGTCCTGGTGACCGCCCCGATCCTGATAAACTTGATCGGGTTGCCGCTCAGGTATTCCTCCAGGCGGATGAAGTTCCAGGAGCCCGCCACCTGGAAGACGGTCATCCCCCAGGCCTGGAGGATCTTCTCCAGGGTCTTGGCCCGGTTGTCGCCCTGGAAGGTCCTCACGTCGGTGGTGACCTGGTCCAGGGGGGTGTAGGTTCCATCGGCCCGGTCGTTCATCCCTTCATAGAAGAGGTTGCAAGCATAATATCGGCTTACTGTCAGGGGTAGGCTGTTCGGGAGATCCCACAGGGCGACCGCCAGGTAGTCCAGCATGGTCCCCTGGCCGCCGGTAGCTGGGAGCTCCAGCTCCCCGAAGATGGTCCCCAGGCCATCGGTGGCCCGGAGGTTTATGTAGTGAGCCCGGTCGCTCCAAGGCTCTTCAAAGTCGTCCTGGATCAGCATCCCGCGCCAGAAGAGGGAGCCATTAATCTCCAGGTCGACCACGATCTCCGCGTCCTCGGCGGCGATGAAGTCATCCATCTGGATCCCGTTCGTGTTCACGATCTGGATCGTGGCCATCATCCCGCGGGTATGCTTAAACAGATCCCCGGATCCGTTAAACTCGGAGATCACGAAGGGCCTGGCGCCAGGATCCAGGTGGGCGATCAGCCCCAGGCCCGCGTCCCGGTAGCGGAAGCGGACGGTGGCCGTGTCGCCTTCCGGAGTGAAGAAGGTCATCCTATACTTCTCGGCGTAAGTTCCTGAAGGGTAGCTCATATTTTATCCGGTTCTTCTTATTCTAGCGTTCGCATTGTCTAAGGTGGCGACCAGGTCCGTCCCGCGTCCAGTCAGCTCGCCCGTGATCTGGATGGCCATCCCTCCACCGAAGCCGGAGAAGGATGGGGTGAGGGCTGAGGAAGCGGCTCCGGTGAAGCCCGCACCAGCGCCCCCGGTGGAGCTCTTGGCCTGGGCCAGGCCCTTCAACATCCCGGTGAAAAACTCGCCGAAGCTCTTCCCTCCCTTGGCCGCGTTGGCGGATCCTCCGGAGATCACCGAAAGGATGGCCGCCAGGATCGCGGCCTTCACCACGGTCGCGGCGATCTGGATCACCAGGCGCTTCATCGCTTCACCGACTTGCTGGATCACGTTCCTACCTTCCGCCAGGGCGCCGAAGGCGGCGTCGATGGCCGGGGCCAGGACGGTGGCGAAGGCGCTGGCCGCCGCTTCCGTCTTAGTCGTCATCAGGGCCAGGTCGCTGATCATTGTCTGGACGGCCTTACTCGCTGAGTCGCTGAGGCGGATCTCCTTCTTCTGTTCGGGGATCTTTTGCTGGAGCGGTCCTTCGGGGAGATCCGGGGCGGTGCTCGCTCCCCTGGCGGCGTTGGCCTTGACCTCCTTCAGGAAGTCCGCCCAGCGCTTACCAGCGGCCACAGGATCCAGGTCGAAGATGGAAGTAAAGTCTAGCTTCCCGGCGGTGGTCCGGTTGGTCTTGAAGGCTTCCACCAGGGCCTTCCTGGCCGCCTTGGCGTTATCCTTGATCGTCTGGATGGTCTGGGGATCAGTCTCTCCGATCAGGGCCAGCTGTTCCTCCATGTCGATCCTGGACAGTCCCAGGGATAGCCAGGCCTGGGTGAGCTCGCCGACCTTTTTTATCTGGTCATTGATCCCCTTCAGTTCTGCCTGGATCCTTCCCTTCTGGATCTCCTGGATCTTCTTCTCCGCTGCCAGGCGCTCGCGGTCCTCCTTATCCTTGGCGGCCTGGATCTTGTCCCTGGCGGCCTTCTCCTTGGCGGCCCGCTCTTCCGGGCTGTCCTCTGAGATGGCCCCAGCTCCGGCTGCCTGGTTCTTGGCTTGGGCCAGGTTCAGGAAGAAGGCGATATTTTCCTCCAGGACCTTGTTCTCCTTCTGCCTGGTGACGATGGAAGCCTTCAGGGCTTCGATGTCTCTCCTGGTCCCGGCGGCCCCTGAGGTCTCGGCCTTGCCCTGAGTACTGGCGGCCTGTTTGTCCGCGACCGCCTGGAGTCTGGTGATCTCCTTCAGATCCTCCGCGTCCTGGAGGGTGTTGGCCGCGATCTGGCCGGATAGGGCGCTGGCCTTGGCGACGGCGGCGGTGGCCACAGCCTTGGCGATCAGGGCGGTGGTCACGTCCTCGGTCGACTTCTTCAGGTCCCCATTGAGGAGATCCTCGTCCTTTAGGTTCTGGAGATAAACACCATATTCGTCCTTCATCTTCTTCATGGCGTCCGTTCGGACGTCCATCGCCAGGGCGGTGTTCTGCATGGTGTCCGCCAGGAAGCGGAAGCGGGCGATCTCAGTCCCGGCGGCTTCGCCGGCGGCCTTGTTCACCTCAGCGACCTCCTTCATCAGCTTGGCGTGTTTGCTCTCGCTTTTGAAGAGCTCGTCGATGGCGTTGCCCAGGGATCCATATTTGTTTATCAGGCCAGTCACCAGGGCGATGATCGCGCCCAGGGCGAAGGAAATCCCCGCGGGTCCCAGGAGGGCGCCACCCAGGGCCTTCAGCGCTCCGCCGACGCCCTTGGAGGCCTTGATCAGGTTAGTGAACTGATCGGCCATAATCGGGAGGTTGTTCTGGATCGCGATGAAGCCGAAGGGGAGATCCCTGGCGACCTGGCCCATAGAAGCCAGGGCCGGGGCGGCGTCGCCAGCGGCGGCTCCCACCTTCTTGATCCCTTTGCCAGCCTGGTCAGCGGAGTCTCCAAACTTATCGAAGCCGGTCCGGCCGATGTTCTTGACCTTGTCCATCGTGATCCTGAGCTTGTCCAGCTCCTTGTTGGCATCGACGAAGGCCTGGCCGGTCTTGGTCTTCAGTTGTTTCTCCAGGGCGGTGAACTCTTTTTGGAGGTCGTCCAGGCTTTTGGTGACCTGGACCACGTCCCCCTTGATGACTATCTCCAGCGCTTGTTCCATAGTTATCTTTTTAAATTGCCCACCCTTGGGCTCTCAGATCCTCAAAAAAGGCCCTTTGTTCCTCTGGGCTGCCATTGATCGGGCTGTTCTCTGGCTCGTCGCCACGGAGCTGTAAAAGGCCCTCAGGCGTAGCGGGTGCACTCTTAGGGTCTCCCATCAGGCGGACCATCACGAAGCCCAGCCAGCGGGTCCGCCTCCAGGCTTCCAGGTCCTGGCGCTCCAGGTTATCCTTGCGGCGGTCGTAAGCCAGGAGAAGGCTCCCCAGGGTCATCGTGAAGTAGTCCTTCTCGGTGATCCCTAGCTCTCCGAGGGCGATCCCCCGGAGGTGTTCCCATCCTTCTCTAGTGCCGAGATCTGGCCCTGGATCTCCGCCCCCTTTTTTTTTATTTCCTCGACGGCTTTCTCCAGCTTGGTCATCACGCTCCTCGCCGCCTTGCTATCCTCGTAAGTTCTCACGATCCTGGTGAGGAGCTCAGCGGTCTCCGGCGTCGGCTCATCGGTCACGTCATCGACCCAGTCCATCACGTCCTCGAAGGAGAAGTCCGGCGTCTCTTCCTTGGCTATACAGTTACAGAAGAGGCCCCAGTAAATGATGGTGGAGATCATCGCCCCGGAGTAGTTAGCGCCCCCGGTGGCGATCCCCAGCTGGGTGAGCTTGACCATGATGTTCTCGGCCGCCAGGTTCCCAAACTTCAGGCCCCGGTCCTCGCCCAGGATGTAGGCGCGGATATATCCGCCGGTTTGCGGTTGTTCGTTATTGTTCATTACTACAGTTTTAAAAGTTATACTTCCACGTCGATGTCGCCGGTCGAGTTGATCGTGCCGCTGAAGGCGATGGCCTGAGCTGTCACCTTGGTCGTGGTCACGTTGGACAAATAAGCGGCGTAATTGCTGAAGAAGGCCTCGCCCTCCGCCACATAGTCGTCGGCTGGGTTCTGATACTTCACCCAGACCAGGGTCCCCGCCTTGATCGCCAGCTTGCAATCCTGGAGGGTACATTGAGACGCCGACGGATTCGTCTCACAAATAGCTTGGAAGTTCACCACGGCGCCGATGGTTCCCGGCGATGTGACCTTCCCACAATCTGTTTCCTGTTCGTCGATCGGGGCGTCGATCGCCTCGTCGAATTGTTGTAAACAGATCAGCGTCTTGTAGGTGGCGCCGCCGTCAAATGATAGAAGGAGGGGGACAAGCCGCCCAGGGACTGCACTCATAGTTTTACGTTTTTTCGGTGATGTAATTATCGATATTTAAGATCTTACGATTGATATTAACAGGTCCTTTTTGGCTATGTAGGAAGCCAGGGCTGGAGGCTTCCCGGATCCAGACATCGAAGTCCCCGTCCTGGTGGCCTGTTCCTGGAAGGAGGGCCTGGAGGATCTGGGTGGCGATCGCGTTCGCCTGGGTCCTGGTGTTCTGTCCGGTCATCTTGGTCACGATGTCCAGGGTCACGGTCGCCACAGATCTGAAGCGGGCGTCGTCGTTCTCCGGGCTCATCTCAATATTTTGCAGGGTGACGAAGTAATCGGGGACCGACTGCCAGGGCTCGCTGGTAAAAAAGGGAACGGCCTGGCCTCCATAGGTCAGCCCGCCCAGGAGGCCCGCGTAAATGTTCGTTATTGACTCAGCTGGATCCTTCATATTTTACTTTTGTGTTGCTCGTTTCAGTTCATCGGCCAGGCGTCCCTGGAGGTCCTTGATCCCCTTCCGGTAAGCCGGGAAGAAGAAGGGCCTGGCGGGGATGTTCACTTCCATCTTCACGGGCCTGGGAGCCATAAAGTCCTTGGCGTAGGCTTCCATCCCGCGGGGGATCTCCACCATCGTCCCGGTCCCAAATTCCATAAAGGCCGCGTAAAATACCTGAGCGCTCACCTTCCAGGTGGAGCTGGCCATCTTGGAAGCCTTGATGGAGTTCCTCAGGAAGCCCTTGTCGATCGGCGCCCATTGGCTGGCCATCCTCTCGATGTCCACAGCTGTGGCCGCGATCTCCATCTCCACGATCCTGGCATAGGTCGGGCCCAGGCGGCGGAGCTTGTTAGACATCGTCGTGATGTCCTTGGAGGTGATCGTGATCGGCTTCTGTTTACTGCTCATTTATACGACGGTTTGAACGTACTTGTTAGCGGCCAGGCTGTTCCACTCAGGGAAGGGAAGCGGCTCGGTGTCGGCCTCGAAGCGGATCCCCCTGTTCTGGAAGAGCCAGGCGACCACCCTGAGGATGTCCCCCTTCAGTTCTTCCGGTAGGACCAGGAAGCCCGCCTGGTAGATGATCTCCATCAGGCCCGCGACCCTGCACACAAAGAGGCCAGCCTGGAGCTGGTAGTCCTGGCCGTCCACCATCACCTCCGAGGAGCTGAAGGCCACGCGGTTCAGGACTGAGGTGATGGAGATCGTCGGCCCATAGGGCAAGGCGTAGGGCGTCCCACAGCCATCGGCGTGGATCACGGCGGTGATCTCCTTCTCCCCGAAGCTCAGCCCGGTGTATTTTTCCACCATCTGGCGGGCTCTGGTGATCAGGTCCTCGATGATGTCATCCTCCTCGGTCGTCTTCACGGCCATCCAGTCCTTGGCTTCCTGGAGGGTCACCGGCTCGGTCGCCAGGTCGGTGGTCACGATCGGTAAACTTATTATTGTGTTCATGCTGTTGCTTTTTTGGCCGGTGACTTCGCTCCCGCTTGGGCTGGTGGCTTCGCTCCGGCTTCTTTCTTGGTAAATTTTCCATCCTTGGATCTGTTTGAAATAATAGGGGCGGCCGTAGAGACGGTCCCCCTTTCAGACTGTAGTAAATGAAAATAACTAACTTTTTTAATCCAGTCGGCGGCGACCTGTAGCTCGACTTCAGGATCCAGTTCCCTGGATCTCTGTCTCGCCGCCAGGGCCTTCTCGTGGTAGGTTGTTTGGTTTTCCGTGGACCTAATGGCTCGGATCCAGGCGTCAATGTCTTCACGGTCTTCGATGTAGGTCCCGGCCTCCCCACAGTTCTCCATCGGCCCAGGGAGGGCGGTGGCGATCACGGGGATCCCGGAGGCCATCGCCTCAGTCATCACCATCCCCCAGCTCTCATATTTAGACGGGGCGATCAGGATCCTGGTCCGCCCATAGACCTCGGACTTCATCCTGGAAGTCTTGGGGATCACGGTCACGTTAGCGGGCTGGCGGACGTGCTGGCCTTCCTCCGGTGGGGAGGAGTAGCTCCCGGTCACGCCCAGGAAGCGCTTGTCCGGCATGGCCAGGGCGATCTGGGTGAGGATCTTCCCGCCCTTGTTCCCGTCCAGGTTCACCAGGGTGATGAAGTCCGCCTGGCTGTGATCCTGGTCATCGTCCCAGTCCCTCCAGTTGCAGGGGGGATGGAGGACGATGGAAGGGAAGGGGTAGTCGATCGAGCGGGCGACGTGCTCGCTGTTATAGATTATCGCCTGGCCGATCCTCTCCTGGAGAATATCGGGGCGGCGGTGATTATTGTGGACCAGGTGGATGACTGGCTTCTTGTAGACCAGGCCGTAGCCGATTACTTGCTGGGTGTAGTCTAAATGGGTGATGAAGGCGTCCGTCCATTCCAGGTTCGCCAGGATGACGTCCCGATCGTTCGGGTAGACCTCGATCCCGTCGTAGACGTAGACCCTGGTAATGCCATAAAACTGGGCGTTGAGAAGGAGGACGCGGACCTCACAGCCTTCTCCCTGGAGCTTCTTCAGGAGGCGGTGGAGATACATCTCCCCGCCGCAAAGGTGTTTCGGCGGGTAGAGGTGGACGGCGGCTAATATTTTTTTGTTCATTTATACAGGTATTCGGCCACGATCATCCGGTAGCCATACGGGTCCAGGCTTCCGTCCTGGATGATAGCAAAGCCCAGGGCGCGGAAGTCGTCCGGGGTCCATAGTGATTTATGGGTCTCTAGCTCGTTGCCTCTGTAGGCTCCCTGATTGATCCAGATGGCGGGGGTGACGATCACGATCACGCCGCGGCGGTTCAGGAGATCCTTCATCCTGGAGATCACCAGGAGGGCCTCCTCTTTATCGAAATGCTCGATCACGTCCGTCATCAGGATCGCGTCGAACTTCTCGGTCTTGGTCTTCAGATATTGCTGGATGGTCATCTCGTGGATCTCATCGTAGAGATCCCAGACCGCTGTCCTGTACTGGGGGAAGCCTTCCACGCCTACCAGGCGGGTCTCAAAGGGCTCCACGCCGGCGTCCTTCCAGTTCCGAACGGCCGCCCCATTAATCCCGAAGCCGATCCCCAGATCCAGGACGCTCTTGGCCTGGGTCAGGAGGACGCTCCTGGTGACTGGGACGATGGTGGACAAAGCTCCTATCGGCATAAACTACAGGGTATTAAAAAAGCCGGGGGAGGACCTACAGGGCCCTCCCGCCGGCCTAAACTCAAAATATAAACACCAAAGCAAAAAAAGCCTGTGTTAGAGGGTTTTCTTCACGAAGGCCTGGGCGGCTTCCAGGGCGACGCCGATCGGCGCTTCTGCCAGGAAGGTCACCTTGTTCTTGGTGAAGTTGTCATTGTGGTGCTCGGACGTTCTGATCGAGAAGGCTCCACCCTGCACAATATACAGCGCCGTGAAGTCACCGACGTAGATCTTGCCGGTTGTCACGTTTTGATGTTTGTACAGCGGCAAACCAGCCACCAGGACTTCGCCAGTTGGGGAGATTATCACGCCACCAGGGACGGAGTAATCGACCGGCTTGGTCTTCATTATACCAGCCCAATGGAGCGGCGTGGTCAGGATCCCGTCAGCGGCGTAGCCGTAGCTATCCACCTCGGCGATCATATCGATCAGGGCCTCAGCTACCACAGTAGCGGAAGACGCTGAAGCTGTCGCCAGGGAGTCCAGAAGGTTCAGGACCTTCACGTCCTCACGGCGATAGAATTTTTCCGTCAGCTTCCTGGTCAGATAGTTCTGAAGCCAGGGGACGTTCATCAGCATCTGGCGGGTCACAGTCGCATAGCCAGCCTCGAAGTCCAGCGTCAGGCTGATCATCTGGGTGTCGATGTCGACCTGGGCCTTGTCCTGTCCTTCAGTCTGGGGACCGAAAGATCCTTCGCCGTCTGGGACTTTCTCCCTTGGGTAATCCACGGCCAGGGTGTCAGATGGGACCACGTTAATGATTGATCTCATGTGCCTGAACTGGGGGAACACCAGGGGCGGGCGGTTAAATTGCGTGATCGCCACGTTCCCGGTGTGGTTGTTGGCGGTAGTCATATCGCCGACCACCTTGGTCTCCAGGTTAACGTGTTTTTTCTCGAAGGCCTTGGCCAGGGCGCCAGTCCCGTCGACGATCATTTTACCGAAGATCCCCTCGATGTCGCGATAGTTGCTTCCCATCTCAGGCGCTCCTCCGAGCTTGCCCTGCTTGGCCACAAATTCGTCCACCTTGGCCTTCATCTCGCCGATGGTGAGGTTCTGCTTGGCTAGGTCTTCATTGTACTGGGCCACCTTGCCTTCCATCTCTTCACGGGCTGCTTTAGCCTCGTCCTGGAGCTGTTTAGCCAGCTTGGCTTCATTCTCCTGGCCTTTCGCCAGGCGCTTGTCGACCTCGCCCAGGAAGGTCTCTAATTCTTTGTTTGTTTCCACTATTTGATCAGTTTAAAGATGATTAATATTTTGCCAGGATCGTGGCCATCCCGATCTTCAGCGTCCTCGCCAAAACACCACTTTCATGGGAGCCCTGGGGCCTTTCGGCTAGCTTCAGGTTCAGATAGATTTCCTCCAGCTGTTTGAGTTCCAGGATCAGAAGGCTCTCCGCCTCCCCCTGGTAAGTTCCTTTTTTAACGCCCTTACAGATCCAAGCGATCCGGTCTTCCAGGCTCTCGGTCTTGTTGGCGAAATGTGACTTCACCAGGTCCAGGACCTGGGTGTCGGGGTTCGCGCCCCACAGGACGGCGGAGCCCTCCCATAGTTCGGCCTCCTTGATGATCCGGGGCTTGTTATCCTTGGCCTCCTCTGAGGCTAGGATCTTAAACCCGACGCTGTGCTGGTTGATGTCCCCGGCCTCGTAGAGCGGCCAGGCGACTTCCCTCCATAGGAAGGTATCGCGATAGCCGGCGACGCCGTAGAGCTGGTGGCCCTGGACGCCCAGCTCCTCGTATTTGCTGAGGGCGGAGTCTGCTATCCTCCATCCGTGATCTGTCAAGTGCCAGACCTCGTTCGTCCCCTTGGGGCCCTTCAGCTTGATCGTGTTGTCCCAGGCCTTCAGGTCGATGACGTCCCGGTCGCGGTCTTCGGTCTCCATCGAGGAGATGGCCACCTTTACCTTCCGGTTTTTCAGATCCACGTCTAGGGCCTTACTATCGATGATTTTCGTGATCATTGCCGTAAATGTATTAAAGTTTTAATATTCGAGTCCCTGGAAAACAATTCACAGGTTATTGACATCCCCCTTTAGATCTTGTCGTCAGCCGTCCCCAGGGCCAGGTAGGTGACCAGGGAGACCAGCCCGATAATGTAGATCGTCCTGAGCGGTAGATGGACCAGCTCGAAGTCGAAGACGATGGCCCCGAAGATCAGGTAGATCACGACGGTCCAGAAGATGAAGAGGAGCTGGCGGAAAAGTTTTCTCGTTATCATGGCTTTAGTTTTAGCGTTTTATTATGCTCGAAGTCCCCCCGCCTGGCGTACAGGTCCGGGATGGACCAGGTCATCAGGTCCTCCTGGCCCTCTCTCCTGGTGATGGTGATCTCCAGGATGGGCCAGGCCTGGCCTTCCTTGACCGCCGGGAGATCCGGGTGGTCCAGGATGGCCTCGAAGCGGTTCTGGTAGACGTTGAACTGGAAGGCCACCATCACGAAAGTCCGGCCGATATAGGCCCGGATCTCTGGAGACTCTTCCCAGTATTGGCGGCTTATGTGGAGGGCCGCCCTCCTCCTCTCGTTAGTTGTCATCGTCCAGGCCCTCCTCTTGATCAGGCTCTCCTCCCTCGAAGACGATGTCGTTCTTCTGTCCTGGAAGGGGGCCCAGGTGCTTATCGCTCCCGCTGGTAATCTCCCAGGGGATCCCGCCGTCCTCGAAGGGGAAGGCATCACAGCCGCCCGAATTGGGGCGGAGGTGCTTACATCTCATACATACCAGGTCAGTCGCTTCCATGCTATTTTCGTTTATAGGTTTTGTCGATCAGCTCGCCGATCAGCTTGGCATATTTAGAGGGCTCAGCCCGGAGCTTGTACTCGGTGAAGCCCTCGGCCAGAAATTCGTCCATATTGGTGTGGGCGTAGCTCCCCAGGTGGATGTCCGCCCGCTCCGCGTAGAGCTTTTTCCTGGCCAGGACGCCCAGCTCCGAGCTGTAGGCCTTGCGGATCTTCCCCAGCTCCGCCCAGAAGATTTTCGTCGCGTCATCGTCCGCCCTGGAGTAGATCCCCCGGTCGATGGTCATGGTGTGGCCAAATTCGTGGACGATGGTCGCGTAAAAACTGTTATCCTTATCCACCCGGCTCTTCTCCCCGACGGCCCCCTTGTTCACAAAGTTCCATTGCCTGTTGTAAGGATCCGAGCGGTGGCCGAAGTTCACCTCGGTCACGCCTCCGCCCCCTGGCTGAACGTAGCCGAAGGAGTCGCTGGTGCTCTCCAGGGTGATGGTGGGGGCGCTCTTCTTGGCCACTACCTGGTCGATATTGTACTCGCGGAAGAGGTCGGCGATCTTCTGGGAGCGCTTCTTCAGCTCGTCGTGGGTCATTGTAAACTCGTTCTTGACCTCCCGGACGCCCAGATAGCCGCTATGTTCCTCGATATGTTTCTTCAGGTTCGCCCTGGTCTCGGTCTCGGTCTTCCCAGGCTCGAAGATGTACTTCCCAGGCTTCGGTGGAGGTGCTGGTGGCCCTGGGACAGGGACCGGCTGGCCGGTAGGGACCAGCTGGACCGCCGGGATGGCTGGCCTGGCTGGGGCTGGTGCTGCTCCCAGGGCTGGCCTGGGGATCAGTCTCCCCTGGGCGTCCCGCCTGGGGATGAACGCCACCCTACAGCGGCAATTAATTGTGAAGCCAGCCGGGGCCTCGATGTCGCCCGGCTGCATGGCCTCCACGGTCGCCCCGCTCCTGGATGTAGAGACGAAGGGCTGATCCTCAGGGACCACCACGCCGTCCAGGGCCCAATGATCGAAGGCGTCGTCCGGGATCCTCCTGGTCCGAACGTCATGGGCCGCGATCCAGGTCTTGTTCACCAGGAAGGGAAGCTCGGCGGCCCCCTTCATGTGCCCCTCGTTGGCCGCCCGGATCGTCTCGGTCCTGGCGATCCTGAGGGCTCTATATGCTGAGTAGGTGTAATTTTGATCTGCCAGGCGCTGGGTGATCAGCTTCTGGACGTCGGCGGCTCCCAGGCCCTGGTCGATCCCCTCCTGGATGGCCTTGTTCGCGATGTCCAGATATAACTGGCGGCTGTTCCCCGTGATCGTGGTCACCAGCTTCAGGCCATGCTGGCGGAGCCAGTCCTGGACGTCCAGGGTCCAGCTCTCCGCCTTGCCCATCCCCATCCGCTTCCTGGCTTCCCTGATCGTGCTGGTGTAGGTAGCCTGGGCGGCGGTGAAGAAGCTCTCCTTGAAGAGGTGGGCGTAGGTATCCATCAGCCTAGCGTCCCAGGCGCCGAAGTCGACCTGGTTCACGGCCTGGGCCCCTCCCTGGTTCACGGCTGTGATCAGGTCCTGGGCCTGGGCGTCCAGGTCGGCCTGGATCCGGCGCTGATATTTGCGGATGATCTTGTTCGTCATCCGCTCAGCCCGCTGAAGATAATCTCGTCGCTGGGTCGCTGTCATATAGTGAGCTCGTAGAATGAAATATTAGCCGGAAGGAAATGGGCCTCCACCCGGACCTCCCTGGTAGTATGGCGGGAAATGATCGGGCCGCTGTCGGTCTCCTGGCTGGTCTCTTCATAGTCGTGGATCCATCCCCTGATCACAAAGGTGTCGGTCTCTGGATCCATCCCCAGGCCATCACATCCTTCTGGATCCTGGCCTTCCCTGGGAAGATCCCGGAGCTCATAGGTCCTGATATGGCCGTCCCTGGTGTAGACTGTCGCGGTCTTGGGCTGTTCGTTGCTCATCTTGTTGGTTTTTATATAGTTTCACCAGGAAGCTCTCCCTGGCCTGGTTCCTGAAGTCCCTCTCCATCCTACACGTCGCCTC